>Ga0137313_1000172_pt1 | contig 22659 bp, 26 predicted proteins | sample EasRivERMZT166_2_FD_102287 | JGI IMG/M metagenome (GOLD analysis project Ga0137313, IMG submission 102287) | Soil microbial communities from meander-bound floodplain in the East River, Colorado, USA - East River MetaG ERMZT166_2 | ecosystem: Environmental > Terrestrial > Soil > Floodplain ...
GCTGCTTCAATAGCAATCTTGCGTAGCGTATCCAAGACGACGTATGCGGCTACAGCATATCCGATCTTCCTGATGCAACGCTCGGCAACTTTGACCACGATCTCGGTCTTGTCTTCGAACGTCGGCTCAGGGATCTCAGAATCCTTCGCCTGCACTTTCTTCGTCTTTACAACGTCTACTTGCAGTTTGCGATTAAACATTTCAGTCCTTTCGTAATAGTTCTCATTATAATCGATGTTTATATTGCGAAAAGTCTGTCAGAAACTTTCCCCCGGGATTTTTTGGCCGAAACGTAGGGTATCTTTATACCACCCGACCCATTTTCGTCGCTTAGAACGCAACGTAGAGGACGTTTTTCTTACGAAAAAGAAGAAAAATTAACAATCCATGTAGAAAGGCTCAGCCAGCACTATTACCTGACTGAGCCGTTCCTAGCCTCTTATTGCGTTGAAGGAATGGTAAAAGTAGGAGGACTTTCACCACCTTCTGGGGTAAATGGACCTTCTGGTGACGCACAGAGCTCTGTTTCAGGAGGATATGTCACAGTAGTAGTTGCTGAGACTTGATTCAGAATAGGTAGACTTTGCCCCAATCCTCCTGGAGTTGGCAACTCTGCAGTAACTAGAAGTCCGTCTCGAAACTCAGCATCACTTGGATCAGTCACCCAGAACCCAAATTCGTTCAATCTCCATCCTGGCCAGTCTGTAGCTTCTCCTGTGACTGGATCGAAGCTTGCGCCTGGGAAGACGAGCCGGACGGTTGTGTTCGCTTGATACGTGAGAGGGACTGTTTCAACGAAGTCGCCATCCAACGTTGTGAAAGTGATCGTACCAACCAATCCATTGAATTGCGGCTCGTTTCCAAACGTTAACTCAATGAATGGCACATCATTCGTACATACTGAGGCAGCTGCACCAATATCGAATGTGTCAACAACTGGCGGGAGCGTCGTTGTGACGGGCAAGGTCGTCGTTGAGCTTGTCGTGGATGTACTCGTAGTGGTGGAAGTCGGTCCAGGCAAGGAAGTCGTTGTAGTCGTTCCTGGAATTGTCGTCTGCTGGCCTGGTGTGCACGGCTCATCCTCCGGAGGACATTGATCAATACTTGTTGGAACGATGCTCGTTGGCTGAATATAAACAGTAGTCGTCGTAGCTGGCTTATTCTTGCCATCCACAATCTCTACATCAGGCGGGCTAGGTCCTGTTAAAAACAGAAACCCCCCAGCAAGTAAAAATGGCACTGGCACAACTGCTGATAGTACTCGATACTTCAAATTTCCTCCTTGTAGAAAGAGAAAGCATGAAAGCTGTGCAACTTTCGCACAGCTCTCACGCTCTCACACATCCAGGGTGGATGTTGGCTATTTCGTTCTCAGAATCAGCCCCAACCCCTTCGACACCATGACGTGCTTCTGCTCGTATGCCACGATGATCAGGATGCCGAGGAGGTTCCCGAGCACAATCGCCATCGTGTCAGGTGTGATGCGAATCCGGCGTTCGTCCGCCTTCAATCTCACCAACCTTTCCAGATAGCTAACTGCTTCTCGATATTCCTCAGAATCCGGACCATATGTGTTCATCTCGGTCAAAAGCCTCGCAATGGGCTCGTCGAGGATTGAGGGTGCTTCCGCAAAGAATCGCCTCAACATATATCCTTTCTGTTGTCTCATTATAATCAGTGTTTATTCTGCGACATTAGGTTCAGTTTCGGATATTACCTTGAAAGATATAACATCCATCGCTTCAAGCTCGTTCGGATCCGCGTCGAGCTCGAGCGAGAATACTTTCGTGCCTAATTCGTTCTCTCTAATGATTATTTCACCAGAATGAGTTTCTTTGTAGTTATTAGAGCTTACTAGCAGGATAATTCCGAGAACTAGGATGAAAATAAGAATAGTTCCAAGGATGTAACGAATGCCTCCAATGCTAAAGATTAGGGATAAGAAAAAGCATATTACTCCTAGCGCGGGTAGAAATATGTCCGCAATGTTTGATAATGCGGTATACGTTCTATTGCTCAGGGTTTTCTTGGACAACAAATCCTCCTAAAGTACGATTAGGGTGCGTCGTAACAACATAAGCAGAATATGGTAAAGACAATGTCGGATGACCACTTTCTCCATTCTCATCTTCAATTTCTGTATACTCTACAACTCGCATAACTGCAATTTGACCAAAGTTAGCATCTAGAGTAACTAAATCTCCAATATTATAATCACGTCTGAATTGATATTGAGTGACGTCCGAAACATCTGTTTGACCGAGAACGATGTTCATTCTGTTTCTAAGTGCAATACGTCCTCGCTCAATCATCTTAGCTAAAACAGCATCATAATCAGCTCCAGCAGGAGGCTCAGTAAATCCTTCATCAATATCACTGCCATCCACGAGCATTTGTCGTCTATTAAAGTCGGTTTCGTACCACAAACCGGAATCAATTACAACCCAAACGTAACGTCCGACAACCATAGCTGCATTCTTAGTCTTCTTGTTACTAAATAGATAATTTACAGCATCAAGATCTCCGGACTTCCATGAGAAAATAACTGAAGCTGTCTTGTCTTCTCCACCATGCACAACTAATAGGTTATCATTAGGGAACTCAGAAAACCCTCGATTTGGGTATCTCACACGTAAAACCTTCAAACCAAGATCATCAATTGGCAAAAGTTCCATTACTGTTTTAAGACAATCCTGCTTTGGAATGACTCTGAAGTTAGGCGTTGGAATATCTGTAAATTCTGTTACTGCCCTGAATCCAGCAACACCATCATCAGTTTCCGCCCAACCATGGAAGTTGTCGTTTATAATCAATGTAATCTGCAACGCAATACTGTTATTAGCAGTAATCATATATTCTTCAATGTAGGGATAATTCCGAGCATCTTGATTCCCAATAATTCTTTGTTCAAGATAAGCAAATAGACTTCTACCTGTAATAACGACCATTGTCTCGTCGTCGTCATCTTCTTCTTTAATTTCATGATTCTCTACCATCATAATTTCAGCAGTATCAGTATGTGAAATAAGAGAACCAATTGGTAGCTTAGACCGAATATCAGAGCTTAGTGGTGATTGAATTTCAAATTCACCAGGCTCAGCATATCTTTCAGTCCACACAACACTAGTTATACCATTAACATACTCACCTTGTTCAAGATCCAAAGGATAATCACCTGAACCAAACTTGAAAATATCCATTACACCCCCCAGTAGCTAGCGTAATAATTAATAGACTCCCAATCAATTGCTGGTGCCTCTCCAAAGTAGAACTTGTTCTCTCCTGGAAATATGATTGGCCAAATAGATCCCGGTTCAATCAAATCGACCAAAGGACGGAAGATTCCTCCACGTTCCAAGACTAGCGATTTATTTGAAAACTCACTGGAGAAATGTAGAATATCACCAATAAGAAAGTTTTCTAATACTCTAAATCGCCAATCGTATTCATCAACATCGCCACTATCTCTAATAGTAAACGATGACGAATTAGCTTTAAAGATGATCTTCGTAGTGAATCCGTGAGGAGATGTTGATAGAGTATCGGACACATTAACATTAGGATACTCTAATGCAGCAATACCAATAACATCCTCAGGACGCAATGTAGCTGGGATAACAGACCTGAACATAGGATCATCACAACGAATAGTGATCTGAACCTCAGGCTCCTTATTGAAATATCCCACTTCGAACTTAACAATAAAGCCTTGAATCTTAGCTACTTGAGTGGCATTAGCGTTGAAATGAAGGGTGACAATGCCCGTCCTATTACCTGAAATCATTCTGTACAGTTCGTCTCTAACATCAGAAAATGATTCACCAAGCATATGATTAGGTCTAAGGACAATACGCATTACAATGTCTCTTGACCGCAAGCCGAAATTATAGAATCGATTCTTTGAGACAGTCCCAAATCCATAGAATCTTGGTGTAATCTCCTCGGCATCCAAACCCATAATAGCTCGAATTAGGTATTTAGTCTTAATAGTCTTATCTCCGAGACTGAAGTTGACGGGTTCAGTAGAGTTGGGCGCGTACATTGCTATGTTTGTAGTTCTCATACGATGCTCAACTCCTCCTTGGCCAAGACGATCTGGTTACGGGTCTGCTTGTAAATATCCGTAGCAGAAAGCTGAGTAGGTGAATTAACGTTCTGGATGAATGTAACTCCCTTTGGCGCTTCTGTTGTAGCCATAGGATCTGTAACAGGAGTAGACGTACCTGCAATTGCGTTAGCCTGAGAATATGAGAACGCTGGGTTAAGGCCATTACCTTGTTGAATATAGCTATCAATCTTACTAGCCCCTGCCTGAATTTGTGTGAGGTCGAGGACTGGTGTAATAACAGGAACCACTTCACTGATGGTGTCAAGACTGGAAGATATAGCGGCTACAGCATCGTTGACACTGTTGACAAGTGCCTCGGTAGGATTGAGATTGCTCATCCATCGCTCAACAGTCTTCCATTCATCTTCCATACCAATACGCAAGCCCATCATGATGAACTCACCATACTGCTTAGTAACCCTTGACGGAGAGAAGATGCCAAACGGATTAGTGATCATATTCTTAAGATCGTTCATCTTATCGCCGATCCAGCTTGAAACACCACCCCAAGCATTCTTCATACCATTCAACAAACCCTGAATAATTTGACTACCAATATTAAGCAACATACTAAGAGGATTTGGAATGGCACGTGTAATTTTACCAGGAATATCCTTAATCCAAGTGATAAGAGAATCCCATCTATCCTTAATACCATCATAAAGACCTCTAATAATATCCCAACCCTTACTCCAAAGAGTACTAACTACGTTACCGACCCACCCAATGATCTTTCCAGCTAGAGTAGTGAAGAAAGTTGTGACTTCACCAATCTTGCCCTTAACGCCATTGAATAGTCCAGAAACGAAATCAGTCCCCTTTTGCCAAAGAGTACTAGCTACATTACCAACCCATCCGAGAACGGTACGACCAAGATTCATAAACCATTCGCCGACTGGGCCAGTTGCCTGCATCACACCATTGAAGAAGCCGGTGAAGAACGCAATACCAACACCGACCATCAATGTGGCTGCAACTCTACCAACACCCTCAGCTACGCTTGTAAGAATTTCGATGTAGAGATTGACAAGCGACTCAACGATGCGAGGTACCTCTTGTGCGAATGCATCCAAGAAACCAACAATGATCTCTCCAACAAGAATAACAACATCGTCAATATTATCCCGGATGCCCGTCAGAAGAGTTGTAATAATGAATAGACCAGTCTCGATAAGTTGGTCGGCATAAGTACGAATGGTCTCAAAGATCCCTTCAACCAACTCGATCACAACATCAATGACCTGCGGAATTAGCTTTCGGAGGCCCTCAATAATATGCCCAAGAATCACCACTAATTGCTCGGCGATTACAGGCGCTGCGTCCGCCAAAGTCTGAAGGAACTCGAGTACTCCTTCAGCGATTCCTCTACCAAGAGCTGATAGAGATCGCCCAATAGCATGTAGAGATTTCTCGAGCGACTCAGCTCCTGCGGATCCAGCCTTAGCTAGACTTTCGAACGCCTTAGCTACTTGAGCGGCACCAAATCCAAATAACGCGAAGCCAGCACCTATGATAACCAATGCCGCACCGAGAGCCAACATAGCCGGAATAGCTGGTTGGATAAGGAATGCAGCTACAGCTAGAGTCGCTAGTACAGCCGCGATAGCAAGAAGACCATGAAGCAGCTCTCCCCAACTGATTCCGGCCATTTCCTTGAGCACCTTGGCCAAGATAGCGAGAGATACCGACACGATACCGATGGCAATGGCTCCTGCGATTGCGCCGCTCATTGCGGTACAAGCCACTGCAAGAATAAGCAAGGATCCAGCTAGTGCAGTTAGCCCTCTACCAATCTCTTCCCAACTCATACTGGCCATGATCTTCAGAGCACCAGCTAGAATAGTGATGCCGATGGCCATGAGAATAAGACCGGGGCCTACGAGAAGAATAATTGGGGACATGATTTGCATTGCCCCAGCAATAATAAGGAGGCCGCCAGCTAGTGCAGCCATACCCTTACCGATTTCCTCCCAAGACATCGTAGCGAAAATCAGGAGAGCTCCTGCGAGAATATTAACGCCGATAGCTAGAAGAAGTAGCCCTGCGCCAAGTAGAGGAGCTGTAGCAGGCATGAGTTGCATTGCGCCTGCGACAATAAGAAGAGCTCCGGCGAGGCCAACCATGCCCTTGGCCATCTCGCCCCAATCCATCGTGGCAAATATCTTTACTGCTCCAGCAAGAATAGATAAACCTGTTGCAAGAAGAATCATTCCAGCACCAGCAAGAATTAGACTACCTGCACTACCTGACAACAGCTTAGATGCTCCAACCATGACGCCCATGAGGACAATGATAGCGCCAAGACCCTTAGCGAGCTCATCCCAATCAAGATTACCAAGAATAGCAGCTGCTCCAGCCAGAATAAGAATGGCGGTTGCAAGAACTGTCATGCCAGTAGCAATAAGAACAAATGACCCAGCGCCCTTAGGCCCAGCACTAATCTTAGTGATAATAGCAAACGCAGCCATGAGCTGAGCAAAGCCAACTGCCATTGCAGTCAAGGCCTTGGTCAAAGCTTCTGAATCAATCAACGACAATGCAACAACTGAAGCAGTAATAACAGCAATAGCGCCAGCAATCTTCAGAAGAGCATTAGCCTTAATATCCGTTTGCATCGCCTTGAGTACACCTGTGAGCTGCTCGAAGCTTTGTCCGATTTTATCTAGGAATCCGCCACCGAGATCGAAATTAATTCCAGAATTAAGGAACTTAGCCAATATACCTGCGATACCACCAAGCAGAGCGACATTCAAAACATCCAGAACCGCTTCGAAGTCGCCTTCTTCAGCAGCGTCTGCCATTTTGCTGCCGAGATCTCTGAACCAGTCAGCAATAGCATCCCAAATCTTATCTAGAACATCCTTGATCTTGATTAGAACGTCTTGCACTGGCTTCCAGAGCTCACCGACCTTCTGGAATCGATCCTTCAACGTATCGAAACGGTCACCAAGTCGTCCGAAAGCATTACCAAGATTGTCTGGGAAGTTGGTATCCACTCCAGTAAAGAGACCAACAATTGCATCCTTTACCTGGATCAAGAAACCAATAAGAGCTTCTGCTCCATCACGAAGATCCATGAAGAATCTTGTGATGCCCTTACCCTCGACCAACGCGTCGTTTAGTTCGATGAAGAAATCGCCAATCTTAGCCGCAAAAGCAAGAAACTTTCCACTTCCAGCACCAGTAAGACTGCCGATTAGTTCACCAATGAAATCGATACCCTCTTTAAGAATCGTCCAACCGATCTCAAGAATTCCAAAGAACCCCTTGAAAATACGCTTGAGCTTATCCACTGTAGCCCAACTAGGCTCGAGCCTCTCCATTAGAATACTAAAAGCTCGTGTAAGATTGTACAAACGCTCCGCTGTCAATGGCGGGAAAATATCCTTGAAAGCGTCCTTAATAGGCTTGACGATCTTTCCTAGATTCTTGATACCTTCTGTTAGACTTTTAATAAGAAGGTCTCTTCCACCAATATCTTTCCAACCTTGTAGCAATTCGTTTCTAGCCGTAGCCGATTTAGTGATCATTGAGCTAATAGCATCAGAGATACCACTAAATAGTACGGTAGCTTCCTCAAAGTTACCGAACACGATCTTGAATGACTCTGACCATCCAGAGCCAATCGCTTCCTTCGTCGTCTGGATAAGCTGAGTAAGCGTACGAACCTTAGTCGCTGCTTCAACACCAGTCTTACCCAGTTCAATGATCTCGGCTGCTTGCTCCTTTGTATAACCAATTGCTAGAAGCTGAGCTTCGGTCATTTCTCCAGTAAAGCCCTGAAGAGTTGTGGTAAGAACCTCAGCAGTCAGCCAGTTATCTTCAAGAGACGCCCTGAATGACTTCCCGCCCTTTGTCCACTCTTCGAATGTCTGGTCAATAGGAACGTCAGCAATCGTGCCTAAAGTCTTACCAGTTTCGAACAAAGCCTTCTGGAAGACTTCACCACCCATACCTGCATTAACAACCGAGTTCCAGTCGATCAACCGAAGTGTACCAGTGGATACTGCCTGAGACAGCTGATACATTGCGTTTGAAGCTTGCTCTGCACTAGAGCCAGAGATAGCAGCGAGGTTTGAAATGCCCTTGATGGATTGAACTGATGTTTCTAGATCAACACCGGCGGCGGTGAACGTACCGATGTTTCTCGTCATCTGACCGAAATTGTAAATGGTCTTATCAGCATATTCATTCAGTTGTCTAAGAGCATCATTAACTTGACCGAGATTAGTACCATCCGCCTTGGTGTTGGATAGAATGGTCTGAATAGATGTCATATTCTGTTCATATTCTCTGAAACCAGAGATAATTTGATCCAAACTCAAAGACTTAGCTAATTGAATACCCGTGCTAATAGCTCTATTAGTAATATTAGCTAGAGCAGTAATAGCAATGGTACTAAGAGCAAGAAACTTAGCGCTAGCGCCCTCAATAACAGCGCCCATATTACCAAGATTGAATTTATTAGCAGCAGAAGATACATCAGCTAATCCAGTTTTAGCTCCATCGAATTTAAGAGATTTTTCCAGTTTAGCGAGGCTGGCAATGGTAGTGTTCAGCTTCCTCTCAAATTGAGCATTATCAAATTCCATCCGTACAATTCGATCGTCAACACTAGGCATCTGTCACCTGCCTCCAAATATCAGCTACAGCTCGGTCAAAGAGAGGACGAAGGGCTGGATTAATATAATCTCTGCCCATAACATACCCACCAGTTCCAGTACCATGCCCATATTGAAGAATAACGGCGACATTAACACTACCTTCTCTATCAGTATTGAACCAACTGATAGAATGAACTCCGTTTGTATGCCCTACTTGATACCCCCAAGATGAAGCTGCTCTACCAGTTTCTACTGGTGTAGCACTAGAAAGAAGATCTACTCCTTGACGTCCGTAACGATCAAGATCTTTAAATGCTTTCCCACTTTTCATGAATTTAAGAAATTTATCAGTGTTGTTGGTATTACCTGTAGATATTACTTGGATCATGACTGGTCCTTACGGTGGAGTGAGCACCCAATCCCTGATCATCTTGACTAGCTGATTTGCTGGAGGAAGATATGCATCTTGAAGATCAGTCCCATAAAGTACTTCTTTAATTTTGGACATAACCTCCGGAGCAATTTTACGACTATCAAATATAAGATGCGCTGTGGGACGATAGTTTTCAATTTCTTCTGGAACTGCGGAAACAGTCCATTGAAATTCATGTGGCACTGGTTCAAGTGCCATTGTTTGATAAGATTTGGTTGAAACAAGCGCTGTTAAATTGTAAATCACATGAGTTTGGTAATTTGCTTCCAAACCATTAAGATCGTCGCCAACTTGCGTTTGATAACACAATCCGAAACGTTCATATGGCTGCCCAGTTACCATCAAACCATAATCAGTTTCAATAACTCCTTCGTATGGAAGAAACTCATCAGGATAAGTAAACGCCTTCATTGTAGCTGAGAAGTTACCTAGTGTTACAATGTCATTGATCTTTACTCCATCAAAAATAACACCTTCAACTTCAGTATCTACATTCTCATCAATGGAAATTAGACCATTCCAAGCAACTCCAGCGCCTACAAAATCATAAAAGACGCCTTTACTAACACCAGTTTCAAAGATACGTTCACCAATACCATCCCAAGTAAGTGTAGCCATTTAACCTCCAATCAACCTCGAGTATTTAGTTCTGCTCTACGTTGTGCATTTAATTCACGATTCCGCATCGCGATCTCACTCTTTCCCATCTTCTTTGGTTTAGCATTCTTGATGTTACAAATACGAACCAAAGCGAACAATCTATTAAGATGCCATGATTCGCATTCAAATGGAATGTTAAATGCTACCATCCAATAGTAGATGAGCTCTGAGGTAATTATTTCACCTCTAGCTTTTTGTTCAGGAAGTTTACCAAACGTAGTTGCAGATTCTTTTGACTCGATGTATGCATTAATTTGATCAATGTTTCCTTGCGAAAGTCTACTTATGACATCTTCTGGGAAATCTTCGGTGAGAATCATACACCTTATGTAATGGAGAATTTCTTCTGTAGTTTTAGTAACATTACTCAAGAAGGGTTTCTGGTGTTTTGACTCCCATTTTGACAGGGAGACTAGAGAATGCTCTAATCGTAACTCAACGTCCCCAACAGTTTCGAAAGTCTCTGTTTCTTCGTTGTAGTATTCAGTACCTTCAAGAATGATTTTGAGCATTCTCTAATCTCCTACTATTACAAAGATCTTTACTCGGGTTGCATCATCCCAGAGGAAGACGATCCACCACCAGAAACCCTGCTAGTCACAACAACACCACTAAACATTGCAATAACTTCATCTGGTGTAGGAAGCATTGGCTCAGTAGCCGCTTCGCCATAAAGAGCAGTTTCGAGTGCAAGAAGATCTGCCGCATCGACAATGCCCGAATCAACCACAATTAGTGAAGTCGGATTGAAACCAGTTACAGGCACTGGCGTAGTGGTAATCTCCCAGCTGAATGTAATGGCTTCGGGAGAATCGTTGATGGTATTATAGGCCTTCTCAGAAGGACTAGCAACACAACCATAAACGAGGTGCAGCTTATACCCATACGAATCACCCTCGAGGTCATTACCCACTCGAGTGCGATAGGAAAGGCCGAAGAGCTTCCTGGGCTGTTGACCAACAAAGATGCCTGGCTCAGGAACACCAAGACCATCGAACTGAGCCCATTCCTCAGGGTAAGTAAACGCCTCGAGCGTCCCACCAAACTCTTCTGCAGAAATCAGGTTCAGGTACTTAATGTTGTCGGCATACTGAGCAGTGGCTTCAGCTCCAGTCGGTGACTCAGTAACACTAACAAGACCATTCCAAGCAACGCCTGTGGTATAAACACCAGACGCATCTGGAACATAAAGCACTCCATGATCGATACCAGTTTCGTAGTAACGATCGCCGATCTGATCCCAAACAAGTACAGCCATCGGTTCTTCTCCTTAGAAGAAAAGTTTGTAAACATCGTGATTGAGGTTGTCAGCTGTATAAAAACGATCAAATACGCATAGAGGTAATTCTGCCACCTTGTCTGGAATAGCACTATCTGGGTTTCGATCTATGATCGTTACCTGATATCGCTTTGTGCGCTTGTATGGTTTATCATCGGCATGATTAGTTAATAGATAATCTCGTTGATAAACGATACAAGGATATTCCATTTGCAACGTTGGTGGCGGTTGAAAATAAACGTGTTCTGTTCCTAAAATCTCGATCAACAGAGCTTGGAGCTCAAGGCGTTGGGCCATTGTAAACGCTCCCTAGATGAAGAATCAGACGAGGACTCCGAACTTCAACGTTTGTAACAGTCCAAAGAGTCCCCGCCCAATTCACGTACTTGATCTTAAAGAAATGTTTGATGGCATAGTCATCAGCAACGATGCTAATAGAATTACCAACAGTTAAATCGTCATTGAGACCTTCTCCAGATTCGGTCTTTCGTGTGTTACGAATAACATCACCATAATAATTTGTTTCAGTAATAACATCTTCCCACACACCAGAACCTTCTGGAGTTTCTACGGAATCAGCATAACCTACTTCTCCGTGGAATCTTGCCATCATAACTCCTTATCAGCTAATCAGAATCTGGCCTCTTAGGAGCCTTGGATGCACTTGCTGTAAGACCGCCACCTTCTGCGGCATCAGGAAGAGACCCATGGACGGGAGGATCACTCTGACGCTCATTCGGCGGCTCAGGCACGATAATATGCACGGTGCCAGCAGGCGGAGGAACGAACGTCCCCTGCTTGACACAGATCGCTGACTTGAGCTTGACCAAAGCACCAGACACACGAGTCTCGATGAGATACTTGTATTGGTTGTAGTCAATGTCGAAATCATCGAAAAGGCTGACTGCCCCACCCTTGTCTGAACCGATGACATAGTCGTTCATGTTCACGAGAATCGCCAACGGCTGTCCAGCCGCAGGATCGAAGACGTCAACAGGAACAACCGATGAAACGCGAATCTCCTGAGCGAACTGCTCGAGAGAAGTATAGATACGACGACCGAGCGTATCCTTCAGGAGCATGACCTGTGCGATCAGCGTTTCACTGGTGTACAGCGTAGGCATTCCACTGCCACGATACTGTGCTCGCCACATGATGATAGCATCAACGAAATCTGAAATATCACCACCTGCGAGATCACACAGAACCTGAATGGTGAACAGAGGATCGTCCTTGGCGATTGGACGAATGCGATCTTCCAGGATCTTATCAGGATCCGGAACGGTACGACCGTCTCCAAGAAGAATTGCTCGAGCCAATTCCTCGTCGAGCATCAGACGCATCTCGCCCTTCATCCAGGCGACGACATCGAAGTCCGTGATGTCAAGAATATCATCACGGTCCAGCTTCTGCTTCTTGTAAATGGTCTGCGGGTTGGTTTCCCGGCGAGCAGTCCCGTAGAACTCTTCCTGCTTCTCCGTGCCCGTAATATAACCCTTCGCACGAGCATCATCATACGTGAGATCAGCCCAGTGGGTCTTCACCCGGCTGAAGGGGCTTTTGCGAGCTCCAGAAAGAACCGAATTCACCCATTCCGTACGACGAGTAAAGAATTCAGGAGCCGAGGTAAGCGCTTGAGCCTCAGGAAAGAGTGTATCAATCTGGTTGATACCGTGAGCAAGAGCATAACCTTCGACAGCTGCCTTGAGGGACCCAAGCTTAGTCGCATCAGCGACAATGCCCTGAACATCCGCATGCGAGAGAACTGGCGAAGACTCCTTATCGCCCTTCTCGAAAACGTTACGGGTCATTGTTGAACCTTCCTGATCGGAATTGTCGGAATCATCCTTGATGTTGTCTTGCTCTAGCTCGCCGGCATCAGTAAGAGCCTGGCCAAGCATGAAATGAAGAACCTGCTTCTGCTTATCTGACATTGAATCATAAACGTCTTGTACAGTTTCTTCATCAGTGTCATTATCATCGTCTTCTTCATCTTCATCGCCATTAGCATGCTCAAGCTCGAGGCCCGAATAGATAATAGCCTCATCATCAAGAGTGTCTTCTCCGCCATCGGAATGACGAATTGTAACGTTTTCGATAAGTGCGCCAGGATTAGCTCCAGAAAGAACCAAGCTCACTTCTCGAATTGCACCATGAAGAACCTTACCCGCTCGCTCAACGAGCTGATTAGCCCAAATAGAAAGCATCGTAATGTCTTTGTGATCCAAAAGGCTCCTTGCATGAACCGCCTTAGGTGAATTATTGAAGAAGCCATAGGCATAAACGCCATCGTCTCGATTTTCGAGAAGAGCGTGCCCAAGAACATTTTCTGGATCAGTATGACCATGCTGCCAAACAAGCGGGACCTTTGCCTGGTCTTGATGCTTGAATGCGCCTGGCATGATGGTTCGACCATCAGAACACACCAGGCCAGCCTTAGTTGCATAGCCGCTGAAATCTGGTTCCATTTTGACTGTTCCTTTCAAGAGAACTAGGCCCCGGACTCTTCTGGTTGAGGCATGTTACTGTTCTTCAATTCATCTGCCTTTGGATCGTCTGCTGGAGGAATTCCCATAAAGCCTCGGATCTCATTTGCTGTTAGGATTTCATTACGAGTGAACTTATCAGCAATCTCAGCAATTTCGTTAACAGGAACAAGCTTAAACGGATCTCTAAAGTACTTAATCCGTTCATCCTTCTGCGTACCATGGGGCCCAAGGAACGCTCTTTGCATTGCTTCAATAATTGCATCTACAATGGGTTCGATTGTACGGTTGAAGTAATTAAGCATGGCTTCTTCATCAGCTGTGCCGTTCATAACTTCTTCTGTAAGACCAAGTTGATTATAAAGCATACCGGTAAGATACTCAACTTGCTTCAAAAGATTGTTTTCGGCGGGTCTATTAAGCTGAGTAATCTTCTCAGTGCCATCGGTATAGGCAATACCATACTGACTACCCTTGAGTTGGAACTCAATGTCTTCACGTCGCTTCTCTGCTTGCTGTCGGCGAGCCTCTGATTTAATTACATATGGAAGCTGGATAATGATGTCCAACTTTCCTGAGCTCGATTGTTCATCGACAGCATCAAGAAGCCCCAACTTGCGAATCAATCGCTGAAGAGTTGAGTTCGGTTCATTCATTACTGCATAAAGAGGATTCTCAACAATAGCTACATAGCGCTTTTCGAGAGTAATCTCCTCACGCTGGCCACGATTCTCATTATACACGCTAAGTCGAACGTGTTTTGGATACCAAGTAACAACTTCTCCGACTCGAATGGAAAAGATGTCAAAGATCTCATTCGTTGCTGGATTTCGAGTTGTATCTACAGGAACAACTGCAGCAACACCTTTATCAAATAGTGTCATTGCAATGTCTTGTCTAAACGCTCGAGGTGCCTGATCAATATTAGATTCTAAAGTAAGACATTGATTCAAAGCACTATCCATATCTCCAGAATAACGACCCTTGTCATCCAACTTAACATGTTTAATCAAAATCCCGGCTACATCCACACTAATTCTTGTATAAATAGAGGAGACAATAGAACGTTCGGTATAGAAATGGAGTCTTTGACGGGATGGTGAACTACCGCCGGAATACGACGTTGTTCCGCCATATTCCATTTCCTGAGTATCATCAGTATTACGAAAAGCATTCCAAGCCTTCTTTACTCTATCTAAAATCGGCAAGATTCACCTCCCGTTATCTATTTCGTTTAAGAGCCGGAGCTAAACTTTCGGCTGCTTTACGACGTGCATCAGCCACAGCTGCTCTTCCTCTTAACATCTCCTTTGCATCCGTGTTTATTTGTCGAGAATAATCCGAACCAGTGCTCAAATATTCACGAAGATGAAGCGGTGTTTGACTCCTTTCGTACCATTTCTTAAGATCACCATTAGCTTCGCTATTTAGTCGACTAGTGCTTTTCTTCAAGGCTTCAAGAGTAGCTCTTTCGGATTTCCATGTTTTAACCTTAGCTTGCTTTTCGATATTTGCACCAATCTTAAACCCTTGTTCTCTAGTAATCTTTCCTGCATTAAATGCTCTATTCAAATTATCTATTTTAAGACCCTTTTGAGCATCCATAAGTCTCTTAGTTGCATCAACATTAGATTGCATTCTTCGAATATCACCAAGTTTTGTTGCCTGATGTTGATTAATTATGGATTTTACTAAAAGACCACCCACTCCAATTACAACAGCTGCTCTAGCAACTTTAAAAGCAGTTTCTTTTCGATCAGCAGATTTTTGTTCTGGCGTTCTAGTATCTGGTTTCTTTCCACCACTAGTTCGTGCCTTACGTCGACCCCACTGCATACCCTTAACACCATAATGTTCTAAATATGCAAGTACTTCATCGTCATCAATGATCATTCGAACGCCTCCTTGTTAGCTTTGAAAGCGACATACGCGTCCATTAGAGCAGATACATTATCAATTTTTTCATCAGCTCTTTTCTTTAACAGTTTACGATTTCCGTTAGTGTCTTCCAAAGTAACGGCGTTCCCCATAGCAAACGACATAAGATCCTGATCGAAAATAAGCTTGCGTTCTTCGGCTAAAATTTTCAATTCGCCAAGAGGTACCGATTCTGTTCTTGCGCCCTGAATAACTTTCTCAATACCAAATGATCCATTCTCTGCTTCCCATCGAGTAACAAATTCCTTAGCATTATATGGGTCAAATCCAAGACAGCGAACGTCATAATCACTTTGTTGGATAAACCCATCAAGATCATCATAAACTTCCATCATGTCAAGAACTGTACCATCCAAAACATGAAGACTTCCTTCTGCAATAAATTCTTCATACTTAACTCGCATAGCTCCAGGAAGTTTCATCAACGTTAAAGAAGTAATGTAACTTCTAGTCTTTACTCCAAATGTATAATTTGGAAGCGGAAAGAGAAACGTAAAGGCGCAAAAGTCATCGCCTTGAGAGAGGTCAGCCCCAAGAGCACAAGGCATACCCCAAAATTCTCTGATACGATGCGGAAGTGTCTCTTCGTAAGTAAAGAAGTAAGTATAGCCTTCCATTGGAATTCCGAATCGCTTCGCAAGAGTGTCATTACGAGTTGCAGGAGCTTTCTCAGCTCTTTCAACATCCAAATGATAAACATCATAAGTAACTGTCTTACCTAAATTAGGATTTGCCTTCAACCACATAGCTGGATCATTAACTTCTTCAAGTTCGTCCAATTTGTAATGCCAGATAGAAATGTGAGGAGCTTGGTATTCACCTCTAAGAATCGTAGCGAGTTCCATTTTGATTGTGTCGCCAGAACCATTTCGAACAGTTCCTTCTGAACTAATAGCAACAATCAAATAGTCGTCCATCTTGGAGGCGCCTTGTTCAATAGCTCCAACGACATCTTCTCTAATGTCTCCAGACAGCCATTCGTCAATCGTAGAGATTTTAGGACGAAGCCCCTGTAGTTTATTGATTGTCATTGGACGTACTTCAAGAAGAGAACCTGTAAGAAAGTTCTCAATACCCTTCTTTGTGGAAGCAAGTTTTACTCTTTGCGCTCTAGACCCGGTAGTATTCTGTAAAGAGCCTTCTGTAAGAAACCTAAACAGAGGGCCTCTTGCTCGAGTAATAGCGGTTCTAAAAGGAGACATTACTTCATCAGCCTGCTTCATTGTAGGAGCAGTCGTGATTTGATGAGTGGTTGCTGTATCTACATTTAAGAAGTATGCTTGAATGCAATTGGCATACATTGACTTTGCAGCACCTCTAGCTACGATTAGATACTGCTTGGTTGTCAATCGCTTCTTGATAAGTTTCTTAACGTAATGCCCACCAAGCCCGTCTTCGTTTGGTTGATAAACGCTTCTTTCAACAAAGAAGTACCATCCGAAGATTTGCTCTGCCCAAAGTTTAAAAGTATCAAGAAGATGAAGATCACTTCCATCAGTAAGTGTAAGTTCGAATTCGCAATACTTAATGAAACCATGAACCGCCATATCATCATAATAAATATTAGGATTGGCAATCAAACCATCTATGCGATTCATTTCCATAGAAATTTCTCTATTAACTGGAATTTCTCCTCGCAAAACTGACTCACGAAACAGTCCATAATAATAAGGGGTTGCAGTATTAGATAAAGTCATATCACCTCCTACTACTTACCTCGCTTAACAATTGCACTTGCTGCTTCCGGACCAAGTTTAGTTTGAATTGCTTTCTTGATGCCAAATAGAACAGCACCAGTCGCAACCGTTGCAATAACTGTTCTACCAGAATTAGTTAGAATTTCATGAGCAAATTGTGACCCTCGACCAATATCTCGTCGATTAAGTTCATTATATCTTTTCTCAGTCTCCATTCTCTTAATACGTTTCTCCAATTCAGCTGAAGTCAGCTTCTTTGGTGATTTACTAAAAACAGTACGATCTGTACTTCTTGAGCTACGCTTTTTGCGGCGCCCCCATTGCATACCTTTGACGCCGTAATGCTCAATAATATCTTCCATAGTGTAAGTCATACCGCTTCCTCCTTAGGGTACGAGTAAGTAGGGGGATGATCTTTAGATAGCTCATACTCAGGAAGTGCATACTCACGGAAGAGATTAAGTCTCCATTCGTATTCCTTGATCTGCTTTTCAGTTGCCTCAATAAGAAACGAAGTAGTTGGCGGATCAAAGAGAGACCGAACCTTCAAATAAACATATGTCTTAACTAGATGTAGTTGATCAGGAGGAACATCATAATCCGTCCAAAAAGTAAGATCGTCAGTAAGAGAAAATCCACCATCTGGACCTACACCAAGCTGACTAAGAATGGAGAAAGCGGCATTAATGTGAGTAATAACGTCCAAATCAAATGCCGTATAATCTTGGTCCAAACCAAGAATCTTCTTTGTGCTTGTTAGAATGCTTTCTTCCATAATTCACCTTCCTTACTACCAAAGTTTTGTATCGTTCGGAGTACGAGAAATAACAACCTTAGGAAGTAATTTATCGTTACCGAAATGGATTGCGTTGTGTGTATTTTGTGTTGTTGTGATCAAATATTCTGGGTCAAATATCCAATCTTCGCCATGAATAATATCATCAGCGGTCATAGGATTAATATGATGAATAAGTAAAGCGCCATGGATTTCATACCCAGATATACCTAAATCACACCCATTATCTCTTACAATAACTTCATTTCGAGCTCTTTGCCATTCATTTGAGTGATAAAACTGTTGATTAATATAACGATCAAACCCAAATGTAGCACTACCAACTTCACCACTTAAACGCAAATATTCAAATCTTTCTTCGAAAGTATGAAGTCGTCTAAGTTCAGAATATGACCTAAACGTCGTCATACTCTTCACCAGAACCTATTTCACGACCGACATAAGACCTCATAGCGTTCAAAGCTTCTGCATACAGCTCTTCAACCTTCTTAGCTGATGCTAGCATTTCCACTTTTGAATCAAGTAGAACGTTTTCACGATGCAAACGTTCTTGTTCTAGCTTTTCTCTTGTAGAACCTAGTCTCAAATAATGTGTAATAACTTGTGAGGACGCAGTGCCTTCAGAGAGCTGCTTTTCAGCCAGATCAATCGCAAGGGAGACCAACTGACTTTCTCTACCTTCATCTGTTGTTGCTGGTGCCCGACTAGGGCGACGCTTCGCAGCCATTTAGCCTCCTTTCAAATTAAGCTACATGCAAATCAAATTCGCCACCAGTCCAATTATGAAGCGTATCGCCGGTTGGCAGTGGACCAAGAAGAATCAGACCAGCCAAATCCGCCATGTTCAAAGTACGCAGGGGCGCCTTAAGTGTTTCGTATTGCTTGTATTCAGCTTCGGTACGAACCCAAGAAACTGTATGACCCAAACCATTAGCATCCATCATCCCAACGAACTTGGCGTTGGCTCGTTGACTCGCAGGAACTGAGTCATCTCGCTTAATATCAATGCGATATAGCACGTCATCTCCTCCTTGTACGGGTGGTAAACCACCAGCCATTCGACCGGCTACACCATTACGGAAACCATTCATTAGCCATTCAAATGGACCAGTATATGGGAAACCAGGAGTAGAAGTATTACCACCCCACGGATCAATCTTACGACTTGGAGCCCACTCAAAGTGCGCAACAACATCAGTGGCAGGTTGAAGAATATAAGCCTTGCACATAGCTGCTACACCAATTTCATAAGACTCAACCATAACTGGCGTCCAGTTTTCACCAACACCATTATTTTGAGCTTCAATGCCAATTGATCTACTGTTCGCTGAATCTAAAGGTACTTGCCCCTTAGATGTATTCCATGGTCCACCCTTACCAGCATGATTAGAAGCACCACCGGCATGAACTCCCCATTGACCTTCTCGACCGAGAAGAGTATTTGCTACTGGAGCATCTTGATGTCCTTGGGCACAATAAGACCAATCGTTTTGAAACGATGTGCCTGATCCTGAAGCAGTATGATGGGCAGTAACCATCATAGGACCGGGCGCATTGTAACCACCTGTAGAACGGGAACTGTATTCCCACCCATTCCAAGTTTGAACGTCTAAACCTTCTGCTCTAAGTACTTCGGCGAGATTTGGGAGTCCATCGCCATTCATCCATAGACTACCCATTAATCCTCCTTAAAGGGGCGCTTTCTGCCATTCTCGTGTCAACTTATCAATAATATGAGCAAAGACATATACCATAAGAACACGAACCTGCTCTGGTTCGTCCTCAAATCGTGCTGCTCGAGTAGGATCTGGGGCAAGCTCATTACGCTTGCGGTAGAAATATCGAACCAATGCCTGGGGATCCGGTGGTTCGGTGTCTACAAGATCATCAGCTTCAATATCTCCGAAATCACTCATGCAGGACCCTCACCTTCCATCCATGGCCAATGAGCATTAACTGCTGCGGTCAAAGCGGCATCAGTAATAACATCAGAGTCATGACCTGGAGCGCCGCGGCCAGCTTGAACAGCAGACTCATAAGCAGCCTCAGTATCTACTGCCACTGGATACATCAAAGGCTCTTCATTAACAGTTCCAGCTGATAGATTCCTACCATAAGTACTAGCAGCCTTCATCTCATCGAACAGTAGCTCTCGATGTGCCATTGCCAACACTCTAGCTCGAAGTTCTTGATCACCAGCAGCTCGACTAATAGATGCAGCGCTCATGGTTGTCCTTCCAAATCTGTAACTTGTTGACGTAGATCTCGTACTTCTGAAGCCAAACTTTTAAACCCTCGCCACAATATAGCAATCAAACCACTAAGATCAATACCTGGGCCTAGCTCACTTGGGTCAATTAGTTCACGAGCTGCTTCTTCTACTTCTTCGGCTACCATACCAAATCGAAAACGTGGCTCAACTACAGGTGGTTCTCTAACTGCGCCGCCTGGATATGGTGCCGTTGAGCCAGCATTAAACGCCATTTCATGCTGAAGATCTCTGTAAAACACTGGTCTAACCCTATCAATGATTTCTCTAGCTCGTCTTCCTGAAAGACGCTCAATATTAGCTTTGAATTTCTTAGTAGAAACAACAGTAAAAGCTGATGCATACGACTTAACATATGCGCTATTATCACCATTAAGGTTACCAATATAAACCGTACCATCACTAAATACTTGAAACCCAGCAGTTACACCAGTAGCATGATTAGCAAATCCAATACCTACTTCTCCAGCTCCACCGGTTTTATGAATAGAAAGTGGACGTTCCCAATAAGACCCACTAAGTGGCTGCGAAGTAATAGTAACCTTTGGACGAGCTCCAACGCCATAAGCATTACCAGGTTGAACCGCGGTTTGGGCATTATAAGCCTCAACATTAACATAACCAGCTCCATTTGACAAAATATTCAAATTTCCATTACCATAAATATACCCACCATTTGCTACGAAATCATTAGCACTAATCCGTCCACTAGCAGCAACAGTAGGAACAGTGAGCCCACCGACAGAACTAAGATACATTTCAGAAACAGTTCTATCTGCTCCATGAAAGAATCTTAGATACCCATCAGTATCGCTTGTAATGAACCAATCCTGAAGACCAAACTCAACATTAGCATTCGAAACTCTTCTAAATGAAGCTACTTCTTTAGTAATAAATCTACTAGAAAACAATGAAAATTTATCGCCTAGCAATTGTAGAATATAATCATATGGATTTGGATTAACTCCATTCTCTCCATCACCAAAACTAAACGTCAAACGTGGATATGTAACTCCCGTTTTGTCTCTAATAGTAATAGCATCCGCTATTAAACTGGCAACTTGTGGGACTGATGACCAAACCGCATCACCATCAACACTTGATGCTTTGACTAGAAGGTTGTAAATCACCCCGCCGGGAGGAAGACCTGTTCCACCTCCACCAGCAGTGCCAGGAACCCACAATTGCGAGGCCCCATCGTATCTTAGAACTTGCCCGTCAGCTGCTGTTGGAGCGCTAACGTTAGTCAATGAATCCAAATTTGTTACAGGCGTAACCCATTGAGTATTGAAGTCTGTTCCATTAACTTTCCTAAGAGACTGACCTGTGGCTCCACCTACTGGAACGCCTGGACCAGGAGGACCCATAGGACCTTCGTCACCATCATCTCCTGGAAGACCTTGAATGCCGCCTGGACCTTGAGGCCCCATGTTGATGACAGAAACCGATCTCGTTGTTGGGTTGACAACGATCATCTGAACTCGAGAGATCACATTGACTTCGCTCATTCTGTCACCGTCTCTCTGAACTCAACCTCGAGGGGACGATCGAAAACAGGAATTGGTTCTCCAGCGCTAACTCTCTTAATGTCCATGTAACCTTTTGCTTCTGCAATAGCAGCTGTTATAGCATCATCCAAAGTTAAGATTAGTCGACCATCGGTTCCATCGGTCAAAAATCCGATAGTCCATGTGGCAATGAGATCAGAACCCACAGTAGCTTCGGAACGAATCTCACTCTCAAGGGTTTCTCCAGCAACATCGACGCCCAGATCAACATACAACGTGTTTGTCCGATTCTTATGAACGACAACTGTGTTACTCATGGAGTTTCTCCTTATCCAGCGACACAACCATAGATTCTAGTTTGTCCAGTTTGTGTAGGAATCATAAATTCTCTAGGAGAAAATCCTGATGGACAAGCTAACCCCGCAGGACCCGGTGGACCTTGAAGCCCTTGTGGGCCTGGTACTTTTGAAGCTGGACCTGGTGGACCGACAATTGACTTACCTTCTGGGCCTGGTGGGCCAATGATGGATTCACCAGGAAGCCCCTGTTGCCCTTGCAAGCCTTGTGGTCCTTCTGGCCCGGGTGGACCCGGAGGACCTGGTGGACCGACAACAGGAACTTCGACAGTGACGGTAGTTGAACTAGGTGCGATAGATGCAACAGGCTCAGACATGTATAAAGCAGCGCCCAAAAATATAGCCGATGGTACTACACAAAGAGCCAAAACTTTGATTGGATTCATGGCTCCTCCTGATCCTTTGGACGACGACTGATCTTGTCGTTCTTCCCAATCATCATTCCAAATAAAGCACCAAGAATTGCAGAGATCAGTGAAGAAATAGTTGCAGCTAATATACTGGTATCTGTCTCAGGTTCCAAAA
>Ga0137313_1000173_pt1 | contig 22501 bp, 19 predicted proteins | sample EasRivERMZT166_2_FD_102287 | JGI IMG/M metagenome (GOLD analysis project Ga0137313, IMG submission 102287) | Soil microbial communities from meander-bound floodplain in the East River, Colorado, USA - East River MetaG ERMZT166_2 | ecosystem: Environmental > Terrestrial > Soil > Floodplain ...
CGGACTCGCCTACTCCTGGCGGTCGCTCATCGCCGCGGTGGAAATGGAGAAGGGCACGAAGGTTGCCTACGCTGTCCGGATTGGCACCCGGTTCTGACCGGGCCCGCGTTACCCGGTTTTGTTCGCGTTGGGCCATTGGACCAGTCGAGGCTGGTTCAATGGCCCTATCGTTTTTCAGCGGGTCGTACCCGCACGCCGGATGCCCCAGACGATCGGCAGACCAACAAACGCCATGTGGATCCAGACTTGCGGCCAGCTCATGGAACCCGGCCATCGCGGCGCGGTGCCGAGATAGAAGCTGCGCAGCCACGAGAGCAGCGGCAGCGTGCCGTAGTTCATCGCGCAGAACACAATCACGCCATACAGCGGGCCGACGAGCAGCACCGGCGCCGTGCGCAGGAACGACACGCGCCGGCTCAGCGCGTAGAACACGAGCGTCGCCGTGAGCGCCACCGTGAAATGCATGAGGAGCCCGATCGCGGCCATGCCGGTGCCGCCGTCGAGCGCGGCCCTGCCCCAGAGGGCTGACGCGACGCCTTTCAACACGTCCGCCGGCATTCGGCCGGCCTGCCTCCAGGCCTGCACGCAGGCGGCTGTGATGTCGAGCACGCCGCACAGCAGCCAGCCGGTCACGATCGCCTGACCCGTGCTGATGGTTGAACGCATGCCGGTTGAGTCTATGCTGGCTCCGTCACGGAGGCACACTCATGATGGCCCCAAGAATCACCACGGCCCTGGCAGCCCTCGTGCTGGCCACAGCCGCCGGCGTCGCCGCGAGGCAGCAGGCCCAGGCATCGCAGACCCGTCGCGAGCCGCAGTTCGAGAACGAGAACGTTCGGGTCTGGAAATCGATCATCATGCCGAACCAGCCGCTCTCACTTCATCGTCATGAGTTCGGCCGCACCATCGTCGCGCTGAAAGGCGGAACGCTCGACGTCGTCGACGCCAATGGCAAGACGACGAAGAAGGTCGTCTGGGAAACCGGAAAGGCCTACTGGCTGGACAAGGACCCGGCCGGCGAGCAGCACGGCGACATCAACCGCGGCACGCAGCCGATTGAAGTGATCGTCGTGGAAATGCGCAAGTAGCTCAGGTGCCGCGCGGTTCGACCGCGGCCACGGCCACCAGCATGACCAGGATGACGCTCATCGAGAGCCACGGCGGACCACCGATTGCGATCACGATCGCGGCAAACGCCGGCGCGAGCACCCACCGCCAGACCAGCATGCGGCCCGTGGCGCGCCAGATCGCCGCCGCGGTACCGCACACGTAGAGCACCGCGCCCGCACCGAGCGCGACTCGCACATCGAGCGCCAGTGGCTCGTCCGGATGCGCCAGCGCGGCCTCCGTCGCCGCGGCCATCGCGATGACGCCGCAGAGCAGCGGAAAGTGCAGCACGCTGAAGGTGTCGCGCGCCATCTGCGAGCGGACCGTGGCCTCGCAATGCGCGAGCGCGTGCTCGAACGTCGATCGCACGTGCCCGAAGTAGACCCACCACAACCCGCACGTGACGGCGACGGCCAGAATCGCGGTGGCGATCGCCGCGGGCGTGCCGGGCGCTTCGGTCAGGCCGGCCGCGGCGACGATCAGCGCCTCGCCGAGCGCGATGATGACGATGAGCCCGTGACGCTCCACGAAGTGATCCGGATGGAGGTTCCAGCCTTCGCGCGCCCCGCCAATCCCAGCCGCGACCAGGTCCAGCAGGATCGCCAACGCCCAGCACCAATACTGCGCCGCATCGCCGAGGATCGCGCCGAGGAGCACCGCCGCCAGGCCCGTGAGGGACACGCCGCCGAACACGAGCACCGCGCTCCGCTGGGCCGGGTCGCTCCTGGCCACCCAGTAATAAAGGAGGAGCCCGACGAGGCGAACGGCCACGTATGGCACGGCAAACCAGAGCGCGCCGGGTCCAATGGCCTGCGGGATGCCGACGGCCAGAAAGAACGCGACGGCCGTCGCGACGAGCGTGACCAGGCGCACGCGGGGATGTTCGGTGTTGGCCGCGTTCAGCGCCCACGTGAACTGCGTCCACGCCCACCACACGAGCCAGAACACGAGCAGCGCCGATCCGGCCGACTGCAGATCGATATGGCCGTGCAGGCGTGAGACGACCTGCGTGATGCAGAACACGAACACGAGGTCGAAGAACAGCTCGACGAACGTGACCTTCTGGTCGTCGGGCGAGACGATGGATGGGGTCGGCATGGCTGTCGGCTGAGTATTCTGGGCCAACTGACCGGATTCGTCCACACCGGAACGGATTCACCGGCGCGCGCGTATACTATCGAACATCGATACCATGGACGCCGCGACCGATCGCCGGCACAACACGAGGGTGACCGTTATGAAGCGAATCCTCTGGGGAGTCTCATCGATCGCCGTCGTGGCCGCGCTGGCCACGTGGCTGCACGCACAGGGTGCGTCGGACGGACGCGACGCGGATCGCGCGGCGATTCGCGCGCACATCGAAAGCATCTGCCAGGCGTTTCTGGACGGGGACATCGAGAAGATCCATGCGACGCACACCGAGGACTGGCGCGGCTTCCTCGAGGGCTCGCGCACGCCGGTCAAGGGCATCGACGCCTACATGCGCGCGAACGGCATGACCTGGCCGCCGCCGGCCGGCACGACGCCGCGACCGGTGACGCCCAATGCCACGCGCTCGTTCAAGGTGTTCGACTTCGACGTGCACTTCTACACGCCCGACATCGCCGTCGCGAACTTCTTCGTCGATTTCGGCCAGGGATCCGGCGCCGAGTTCAAGACCGGCACCCGGTACCGCATCATGGACATCTACGTCCGCCGCAAGGGCGCGTGGAACCAGGCCGCGTCGCACACCGTGATCGACCCCATCTGGCGCGCCGAACGCGACGCGCAGCCGGGCGTCCTCCCCCCGGTGATCAAGCAACAGCTCCTGGACGCCCGCGAGGCCGTCTGGCGCGCCTTCTTCACGAACGACCAGGCGATGCTCGACAAGCTCGTACCGGCCGAGACGATTGAGCTGCACGCCAACCTGGAGCGGCCCTTCGTCACGAAGTCCGAGATTCTCGAGAACGCGAAGCGCGGCGCCGAGCGCGGCGCCAAGCTGGTGCGGCTCGAGTTCCCGAAGACCGAGATTCAGGCCTACGGCAATACCGCCATTATCTACACCACGTACCTGTACGAGCTGGAAACGCCGCAGGGCCAGCGCCAGACCAGCACCGGCAGCGCCACGGAAGTCTTCGTGCGGCGCAACGGCGCGTGGGTCAATCCCGGCTGGCAGATGGCGGCGACGCGGGAGCCGAGTCGATGAGCCCCAGGAAGAACGCCCGCACCGACATGCTGAAAGGCACGCTGGATCTGTTGATCCTCCGCACGCTCGAGCTCCAGCCCCTGCACGGCATCGCGGTGGCCGAGCGCATCCAGCAGGTCACCAAGGGGACCTTCGTCGTCGGGCCCGGCTCGCTGTTCCCGGCGCTGCACCGGCTCGAGCAGGAAGGCTGGATTCGAGGCAAATGGCTCGTGTCCGAGCAAGGCAAGCGCGCCCGCGCCTACACCCTCACCACCGCCGGCCGGCGGCAGCTCACCAAAGAGCTGAAGCAGTGGGCGGCGATTACGTCGGCCGTCGGCCAAGTGCTCGACAACGGCTGAGTCATGCCGAGGCTCTGGCACCGCGTGCGCGAGCTGATGCGGACGGTGTTCCGCTCCCGGCGAGTGAGCCGCGAGCTCGACGATGAGCTCGCGGATTGGGTGGAGACGATCGCAGCGCGGCATCGCGCGCGCGGCGTACCGGAAGAGGACGCGCGCCGGCTGGCCGCCATTGAGCTGGGCGGCGTGGCGCAGGTCAAGGAGGAAGCCGTCGCCGTCCGAAACGGCGCCCAACTCGACTCCACGATGCTGGACGTGAAATACGCGGCGCGGGCGCTCCGCCGGGCGCCGGGATTCTCGGCCGCGGCAATCGTCACGTTCGCACTGGGCATCGGGGCCACCACCGCCATCTTCAGCGTCGTCAAGGCCATCCTGATCGAGCCGCTGCCCTACCCAGCGGCGGATCGCCTGGCTTTCATCTGGTCCGACGCCACGGATCTCGGGTATCCGCACGCGCCGCTGTCAGGACCAGAAATCGCCGAGTTCCAGAAGCGCGCCACGTCGTTCGAGCGCCTGGGCGGCATCTGGGCCACGAACACCACGCTCTCTGGTCACGGCGATCCGGAGCAGCTGCGCATCGCGACGGTCACCCCGGACTTCTTTCCGCTGCTCGGCGTCGGCGCCGCGTTGGGCCGCATCCTCGGTCCAGAGGATTTCGGCCAGACCATCACGCCGGTTCTGCTCAGTCACGCGCTCTGGAGCCGCAGCTTCGGCGCCGACCGCGCCGTCGTCGGCCGCAAGATCACACTCAACGATCGCCCGGCGGTCGTCGCGGGCGTCATGCCGCCTGATTTCGAGCTGCTGTTTCCAGCGGACGCAGCGGTGCCGACGGATTTGCAGGCCTGGATTCCGGGATCGTCACGCCTGGCCGCGCAGCCGCGGGGCCAGCAGTACCTGCGCGTGGTCGGCCGGTTGAAGGATGGCGCCGGCATGGCCGCGGCGATCGAGGAAGTCGCCACGATCGGCGCGTCAATCATGGCGGCGAACCCCGGGGCCTACACGCCCGGATGGCGGTTCTACGGGGTCGGCATGAAGGAAGACACGGTGCGTCCGGTCCGGCCGGCGATGCTGGCGGTCTTCGGCGGCGTCCTGATCCTGCTCGTGATCGCGTGCGTGAATATCGCGGGGCTGCTGATCGTCCGCGCGTCGGCACGGCAGCGCGAGACGTCGATGCGGGTGGCGCTCGGCGCGAGCGGCTCGAGGCTCCTGCGTCAGTGCCTGGTCGAAGGACTCCTTCTGGCGATCGCGGGAGGCGCGCTGGGTGTTGCCGTCTCTCAGGCCGGGTTGAAGGCGCTGGTTCAGCTGGCTCCATCGACGTTGCCGCGGCTGCGGGCCGCCGACCTCGACCTCGGCGTGCTCGCATTTGCCGCCGCGGCCGCGGTGGTCTGGGGTCTGGCGTTTTCGCTCGTGCCCTGGTTCGAAGTGCGCCGGGTCGATCTCGTGCCGGCGCTGCAGCACGGCGGCCGCTTGACGCCAAGCCACGCTTCCGCTCGCATGCGCGCCGTGCTGGTCGTCGCGCAGATCGCGATGGGCGCCGTGCTCATGGTCGGCGCCGCGCTGCTCGCACGGACGTTCCACGAGCTCACGCGACTCGATCCCGGATTCCGCACCGAACAGACGCTCACGTTCCGCGTCGCGCCGCCCTTCCAGCGATACCGGCTGCGTGACGGACAGAATCTCTTCCACCAGACGCTGATCGAGCGGCTGCGCGCGCTGCCGGGCGTCACGGGCGCCGGATCGGTCAGCCATCTTCCGTACGACAACCTGCCGAACTGGGCGACGCCGTATCTCCCTATGGATGAGACAGATGCGACGAAGTCCGGCCTGGCCGACACGCGCACGGTGTCGCCCGGGTTCTTCGAGGCGCTCGGCGCGACGCTCGTCATGGGCCGGCCCTTTGCGGAAAACGAAGGATTGCCGGCGGACCTGCCGGTCATCGTGGATGAGCTGCTGGCGCGGCGGCTGTTTGGCGCGGCGAATCCCCTGCAACAGCGCTTCAAGGTCGACCTCGGTGGAACGGGCCAGATGGCGCCCATGGAGGTCGTCGGGGTCGTTCGTCACCTGCGGCACCGGAGTCTTCTGGAAGGCGGCCGTGAGCAGCTGTTCGTGCCCGCGCGCCTCTGGCCCAGGAATCCCGCGTCTTACGTCGTTCGCACATCAGGCGATCCGCAGGCGATCGTGTCGGGTGTCCGCGACGCCGTGCGCGCGCTGGATTCTGCGCTCCCGATCTACGACGTCCGTTTGCTCGAAGACTACGCCGGCGCGGCTCGCGCGCCGAGCCGGTTCACGATGGCGATCGCGGTGACGTTCGCGTGCGTCGCGTTGGTGCTCGCCTGCGTGGGCGTGTATGGCGTGATCGCCTACGGCGTCGCCCAGCGCAGACAGGAATTCGGCATCCGGCGCGTCCTCGGAGCCGAGACCAGCGCCATCGTCAGACTCGTCCTCGCCGACGCCGTGCGCATCGGCGTCGCGGGGCTCGCGCTCGGCAGTCTCGCGGCGTTTGGGCTCGCCCACCTCATGGACAGCCTGCTCTTCGGGATCGAGCCGACGGATCCACTCGCGTTCGTGGCGGCCATCGGCACGCTCGCGCTTGCCGTGCTCGCGGCCTCGTGGTTGCCGGCCCGGCGCGCCGCGACCGCGCCGCCGATGGACATCCTCAGAACCGACGCCTGAACCCGATCGGGAACTTCCGCTCCAACGCCCGCGTATTGACATACTGTGTGACTCGATGTAGTGTATGTCACATCTTACGGGGTGAATCTTGGTAACCGCCCGAAGTGACGCCCGCGACGACGCGGCCGCAAAGCTCGAACAGGAACTGCGACGCGGCATCACCGTGCTGGCCGTGCTCTCCCGGCTGAGAAAGCCCGAGTACGGCTACTCGCTGCGGCAGGCGCTGGCCGAAGGCGGCATGGCCATCGAAGAAGGAACGCTCTACCCGCTGCTGAGGCGCCTGGAGGACCAGGGCCTCCTCACCAGTGAGTGGCGGATCGAGGACGGCCCGCCCCGCCGTTACTACGTCCTGAGCGCGGACGGGAAAGCGCTCTTCAAGACGCTGACCGGAACCTGGCGCGACCTGGTCGAAACCGCGAATCGCTTTCTGGAGTGACCGACATGACCCCACACCAACTCATCGAGTCGTACGTGGACGATGTCGTCCGGCGCGTGGAGCGCAAGCGGCGCAACGACGTCGGCGTCGAGCTTCGCCTGCTGCTCGAGGACGAGCTGCGGGGCCTGTCCGAAGCGGCCGGGCGCAAAGTCGACGTGGACATGGCGATGGATCTGCTGAGCCGGTTCGGCCGGCCGGAAGACGTCGCGCTGCGCTACCGCAAGCCGGGATTCCCGATCATCGAGCCCGCCGATGGTCCGGCGTTCGCCAGGCTCTCCGCGATCGGGATGGCGGCCATCTGGATCGTAGGCCTGTCGGTGACCTTCCGCGACGGCGGCGGCCCCGAGCGGCTCTCCCACTGGTGGATGACGTTCGGCCTCGGCGCCTTCTGGTGGCCCGGCTTCCTCGTCGTCTGTGCCGGCGTGGCGGCGTGGGTCCGGCGCCGGTTTCCAGTCGCGGACGAGTGGCAGCCGCGCGCGATCGACCGCGACCGTATCAACCGGCCGGCATGGGTGCTGGTGATCGCCGTGTCTACGCTCGGCATCATCTGGCTGACGTCGCCGGCGCAGTTCGTCGAGCAGCTCACGGGCGGCCGTCTGGCGCGCCAGTTTTATGAGGCCATCAGCTACGACGAGACCTTTCGTCAGCTGCGCCTGCCGTTGCTGATGACGCTGCTCATCACTCACGTGATGCTCTATGCCGTGCTGGTCGCGCAGGGCCGGTGGCAACGCCTGACGCGCCAGCTCGACATCGTCCTCAGCGCGGCGGTCGTCGGTCTGCTGGTGTGGTCGCTGGCGGCGGGTCAGATCTTTCAGGGCGAAGCCGCCGATGGCACCGCGCGCGGCGCGATCGCGCTGGTTCTGCTGTTCGTGATCTGGGATATCGCCGCGAAGGTCCAACGCGAGCTCACCCGGGTCCGTGTGCCCGCCTTCGCCAAGCGCGCCTAGCGTGAAGTAGGCTTTACGCATGGCCGCTCAGGCATCGTTCGACATCACGTCCACCGTGGACCTGCAGGAAGTGGACAACGCCGTCAATCAGGCACGCAAGGAGATCGCTCAGCGGTACGACTTCAAGGGATCGAAGTCGTCGATCGAGCTCAAGCGGGCGGAGAACCTCATCGAGCTCATCGCCGACGACACGTTCAAGATGGAGGCGGTCTGGGAGATCCTGCTGACGCGCATGACCCGCCGCAGCGTGCCGACCAAGAACCTCGACGCGTCCGAGGTCGAGCCCATCGCGGGCGGACTCGTGAAGCGGACCGTGAAGCTCACGCAGGGCATCCCGATCGAGCGCGCCAAGGAGATCCTGCAGTTCCTGAAGGACCGGAAGCTCAAGAAGGTGCAGGCGTCGATACAGGCCGACCAGGTGCGCGTGACGTCGCCCTCGAAGGACGAGCTGCAGACGGCCATGCGCCTCCTGCGCGAAGGCGACTTCGGCGTCGAGCTGCAGTTCGGAAACTACCGCGGGTGAGGTATACCTGTCCTTCCCATGCCGAGCTCCAGACCCCCGGGCGACCCCGGCTCGTCGCCGGCCGACGAGACGCAGCTCGCCGGCGCTGCTGGCGCGACCCGCACCTCTTCTGAAGGCTGGCTGACCTCCTCGGGTGCGATCGATCACGGTCGTTTTCCGCCAGGCACCGTCCTCGAAGGCCGGTACCGCGTCATCGGTGTGCTCGGCAAAGGCGGCATGGGCGAGGTCTATCGCGCCGATGACCTCCGGCTAGGCCAGCCCGTCGCCCTGAAGTTCCTGCCTGAAACGCTGGGACGCGATCCGGTGCGGCTCGCGCAGTTCCACGGCGAGGTCCGGACGGCGCGGCAGGTCTCGCACAAGAGCGTCTGCCGCGTGTACGACATCGGCGAGGCCGACGGCCATCTCTTCCTCACGATGGAGTACGTGGACGGCGAGGACCTGGCGTCGCTCCTCCGCCGCATCGGCCGGCTCCCCGAGGACAAGGCGATCGAGATCGCGCGCCAGATCTGCATGGGGCTCGCCGCCGCTCACGAGCGCGGCGTGCTCCATCGCGACCTCAAGCCCGCGAACATCATGCTCGACGGCGCCGGACACGTCCGCATCATGGACTTCGGCCTGGCGGCGGTCGGCGCGGTCACGGATATCCGCGCGGGCACGCCGGCGTACATGGCGCCGGAACAGCTCGAAGGCCGCGAGGTGACCGTCAAGAGCGACATCTACGCGCTCGGTCTCGTGCTCTACGAGCTGTTCACCGGCCGCCGCGGGTTCACGGCCGCGTCGATCGCGGAGCTGATGGAGCAGCATTCATCGGGCGCGATCACGCCGCCGACGACGATCGTGACGACGCTCGATCCGACGATCGAGCGCGCGCTGATGCGGTGCCTCGACGCCGATCCGGCCAGGCGGCCCGCGTCCGCCTTTGCGGTCGCGGCCTCGCTGCCGGGCGGCGACCCGCTGGCGGCGGCGCTCGCCGCCGGCGAAACGCCTTCACCGGAAATGGTCGCCGCCGCCGGCGGCGAAAGCGCGACGCTGTCACCGGTCGCCGGCGTGAGCTTCCTCGCGCTGGCGGCGGTGCTGACCTTCGCGGCCGCGTCGCTGGCGGATCGAACATCGCTGCTCGCGCGCGTGCCGCTCAAGCCCGCCGCGGTGCTGCTCGATCGCGCGGCGGAGGTCCGCCGGCAGCTGGGCTACACGGAGCCGGTCGTCGACGACGTCTCGGGATTCGGGTACGACCTGTCCTGGCTCAACTGGACCAGACGTCACGAGCCCGAGCGCAAGTCGTGGCCCGAGCTCGCAACCGGGCAGCCGGCGGTCGTCACATTCTGGTACCGCACCAACCCGGTGCCGCTTGTTCCAATGAGTCCGCTCTCGACTCCCAGTTTCTCGGATCCGCCGTTGGTCGTCGCCGGAATCACGCAGCTCAGCGTGGACACCGCGGGCCGGTTGCTGTCATTCAGCGCGGTGCCGCCTCAAAAGGAAGCGTCCCCGGCGGGCGCCGCGTCGACCGATTGGCGCGTGCTCTTCACGCTCGCGGGACTCGACCACACGACATTCGTCGAGACGCCGCCGGCGCGCACGCCGGCTTCGTACGCTGACGAGCGCAAGGCCTGGCGCGGCCCGCTTCCCGGCACCACGGCGCCGGTCACGATCGAGGCTGCCGCGTACCGCGGCCGGCCGGTCTCGTTCGAGATTGTCGGCCCGTGGACCGAAGCGCCGCGGGATCCCGGGAGCGACAGCGACGACGGCGACGACCGTGGAGGTCCGACGATCTTCATCCTGGCCCTCGTCGTGACAGCGTCGGTCCTGGCCTACCGGAACTTGAGGAGCGGGCGCGCCGACCGGCGGGGCGCCCTGCGTATTGGCCTCGTGATGTTCGCCGTCACGTTGTCCACGTGGCTGCTGCTGCCGCACGTCAAGGTATTCGGCCCCGAAACAAACCGGATGTTCATCTGGATTGGCCTCAGCCTGTTCGTGGGCGGCGTCATGTGCTTCGTGTACCTCGCGATCGAGCCGTTTGCACGCCGAAGCTGGCCGACAATGCTCGTCGGGTGGTCGCGGGCGCTGGCCGGCCGGTTCCACGATCCGATCATCGGTCGGGATCTCGCCCTCGGGGGGTGTGCCGGCCTGGCGCTGACGGTGCTGGAGTTCTCGCACAGCCTGGCGCCGCGGCTGCTTGGGTGGCCCGAGCCGATCCCGCCGACGCCGAACATCGGCACGATCGACCACAGCCGGTACTTCGTGTTGACGATCACCGGCGCCCTGAACAACGGCATTCAGAGCGGGTTGCTCGAAGGCATGGCGTTTACCGTGTTCCGCGAGATCATCCTGCGGCTGCTCAACCGGCTTCGCGTGGCGAGAGTGTCCGCGACGTTCGTGACCGCGGTGCTCGTGCTGGTGATCGTCGTGCTCGTCGAAGCCGCCGAGAGCCGGGCCACGCCGCGTGAGGTGGGCCTCCTCGTGGCGTACGAGATCCTCTTCGCCTGCGTGTTCCTGACCGTGCTGCTCCGCTACGGGCTGCTCGCAAGCGTCATCATGTTCACGATCCACTCGCTGACGCTCCGGATGCCGCTGACGCTTGTCGAGTCGAGCCTCTATGCCGGCGCGGCGTGGCTGACCATGGCGATCGTGTTTGCGTTCGCGCTCGTCGGCGTCTGGATGGCGCGCGGCGCCGAGCCGATGTTCGCCCGGGCTGCGCGCTGAAAGCTGTCTTTATTCCGACCGCATCGCCTGAATCGGATTGATCTTCATCGCGCGTCGCGCCGACGGCAGGCCGGCAGCGAGGGCCACGGCCATCGCGACGCCGGCGGCGAGCGTGTACGCGAGCGGCTCGACCCCGCCGAGCTCGTACCAGGTCTCCGGCAGGTTCGTCACGCGCACCAGCAGCACCGCCAGGACCAGCCCAATCGCGACACCGGGGACCACGACCTTGACGGCGTCGATCAGGACCGTGCGCAACACGCGGGGGCGTGACGCGCCGAGGGCCATGCGGACGCCGATCTCCCGCGTGCGCGTCGCCACCATGAAGCCGACGACGCCGTAAACACCGAGCGCGGCGAGCGTCAGCGCGACACTTGCGCAGATCACCGCGAGCGCCGAGTGCGTCGCCAGATCGACGACGCTCCGCCGGACAATGCGCGCGCCTGAGATCACGGTCGAAGGCGCGAAGTCCGGATCGACGCCAGTCACGGCATTCCTGAACGACGCCGCCATCGTCTGGTCGGAGGCATAAGCCGACGCCCGGGCAATCGCGACGACGTTCGTCGCCAGATGCTGCGCGAGTGGCACAAACATCTGCGGGCGTTCCGTCCCCATCTGCGACGTCACGACGTCCGCGGTGACGCCGATCACCGTGAATGTCGGGGCTACCGCGCCCTGCGCCTTGAGCGTCTCTCGATTGGGCCCGGGCGCCAGGCTCGACAGACTCTCTATCGCGAACGTCAACCGTTTCCCCACTGCCTCTTCTCCAGGGAAGAGTTGAGCGGCAAGCGGCTCTGACAGCACCACCACGAGCGCTGTGCCGGCCGTGTCCTGACGAGTGATGCCTCGCCCTCGGATGAGGCGGATACCCAGGGTGTCGAAGAAATGCTCGTCTACCCGCGTCGTGTGCGCGTACACAGGCGTGGCGTGCCCGTCTCGAAAGACCCTGGTCCGCCTCTGGCGAAAATCGAGCGGGATGCCGTCCCCGAGCGCCACGGCGGTGACGCCCGCCGCCTGCGCCAGATCCCGGCTCACCTGCTGCATGAGGAACGGCGCATCCTTCGCCACGTCCGCCTTGCCGCCGCCGGACAAGTCCACCCGTGCCGCAAAGAGGCCCAACGGCTGGAAGCCGACATCTGCGGCGGCCGCCGTGCGGACCTGATCCAGCTTGACCCCGGCAATGACGAGAAACGGCACCGCCACGCCGGCTTGGATCGCCGCCGTCCATCGATGCATCCGGCCCACGCGACGTCCTCCCCCGCCGGCATCGTCCCTCAACGCGGTGATGAGGTTCGGCCGGCTGAATCGGATCGCCGGCAGGAGCCCGAACACCAATGTCGTGACGAAGCACAGGCCGACGCACATCAGATACGTCCAGACGTCCGGCCTGAACAGGTCGAGATCCCGGTGCCAGAAGTCGAAGTACCAGAGCAGCGCGGCGGGGATGCCGAAGATGATCGAGACGGCGAGCGCGCCGCCGAGCAGCGCGATCACGAGCGCCTCGGACAGGATGCACTGCACGAGCCTCGCCCGGCCGGCGCCGAGCGCGAGGCGCACGGACAGCTCGCGCTCACGCGTCGCCGCCCGCACCAGCATCATGCCCGAGACGTTCAGGCAGACGATGAAGAGCACCATGCCGGAGAGGCCGAACAGAATCGCCTGCGCGACCTTCACGTCGCCCTGCGCGCGCGCGCCCATCGGGTGGTACGGCTCGACGGCCGCCGCGGCCTTGTACTGGTTGGTCGCCGGGTGCCGCTCGGCGAGCCCGGCCATGACCGCCGATGCGCTCGTCTGGGCGCGGACGAGGCTCGTGCCCGGCGACAAACGGCCGATCACCTTGACCCACTCGAGCTCTCGATTGAAGCGGAAGCTGTTCGACGCCTGCAGGCGCGGGTGCTGGCTCAATGGGATCCACAGCCGGACGTCCGGAGAATCCTCCGGACCGACGTGGCCGCGAAAACGCTCGGGGGTGACGCCCACGACGACGTGCGGAACGCGGTTCAGGGTGACCGTGGCGCCGATGATGTCGGCACGACCGCCGAGGTGATCGCGCCAGAGGTCGTGATCCACGACGACCAGCGGCACGGCGGCGGTCGCGTCGCGAGCCGCGGCCTCGAGTCCCCCGCCGCGGGCCAGCCCGGCGCCGACCGTCGTGAAGTAGTTGGGTGAGACGTACATCGCCGCCATCCGCAGCGGCTCGTCCGAGTCCCCGGTCCGCAGGATCGTCTCGCCGAAGGTCCAGGCCGTGAGCGCCATCCCGGTGTCGGCCTCGGCCAGGTCGGCAAAGTCCGGGTAGGTCCACGAATCCATGTCGCCGTCCGTTTGGGCCTTGAGCGGGCCGTGCGGCCGGACGAGGAGCTCAACGAGGCCCTCGGGGTTGACGAGGGCCGGCGTCCCGACAATCGAGCGGACGATCATCAGAATCGCGATGACCGTCCCCATCCCGACGCCGAGCGACGCCACACAGACCAGGGTGAAGGCCCGCGCCTTGGCGAGGGCCCGGACGGCGTGAGTCAGGTCGCGAAGGGCGGAGTGCAGGACGGGCATACCCGTATTACGCACGAAGGGAGTCGAGGTTCACCAAACACATGGAGGGCCCGTCTGAAGTCGCGGGAATGGACCGGGATTTGTCCTGGATTACCCCACGTGAATGCGTGGGCGGCGGGCGGGATCCGGTTCGGCCTGGCGCAGGACCTCGCGCGCGACGGGGGCCGTATCACCCTCGCCGAATGCGAGAAACCTGAGGAGATAGACAATCGGATTTCCTTCGGTCCAGCCGAAGTAGGCGTGCGGAAGGGTGCCTGTTCGATCGCGCAAATCGAGCAGCAGGCCCGCGATCGCGTTGGGGACCGCCGGACTCGTCGTGCGCAGCACGCGGTACCCGCCCACATCAACGCCGGTGACATCGAGCCGGCCGGTGAACTCGGAGGCATCGCCCGGCGTGACCTCCAGGAAGAGAATCCCCTCGGTCGGCAGGTGATGGCTCTCCATCGCCTGCGCGAGTTTGCTCGCATATTCCGCCGGCGTGCCGGTGCGCGGCCGACTCGCGAGGATCCGAACGGCACGGCTCTCAATGGCGTCGTTCACGAACCGGCCGGCCATCTCATCGTATGTGACGCTCTCGATGCGGACCTCCGTGGACCGCAGGACTCGTGACACCAGCGACGCGCCGACGATGCCGATGATGAACAAGCTCGCGATCTGAATGCCTTCTGGCCGCTCGATCATGTTCACGATGGTCGTGTAGACGAAGATCAGCGTGATCGGCACGAACCACTTGCGGCCGCGAGGCACGGCCATCGTGACGGCAATCGCGGCGGACGTCATCAGCACGAGGACGCCCGTCGCGTAAGCGCCGCCCTGCGCGTTGACGTCAGCGTTGAAGGCAATCGTGACCAGCAGACCGATCGCGGTGATGACAATGACGAGGGGCCTGGACGCGCGGGCCCAGTCCGGCGCCATGCCGTAGCGCGGCAGATATCGCGGCACGAGGTTCAGCAGTCCCGCCATGGCGGACGCGCCCGCAAACCACAGGATCGCGATCGTCGACACGTCATAAATCGTGCCGAAGACGTCGCCGAAGTCACGATGCGCGAGGTAGGCCAGCGCGCGGCCATCGGCGAGCCCGCCGGCACGAAGATCGGCCGCCGGAATTGAGGTCGCCGTGACGACGGCGCTGCCGATCAGCATCGCGCTCATCAGCAGCGCGGCGACCCGCAGCATCTTCTTTGTATTGCGGATGCGCGAGGCGAGGACGTCCTCGGCAGTCGCCCCTTCGCCCGCGACGAGCGGCATCACCGCGACGCCGGTTTCGAAGCCGGACAGGCCGAGCGCCAGCTTCGGGAAGAGGATGAGCGTGACGGCAATCATCATCCAGGGGTTCGACTGTTGCGCGAACATGTTGGCGCGCCACTCGCCCAGCCGCCCGGGATGGATCGCGAGATCGACCAGCTCGCGGCCGATGACGATCGCATTCAGGCTTATGTAGATCACGACGAGCGCGACCGCGAGCCAGATCGCCTCGCGAAACCCCTTCAGGAAGATGACGCCGAGCGCCGTCACGAGCAGCAGCGTGACGGCCACCGGGTGGTCCATCCAGTGCGGCACGAACGGGTTTTCCACGATGTGCGCGGTCGCGTCCGCGGCCGACAACGTGATGGTGATCACGAAGTCGGTGGCGGCGAAGCCGAGCAGGCACAACACAAACGCCTTGCCGCGCCACTGCGGCAGATACTGCTCGAGCACCGAGATACTGCCCTGGCCGTGCGGGCTGAGGGCCGAGATGCGGCTGTACACCGGCAGCGCGCCCAGCAGGGTCAGGAGCACCAGCACCAGCGTCGCGAACGGCGACAGATAGCCGGCGGCCAGGAACGCGATGCTCGGCTGATACCCGAGCGTCGAGAAGTAGTCCACGCCGGTGAGGCACATGACCTGCCACCAGGGCGCGGTGTGAGCGGGCGTTGCATGCGTGGCGCCGTCAGAACCACCCGCCAGCAGCCAACGGCGTAAGGACGTCGACGTCATTGCGGTGGCCCGACTATCGCGGTGGCCGCGGCGGCGCCGAGACCGGCGGCGGTCCTTGCGGCGCCGTGGCCGGGAAGGTACCAGTGAGCGGCACCCCCATCGGACCGACCGGGATGTAGACCACCGTGTGGTTCGGCGAGTTGACCATCAGCTTTTGCGCCTCGATGGCTTCGTGCTGGATGTACATGGCGCTCAGCTGCCCGCGAATGATCTGCATCGCGTTGGCAATGCCCTGCGCCTGCACTTCCCGTTTGGTCCGCTCCTTGCGCTCGATCTCGATCTCGGTGTCCTTGCGTTGGAGCTCCTGCGTCGCCGCGAGCTTGCGCGACACCGCGTCGGCGACTTCAGCCGGATACTGCACGTTGCCGACGACCACACTCGTGATGACAAACGGCGTGTCCACCGCGTACTGCCGGATTCGGCCGAGAACGGCGTCGCCGATCGGAATCAGGGCCTCTTTGACGTCAAGGCCGTTGCGACGCTGCACTTCGTCGCGTGCAAACGTCCGTAATGGCTCGCGAACGAAGTGGGAGTAGGCGACCTTGACGATCGCGTCCGGATCGCGTACCACGACGTCCTGCGAGACGGTCGTGCTGTACCGATCCATGAACAGCGGGACACGGGTGTCGTCGATCCGCCACACCGTGTGCACGCGGAACGCGATCTTGAGGTTGTCGCGGCTGAGCACCGCGTCATCGCCGGCGAAATCCTCGGTGTAGGTGTAGGGCGTGACGCTGATGTTGGTCGTGCGCAGCAACCACGTGCGCCCCGGCGACGTGGGTCCGCGTTGGACGCCGTAGAACCTCGAATGACCGAACACCGCACCTTTCGTGAGGTAGCCGACGTAGCCCGCGGGCGTGAACGGGTTCTGGGATCCCGCGAACCAGATGAACGACACCATGCCCAGCAAGCTGAGGATGGTCAAGAGAGCGAAAGTCCTGAGTCTGGAGTGACGAGCAAACAAAGGCACGTACAACACGGCAGGCTCCAAGCAGCCGACGGGGTTAGCTGACGGGCTAGGGGTTGGAGTCCCCTTCCGCCTCCGCCGCTTCGCGGCTTCGGCGAGATTCGCCCCGTGGCGCGGGCATCGCGCCGGTGGGTCCCCCGCGACGCCTTGCGGGCGTCTTAGGCTACCGACCACGGTAGACCCATCGGCCGCGTGCGTCAACGTGATCGCCACAATTCCCAGCAAAAGCGGTAGTCTCGTCGCATGGCTCGACTGCTTCTTCGTGCCGCCTTGTGTGCGCTGGCGGTCACTGCGGTTTCCGCGGACGCCCAGCCACCATCACCGGCGTTTACGCAGGCCTACCCGCTCGCGGCGACCGAGGGCGTGTTCGCCTACTCGCGCATCTCGCCGGACGGCAACTACCTCGCGTACGCCTCACAGGCTATCGACACCGCGCGGCCTGGCAGACGGTCCGCGGAGAATCTCTACGGACCTCTGGGCGCGGTCACGAGCCAGACGGTGACGGTCGTCGATCTCCGCACGCGCCAGGTCCTGTTCACTGAGCGCGGGATCGATCCGTACTGGTCGCTCGATGACGAGCGCATCATCTACTCCGGTCAGGGCGTCAGCATCTGGCATCGCCGCACCGGCGAGATCGCGCGGAGCGTCGCGCCCGGCGGCCTCGGCGATTACTACAGCTGGGCCGTGCACGACGGACGCGACCTGATCCTCACGATCACCGGCAATTACTACTATCTCGACGGCGACAAGGGCGTGATGCCCGCCGGCAAGGTACCGCGCTGTCCGGACATCGGCGCCGGCGATCGGCCGCTCGTCTCCAAGGACGGGCTGCGTATCACCACGTTCGTCCGCGGCAACGTCATCGTCCGCAACCGCACCGACTGCGACGGCGTCATCGACACGGGCCTCGCCGGCCAGAAGGCCGATTTCTCGTACGACGGCCGGTACATCGCGTTCCACGCGCAGCGGCCCGGCACGTCGCACTACGACATCCTGGCCGTCGATCTGAAGGACCGCACGGTGCGAAACGTCACCGCGAGCCTCAGCGGCTCGAGCCTGTTTCCCAATTTCACGCGTGATGGCCGCTTGTCGTTCCGCTATGACTCGCCGGAGTACCGCGGCTTCATGTTCGCGTCGAAGTTCCTCGGTCTGCCGGCATCGCCGCTCCCGAAGACGAGCGGCGCCCTGCCCGACGACCGCACCTGGCGCGAGGTGTTTGCCGGGATCGATCGGCCGGCCACGGCGTACACCATGGTCCTGATCTGGAGCAGCTGGAGCGCCCACTCACCGGTGGCGCTCGCCGACATGCAACGCGCGCGCGAGCATTTCCGTCGCGAAGGCTTCGATCTGACCGTACTTGCGGCGAGCGAGCCTGCCTCACAACCCGCGGATGTCGATCTCCTGCTGTCGCGCTATCACATCACCCTGCCATCAATCCCGATCACACCCGCCGGCCTCGAGCGTACCGAGGGCCGGAATCAGATGCCGACGACGCTCCTGTTTCATGGTGATCGACTGGTCGATCGCCGCCTTGGTGCGCAGACGTTCGATCAGCTGCTGGACTGGGTGACGTCGATGGGGGCTTCTTTCATCGCCGATACGCGTCGAGCACCCAGGCGGGAACTTCGGGATCGCCCTCCGGATTGAGGCGCACGCCCAGCGTCCGGGCCCAGCGCCAGAACCACGTCGGCCCGAAAGAGGACACCATCGTGTCCGGCGTGGCGTACGCCGGATCGGCCATCGCCTCCTCCAGCGCGATGAATCGATAGCCGCGCGCCTCGAATCGCAACAGCAGGGTCTCGAGCGACTCGGAGGTGAGCACGTTCGAGTGCAGCAGCAGGACCTGCGGGATGTCCCGCTTGAAGAGCGCCTCTGAGGTCTTCTCCGCAAACGCCGTCGCGTCCATCGTCATGTCGATGTAGGCGTCGCGTACACGGCCAGCGAGCGTCCGATCGCCGGCGGCCTGCGCACGAACGTACACGACATTGAAGATGAAGTCGCTGTTCTCGATGGTGTGCGGCGCAATCCGGTAGCCACGAGACCACAGGAACGCATCGAGGGCGTCTTTCTTCTCCTTTGTGTCGCCCGTGTGCGTCATCGGGTGCCGAAAGAACAGCCCCTTCGAGCCCCGCGCGGCCATCAGGCGCTTGACGGTCGGCTCGCCTTTGATGATGTCGTCCCTGAATGCGTCGACCGTCTGCGTGTTGAAGTCGCGATGCGAGTACGTGTGGTTGCCGAGGGTCATCCCCGCGGCCATCCATTGCTGCAGCAGCGCCTCGCGCGCCTTCAGCCGCTCGGCGCCGGAGTTGAGCTGCCCCTCATTCACGAACCCGATCGCCGGCGCGCGGTGCTGGCGCAGCACCTTCAGGAGCTCGGACGTCGTGCGCGTGGCGGCCGGGAAATACGCCTGGCCGGCGGCGACGAAGGGCAGATCGTCGAACGTCAGCGCCATCGTGCGTGACCGGGCAGGCTCCTGGCTCCGAGCCCCGCCGACGGTGACGAGGGCGAGGCAGGTCAGCGCGAAGCGGAGCATGATGGCGGTGACGAATCGCACGCGCCAAGGATACTCATTCCCGGGCGGTGCTATGATTTCCCGCCATGAAATCGGGAGATTGCATTCTGTTCAGCGGCGGCGCGACCGGCGCCGAAGAGGCCTTCGGCGCGTGCGCCGAGCGTCACGGCGTCGAGGAAGTGAACTTCACCTTCGACGGCCACCGCATCAAGAGGCATCGCGGCGTCCGCGTCCTCAACCACGAGGAGCTGCAGTCCGGCGACGTCAGCATGGAATATGTCTCGCGGCTGATGAACCGGCGCTACACGGACATGCCGACGATCCGCCGGGTGCTGCAGACGTTGTGGTACCAGGTGAATTCCGGCCAGGAGATCTACGTCATCGGCGCCATCCTCGACGACGGCACGGTCCGCGGCGGCACGGGATGGGGCGCCGAGTTCGCCAAGCTCTGCAACAAGCCGCTCTACGTGTTCGATCAGGACAAGAACAGCTGGTTCCAGTGGACCGGCGATCTGTGGGAACCCCAATCAGGCGCCACCCTGCCGGTCGTCACCCACCCTCACTTCACGGGGACGGGCACTCGATCCCTCACCGCCCAGGGCCGGGCGGCCATCGACGATCTGTTCGCGCGATCGTTCGATCGATAGCGCTACTTCCGCGTGACGCGGAACAGTCCGCCGGGATTGGCGTCCTCGATCAGCCAGACGGCGCCGTCGGACGCGACGGCCACGTCACGAATGCGGCGGCCGACAGCCCAGCGTTCGGCGGGAGTGGCGCCGCCCTTGCCGTCGAAGGTGACGCGGCTCAACGTCTGTGTCTGCATGCCGCCAATCAAGGCCGAGCCGTTCCACTCCGGGAACATCGCGCCCTTGTAGAACGTGAAGTTCCCCGGCGCGATGACGGGCGTCCAGTAGATGACGGGCTTCACGAGATCCGGCCGCGTATCCGGACTGGGGATCGGCACGCCGTTGTAGTTGGTCGCGTACGAGACGAGCGGCCAACCGTAGTTCTTGCCGGGCTCGACCAGGTTCAGCTCGTCGCCGCCTCTCGGGCCGTGCTCGAGCTCCCACAGCCGGCCGTCGGGTGCGAACGCCAGGCCGTAGGGCGTGCGGAACCCGGAAGCCCACGTCTCGGCCGGCGCCAGGTTCGGGCCCGGGAACGTGTAGGTGCTGACGACAGGCGCGGTCTTCGCAAGTTCGGTGTCGCGCGGCGGAGCGATCAGCGGCACGGTGGGCGCGCCCGTCTTCCCTTCCATCGGATTGCCCGGCGCCGGCTTGCCGTCGAGCGTCAGGCGCAGGATCTTGCCGAGCGCCTGATCCGGATCCTGGGCGGGCGTCATGCGCTGGCGATCGCCGACCGTCAGAAACAAGTACCGGCCGTCGGGAGAAAACGCGATCGCGGCGCCCACCTGGCCGCCCCCGCCCTTCGGCATCTGACGCCAGATCACTTCGAGCCCCTCGAGGCTCGCGGCGTCCGCAGCGATCGTCAACCGCGCGCGCGCGAGGGCGAGGCTGGATCCACCTTCACCGGGTTCGGAATACGTGAGGTAGATGCTCTGGTCGGTCGCATAGCGCGGCGACACGTAGACGCCGAGCATGCCGTTCTGTCCCCGGGAGACAGCGGTCGGCACGTTCGCGATCGGCGTCTTGGCCCCCTGCTGGGTCACGAGCCACACGGGACCGACCTTCTCCGTGATGAGCATGCGTCCATCGGGCAGGAAGGCGATGCGCCACGGCGTGTTGAACGTCGCGACCTGCGTCATCGTGAACGGCACATCCGGCTCGGGCGGTTTCTGGCCCGCGTTGATCTGCGCCTGCGCCGCCGTGGCCGACAAGGCCAGAAACATGATTCCACTCACCAGCCGCGTCATCGTTTGCCCTTTCGTCGGTTGACGTTCAGATAGCGTAAGTGGCATCGGCCGGGACGGCAAGAGCCCGGGCCGGCCTACGTACGGAGAGCCGATTCGGCGCCGGGTGGTTCGCGGAACGGGTCCATCGGAATCGGCGCGTACTCGACGTCGAGGATCTCGAGGTGTTCGGTCTTCTTCGGCGCGCGCAGGACGACGCGATCGCCCGGACTCGACTTCATCAAGGCGCGCGCGAGCGGCGACATCCAGCTGATGTACCGGCGGTTCAGATCCACTTCGTCGATGCCGACGATGCAGGCCTTGTGCTCTTGGCCGCTGCCATCCGTATAGGTCACCGTCGCGCCGAAGAACACGCGCGTGGCGGCTGAGCCTGGCCGCGGGGCGGCCGGGTCAACAACCTCGGCCGCGTCGATGCGCTTCGTCAGAAAGCGAATTCGCGAATCGATCTGGCGCAGCCGCCGCTTGCCGTAGAGGTAGTCGGCGTTCTCGCTGCGGTCGCCGTTGCCGGCGGCCCACGTCACGACCTGCGTCACGGCCGGGCGTTCGCGGTTCATCAGGAACCGGTGTTCGTCCTTCAGGCGCTGCAACCCGGCGGGCGTGATGTAGTTCTTCTTCTTTGGCCCCGGCGCCTCCCGAACGGGCTCTCGAAGGGGTCGCTTCGTCCGCATTTCCTAAATGATCTTCATCCGAAGCTGCGGTCGTCGGCCGACGGCCCGTACACCGAGGGCACCTTCGATTCCAGCAGGCGCAGATACACCGTCATCTGTCCGCGGTGATGGGCCGAGTGCAGGAACGTGTCGCGAATCACGTGGAGACGCGGCTGTTCGAACGCGAGGTTGCCGGCCGCGAGCAGGCGCCACGGCGTCTCGAGGTGCGCGTCGGTCGTCTTCTGCAGGGCCTCACGCGCCTGCGCGACGGCCTTGTCGAGTGCTGCCACCCACTCCGCGCTGGTATTCACAGGCACGGGCCTGCGTGAAGACCCGTCTTTCGGCGCGATATCCAGCTCGTCCATCGTGATGGCCATGCCAACCCACGAGAAGATGTTCGCGGTCAGATCCGACAAGTACCCGAACGGCATCGACCGCTCGTGCGGCTTCCAGTCTCGCTTGCCAGCAGGCACCTGCTCGAGCACGCGCCGCGACTTGGCGGCTTCGCTCTCGAGCTCCGTCAGAAACCATTGCGTCATCGTCATGCGGTTCTCCTCGTTGATTCTAGCGCCCTGCCGCGGCACGCCAGTTCTGCAGCAGCACCATGCGGGCGGCGTCACCGGGAGACTGCGGCGCGACGCGCATCATCAAGAGGCGATCATCGGCGCCAACCGCAAAGCCGCTGTTGAGGTTCGGCGTGCCTGGTTCGCCGTCGATCATGAGGAGCGTTGATGCCCCGGCTGACAACGGCGCCGTCGTGATGGCCACGACCCTGAGCTCGCCGCGAGTCACACCCGCACTGGTCGCGCGGCCGCCGCTCCGGTAGAACACCCGGCGGCTGTCCTTTGAGAAGCGCGGCCAGACGCCGCCCTCGGTTGTGACCTGCTGCCGCTCCCGCATGTCCGGCCACGTCGTCACGAAGATGTTGAGCCGGTTCGTGACCGGTTCGATGTCCGTGAAGGCGAGCAGCGTGCCGTCCGGCGACAGATCGAAGTGCCGCACATTTGGATCGTCCGTGGCCGGAAACACCGGCACCGCGTCTCCGGCCGTGCCGTCGGGCCGGATCGGCGCGCGGTACAGC
>Ga0137313_1000174_pt1 | contig 22464 bp, 15 predicted proteins | sample EasRivERMZT166_2_FD_102287 | JGI IMG/M metagenome (GOLD analysis project Ga0137313, IMG submission 102287) | Soil microbial communities from meander-bound floodplain in the East River, Colorado, USA - East River MetaG ERMZT166_2 | ecosystem: Environmental > Terrestrial > Soil > Floodplain ...
CACCTGCACGTCGTCGGCCACCACCTTCCTGAAGGTGGCCTTGGTATACAGACCGGGCATCGAGGGCGCAAACCGGCCGCCGCTCTTGCGCTGGAACACAGAGAGGGCCGCGAGGCTCTGCGCGGCTTCCGGACTCTGGTGCCGTGTCTGAATCTCGCCGTAGACCAGCTCTTCGGGCGGCGCATCCTGCAGCCGCGCGCGCACGCGCGTGACGAGGCCGTCGTCGCCTGGTTCGAGCGTGGGCGTGCGGAAGCCACCCGCCTGGTACTCGAGCAGATTCGCGAAGTGCGCGGTCAGCTTCTCGCCGATCGCCGCGTTGTCGCCGTACGCCGATCGCCACTCGAGCGCCGCCAGTCCAGCCAGGTACTCCGTGTCGAGATGCTCCTGATGCTTCAGCATCAGATAGCCCTTGAGGTAGCGGTACTGGGCGACGGGAGCGGCGGCCGGATCGCTCATCCGCTGGCGGAAGAGGGACACGAGCCGGTCCAGGAGCGCGTCGTCCACTTCACGCGAGTACGCCTGGCGGGCCGCGGGGCCCAGCTGGCTGCCGGCAAACAACCAGCCCGTGCCCCACGGCACGAACTCGGTGCGTGAATCCGCGACGCGAACCAGGTTGTGGACGGCGTCCAGCCGGTTCAGCACGACGTCGAGGGAGGCCCCCGATGCCGCCGTGCCCACGCGTTCGAGCTTCTTCGCTTCGGCGCCAACATTATTCATGTAGGCGACGTTGCGGTTGTACAGCACCGTGAGCAGGATCACCCCCAGCACGGCGGCGAGCACCAACCCGACGTAGGCGCCGACCTGCAGCGCCGCCTTCTGGACCTCGACGCGCCGATTCACGCTGGCGAGCCCGGACTCCGCGAGGACGACCTCCTTGAGCAGCCGCTCGATGAAGTAGGCCTTCCCCCGCCCCGTCGGCGTGACGGCCTCGGGTGCGACGGAGAATCGGCGGCTGAGCGCGCCCAGCAGGCGATCGATCGGCGTGCCTTCCTGCGTCCCGCTGGTGAAATAGACGCCCCGCAGGAGCACGCGCTGATCGAAGCGCGTCGCCTCGAAGACGTCCGTCATGAACTCGCTCAGGCTCTCCCGCAGCGCAGCCATCTGCTGGGGAAAGCCGAATACCTTCGCGCGGCGGCGCACGTCGCGGTCGTCCTCGAGCCGCGCGAAGACCCGCTCGTTGAGCCGCGACATCAGCGCGTCGAACTCGCCGGCAAACGCGCCGGCCGCCGCGCCGCTCTGCGTCATCTCCTGCGGGAACGTCACGCCCCAGACCTGCGTCCGGCCTTCCTGCGCGACGTCGTCGAAGTATTCGGTGAAGCCCGAGACGAGATCGCACTTCGTCACCAGCACGTACACCGGGATGTTGATCTTCAGTTCCTTGTTGAGCTCGTTCAGCCGCCGGCGGGCCGCCGCCACGTGCGCTTCGCGGCCGGCCTGGCCCTGCACCATCAAATCGTGCGCGCTGATGGCGAGGAGCACGCCGTTGATGGGCCGGCGCGTGCGGTACTTCTTCAGCAACGCGAGGAACTCGGCCCAGCCGGCGCTGTCGGCGCTCGCGTCGGAGTCCTGCGTCGTGTAGCGGCCGGCGGTGTCGAGGAGGACGGCTTCGTCCGTGAACCACCAGTCGCAGTTGCGCGTGCCGCCGACGCCGCGCAGCGCGCCCTTGCCGGAACGCTGCTCGAGCGGAAAATGCAGGCCGGAGTTGACGAGCGCCGTCGTCTTGCCCGAGCCGGGCGCGCCGATAATCACGTACCACGGCAACTCGTAGAGCGTGTGGCCGCCCTTGTTCTTCTGTTTGAGCGCGGCGACCGCTTCCTCGAACCGCTCGCGGACCTGGACGACGTCGGCGCTGGGGCGCTCCCCGGCCGATTGCTTGACGACGGCGGCGGCCAGTTGATCGCCGGCGCGCTGCGCACGCATCTTCTTCCAGAAAAGCCACCCGCCGTACCACGCCAGCACGATGCCGACCGCCACGTACTGGCTCAGCGGAGGACCGATCTGTTTCGAGAGCGGATCGACCATCCAGACAATCCAGATGATCAGGGCGAGGCCGACGGAAACGAGGACGATGCGTTGCTTCAGGAAGCTCAACATGGCCTAGGAGCCCCCCCGCTCGTGAACGATTTCGACGCGCCGATTGCGCGGATCGGACGCCGGTGTATGTCGCGGCAGAGATGATCCGCGCCCCGCCGTATCGAGTCGCGCCTGGCCGCCGAGCAACCCCTGAAGGATCGTCGCGACGTTACGCGCACGATCCCACGAGAGCTCGACGTTGCTGGAGTACGTCAGCGTCCGCACCGGCCGATCGTCCGTGTGCCCGACGATCACGACGCGGCCCGGCACCTTCTTGAGGGCGTCGGCGACGACCTGCAATTGCTGGCGAAACGCCGAGCTGATGGTGGCGCTGCCGGACGAGAACATGTCCGCTCCGGCCAGCACGATCGTGGTGCGCCCGCCATCCTCGTCGATGGCCATGCGGCCCGCTGTTACTTCCCCCGACAGCAGATCCTTCAGCTTCGTCTCGTTCGGCGGCGGAGGCGGGATCTTCCTCGAAACAGTGCCGAGCTTCGCCAGATCGTCGTAGACGGGACTGGAGGCCGCGCCCAGCCGCACCAGGTAGATGCCGTACGTCACGACAAGGACGGCGAGCGCAGCGGCGCCGATGACCCACCACGGCACGTATCGAATCAGCGGATTCCGCCGATCCTGGAGTCCCTTCCAGCGGAGCGACAGCTCCGTCGGCGGCGCGCCGCGGTATTCGCGAATCTTCCGGTAGAGGTCGTTCTGAATGTCGGAGAGCCGCGAGTGGCCGCGGTCCTCCACCTGGTACTTTCCGGCGAACCCGAACGTCATGCAGAGGTAGAGCAGCTCCATCAGGTCGATGTGCCGCTTGGGATCCTGGGCGACGCGGTCGAGCATGTCGAAGAACTTCTCGCCGCCCCAGGCCTCGCGGTGCAGCGCCACGAGCAGCGTCTGCTGCGCCCACTCGCTCTGCGCGCCCCATGGCGTCGACAAGACCGCTTCGTCGAGCGCCGCGCAGATCGCGTATCGCGCCGCCAGCACGACCTCGTTGGCGACGCCGCCCGCGCGGGCCCGATCTTCGAAGCGGCGAATCTCGTCGAGCACGTACCGCCGGAGGCTCGGGATGTCGGGGCCGCCGAGCGTGCCGCGGAGCTGGCCGCTGAGCATCAGCAGAGAGCTGGCGGCGCGGACCAGCGGATTGAGGCCGATCCCGAGCGCGTCGGACGCGACCACGGGCGCGGCGTCGGGCTCGAAACCGGCTGACGCGGGCCGCTGGTGCGGCGCGGGCGCCTGCGAGGGCGGATCGCTCGTGCGCCGGCCGGCTCCCGGACGCGGGCGTACCACCGTCGCGTCTGGTGGCCTGAACGGGTCGTCGAACTCAGGCATTGGCGTCTCTCACGACAGCGGGACTCCGTCCCCGGCCACTAGCCCCGAATCGCCCACAACTCCATCCCCAGCCCCGGGAACTCCCCCGCGACGTGGAAGGCCACGCCGCCCGAGCTCTTCAACTGGCCCCACAGCTCGTGCGACTGATCGAGCTCGAAGTACACGAACCCGGCATGGTAGGGAATCTGGCGCGGCGCGACGGGCACCGGGTGCAACGGCACGCCCGGCAGCTGCAGGTTGACGAGATCGCGGATCTTCTCGACCGGTCCGATCTTGATCTGCGCGGGGAAGCGGCGCCGGATGTCCTCGGCCGGCGAATCCGCCCGCGCCGCCAGGATGAACACCGCGCTCGTGTACAACGTGCGGTCCGCGACCGCCGCCACGTAGATGCCGTACTTCTTCGACTCGATCGGAATGGGAATCGCGGCCTGCTCGAGGACCGCACTGAGCGACGCGCGCAGCGCCGCGATCACCGGCTCGAACGACTCCTGCAGGCGCTCGTGCCGGTAGGTCTCGAGCTTGGGGGGGCGCTTGGAGGGCGTCGTAAAGGTCGCGAGCTCGCCCGCGGCGGCGGCGCACAGGCGGTACAGATCCTCGGGATGCAGGGCGCCGGATGCGGCGCAGTGGGCCAGCACCGGCTCGTACCTGTTGATGGCCTGCAGCATCAGGAAGTCGGCGATTTCCGCCGACGCGCCGCGGCCGGTCGCCGCCACGCGCCCGCCGAGCGCTTCGCCGCGCTGGTGCAGCAGCCCGAGCAGCTCGGTCATGAACGTGGTGAGCCGGGCGGACGCACGCGCGTCCAGCACAGTCGGAATGAACCCGTCGTCCAGGACGACGCGCTTGTCGGCGCGGCACTCCACGATCTGCGCGAGCGGAATGCACGCATAGGCATCCGTGACCTCGCTCTGGAGGAGAAACCGGGTGCGCAACGCCCCCACTTCGAGCACCGCCGCCCCGGCTGCGCCCGAGGCCGCATCACGCGCCTCGACCTCCCGGACGCCGTGCCGGGCCAGTTGCTCGCTGCCTGCGGCTCGATCCACGTCGACCCCACCGGCGCGCCGCAGCGGCACCGCGAGATGCAGGGTCTCGTCGCGGACGGACGACCCGATGTCGATCGGCGGCGGCAGCGGCCCGTCATCGGGCAGCCGCACCGGCGTGCCGTCGGGAAAGACGCCCGCGACCCGCCGCAACCCGAACTTGCCGATGCCGAGCAGATCGCGCTCGACTTCAATCTCCGTAAAGCCCCAGCTGTGCGGCGTCAACTGCGCGCACCGGCCTTCGACGTAGCGCTCGACGTACCGCTCCTGCTGCTGGAAGTGCTGGGGCCGCAGAAACAGGCCCTCGGACCAGACGACTTTGTTGTAGACCGACATGCGCGGTCCTACCGGGAGCTCAGATCGACGCGATTCTTGGCGACGACGATGAGCGCGTTCTTCTTGAGCGGCGCCGGCACCACCACCCGCCACTGCGCGTCGCGGAAGTTGCGGAACGCGGCGACGACGCCCACGAACTTGGCGTCGCCCGCGACCGCGAGCCCGACCGTGATGTTCTCGCCGGGCTTCAGCTGGTGCTCCTCGACTTTGATCAGGTCCGGCCCGAGCGCCTTGGCGGCGTCGTCACTCAGTTCGAAGTAGCCGGCGCTCGTGAATTTGGCGCTGTCCTTCAACTGATAGACGCGCACGACGACCGGGGACGGCCGGTTGTTCTGGTCCGGATTGGCGTCGGCGGCGACCTGAAGCGCCAGCTTGCTGTTGTTGGGCTTCGGCGGATTGCTCTTGCACGCGGCCATCACGAGGACGGCCAGGATCAGACCAGTGAGTTGACGAGCATCGCGAGCTGTCATGATCGGGGCCTTCGGGAACGGTCCTGGGCCTTCAGCCGCTCGAGTTGCTCCTCGTACGCTTTGGCAAACTCGTGGCCGAAAAGCTCCCGGAAACATGCGTCGGCGTCGGAAACCATATCACTAAACCTCTGGCAGTACTGGTCCCAGTACCGGAGCTTGCTGGCGATGGGAATCAAGCCGCCCTTGCCGTGCCGCTCGAACTCTTCCTGCAGCTTCTTGGGGTCGAACGACTTCAGCATGTCCTCGAACGCGACGCGCACGCCGGCGAGCATCGCCATCTGGTGGTTGCGGATATCGTCGAACGCGTCCTCGAACGCCTCCACCGGCTGAAGGTACGCCGAGTTGCGTTTGACGAGCAGGTTGTGCAGCGCGTCCTCGAAGTTGGCGGAAAACTTCAACGGGTTGTTCTGCGCGGGCTTGAAGGTCGTCATGCGCATCCGGAACTCGTCCTTGATCTTCTGACGCGCCTGCAGCACATCCATCACGCCCGCGACGACGACGTGCAGGATGCGGCCGAAGTCTTCCGCCAGCTCGGGCGTGACCTCAACGCCCGTGATGCCGGCGCCTGCGAGCACGTCGGCCAGATCCGATCTCGGCGCGCCGCGCGGCGCGGCCGCGCGTACCGGCGGCGCGGGCGGCACGGGCGGCTGCGGCACGGGCGGACGCGCCACCGGCGGGCGCTCGAAGCCGCCGACCGGCGTGTCGAACGGCGACGCCGCCGCGGGCACGGGCGGCGGCGGAGCCATCGGCACGCGTGGCACATGCGCGGGCGGCGTGGGCGCCGACGGCAAATCGATCGACGCGTTCGACTCGCCGAGCGGATCGTAGCCGGCCGGAATAATCGATCCTGACGCAGTTGGCGGCGGCGCCGGCCTCGGCGCGGGCGGCGCGACGGCTGAGGGCGGCCGGTAGTGCTCGGAGAGGACGGACTGATTGGCGAGATCCTGCGCCCGCGGCGCGGCGGGCCTCGCGGGACGGCTCGGCTCCAGATTCAGCAGGCTCAGCGGATCGACATCGGCGCCGCCGGCCGGCTCCGGGATCGGCGACGCGTGCGCGGAACCGAACGGCGCCGGCGTGTCCAGGCCAAACGGATCGGCGGCGTACGGCGGCGGCGCTTCGCGCGACGGAGCCCCCGAAATCGACACGACGATCTCGTACGGATCGATCAGGATCCGGTCGCCGGTCTTGAGCGGCGACGGCTGGCCCCGCACGAGCTTGTTGTCGGGCGAGTTGAGGGCCACGCCGTTCGTGCTCGTGTCTTCAATCTGATACACGCCGTTGGCGTACAGAATTCGTGCGTGCCGGCTTGATACATACGGATCCGGGAGGACCCAGTCGTTCGTCGGCAGCCGCCCAATCGTGCCACCGCCGGCCCGAAACACTTTGCGTGTTTCGGCGGGCGGCGTCCCGCCCGGAGGGCCGAAGACTTCGAGCGTGAGGTTCATCTGGCGCTCGCGGAAGGCTGTACTATATTCCAACCGGCCTGTCGCGCGAGGCGCGGGGACCTATGACAAAGATCGCTGGGCGGTACGAGGTCAAGGCCAAACTCGGCGAAGGCGGCATGGGCGTCGTGTTCCGCGCCTACGATCCGCCGCCCATGGACCGCGAGGTCGCGGTCAAGACACTCCACGAGTTCGAGGATCCGCTCGCGCTCGAGCTGTTCTACAAGGAGTGCACGGCGCTCAAGTCGATCAGCCACCCGAACATCGTCGAGATTTTCGACATGGGCGAGTCGGAGGCCGGCGGGAGCGGGCGGCCCTTCTTCGTCATGCCCCTCCTGCCGGGGCAGACGCTCGACGAGCTGATCCGCAAGGCCAGCCACCGCCTCACCGTCGAGCGCGTCGTCGAGATCTTCATGCAGACCTGCCGCGGCCTCCAGGCCGCGCACGAACGCGGGCTGATCCATCGCGATCTGAAGCCGAGCAACATCTTCGTGATGGCCGACGACTCGGTGAAGCTCATCGACTTCGGCGTGGCGCATGCGGTGCACACGCGCTCGCGGACCACGGGCTTCGACAAGGGCACGCTGCTCTACATGGCGCCGGAGCAAATCCAACGCCAGCCGGTGTCGGTGCAGTCGGACGTGTACGCGCTCGGCGTGACGCTGTACGAGGCGCTCACGCGGCGGCAGCCCTTCCGCAACGCGACCGAAGACAGCGTCATCCAGGCGATCCTGAAGCACATTCCCCCGCCGGCGTCGGATCTCAATCCGGCCGTCAGCCACGTCATCAGCCGCGTCGTGCACAAGGCGATGGCCAAGCAGCCGTGGAACCGCTTCGACTCGGCGCGGGAGTTCGGCGAGACGCTCCTGAAGGCGTACCGCAACGAGCCGATTGCGATCTTCGACCCGGCGCGCACGCAGCCGCGCATCCTGACGGCGACCAAGGCGCTCGAAAAAGGCGACTTCCAGTTTGCGGGCGAGATCGTCTCGGAGCTCGAGGCCGAGGGCAACATCGACCCGCAGATCGCGCTGCTGCGCGCGCAGATCGATCAGATCGCGCGCCAGAAGACCGTCGCGCAGCTGCTCGAAAGCGCCCGGGCCCGCTACGAGGAGCAGGAGGATCCGCTCGCGCTGCAGAAGATTCAGGAAATCCTGCAGCTCGATCCGACCAACGTCGGCGCGCTGGGCCTCAAGAGCAAGATTGAGGACCGCCGCAGCGAGCGCCAGATCGAGCAGTGGGTGCAGCTCGCCCAGCAGCACGTCGCGAACAAGTCCTACGGCCACGCCCGCGAGGCGCTCCAGAACGCGCTGATGCTGCGGCCCAAGGACGCCCGCGCCGCCCGCCTGCTCAAGGAAGTCGAGACCGACGAGCAGGACTACATGCGGCTCCGCCGCGAGAAGACCGAGCTCTACCAGGCGGCGGTCAACGCGTGGCAGAACGGCGAGGTCAGCCAGGCGCTGAGCCAGATGCGGCTCGTGCTGGACCTCGACCAGCGCGCGCCGGACGCCTCGTCGCCGGACGCCGCCAGCACCTATCAGAGCTTCTTCAACAAGATCCGGTCCGAATACGACGCGATGAACAACGGCTATGCCGAGGCGCGCCGGCTCCTCGCGGACAGGCAGTTCGGCAAGGCCCTCGAGATCTGCCGGACGTTCCTCGAGAAGTACCCGGGCCAGGCGCTGTTCCAGGCGCTCAAGTTCGACATCGAGGAACAGCAGCGCCAGCGGTTGTCGTCGTTCATCGCCGACGTGGACCGGCGGCTCGAGGCCGAGGCGGATCTCGACGCCAAGGTCCACCTGATCCGCGAAGCGGCCGCCGAGTTCCCCGACGAGGATCATTTCCGGCGGCTGGCCAAGCTGATCGAAGACAAGCGCGATCTGGTCAACTCCATCGTCGAGCGCGCGAAGCTCCATGAGAGCACGCACAAGTTCACCGAAGCGCTCAACGATCTCGAGACGCTGCGCACCATCTACGGCGCCTATCCGGGCCTGAGCTTCGAGAAGGAGCGCCTGCAGAAGCGGCTGGAACAGCAGACCCGCGATGCGGCCCGGGCGAAATGGGTCAAGCAGATCGACGCGCAGCTCCAGAACGGCGACTACAACCGGGCGAGCGAGCTCCTGGACAAAGCCGAGGTGGAGTTCCCGGCCGACGCCGAGCTCGGCGAGCTGCGCAAGCTGGCCGGCCAGGGCCTGGACCGCGCGCAGCGCGCGGACCAGCTCGTGGCGGAAGGCCAGCAGCTCTGCGAGGAGGGCCAGTTCGAGCAGGGCGTCGATCTCCTGAAGATCGCGCTGCAGCTCGAGGACCGCACGCCGGTGCGGATGACGCTCCGGGACCTGCTCGTCGGCCGCGCGCAACAGACCTTCGAGACCGACTGGCAGGCCGCCGAGGTGCTCGTCGAACAGGCGCTCGAGCTCGACCCGAACCACGCGCTCGGCAAGAGTTTGCGCTCGCAGGCGCTCGACAAGCGGCGCGAGCAGGAGGTCGGCCAGTTCTCCGCGCAGGCGCGCCGGCTCCAGGCCGACGGCCAGATCGAAGCCGCGATGGCGGAAGTCGAAAAAGGATTGACGACCTACCCCTCCGATACGCGGCTCGGTGTGATCAAGGAAGCGCTCAAGAAGGAATTGAGCCGGCTCCAGCCGCCGCCGGCCGAGCCCACGCGGATCCCGCCCACTCGCGGCACCTCGCCCACGATGAGTGCCAGCGATGTGGCGACGCGCAGTGCGGGCGAGGCGGCCGACGCGATCGAGCGCACGCGCATCGTGCCCGATCGCCGCACCGAGCACACCTCGCCGGGGGCGGCCGTCCCCGTTCCCGCGGCCCCCGACGCCGAGACACCGAAGGAAGAGTGGGAGAAGACGCAGATCGTCCCGCGCAAGGGCACGACGGCTCCCGAGGCACCCACGGCGACGACCATCAAGACCGGGTCGCCGCTGGCGGCGAACAAGCTCTGGATCGGCATTGCCGCGGGCGTGTTGCTGATCGTGAGGGCGTGGCTGCTCTGGCCGACCGGCGGGCCTGCGACGCCGCCCGATTCGAAGGTCATCGTGCGCGGCGTGGCCGGCACCAATGTGTTTTCCGACGGCCGGCACATCGGCGAGGTCAAGCCGGACGGCACGATGGAGTTCACCGTGCCGGCGGGCCCGCATGAGCTGCGCTTCGATCTGTCGGGCTTCCTGCCGTTGACGGCCACGGTCAACGCGGCGGACGGCAAGACGCTCGACGTCGCCGTTGGGAACATGCAGCCGCTTCCCGCGCAGCTGGGGGTCATCCGGATCCGTGGCGTGAAGCCGGGCTCCCGGGTGTTGATCGACAAGCAAGACCAGGGCGTCGTTGGCGAGGACGGCACCTTCGAATCGAAGCAGCCTCCCGGCAACCGCGACGTGGAGATTCTCGCGAGCGGGTTCGAGCCGTACACGGTGACGATCAACCTCACCGCGGAGCAGCCGGTCGAGATCTCCGATATCAAACTGACTCCGTCGCCAGTCAACAAGCCGATCACAACGCCGACAGGTCCAACAACCAAACCACCGACGACAGCCACGCTGCAGCTCGAACAGTTCGCGCCTGAGACGCGCGTCCAGCTCGATGGTCAGGTGATCGGCACCATCGGCGCGGACGGCCGGCTCACCGTGCCAGTAACGCCGCGAGCATCAGGCACGGTTACGTTTCACCGGCCCGGGTACGAGCCTTCTGCGCCGCAGGTCCGAGCATTTGCCGCAGGGACGACCGTCGTGATGACGGGCACCGAAGTGCCGATGACCCGTCTTCCCGTCATGGTTCAATTCAACACCGTGCCGGGGACGATCGTCACCATCCGCCAGAACGGCAAACCGGTGCAGCAGTTCACGAACTCGAACAAGGTCCCGCTTCAGGAAGGGTCCTACGAGCTGACGTCCAAGGGTCCGGCTGGACTCGAGATGACCGACCCCCTGACCGTGACCGCGACTTCCGGCGAACGCCCCGTCACCGTCCGGATCATCAGCGGCATCGAGCGGTTCGAGGGCTGGGACCTCGTCTCCGGCTGGTACTACCGCAAGGCAGCAGCCGACGGAGTCGTGCCATATACGAATACGGTGTCGGACGGCCGCTTCACGTTCACCGTCCGGCGGGACAATCGTCGAGGCAACCAGTTTTCGACCGCGGAACGGCTCCGATGGGCCGTCGGATACGTCGACGCGCAGAACCATATCGTGTACGAGCTCGATCGGGACAACCTCCACCGGTTCGAACTGCGCAGCGGCGCCACGGTCAAGAGTTCAGAAATCCGCATACCGCATCGGATTCCGGTCGGCGCGACACCTGTGCATTTCACCGTGCAGGCCCAGGGCGGCACGCTGAGAGTCAGCTACAGCGTCGAGAAGGACGTCACGACGTGGCTGCCGATCGACACGTGGAATCTGGGCACACCTGACACGAAGATCACGGCCGACTTGCTGACCAGGGGGCGGTTCGCTTTTCTGATGAAAGGCGGAGAAGAACTGTCGATCCTGCATTTCCGCTACTACCCGGCGGCGGCCCGATCGGGCTCCGACGCTCCTGCTCCGGCCTCACCGCTGCCCAGCGGCGTCCCCGGCTCGATCGCCGCCGTCACCGCGCTTCCGGTCGATAGAACGAAAACCGGCCGCGGACGCGAATCGTCGTTCTCACCTCGCCGTTCGTCTCGTCGCGATTCGAGAAGAACAACTCTGAACGCGTGACGGGCGCGCCGACCGGCGCGTTCTGCTCGAGCACCGTCACGGCGCCGCCGGCGCCCACGCGCTCGACGATCGCGGTATGGTGCGGCCGCTCCTGAAACTCGGTCTGCGTCTCCGACGAGCCGTCGGTATGCTGCGTCTCGACCTCGCGATCGTAGCGATAGTTGCGAAACTGGACGACGTCGCCCGTCCGCAGGTCGGACAGCGATACCGACGTGCCCCACTGATAATCCGCGTCCGGCGTGACGGCGCCGTAGTCGGCGGCGCTCCGCGCGCCGGCGTTCCGGAGCGCGTTGTCGGCGAGCGTGAAGCACTCGCCGTCGCCGACGACCTGCCCGCGCCGCTGGCGCGCGTACGCGACGACCTGCTCGCCGAGGCTGGCGGTCGTGCCTTTCGCGTTGCCGCCCTTCAGGCCGATCGGCGCCGGCGGCGGCGACGAGATGCGCGCCAGCGTCCCGTCGTCCACGGGAAACGCGGTGCCGGCGTCAGTGGGACCGGGATGCTGTCCGTTGCCCATGGCTCTCCTCCACTCTTGTTCGGGGGGCTCCGGCCCCGCGGCCCCCCCTACGCGCTCACTGACGTTCGCTCGTTGACATCACGAGCCTCGAGAAAACAGCCATAGCGACACGGCGCCGAAGATCGCGCCGACGAGAAACCACGTGCGCGCCTGCTCTCTCCGGCCCCCGCCGCCCGGGCCGAGCCGACGCATGGCCATCACGACAAAAACCACGGCGAGCACGGCGAGGATGTGCTTGGCGTACATAGAGTTACACCATCTGCGCCAGCAGCTTCTGCTGGCGCCATGCCGGCGCGCTGGTGTTGAAGAGCGGCGTCCCGGGCTGCAGCAGGCACAAGTAGTGCGCAGCCAGGATCCGCTGGCGCTGATAGCCGTCCTTCAGAACCTGGATGCAGTGCTCGCGCGTCACCGGCGCGCCCATGAAGTACCGAGCGCCTGGTTGGAAGCGTGATCCGTTCTTCTCCCACCAGGCGGTGATGCGCTGCGCATCCGGCCACGGCAGTCCCTCGTCGGGATCCATCTCGACGTTTTCGTCGTCGGGGTTGTCGTTCGGACCGGCTTCGACATTCTCGGGCGGCTTGCGCTCAAGATCGAGAAGTGCGAGATCGGTGCCCGTGATGAGGCTGAAGGCTTCACCCGCGAGCCGCGCCGTCTTGTCATCGCTCATGTGCTTGATGAGCCACGGCACATAAGTCGGGTCGCCGTTGATGCCGCTGCCCTGGATGAGCCAGCGCACCTGGTCGGGTTTCCCGCCGAACTGCTGAAGCGCCTTGTGCGCGTCGGCCGGGGCCATCGCTTGAAGGGCATGGCGGAACGCACGCGCCCGGTGCGGACTGTCGGCGAAACCGAGCCTGGCGAGCGCGTCCAAAGCTCGATGCCTGTCACCCAGCACGACTGCCGACCAGGCGGCCCAGAACTGGCACATCGGATCGTCGTCCTGAGCTGCCGCGATGGCCGAGACGAGTTGATGGCGGCCGAGCGTGCCGGCAGAGCGGAGTGCCTCGGCACGCACCTGCGGGTCCTCGTCTTTGAGGCCAGCCAAAAGTGCCGGACCCGGATCGACACCGTGCAGACGGCAGGCGGCGAGGCCGAGACGGCGACGGAACGGCGAGGTCGATTCGAGGAGTTGCTTGCCGATACCCGACAGGCGATCGCGTTCGACCCAACCGAGGGCGGAGATGAGGCCGACGGCGGCCGGAGCGATGGTCTCTGCCACGGCCATGCACCGGTCCACGGCCTGTCGATCGGCGGCCTCAAGCGCGGTCACACTGACCGAGAACGCCTGCGACTCATCGGGTTCGGCGAGCGCTTCGGAGACTCGCCTCAGTCCTTCGGCGCCTGCAATCACGCACCCGTCCGTGTGCGCGGCGATCCGGTCGTCGAATCGCTTGAGCCGGGCGAGGTCGACGTGGCCGGACTCGGCCAGGCGGCAGCGCGTACTCCAGAGGATCTCGACGTCAGCCACGTGCTGATCGAGCACCGGCGTCACGACAGCCCGCTTCACGCCGCCCTCCTCCGCCAACGGGCTCGCCCTGACATCGCTCAGAACACGCGCTTCCAGACCCCGTCGACAAACCGGAAGATGTCCTTCTCACCCTGAGAGAACACGGTCGCCTCGTTGGCCATCAGGTTCAGGCAGGTTTCCGGTTCGTCTTCGTCAACGAACCGATCTTCGACTACCAACTCGCCCTCTTGCAGGCGATAAATGTCGAAGTCCGTCGCGATGAAGATCTCCTTGCCGAAGTGACACACGCCTTGCAGGTTGGCGGTTTCGTCGTGTTCGACCACCGACCACTGGTCGCGGCGCCCGACGACGATGACACCGCGGTCGCCGACCGCGACAATCTGTCCGTCCGGGCCAGCCGAGACCGCGTTGAGATTCGCCGTCGTGCCGCTGTCCTGCTGCTCCCACCCGTCCCGCCGGCGCAGCCAGATCTCACCCTTCCAGCCGACCGCAACCACTTCACCCGGTCCGGCCCCAGCCAATCCAGTAAAGCCGATCACCCCCAGGTCGATGGACGGCTCCGGGGCGCTCACATCGGTCCAGGCGCCACTGGCGTCGCGTCGCAGTACTACACGGCCCATGCCGCACGCCCAGACTGCCTTATCGAAGCTCGCCAGGTTCGTGAGCTCGGAGTAGTCACCGGGAATCTCGGCCGCCCGCTCGTCCCCCGTGGCCGCGCGAACTTCCCACAGCTCTCCATCGGTGTCGCTCGCGACGACCACAGGCCCCTCTTCCGCCGAGTAGATGGCATTGGCCACGCCGACCGCGGTCCACTCAGGCTCCAGATCATACGTACCCCAGTTGCCGTCGATCCACAGCCGAAAGACGGTCTTCACGGTTCTACCGGACGGCTGAAACGCAAAGAGCGCGATGTCTTTCCCCTTCCGGAAGTACGTGGTGCCGGACAGCACCGCTTTCATCTTCATCGTGTTCATGCTGCGGAACTCCTGCGCTCGATTATCCAGTCAGCTTGCCGGTCGTCGTCACGGCCTTGTCGAGGGCGGACGTGTCGGGCTTGCTGAGTCTGCCGTAGCTCTCACCACCGGTCGTGGACGCGTTGTGCGTCGCCTCTTTGTCGAGCTGTTTTTGGGTGAATTGCGTCTTCAACTGCGCCTCGATGCACTCCTTGCTGCACCCATTTTGTTCCTCGGTCACACGCGCGGCAACCTTCACGTGATCGCTCATCTTGCCTTTGTAGGTCTTGTGCTTGCCCTTGCCTCGCTTCACGATTCGCTGGAAGAGCGCCTTCGTGCCTTTCGACAGTTGCTTCAGCAGGTAGTTGATGCCGTGGTGGTGGCGCCCGTGGGATCCAATGGAATGGCTGGTCCCTTCGAGGCAGATGCAGAGCGCGCTATCCTCCACCAGGCCGACCTGTTCCGTCACGCTGATGGGCGGTATGTGGTGGCCGGTTTGTCCGTCGCAGCAGGAGTTGTTTCCTCCGGTCTTGTACGGCCGCAGGAAGCACTTGATCGCCTGCGCGCAATCGCTCTTCTCGGCCTCCTTGGCAAGCTTGTCGGCCTTCTTTATCGAAGACCGCTTCGGTTTCGGCTTGGCCAGCGGGCCCGGGCACGGATCTCCCCCTTTCTTGTTGCACTCCTCCTCGATCTTGTCTTTCTCGTCGGCGCACTCGGCGGGCAGCCCCCCGGTCGCCTCGTCGATGTATGCCTGAGGCGGCGTGTTCGACGGGCAGGAGCCGTGATTGTGTGTCGTCAGGTCCCCCATCCGAACGACATTCTCGCCCTCCACCTTCACGTCCATCGACCACATCGTGAAGTACACCTTGCCCATGTTCTTGCTGGTGACGACGCCCTTCTTGGGCGCGCAGCCGGCCTCGTCGCCCATGCTGCGCTTGAAGTAGCTCTTGTTCTTGAGCATCACCTCCTGGTTGGAGATCTTCACGCTGCTGGACCCGGACGTGCAGTCGGACGCCATCCCGGTGTTGGGATACGGAATGGGCACGCCGGGCGGCGTGGCCGGCGTCTGCGGCGGCGTCATACACACATCAGGAAACGCGCAAATGGACTTGCCGTTTGCGGCCTTGCACGACACCTCCATGTTGTTGGCGTAGACCTGATTGCCCATCACGCCACCTCGGCGTACCGCAGAATCGCCGCGGCTCGTTGACCGCCGTCACTGCTGCAATGAACGAGGATGTTGGGCCCGGCTGAATACCTCTTGCGGCACGCGGTCAGCGCGACGGCGAGCGCGGCGGTTCCGATCGCCGCGCCGGTTTCGCCGATGCAGTCAGCCGGGTGCCAGATGTCGAATTCCGGCTTGACCTTGCGCATCGTCCGAGTCAGCGCAAGCGCCGCTTCCTTGAAGTAGTACTGCTCGCCTGAGTTGTCGGTGATCCGAAAGTCGAGGTCGTGCATCTGGCACGCCGCGTCCCCCAGTCCTTTATTGATGGCGGCGGTGAGGCCATCGGCGCGGAACGGCGCGTCAGACGCGACAGGCACCGGCTCGTCGCTGAACCCAAGTCCGACGCACGCCAGGTGTGAGCCGCGAAGCGGGTCGCGCGCGAGGAGAATCGCGCCCGCCGCCTCACCCGGAATGAATCCGTTCGTGTTGGCCTTTGACAACAGACGCCCCTCGGACTCGAGCGGCATCAGTGTGTGACCCACCAGGAGCGAATCCACCGCGGCGATGAGCACGTGGCTGACGCCGCGCTCCGCCATCAGCGCACGCGCTCGTGAGATCGCGACGGGCACTCCGACCCGTCCGTATGCGACGACGCCGGACCACTCGGGGTGCCACTGCAGGCCGAGTCGCCGCGTCACGTCGCCGAGCAGCTCGTCGTCGAGTCCGTCGATCCGGCCTGGGCGGTGCGGCTCCGCCACGCACAGCAGGACCGGTAGCGGCTCCGACTTCAGGTGCGGAAATGGCTCGAGGCATTCCTCAATGGCCATGCACGCCATTCGCGCCAGCTTTTCACGGCCCCGCCAGGGCTCATCGAGCTGGACCTGCGCGCCGGCAATCCAACCGCCCCGGCCGTCGCTGAACCTCGTGTTCGTATGGTTCGTCAGACCGGCCCGGATCGCGGCACACGCCGCCGGCGCCGACAAGCCGACGCTCGTGACAAGGCCTGCGCTGACGATGGCGATCGGTGGCGCCGGCACTGTCAGCCTCGCTCCGGGGGTGCCGGCTGGTCCGCCCGAACTGGCGTCAAGAGGATCGGAAACTCGAGTTTCTCGCGTTCAGCCCACCATTCGCCAGACTTCCGGCCGACCAGGATGTGGGTGATCTCGTAGAGGTTCTTCTTCAGCGGCCTAGTCGCTCGCCAGGTGAGCTGAAAGCGTCGCAAGTCCGGCTCGAGGACGATGGTGTCGAGCACCAGCCTGCCATCCTCCCGCTCGCCCTTCTTCGGGAAGAAATGGATGGGCGCGTCAAACGTCGGTAACTGAAATGCGACGCGGCCTGACTGCTCCAGGTTCAGCAGCACGATCTCTTCTCCGCCCTGCGGGTGCGGAATCTGCTGGTCGGGTGGCGCGGCCTGATAGTAGCCCTCATCGAAGTCCGGCGGCAGGAACGGGAAGTGCTGCTGGAGCCAGGCCTCGTCGTAGGTCCCTGCGAGCTGCGCGCGGGGATGCCAGCCGCGTCCCACGGGTCCGAATGCCATCGGCCGGTACTTCTGATCATTCGGCATGACCACCGCCCGGCTGGATTCTTCGGTGTTCGGCAGTGGCGTGCCGTTCACCCAGCCGGCCCGCAGGTCCTTGTGAAAGCCGCGGCCCACGGGGTTGGGCATGAACGCCGCGTGATTGCGTGGATTCTCGTCTCGACTGTCCACGCCGCCGAACGCCCGGTCGTACGAGATGGGCATCGTGGTGAAGGGAATCGGCGTGCCTGGACCGATGCCTGCGGCGCCGGCCTGCCACACGCGATCGCCGAGCACGGCAAATGTCTTGGACATGCCGTTGACCCGCACACCCACTTCGACGCGCGACGCCGGCCGGCCCCCGGGCGCGTGGGCGCTGCCGTTGAGCAAAACATCACAGCGGTGCTTGCGAGCCGCGAAATCGACTTCGTAGACTGGTGCGGAGAAACCCGGCTCGCCGGAAAAGGTATCGGCCATGACCAGCGGCAGCTGCTCGTCTGCCAGCTGGACGGGTTCCCCATTCGACGGAATCCTGAAGGTTCCCTTGACCGCGACAATCAACACCTCGCGCCCGCTCGGCTCGGTGCCCAGCGTGAAGCCCCCGACCAATCGCGTGGAGTTGATGAGGTTCATGACGATCTGCCCGGCCAGCCTAGTTGAGCTGGACCGACCCGCCCTTGACGCGGTTCACGCCGGACGAGCGGCTCGACACGTACGCACCCTCGATGAGTACCTTACCGGCCTTTGTCAGCGTGATGCTGGCCTTGCCGCACCGCAACACGAGCTGCTCACGAGCGCTGACCAGCATCCGTTCGCCGTCCGCGTCAACCGCGACCGCCCCCGGCTTCTCCTCGAGCGGCCAGCCCGAACCTTCGCGCAGCACGCCGAGAACGATGGGCCGCGAACGATCTCCGCCTTCGAACATGAGGACGACACGACGGCCGAGGTGCGCGCCGTGCAGATCGACCACCGACTGCGCCTCCACCGCGCCGGTGCCGCGCTGGCCCGGGAACAGAACGAGAGGCGTGCGTGCGTTGTCGGTCATCGCGACCAGTTCGCCGACGATGACGCCGGCGATCGACTCGGACGATGGCGCTGCGGCAGCCCCTGACACGAGCGCCGAAAGCAGCTCTTCTCCGTCCAGTACCGCCGCTGCCGTGCGGCCTCCCTGTCGACTCTGCTTCTTCATTCAGCCTCCCGCTAGTTCTGCAGGATCTTCGAGCCCTTCATCACGATGTCGCCGCCCGCCTTCACACTGATCTTGCCGCTGCCGTCGATCAAGATGTCCTTGCCCTTGATGGTGATGGTGCCGTCCTTCTTCATCGTGATGCTCGCGCTGCCGGTCTTGATCGTCACGGAGTCGCCCGCATCCATCAGCAGCGTCTTGGTCACCTTCAGCGAGTCGTCCTTGCCGACGGTCGTTCCGCGTCCGCCTTTGACGGCCCGGCTCTCGTCGGCGCCGACGCTCGTCGACAGATTCTTGCCCGTGCTCGTGGACTGATTGCCGCCGATGTCATTCGACTGATTCACGCCCACATTCGTCGTCTGATTCGCGCCGACGGTGATCGCCTGCATCGCGCCGACCGTAATTTCCTGTGCGGCGCCGACGCTGATCGTCTCGTTGATCCCGACGGTGTGCGTGCGCTGCATCGTCACCGTCGCGGTTTCGCTGCCGCTCACGGTCGCATCGCGACTGCCGGTGATTGACGCACTCTCATTGCCAGTGACGCTCTTCGTCCGGTTCCCGCCAACGCTCAGCGTCTCGTTCGCGCCGATCGTCGCATCCCGGTTGACCCCGACATCCCACTTCTGGTTGTTCCCGACCGACTCGCTGTCATCCACGTCCACGCGATCCGTCCGGTTGTTGTGGATGGTGGACGTCTGGTCGTGCTCGATCACGGTGTCCATGTTGTACTGGCCGTGGATGAACACCCGCTCCTTGCCGGCGGTGTCGTCGAGCGACATCTCGTTGTTGCCGGATCCTTTGTGCGTGTTCGACTTGACGCCGCTGATGACGGCACCGGCCGGGAACCCGAACGGCGGCGTCTGCTCGGCGTTGTAGACGCGCCCCGTGATGATGGGCTGGTCGGGATCGCCTTCGAGGAAATCGACAATCACTTCCTGCCCGATGCGCGGCGTGGACACGCCGCCCCATCCCTTCCCCGCCCACGGCGTCGACACGCGGATCCAGCACGAGCTGTTCTCGTTCTTCTCGCCGTAGCGATCCCAGTGGAATTGCACCTTCACGCGCCCGTACTTGTCGGTGTAGATCTCATCGCCCGCCGGGCCGACGACGACGGCCGTCTGCGGGCCCTGCACGAACGGCTTGGGCGTCATCCGCTTCGGCCGGAACGGCTCCTTCGTCGTCATCGCCGCGAACTGGCACCGGAACTCGACGGCCCCGCCCCCGCCGGGCAACGCTTCGTACTGGCTGTATTCCAGGTCGTGGCTGGTCGAGAGGATCAGGTGCTCGCAGTTCTGATCGTCGCGCGGGCACCCGTCGAGCGTGAAGAGACACCCCGTGCTCATCCCGCGCGCGTTCGTCACCGCCTGCGCGTGCTCGAACTGCGCCCCGTACTCGCCGATTCGCACGCCGGCATAGCCCTCGCCCTCGGCCTTCTGCATGTAGAAGCCCGGGTAGTCGAACATCTCGCCCGAGCTGGGCGCGTAGCCGCGCGGCAGCGCCTTCTGCGTCTTCAGGTTGACGCTGGGCCGTTCGAAGTCGTAGTCGGTCTGCACAAAGGCGCCCGGCTGGATCTGCCGCGTGAGATCCCAGCTCCGGATGTGCTCGATGTCGGGCCGCGCCAGCCGCTCCGGCGAGATGAACTTCACGGTGTCGTACCCCGGATACTTGTCGTGGCCGCCCGGCGAGTCCGTGACCACCATCGTGTGGCGGCCGTCTTCGTGCGTGAAGTAGTAGTAGATCCCTTCATGCTCCATCAGCCGGCTGACGAAGTTGAAGTCCGTCTCGCGGTACTGCACGCAGTACGTCCATTTCCGGTAGGTGCCGGACAGCCGGTACTTGACGTCGTTCTGCTCGCACTCGGCCAGGACCTTCTTCAAGATCTCCGGCACGGTCATTTCCTGGAAGATCCGGCAGTCGGACGTGCGCGTCAGAAACCACAGCCACGGCTGCGCGAGCGCCGTGTACTTGAAGTACCGGCCGTGCGTGCCCGACTGCGAGAACCGCGTGACGTAGCCGTTGAAGCATCGGGTGCTGTCGTCGGGCAGCTCCGCCTTGACGGTGACGTTCTTGCCCAGGATGCCGTCGATCGCGATCTTCCCGTTCTTGCTCAGCAGCTCGATCTGGAGCGTGCTCAGCCGGCCGAGCTCCTCGCGGGCGTGCAGACCGTAGAACAGCAGGTCCTCCCCGAGCGGCGTGTCGATCTCCATGACCCTGGGCATGGTCAGCTCCCCACTTGTGTCGCGGTCACGGCCAGGCCGGCGACCGGCGTCCCGGCCTCCATCCGCAGCTCGGCATGGACGATGCTCACGCGGAATCCGGCGGCCGTGAGCGTGCGCTCGACGTAGTCGCGCCCGTGGCAGTACCGGCCGTGCGCCTGCAGCCGGTATCCGGCCGCGGGCGCGGCGCTCTGAGACTCTTCGAGCGTGAAGATGAGATGCCCGCCCGGCCGCAGCGCGCGCGCGGCCGCCGCCGTCACGCGCTCGAGCGCGCCAAAATAGACCAACGTATCGGCCGACACGATCAGATCGAAGGCCTCGGCGTTCGCCTCGAGAAAGGCGGTCAACTCGGCCTTCACGAGCTCGTCGTACAGCTTCCGCTCGCGCGCGAGCTCCAGCATCTGGCGGGACAAATCGACGCCGACCAGCCATCGCGAGAGCGGCGCCAGCAGGGGCCCGCACAAGCCGGTGCCGCACCCCGCATCGAGCACGTCGATGGACTTGTCAGTCGGCACCCCGGCGTCGGCGACAAGCGCGGCCACGATCTGCGGCGCGCGGTACGCCAACCCCGCGAGCTTCGCGTCGAAACTCGCCGCAAACCCATCGAACACCGTCTCGACGTATCCGTCCGACGCCCGCTCGGGCACGTCCTTGCCCGAGCTCGCGGCCAGGGCGTGTTTCGCGATCGGATTGTCCGGCTCCTCGCTGAGCCATTCCTGCAGGATCTCGACTGCCTTCTCGTTCTCACCCAGCGTGCAGTGCGCCATCGCGAGCAACCGACGCGCCTCCGGATGGCGCGGGCTCAATGTCGTCACCTTGCAGAAGCACACGACCGCTTCCTTGGTGCGCTTGAGGAAAGCGAGCAGCAGCCCGAGATTGTGGTACGCGTCGATGTGCTGCGGGTTCGCGCGGATCGCCTCGCGGTACTGCGTTTCCGCATCGGCGAGATGCCCCTGCGCGCGAAGCAGCACGCCGAGGTTGCTGTGCGCGTTGGCGTGATCCGGGTTCAGCGCAATCGCCGTCCTGTACGCCGCCGCCGCGTCGTCCAACCGGCCTTGCGCCTTCGCGATGATCCCGAGGTTGCTGTAGCAGTCGGCCTGGTCCGGCTGGATCGCGAGGCTGCGTTCGATCAGCGCGCGGCCCTCGTCGCTGCGGCCCTGCTGATGCGCCAGGACCCCCGAGAAGTGCAGCGCGTCCGCATGATCCGGCACCAGCTGGAGGATCTTGCGATACACGTCTTCCGCGTCGGCGAGCTTGCCGTGCTGCTGGAACAGGATGGCGATCGACATCGCCTCGTCCAGCGGAACCTCGCGGAGCTCGGGCTCCGCGGGCGCGACCGGATCAGTCGAACCGGTAGGCAAAGTCACTGCCCTCCACCTCGAGCCGCACGCCATTCAGCTCCACGCCGCCCATCGTCCGCGTGAGGAACTCGCGGCTGATGGCGGGCAGCACGGTATTCGTCAGGATGGCGTCGATCATGCGGCCGCCGCTCTCGAGCTCGGTGCAGCGGCTCACGATGAGCTTCACGGCCTCGTCGTCGTACTTGAACGGGATCTTGTGGTGTTCGGTCACGCGCTTCGAGATGCGGCCGAGCTGCAGGCGCACGATCGACGCGAGCATCGCATCGCTCAGCGGGTAGTACGGGATCACGACGAGGCGTCCCAGCAGCGCCGCGGGAAACTTCTTCAGCAGCGGCTCGCGCAGGCCCTTCGCGATGCCTTCCGGATCCGGAAGCAGCTCGGGGTCCTTGCACATGTTCATGATCAGCTCCGTGCCCACGTTCGACGTGAGCAGGATGATCGTGTTCTTGAAGTCGATGTGCCGGCCTTCGCCGTCCTCCATCCAGCCTTTGTCGAACACCTGGAAGAACAGCTCGTGCACGTCCGAGTGCGCCTTCTCGACCTCGTCCAGGAGCACGACGCTGTACGGGCGCCGCCGGACGGCCTCGGTCAGCACGCCGCCTTCGCCGTACCCGACATACCCGGGCGGCGACCCCTTGAGGGTCGAGACGGTGTGAGCTTCCTGGTACTCGCTCATGTTGATCGTGATGACGTTCTGC
>Ga0137313_1000176_pt1 | contig 22416 bp, 16 predicted proteins | sample EasRivERMZT166_2_FD_102287 | JGI IMG/M metagenome (GOLD analysis project Ga0137313, IMG submission 102287) | Soil microbial communities from meander-bound floodplain in the East River, Colorado, USA - East River MetaG ERMZT166_2 | ecosystem: Environmental > Terrestrial > Soil > Floodplain ...
CCTGCGGCCGCTCGCTGCCGCTCGTGTACGGCGAGAGCAGGCCTTCGCCGATCAGGTAGTCCTGCTGCGCGCGCAACGACCCAAGGGTGACGTGACCCTTGATGATCTCGCCCGTCCGGGGATCGGACACCGACCCGCCGGTGCTCCACCCCCGCGTCGAGCGATGCACCCAGGTGATGGTGTTGTACCGGACGTCCAGGGGATCGGCGCCTTCCGGCATCATCTCGACCTTGAAGCCGTTGCGGAAGCCGGCGGCTTCGAACGCCTGGTTCCACCAGGACGCGCCGGTAATCAGCGCCGTGCGAATCGGTTCCGGCGTGCCGCGATCGACGTAATAGGTGATGGGCTTGACGGGCTCGCTCATCGCGGCGCCCGGGTCCTTCTTCTCGAGGCGGTGCCGTCCGATGAAGCGCACGCGCACGTCCTGGCCGAACGGCGCCGAGAAGTTCAGGTAGCTGCGGCTGCCGAAGCCCGAGCGCGGGTCGGCCACGCGCGTCTTGTAGTTGTTGTCGGGCAGCTCGACGAACGAGTGATGCTGCCGCATCGTGACCGCTTCGGTCGACGGCGCGACATCGCCGATGGTGCCGCCCTGCTGCGGGCCGCCGCCACGGCCGCCGGCTGGCGCCGCTCCCCCGCCTCCGCCGCCGCGCCCACCACCGCCGTCGGTGATCATCGTGGAGATCACGTCGATCTCAGTGTTCTTCGGGAAGCTCTTGGTGCCGGGCATGTTGACCGCGCTGCGCGTGCGATCGAACCGATAGCCGGCCCCAAGCCGCCCGGCGAGGCCATACGAGTCGCGCATGATGAGGTCGGAGAGGTCGACGAGCACGCGGCCGTCGGTCTCGGCGGCGACGGTAAAGCCCCAGAGCACCGACGTCGCAAACGCGTCTTCGACCGCTTTACGCTCCGCCGCATCCGGCGAGTCGGCCCGGTAATCGTAGTTGGGCTCGGTCATGAGCACCTTCGGGCCAATGCGCGTGAACTTCACAATGCGCGTCCCGCCGATCTGCGCACGCTCGAGGCCGATGTCGTTGGATCCGAGGCCCGTGGAAAGCCCCGCGAGGTAGATCATCTCCTGGTTGAACCGTCCGATCTCCATGAAGAGGGTGCCGGACGCTTCCTCCCAGTAGAGCGGCATGAAGCCGTCCAGCTTCTGCATGCCGGCCGTGCGATCGGCGATCGCCGGCGGACGCCCACCGCCACCACCGCGGCCCTGACCGCCGCCCGCGCCGCCCTGCCCGGCATCCACCGAAGGGCCGATGCCCGGAATGTTCGCGCTTGTCCCGGAGACGCCGGGAACGAGAATCACAGCCGCCAGCAACACCAATAGCCACCGCCGCATAGAACCCTCCTTGAACGTGCTCGGGCATATTAACGTCAGATGACGGCATGGCTTCCTTTATTCAGGACTTGCGGCTGGGGTTCCGGCTGCTGGTGCGGCAACGCGGATTCGCGGCGGTCGCCGTGCTGGTGCTCGCCTTCGGCATCGGCGCGAATACCGCGGTGTTCACGCTCGTCGATGCTCTCGTGCTGAAGCCGAGGCCCGGCGTGCCGGATGCGGAGCTCGCCGGCGTCTACTCCCGCGACCGCACGCAGCCTGACGGATACCGCTCGTTCTCCTATCCCAACTACGCAGACCTGCGGGACCGCAACCTCTTCGCGTCGCTCACGGGCCACACCTTCTCACTGGTGGGCCTCAGCGAGGGCGACCAGACGCGGCGGATCTTCGTCAACATCGCCACCGCGAACTTCTTCGACACGTTCGGCGTCCGGCTCATCCGCGGCCGCACGTTCACGGCGGCGGAAGAACTGCCCGGCGCGGACGTGCCGGTGACCATCCTGAGCTACAACGCCTGGCAGCGCCTGGGCGGCGGTGACGACGTGATCGGCCGGACGGTGAAGCTGAACGCACGCGACTTCACCGTGATCGGCGTCGCGCCGCGCGGCTTCGGCGGCTCGATGGTGCTCGTCTCGCCGGAGCTCTGGCTGCCGACCGGCGTCTACGACTCGCTCGCCAACGACTTCGTCCGGGACGATGCCGCCGGCACGATGCGGGAACGCCGCCATCACACCCTGATCCTGGTGGCGCGGCTGAAGCCCGGCGCGACGATGACGTCCGTGACGCCCGCGTTGCAGGCGGCTGGCGCTCAGCTCGAACAGGCGTTCCCGGGCGACAACCAGAACCAGGAGCTCTCGCTCGCGCCGCTGGCCCGCCTCTCGGTCAGCACGAGCCCGCAGACCGATGGCGAGCTCGGCGTGCTCGCCATGCTGCTGTTCAGCATGTCGGGACTCGTGCTGCTCGTCGCGTCGTTCAATCTGGCCAACATGCTGCTCGCGCGGGGCAACGCGCGGCGCAAGGAGTTCGCGCTCCGGCTGGCGCTGGGCGGCAGCCGCGTGCGAATCGTCCGCCAGCTCCTGACGGAAAGCATCGCGCTCTCGCTCGCGGGCGGCGTGCTCGCGACGTTCGTCGCCTGGTGGGCGATGCGGCTGCTCGCGACGTCGCTCGCGCCGCGGCTGCCCGTGGTCATCGACCTCAACACCGCGCCGGATCTCCGCATCCTGCTCATGACGGTGGCGTTCTGCCTGGTGAGCGCCGTCGTGTTCGGCCTGGGTCCGGCCTGGCGGCACGCCAGAACCGACGCGCTGCCCGAGCTGCGCGAGCAGGCCGGCGAGGGCGCGCGGCGCGGCCGGTCGCGTCTCACCGCCCGGCACGCGCTGGTGATGGGCCAGCTCGCCCTGTCGCTGGTGGCGCTGACCGCGGCGGGCCTCTTCGTCCGGGCCGCGCTCGAATCGGCCGCCGCCGATCCCGGATTCACGTTCGCTCGCGGCATCGTCGCGAACGTCGATCCCACGCTGGCCGGCCGCAGTCGTCAGGAGGCGGAACAGTTCTACGTCCGTGCGCTCGGCCGGCTGCGCCAGCTTCCCGGCGTCGAGTCCGCCAGCTTCGGCTCGATGATGCCGTTCGGCGAATTCACCGAGTCCCGATCCGTGCAACGCGCCGGCCGTCAGCTTGCGCCCGGCGACGCCACGGCGTCGATGGGGTACGGCTCCGGGGCCGACGCAAAGAAAGTTGAGGGGCTGGTCGACTCCCTCTGGACCATCGCCGGCTCGGACTACTTCCGCACGCTCGGCCTGAACGTGCTGGCGGGCCGCGAGTTCTCCGCGGCGGAGGAAGTCGGCTCGACCGGCGCGCGCGTGGCAATCATCGACGAGACGCTCGCGAAGGCCCTCTTCGGCCGCGAGAACCCGCTCGATCAGATGGTCCAGTACTCGGAACGCCGCGGCACCGAGAGCGTCCAGCTGCGCGTCGTCGGCGTCGTCGCCCCGAGCCGGCATCAGCTGCTGGAACGAGCCATGCAGTCGCACATCTATACGCCCTACGGCCAGGACTTCCGGTCGTCGATGCATCTGCATCTGCGGACGTCAGCGACGGCAGGCGAGGCGGAGGCGGCGATGCTGCCTGCGGTGCGGCGCGAGCTGCTGGCCGTCGAGCCTGCGCTGCCGATCCTCTCGCTCGAGACGCGGCCGATGTACCGCGATCGGAACTTCGTGCTCTGGACCCTTGGCGCCGGCGCGAACATGTTCCTGACGTTCGGCGCGCTCGCGCTGTTCATGTCGGTGATCGGCGTCTACGGCGTCAAGGCCTACATCGTGGCGCGGCGAACGCGCGAGATCGGCATCCGCATGGCGCTCGGCGCGACCGGCGGCGACGTCGCTCGGCTGGTGATGCGCGAGGGCGTGCTGCTCACGGCCGCCGGCATCGTCGTGGGCGTCGGGCTCTCGGTGCTGGCCGGCGGCGCGATTCGATCGATGCTCTTCGGCGACAGCCGCTTCGACGCGCCGGTCGTGCTCGGCGCCGCGGTCACCCTGACGGCGGCTGCGCTGCTCGCGAGCTGGTTGCCGGCGCGCCGCGCCACGCGCATCGCACCGACGGTCGCGTTGAGGACCGAGTAAGACCTCACCACGAAGCTCACGAAGCTCACGAAGGCCCCGGCGTCACCGGCGGGCAAAGCCCGCCGGTGGCCGTAGGCCACAACGGGAATCAGAAGCGAGCCGGAAACTAACGACGACTTGTCGACTATGGATGTCCGTCGTTAGTTTCCGGCTCGCTTCTGATTCCCTGTGACGCCGGGGCTTTGGAACCCCGGCAAGCCTTGTCCCTTCGTGACCTTCGTGGGCTTCGTGGTGAGATCTTGCTATCGCACGATCGGGTATCCCGGCTGCTGCTCCCAATCCCGCATCGAGCCGACGTAGACGCGGCCGGGCAGGCCGGCGATCCGCGTCGCGGCGAAGTACATCAAGCTGGCGCGCATCCCGACGGCGCAGTACGTCACCACCTGGTCGCCCGTCTTGACGCCGGCCTTGGCGAAGAGCGCGCGGATTTCCTCCGGCGTCTTGAAGCGGCGGGTTTCGGCGGACGAGAAGAGATCCTGCCAGAGGATGAACGTCGCGCCAGGCAGCCGGCCGGCGTCCCATTCGCGCGTCGTTCGCACGTCGAGGACGCGCACGCCCGGCTTCTCCAGCCGATCGCGCAACCACGCGGCATCGACCTGAACGTCCGGCGCGGGGCGGGGCGTGAGCCGGCCGCGCGGGGCGGACGCCGCTGGCGCCGATCCCGTCGCGACCGGCCGGCCTTGCGACCGCCACAGGGAGAAGTTGCCGTCGAGCATCGACACGCGATCGGCATGCCCGAGCGACGCAAACGCCATGAACAGCCATCCCGTGGCCATCGGCTCGCTGCCGTACAGCACGACGTGAGTGGTGTCGCTCGCGCCGGTCTCGGCGAGCACGCGAGCCAGCGCGTCGGCGGGCAGCAGACGGTGGTTGCCGCCGAGTGTGCGCTCGTGCGCCATCACCCGGGCGCCGGCAATGTGACCGGCCGCAAATAGCGGCTCGTCATCTGAAGAGATCACGACGACGCTCGCATCGCCGGAGCGCGACGCCAGCCAGGCCGTGGTGACGATCGGACCAGGCGCCTGTGCCGTGTCGCCGGCAACTGCCGCGACTCGAGGAGCGTGAAGAGAAAGCAGGAGGATCATGAAGAGAAGCAGGGGCATGGGACGGCTCCTGCCGCCCCACAACCCGGGGCGGCCTACGTACGGACTCTGTCTCTACTCGGTTCTCAGCGCCTTCAATGGATCGATCCCCGTCGCGCGGCGCGCGGGGCCGGCTGACGCCGCGAGCGTCGCGATCACGAACACCAGCGCCGTGCCGGCATACACGAGGATGTCGGTCCGCGTGGTCTCGAACAGGAACTGCGTCACGAGCTGGCTGAAGACGTACGCGCCACCCAACCCCAGCACCAATCCGATCACCGTCAGCATCAGGCCCTGACCGAGCACGAGTCTCAGCACCGAGAACCGGCTGGCGCCGAGCGCCATCCGCAGCCCGAATTCGCGCGTCCGCTGGCTGACCGACGTGCCGACCAGCCCGGCGAGCCCGGCCAGCGTGACGGCCAGCGCCACCACCGCGAAGATCGCCAGGAGCGCCGTCGTCACCGCCGGCGTCGCGAGCTGCTGGCCGTGGAGCTGGCCGAGCGTGAGGAGCTCTTCGACCGGAATCTGGTTGTCGATTGAATGCACGGTCGTGCGAATCGTTTGCGCGACATCGCCAGGATCGCCGCCGGCGCGGACGATGAGGCGTCCGCCTCCTCCGATCTGCTGGATGGAGACGAAGTACTGTGGCGCGACGCTCGTGTCCACGTTGTAGAGATGGAAGTCCGGCACGATGCCGATGACCGTGAACCATATCCCCCGGTCGCCAAGGGCGGCCTGGGCCGGCCGCGCAAACCGGCGTCCGATCGGATCCACGCCGTTCCAGAACTTCGCCATCGACTGGTTGATGATGGCGTAACGAGGCGTCGGAGCGAGTGGCGGCGCGCCTGAAGACGCCGGCGGAGGCGGTGGCGGCACCGGATCGCTTCGGCTGAAATCCCGTCCGGCCAGCAGAGGAATATCCAGCGTTTCGAAAAAGCCCTCGCTGGCTCCAGACGCGAGCGCCTGCAGGCTCCGTCCGTCAGTCGCCGTCACGCCCTCGATCACCACTGGCGGTGCAACCGGCTGAGTAACCAGCTGCGGCACGAGGTTCGTCGCCGCTGCGGAGCGCACGCCAGGGGTCGTCCGAAGGCGGTCGATGATGTTCTGTTGCAGCCGGGTGAACTCGGCCTGACTGGTCGCGCGGCTGAAGTTGCCGGTGATCGACGCCGTCATCACGCTCTCGCTGTTGAAGCCCAGCGGCACCGATGACAGCCGATGGAAGCTCTTCAGCAGCAGCGCGGCGCCGACGAGCAGCGCGAATGACACGGCGACCTGGGCGACGACGAGGACCGCTCGCGCGCGCTGGCGTCCGCCGCCTTCGCCGGCCTGCGCGCCGCCGTCCCGGATGGCCTGCGTCAGCCCTCGTCCGGTGCTGAATGCGGGCGCCAGGCCGAAGATCACGCCCGTCAGCACCGAGGCGACGGCGGTAAACGCCAGCACCGTGCCGTCGATGTCGATCTGCCCGGTCCTTGGCGTGAATCGGCCCATGAATCCGACCAGCAGATCGAGCGACAGCCACGCGAGGCCGAGCCCGGCGAGGCCGCCAATCGACGACAGCAGCACGCTCTCGGTCACCAGCTGACGCATGATCCGGGTGCGGCCGGCGCCGAGCGCCATCCGAACCGCCATCTCACGGCTCCGGCGCACCGTCCGCGCCAGCGCGAGGTTGGCCACGTTGGCGCACGTAATGATCAGGACGAGCGCCGTGATTCCGAGAAGCGTGTAGAGCATGGCGCGCGCGCCCGAGACGAGCGTCTCGCCCAGGTACTGCGCCTGACCGGTGAAGCCCCGCGTGGCCTCGTAGTCCGGCGCGTGATCCTTCGCGAAGCTCTCGGCGACGGTCGCGATCTCTGCGGTCGCCTGTTCGACGGTGCGATCCTCGGCGAGCCGGCCGAACACGCGCAGCGCCGCAAACGTGCGGTGGCTCTGGGCGATCTGTTGCTCGGCGCCGGAACGGAACGGACACGCCGACGTCGGCATGTAGACGTCGTTCCGCCGCGGGTACTGCGGGTACGGCGGCAGGACGCCGACGATGGTGTGCGGCTTGTCGTTCATCTGCAGCACGCGGCCGACGACGGACTTGTCGCCGCCGAATTTGTCGCGCCAGTACTCGTAGCCGAGGACCAGCACCGCCGGCGCGCCCAGGTCGTCGTCGGTGTCGATGAAGGTCCGGCCCTCGAGCGGCTTGATGCCCAGCATGTCGAAGAAGTTGGCCGAGACCACGCCGGTGTCCACGCGATCCGGATCGCCCTGGTTCAGCAGGGTGAAGTTCATCTGGTGGTACTCCACCAGGTTGCGGACGGACGTCAGGCGCGTGCGGTACGCAAACAGCTCGTTGATGGAGACCCCGGCATCCGCGACATTCGAGCGCGACGCCGAGTGCTGGACCAGGACGAGCTGCTGGCCGTCGCGGAACGGCAGCGGCTCGAGCAGGACGCCGTTGATCACCGAGAACATCGCCGTGTTGGCGCCGATGCCGAGCGCGAGGATCGCAATCGCGGCGAACGTGTAGCCCGGCGAGCGGACGAGCATGCGCAGGCCGATTCGCAGGTCCTGCATCAGCGACTCGCGGAACGTCATGCCGCGCACGTCGCGGACGTCTTCGTACGCGCGGCTCACGCCGCCGAAATCCACCAGTGCCGTGCGCCGGGCCTCGGCGGGATTCACGCCGCGCGTTTCGCGCGCGGCGCGCTCCATGGCGATGTGGAAGTCCAGCTCACGCTGGATGTCCGCGTTGGTCGGTCGCTTGCCGAAGAGCCGCTTGAACCATCCCATATGCGCTGCGCTCCTTCAGGACGTCGCCGCGAGCACGCGGGCGACCGCGCCAACGAGCCGCTCCCAATTGGCTGTTTCCTTCTCGAGGTGCCGGTGACCCGCCTTCGTCAGCCGGTAGAACTTCGCCTCGCGGTTGCTCGCCGACAGGCCCCACTCGGATTCGATCCAGCCCTGCACCTCCAGTCGATGCAGCGCCGGATAGAGCGAGCCCTGGTTGACGCGCAGCACATCGGTCGTCATCTGCTGGATGCGCTGCGAGATGCCCCATCCGTGTTCGGGCCCGAGCGTCAGAGTACGGAGGATGAGCAGGTCGAGGGTGCCCTGAAGCAGATCGCTGCGGTCTATGCGGCCCATGGCGCCTATTGTAGACGTTCGACAAGAGAGATTGGTTCGGGCGTCCGATGGCGGACAGCCAAGATCTCACCACGAAGGACACGAAGGCCTCGAAGGAGCCCGGCGTGCGCGGGCCGAAGGCCCGCGGCGGCCTTCGGCCGCCTGAGCCGGGAGTGATCGGCTGAGGAAGAAGCACATCGTGCCTCTTTGCGGGTGCTTCTTCCTCAGCCGATCATTCCCGGCTCACACGCACGCCGGGCTGTACCGGTTCAGTCTGCGCATCCGGAGTCTTCGTGACCTTCGTGAGCTTCGTGGTGATAAAACGTAGGCATGTCTGAGGATCTTCGGTATCCCGTCGGAAAGTTCGCGCGCGAGGCACAGATCGACGCCGCGACCAGGAGCGCGCTGATCGCGCAGATCGCCGAGGCGCCTGCGCAGCTCGCGGCGGCCGTGCGCGGCCTGACCGACGCCCAGCTGGACACGCCGTACCGCCCGGACGGCTGGACGCTCCGGCAGGTGGCGCACCACGTGCCCGACAGCCACATGAACGCGTACATCCGGTGCAAGCTGGCCGTGACCGAGACCAACCCGCCCGTCAAGACGTACAACGAAGCGGCCTGGGCCGAGCAGGCGGATGCGCGGCGCATGCCGGTCGGGCCGTCGATGGATCTCCTGCGCCTGCTCCACGAGCGCTGGGTGCTCTGGCTGCGCAGCCTCGACGATTCGGCGTTCGCGCGGACGGCGGTGCATCCCGAACACGGTCCGATGCGCGTGGACGACTTCCTGCAGCTCTACGCCTGGCACGGCCGTCATCACGCGGGGCACATCACCGGGCTGCGAAAGCGAATGGGGTGGTGATCCCGGCCGCGGACCTCGAGTCCTTTCTGCGGACTCGCCTCGCCGCGCCGCTGCCGGGTCCGGCTGCGCAACTGCGCTTTGCGCCGCGGCCGTTGCGGAAAGGCTGGGAGCCTCATCTCACGCCGGACGGCGCTCGCGATGCCGCGGCGTTATTGCTGCTCTACCCCGGACCTGACGGCACGCCCCATCTGCCGCTGACACTCCGGCACGACGGCCTGCCCCATCACCCAGGTCAGATCAGCCTGCCAGGCGGCCGTGTGGATCCAGGCGAGCGTCCCGATCAGGCGGCGCTTCGTGAGGCCAGCGAGGAAGTCGGCCTCGACCCGGGCGGCGTCCGGCTCATCGGCTCGCTCTCGTCACTCTGGGTCGTCGTCAGCAATCACGTGCTGCGCGCGTACGTGGGGGTCGCGGACGAACGGCCCACCTTCCGCCTGGCGCCGCGCGAGGTGTCCGCGCTCGTCGAAGTGCCGCTCGCCGCGCTTCGCGATCCCGCCAACGTGAGCTGGACCGAACGCGCCCGCGACGGCATCCTCGTCCGCTACCCGCACTTCCACGTCGGCGGCCACGAGGTGTGGGGCGCGACGGCGATGATCCTGGCCGAGTTCATTGCTCTGTTCGATTGACATGAACCTTGTGATTGGTTCATGGGTTCACGAGTTCATCGGTTCTGGTTCATAGGTTCATCGGTTCACAGGTTCGAAGCTCCGGAACCAGAACCCATGAACCCATGAACCCATGAACCCGTGAACCCATGAACCCGTGAACCCATGAACCAATCAGAGTCCGCTGAATATTTGCCTCGGCTCCGCGGGCGGCGCCTGGAGGCGCTTGAGATAGGCCGCGTGCATGGCGGCGAGCGCCGCGTCGTTGCGCTGCATCACGCCCGGCATGCGCTGGAGCCTCTTGATGACGAAGCGATGGTCCGCGATCACGCGGCGGGCTTGCTCGCGCAGGGGCTCGATGTGCTTCACGACGTTCTGCTCGACTTCGCCACGCCAGCCGCCTTCGAAGAACCGGTCGAAGATCTCGTTGTTCAGCACGCTCGTCGGCACGCAGCAGATGTAATACGCGCCCATCAGCGGGCAGACCTCGAAGAGCCGTCGGAGGTTCATCCCCGACTCCATCTCCTTGTTCGCGTCTTTCATCTCGTAGCAGTCTTTGACCAGCACGTAGAGGAGGTTCGTGAGGCGCGCCGCTTTCGCCGCGACGCCGGCAATCGCCGTGCTGGCGGTGCCGAGGTCGAGGAAGAGCCCGCCAAGTTTCGTCCCGAACTCCGTGCCGCTCACCGCGGTCTCCACCGCGTCGAAGTTCCGCTCGCGCTTGAGGATGACGACCATCGCCTGCATCGCCATCAACGGCTCGTCCACGCAGATCCGCTGGCTCGCGTGCTTCCGCGCCTGGCTCACGCGGTATCCGGAGCGCGCCAGCCGCCCGGCGTTGACCGCGAAGTCCGCGCCGGCCGTCGCGACGCCGACAAAGGGCATCACCGACGCCGCGAGCGAGCGCATGTAGTCGGGAAAAACCGACAGCACCGCGTACTTCACAATCACGCGAAACTCGAGCGGCACGATCTCGTCGAAGAGCGCCTGCGCCCACTTCTCGGCCTTCAGCGTCACCGATTGATCGCCCTGGTGGATGCGCTCGGAGTCGAACGCGACGCCGCCGAAGCCCTGGCCGACGTCGTAGGCCGCCTCGGTGCGGCGGCTGGCGCCGAGGCTGCCCAGCCACTCCTTCCGCCATTCGAGCCTCTGGCCGCGAAACAGCGTCTCGAGGAGCAGGCGCGATTGGGCGCGCATCTCGTAGATCGCGGCCAGCTCGCGCGCGTCTGGCTGGCGGGGACGCCCCATCAGCTGCTTGTGGAGATCCGAGACCGCGAAGTACCGGTTGCGGACGCTGGTCTGCCAGTCGCCCTTCTCCTGCATCCACGCCTGGAGCGTGGCGCGGAGCGCCATCTTGTCGGCTTCCGTCTGTCCGTTCTGATGGTACCGCCCGAGTGCGGCGTCCACCCTCTTGAGACTGGTGCTGCGGACGGACGTCATGCCGCCGTCGGTCAGCTTGAGCCACTTCTCGAGGCTCATCAAGGCCATGGGGAGCCCTCCGGAACGGCGGGATTCTACACGCGATCAGAGAATCGCGCGGCCGTGCCGCCGCAGCCACCGCTCGCTCTCCCGCCAGGCCGGGCACAGCCGCTCGACCTCGCGCCAGAATCGCCGCGAGTGGTTCGGGTGCCGCACGTGCGCCAGCTCGTGGAGCATGACGTAGTCCGACACGAGCGCCGGCATCTGAATCAGCCGCCAGTTGAGCGTGATGGCGCGGCGGGGCGAGCACGCGCCCCAGCGCGATCGCTGGTCCCGCACCTGCACCTCGGTGATGTCCACGCCGTGCAGCCGCGCGAGCTCCGCGCAGCGGGCCGGCAGCTCCTGCTCGGCCAGCTCGCGGACGTGCGTTTGGAATCCAGCCGTCGTGACCGAGACCTGCTCGCCGCGGAACCAGACGATTGAGCCCGGCGTCCAGGCCGAAGCCAGGCCCTCCAGGCGCAGACGCTCGCGCGCAATCCAGTCCGCCTGCCGGCGGACGAACGCCAGGCCGCCCCGGATGGACGCGCCACGCGGAACCGTCAGCCGGATTTCGCCATCGGGCCGCACGCGCACCACGTACCGTCGCGCCAGCCGATGACGGGCGATGACGATGGGCACGTGCGTATCATGTACCGACATGGCAAGCTCGAGGTTCCGGGGTTCCGAGGTTCCGGGGTTCCGCGGTGCTGCTGGCCGGTTCCGAGGTTCCTGGTTCCTGGGTTCCATCCTGTTGGTCGCGTCGGTCCTGGCCACTGGCCGGCTCGAAGAACGGAGCGAAGCGTCCGCGCCGCCGACGTGGGCCTCGGACGTCGCGTCCATCATCTACAAGAATTGCGCGCCGTGCCATCGGCCCGGTCAGATCGCGCCCTTCACGCTCCTGTCCTACAACGACGTCAAGACTCGCGCGAAAGCGATCGTGGACGTGATCGGAAGGGGTTACATGCCGCCCTGGCCGCCGGCTCAGGCGGCAGGATTCCCGGAGCTGCGCGACGAACGCCGGTTGAAACCCGCCGACATCGCGACGCTCAAAGCGTGGGTGGCCGCCGACATGCCCGTAGGCGAGGTGTCCCGGATCCCGGGACCGCCGACGTATCCGGTCGGCTGGAAGCTCGGCGTTCCCGATCTGATCCTGTCGCTGCCGGCGCCCGTGCTCGTGCCTGCTGATGGTCCCGACATCTACCGGAATCTGACGCTCAGTCTGGATCTGCCGATCGACCGCGCGATTACCGCGATCGACTACGAGCCGAGCGCACGCGCCGTTGTTCATCACGCGCTGTTTTTCGTCGAGCCCGCGGACGTGCAGGTCTCGGACGCCGATCTGCTGCCGGGCCTCGGCCGCGCGCTGCTGCTCGGCGCCGGCCAGGGTTCAACCACGCGGCTCACCGCGGCCGACGACGCGTGGGGCGGGCTGGGCGGATGGGTGCCGGGCACGACCGCGCGCTTCCTGCCGGAAGGCATCGCTCAGCGGCTGCCGGCTCATTCGAACATCGTCATGCAGTTGCATCTGCATCCGTCGGGCGCGGAACTGCGTGAGGACGGCAAAGTGGCGTTGTACTTCGCCAAGGGCGCCGTCTCGCGGTCCCTGACCGGCATCCAGGTGCCTCCGGCGTTCGGCTATGCGGCGGGCATCGATATTCCCGCGGGCGAAAAACGGTTCGTCATCAAGGACTCGTTCACGCTCCCGGTGGAGGTCGAGGCGCACGGCGCCCGCGGGCACGCGCACTATCTGGGCCGCGAGATGAAGATGACGGCCACGCTGCCCAACCGATCGACGCGCGGCCTGCTCCGGATCGACGACTGGGACTTCGCGTGGCAGGACTCGTACTTCTTCAAGTCGCCGGTGCGCCTGCCGAAGGGCACGCGGATCGACGTCGAGATTGCCTACGACAACTCCACGGAGAATCCGCGGAACCCCAACTCGCCGCCCGCGCGCGTTCGATGGGGCCGCGGGTCGCACGACGAAATGGGCAGCATGACGCTGCTCGTCGTCGCGCCGACCACGGATGCGGCGCGTCAGCTCCGCGCCGCGCAGGCGCAGCATTTCCGGGAGCAACTCGCGAAACGACTTAGACGCTAGAAGGAAGTACGTAGGCCGCTCCGGGCTTTGGAGCGGCGACCAGACCGCAGGGCTAAAGCCCTGCGGCTACTGCTGGTTTGCGGTGAATGCGCGAAACGCCGTAACCGAGTCCGCCTTGGTCCACAATCCGACTCGCCCGGCCACGTCGCCGTCAAGCGTGTGGGTCACGCGCAGCTTGTCGTTGACGCTCGCCGTGATCGCGCGGCCCTTCACCTGCACGACGAGGCGATGCCAGGTCGCAAACGGGAGCTGTTCGTGCAGCTCGCCGTGGGCGAGCACGGTGCGCGTGCCGTTCTCGAACTTCCAGATGGCGACGTTGCCGTCCTTCGTGTTGTAGCGCGCGTAGTTGTAGGTGCCGTCCGGCTTCAGGTTGAAGACGACGCCGGCCGTTTGATCGGTCGCGCCGGCGAGGATCTTGAACTCCACACTCAGGCGTCCCGACGCGAACGCCGGCACGTCACGAACCGTCGCGAGCGGAAACACGCCCGGCACCGACATCGCCTTGACGAATCGCGGCGCCTCGGGCCCAAACGCGGCCTTGGCGCCTTCCTCATCCGGCTTGGGCGCGGGTGCAGTGCCGTCGACCGTGAAGGTAGCCCGGCCGGCTTCCGCGCCGGCGCGCCACAGGCCAACGAGCGGCACAAACGTGTGCTCTTGCTGAGACTGACCGAAGGCCGCGATGCCCACGGGGAGCATCAGGACGAGGGCAAGGGCTCTGCGGTGCATGCCCGCCAGCATATCGCGGCCGGGCTCGAGTCCGATTGCTGGTAGTAGTCCGCGCTTCGTTCGTAGCATCGTCCCAACCGTGCATCTCAATGTTCTCAACCGGAAGGTCCATTACTGGGCGAGCGCCATCGTCGCGGTGCCCCTCATCGTCATCGCCTGCACCGGGTCCATTCTTCAATTGAAGAAGCACTGGACCTGGGTGCAGCCGCCCGAGCAGCGCGGCAGCGCGAAGAACAAGCCCGCCATCGAGCTGTCGGGCATCCTCGAGGCGCTCAAGGCCGAGCCCTCATTGCACGTCACGGGATGGGAGCAGGTGAACCGGCTGGACGTCCGGCTCGACCGGGGCATCGTCAAGGCCTGGCTGAAGTCCAACTGGGAAGCGCAGATCGATCTGAGCACCGGCAAGATTCTTCAGATTCACTACCGGCGGTCGGACTGGATTGAGTCGATCCATGACGGATCGATCTTCGGCGACACCGTGAAGCTCGGCCTGTTCTTCCCCGCGGCGATTGGCCTCGTGCTCTTGTGGCTGGGTGGCGTGTGGATGTTCCTCTATCCATTCCTCGGACGGCGGCGGGTGCGACGGACGAAAGCGGAGGCCGTCGCGCGCGCGGCGGAGCCGGCCTAGCCCACCCGCACGGCCATCATCGTCGCGTCGTCGAACGGCTCGCGGCGGCCGCGGAACGCGCTGATCGCCGTCTCCACCCGTTCGAGCAGATCGCCCGTGCCGTCCTTGGCGAATGAGACGAGCAGGCTCTCGAGGCGCTCGGCGCCGAACATGTCGTCGCTTTCGCTTTCGGCCTCGACGCAGCCGTCCGTGTAAAAGAAAAGCAGGTCGCCCGCGCTCAGCTGGATGCGGTACTCGAGGTGACCGCGGCCCGCGACGAGGCCCACCGGCAGGCCGCTGGACGCCATCCGTTCGAGCGCGCCGCCCTTGTGGAGGATGTACTGCGGGTGATGGCCGGCGTTGACGTACCGCAGCATCCGCGTCGCGGGATCGAGGATGCCGACAAAGAGCGTCGCGTAGACCGGGCCCGGTGAATTCGCTTCGATATCGCGATCGAGCTGTTCGGCAAGCGCCGACAGCCCCTGTCCGAGGGCGAGCCGCGTGCGCAGCGACGCCTGGATGTTGGCCATGAGGAGCGCCGCGCCGACGCCCTTGCCCGAGACGTCGCCCACGAGGAGCGCGATTTCCCGGGGCGTGCCCGGCACGCCCGGTCCGATCTCGAAGTAGTTGAAGAAGTCCCCGCCCACTTCGCGCGCCGGCACCGACACGCCCTTGATTTCGGTGAGGCCCAGCGTGAGCGGCGAGTGCGGCAGCATCTCGCTTTGAATCTGCCGGCCGAGCTCGAGCTCGCGCCTGATGCGCTCCTGTTCGACCGCCGACTTCTGATGTTTTTCCACGTCGGCGGCCATCTGGTTGAACGCCACCGCCAGACGGCCGACTTCGTCCTTCGACCGGATGGGCACGCGCGCCGAGTAGTCGCCCTGCGCGATCCGGCGGGCCGCGTCGCCGAGCGTGCTCAGGTGCCGCGTGAGCCGCGACGAAATCGGGACGATGCCGATGAGGGCGATGACGATGAAGAGCAGCCCGAACCCGGCGTTGCGCGCGGTCGCGCGGCGGAGGGTCGCGAGCGAATCGCCGAGCGGACGCGCGATGCCGAGGCGCAGGCCCGATCCGGACGGATCCTGCGTCGTGACGACGATCCAGTCGGGCAGTCGAACGCTGCTCGGGCCGCCGGGCTTCGCGATCTCGCCGAACGAGTCGACGCGCGCGCGATCGGCGTCCGTGCGCGTGTAGATGCGGCCGTCCTGCGCCACGGCGAACGGCACTTCATTGCCGTCCTTTCTCGACGTGGTGAACACGGTCTGCAGCAGGTTCGGCAGATTGAGCTCGGCATTCACCTGCCTGACGACTTCGCCGCCCCGCTCCATCTTCACGTCGAGCTTCGATCCGCTGATGGACGACTTCTTCGTCGAGGCAAGCGTCGTGGGCGCGCGGGGCGAGGGTTTCGGCGCCGGGGCTGTGGCCGTCGCGGCCTTCGCCTGCGCGGCCGTGGACTGTTTCGCGGATTTGGCGGCTTCCTCAGCCTGTTTCTGCAGCTCGAGGGCCCCGAGCTTGATGCCCTGTACGATGCCGAGCATCCGCTGATTCACTTCCTCGGCGACACGCTGGCGCTGTTCCGGCGTCAGGTTCTGCAGGCCCTGGTCGCCGAGGAGCTGACGATACATCTCGCGTCGCATCGGCTGGAGATCGACCTTAAGCTTCGGCGCCGCCGCGTCCGGTGTGGCGGGAGGGGCCGGGGGCGCAGGCGGCGGAGCCACTGGCGCAGGCGGCGAGACGGGCTTCGTGCCTTGAATCACCGGTGCGGCCGGCACGACGGTGACGGTCGGCGCCTTGGGCACGCTCCCGGTTTGCGGCGACGAGCGCGGCGGAGAACCAGGCGGTGGAGGCGGGCGTGTGCCGCGATCGCCGCCGCCGCGTTCGCCGCTTCCGCGATCGCCGCCGCCGCCGCGCTCGCCGGGTGGCCGGCCGCCGGTGCCTCCGGGCCCGCCTCGACCCGGGCCGCCGCCGGAGCGCATCCCGGACACTTCGATGTTGTTGAGGAGCATCGCGGCTTCGCCGAGCGAGTACGCCACCCGAGTGGCGAGCTGCTCGGTCGCGGAGACCGCGGGCTCCACCGTCACCTTCGCAGGCGCCTCAGCCTGCTTTTCGAGCTCCGACTGCAGCTCCGCGATGTCCATCATGTGCTCGACGCGCTCGCTGAGCTGCGCCGTGACCAGCTGCATGCGCTGGCTGAGCTCGGCGGCGAGCAGATCGGCTTCGCGCGCGGCGGCGTCCTTCAGCGCGTCTACGTTCGTGCGATACGCGTAGAGCGTGACCAACCCGAGAGGGATCACCGACAGCGCGAAGAACGCGACGATGAGGCGGGTGCGCAGGCTCATACCACCGTTGGACCGGGCCCGCCGTCGAACGTCACCACTTGCGGCGCGTGGTCGCTCGTGCCGAACTCGCGGCGCGAGATGGCGGCCGACGCCTGGCCGGCGAGGCCGGGGCTCGCCACGACGTAGTCGATCCGCCACCCGATGTTGCGCTGGCGCAGGTTCCGCCACGGCGCCCACCAGGTGTAGAGCTCGTCATTCATCGGATCGAGCGTGCGGCCGACATCAACCAGCGACGACTGGAACAGCCGCCCGAGCAGCGCGCGCTCCTCCGGCCGGGTGCCGACCTGATTGGGTTTTCGCTCCTTTGGATGCACGTCGCGATCCTCGAGGGCCACGTTGAGGTCCCCACAGAGAAGTAGCGTCCGGCCGGCCCGCTGTGTTTCATCCGCCCAGGCCGTGAGGCCTTCCAGGAACCGGAGCTTGGCCGAAAAGTCCTTCCCTCCGTTTGGGACGTAGATGGACGCAGTCAGGATAGCCCCAAGATCGGCTACGGCGATCCGGTGTTCCATGTCGAAGGCCGGGTGCGTGAATACGGGCGGCTCCGGCGCAAGCGATCGGCGGATCAGCAGGGCGACGCCCGAGTAGCCGCCCCCGCCGTGCCAGTAGCACCAGTAGTCGGCGGCGGCGGCCAGCACGTCCGGAATCTGGGCGGGCGTGGCTTTGATTTCCTGCAGGCAAATGATGTCCGGGCGCTCGGCCTCGCTGAGCGCGGCGAGCTCGCTGAACCTCGCGCGGATTCCGTTGACGTTCCAGGTGACTACGACCAAAGGGGTCGTACCTCAATTGTGGAAAACTCGGGGGACATCGGCTCGCTACGTCCCCCGAGTTTCCCACAATTGAGGTACGACCCCCTATCTGACGAATGCGAGATGGGTGCGCGACACGGCGAGGCGCGTGATCCGGCCGGCGCCGTCAGCCGGGTCGACGTCAACGGCAAAGTCCCGCCACCCGGTATCACCTGCCCACGCCATGATCTTCGACCCGTTCGCCATGAGCAGACGGCCGTCCGGGAGCCAGGCGCAGTCTTCGCCCTTGGGGTCGACGGTCTCCGTGATGGTCGCGAGCGCGCGCGTCTTCGGATTGAATTCTTTGATCACCCAGCGGCCGCCGTCGGGCTTGCTCACATAGCTGAACGTGCCGGTGCCGGGACGCCGCAGGAGCGAACGTCCGATGCTCGAATCGATCACCTCGGCGGTGCCCGTGGCCGTGTCCGCGTACTGTAACGTGTTCGGCATCTTCTGAGCGCCGAGCACGAACAGCAGGAGGTGCGTGTCGTCCACCCAGATGTGGTACCCGACCGGGTTCACGTTGGCGAGCGCCTGACGGCCGTTGCCGCCGTTGAGGTCGTATCGCCACAGGAACTGCGAGTTGTCGGTGCCCTGCCGAATCACGGAGAACGTCTTGCCGTCTGGAGTCACGAGCGGCGAGTACTCGCTCTCCGGCGTCTTCGTCAGCTGCGTGATGGCGCCGGACTTGATGTCGTATCGATAGATGTCCGTCTGATTGCCCTCGCCTCGCCGGGATGAAAACAGCACGGCCGACCCGTCCGGCAGAAAGCTCGGCTGGTTGTCGTACCCGGGGCTGTTGCTGATGTTCACGGCCTTGCCGCCCCCTGCCAGCGGCACCAGATAGATCTCGGTGTCCGGGGGCGCCTGTTGAGGGAGCAGAAGCGCGAGAAGGAGAAAGGAGTACTTAGACACGGACCAGCGACCCCAGGCGCTTGCTCAGATACACCTTCGTCTCCATGGGATCGTGCGCGGGTTCAACTTTAATCACGTTGAACTGCAGGCGGTCGAGCGTGCCCCGCATGTCGTAGTAGCGGTTCTTGGTTTTCACGACGATCTCGTCGTAGCCGTGCGCGACGGCCCACACTTCCTGCCGCTCGGTCACCGCGCGGAAGTGGCCCTTGCCGCGCCAGTCCATGCGCGTCGCGCCGAGCCAGTTATAAAGGATGCGCCGGTTCTTGAAGACGACCACGCCGTGCAGCCGTTTCACGAGGTCGGCCAGCTTGGGATCGCGTTCCTCCGGGTGCAGCTCGTGCGAGACCTTGTAGGACACCGGCACCATGGTGGACGGCTCGTCCGGCACGGGCGCCTCCGCCATCAGGATCTGGGACTGGCGGCCCTCGAGGCGCTTGATGATCTCCGCGGCGCTCTTCCGCTTCGGGAAGTCGTTGAAGTACTCCTCGATGTACGCGATCTCCAGCGCCCCCTGCTGGAGCGGGTATTCGCGAATCGAGTCAGGCATGGTGTTCATCGGCGTCCGGATCCCCGGCCGATTAGTGTAATCCGTCATCTCTCCGGCATCTACGGCTGCTGGTAGTACCGATCGGCCCTCCTTACACTTCTCGGCTGAGGAGAATTCATTTGAGGCTGCTGTACACAGCTCTTGTCCTGTTGCTCGGTTGGGCCGGTCCGGCGGTCGCGAACGACCTGACCGGCACGGCGAAGGATGCCGCCGGCGGCGCCCTCGTCGGCGCGCAAATCATCGTCATGACGCCCCAGCGGGCGGTGGTCGCAACCGTCACGACCGATCAGGCGGGCAAATTCACGATCACGGGCCTCGCCGCCGGGCAGTACCTCGTCCTGGCGCGCTACCCGTCGCTCGCGGAACGGCAGGCGCCGGTCACGGTCGGGAAGACGCCGGTCACCCTCGATCTGGTCCTGGAAGTCGCTCCAGTCGGACAGGATGTGACGGTCACCGCCAGCCCAGGCGGCGTCCAGTCCGCGGCCCGGGTGACGCAGCAGGTGAACCTGATTTCCGCTGAGGACATTCTGGAGCGGGCCAAGACCGTGGTGGCGCAGGCCGTGGACGGAGAGACGGCCGTGAACCTGCAGCGGACGAGCCCCGGCATGGCCGGCATCTTCGTTCGCGGCCTCACCGGCAACAAAGTCAACGTCTATGTGGACGGCGTGCGCTATTCGAACGGCGCCCAGCGCGGCGGCGTCAGCACGTTCCTCGATCTCATCGACGCCTCGACGCTGGAAAACATCGAGGTGCTGCGCGGCACGTCGAGCGCGCAGTACGGCAGCGACGCGCTCGGCGGCAGCGTCCAGTTCCTGACGAAGGTGGCGCCGATCGCCGGCGAGCCGAAGTTCGGCGGATCCGTGACGTTCGGCGGCGAGACCGGCCATAACGGCGGATTCGGCTCGGGTCTGCTCTCCTACGGGAGTCCGTCGTTCGGCGTGTCCGGCAGCTTTTCCGGCCGCAAGACCGGCGACTACCGCCCGGGCGACGGCGGCAACGACTCGCACGCGGCGTCGCTGCGCTTCCTCGGCGTCGAAACGGATCGTCTCTATACGGACCGCATGCCGGACACCGGCTTCTCACAAACGGCTGGTCAGGTGCGCGTCAACTGGGTGGTCCGGCCGAATATCTCGTTCGTCGCGAACTACCTGAACTCGCGGCAGGACGGCGCCAATCGCTGGGACCAGCTTGACGGCGGCGACGGCAACCTCATCGCCGAGCTGAACGATCTGCAGCTCGACCTGGCCTACGCGCGGCTCGAGATCTCGGGCGCGGCTTTTCTGGATCACGCCTCGTTCACCTACTCGTTCAACACGCAGCGTGAAGAGCGCGTCAACCAGGGCGGCAGCGGCAGTTCGACCGCGGCAATCTCCCACGAGCCGGAGCGCACCACCGTCAACGGCCTGCAGTTCAACGGCACGCGACGGCTGTCCGACCGCAGCACGCTGCTGGTCGGCGCGGACGCGTACTTCGAGAAGCTGGCCTCGGACGCCTTCAACGTGAATCCGGTGACCGGCGCGATCACGGATCGCCGGCCGCGCGTGCCCGATCAAGCCACCTACCGGCAGATCGGCGGGTTCGGACAAATCACGACGACCACGATGGACGACAAGCTCGTGCTGACGGGCGCCGCGCGCGTCGGGTACAACGGCTACAACGCGAACGCCTCCGACGCGCCCGTCGGCTCGGACGGCAAGCCGATGTGGCCGGACGACTCGCTGGACGAGGCGAGCTTCACCTACCGGATCGGCGCCGCATACACGCCGAAGGCGAACTGGACGTTCATGACCGCGCTCGCGCGCGGCTACCGCGCGCCACACATGACCGACCTCGGCACGCTCGGCCTCACCGGGTCGGGATTCGAAGTGGCGGCGCCGGACATCGCGGGACGGACGGCATTCGTCGGTACGACGGCGGATGCCGCGGCGGCGTCCACCGGACGCGCGGTCGAGCAGGTGACGGCCGAAACCAGCCTCAACTTCGACGCCGCCCTGCGCTATTCCAGCCCGCGCGCCAAGGCGTCGGTGGGCATGTTCGTCAACAACATCCACGGCAACATCCAGAAGCCGGCACTCATCCTCGAGCCGGGCGCCGTGGGCACGACGATCGGCGGCGAGGTCATCACGCAGCAGACCCCGAACGGCGCCGTGTTCGTCGCCGCGGCGCCGACGGTGCCGGTGCTCGTGCGCGCCAACTTCGACGAAGCGCGCATCTGGGGCGTCGAACTGTCCGCGGAGGGGAAGATCACGACGTCGTTCACGGCCGGCGGAACCTACACCTACATGGAGGCGCGCGACCTCGACACCGATCTCCCGCCGAACATCGAGGGCGGCACGCCCGCGCCGGGCGGCAACGCCTGGGTGCGCTTCATGCCGTCGGGCAGCCGCTGGTGGGTGGAGCCGTACCTGGTCTTCGCCGCCGAGCAGCCGAATCTCTCCACGCTCGACCTCGGCGACCGGCGGACCGGCGCCGGCCGCTCGCGGACCAACATCCAGAACTTCTTCCGCAACGGCGCGCGCAACCGCGGGTGGATCAACCCGGGTGTGGACGGCGTCTTCGGCAACGCGGATGACATCCTGATTGAAACCGGCGAGACGCTCGCGCAGGTGCAGGACCGGGTGCTGGGCGTCGGCGTGAACAGCGCGCCGATGTACACCGCGGTGCAAAGCTTCACCATGTTCGGCATCCGCGCCGGGATGCGCTTTGGTCCGCACACGATCCTGATCGACTTCGAGAACCTGAGCGACGAGGTCTACCGCGGCATCAGCTGGGGCATGGACGGCTCCGGCCGCGGCATTTCCGCCCGCTACATGCTCAAGTTCTAAGGGCTGAAGTTCTAACGCCCTACCGGCGCGCCGCCTGTCTCGCACAGAAGGCGGCGCGCTCGGCCGCATCCGCGACCGACGCCCAGCGATCGATCGGCCACGGAAGCCGCCACGTCCAGTTGTCGTCGGAGACGATCGCCGGGACGTTGATGCGATCGGGCCAGCCAAACACGTCCTGGACGGGCAGGAAGAGCTCGCGCGATCCGGACGCGTACATCGCGGCCAGCATCGCGTCACGGAGCGTCGGTGACCACAGCTGCCCGGGATCGACGTCCGGGAATCCGGCGCGCGCAAGGAGGCCGACAATCGCCTGGCGCTCGTCCGGTTCGGCATCCGTCCACCACACCGCCAGCGTCTCGGTGTCGTGCGTGCCCGTCATCGCCGCCGACACGTCCGGATAGCGCGCGGGGTCGATGAACGGCCGCTGCCGCTCCTTCCAGCGACGCTCCCAGCGAAGCACCTTCGATCCCGGCACGCCCAGCCGCTCGAGTGACGCCCGCACGAAGTCCGGCACC
>Ga0137313_1000179_pt1 | contig 22042 bp, 18 predicted proteins | sample EasRivERMZT166_2_FD_102287 | JGI IMG/M metagenome (GOLD analysis project Ga0137313, IMG submission 102287) | Soil microbial communities from meander-bound floodplain in the East River, Colorado, USA - East River MetaG ERMZT166_2 | ecosystem: Environmental > Terrestrial > Soil > Floodplain ...
CCTTCGACGACCGAACCGATCTACACCGAACCGTCCGCCGCCGCGCCGGTCGATCACGCGGCGGAGGAGGGCAATGCGCGCCGGCTTGCCGAGCGCTACAAGCTCGACTATCTCGACCTCGAGCACTTCCACCCGGATCACGCGCTGTTCCGCAGCATTCCGGCCGACCTGATGCTGCGCTACGGGTTCGTCCCGTACCGCCGCGACGGCCAGACGCTCCTGATCGTCGTGTCCGACCCGAGCGATCTGCAGACCATCGACGAGATCGGCGTGCAGCTGAACGCCCCCATCCGCGTCTGCGTCGGCACGCCGTCGGCCATCCAGTCGATCCTCAAGAAGAGCGAGAGCTCGCAGCGCGTGCTCGAGGAAGCCACCGAAGGCTTCCAGATGCAGATCCTGCGCGAAGACGAGGCGGCCGAAGAGAGCCTGACGGTGGACCGGCTGACGTCGGACGCCAGCCCGGTCATCCGCCTCGTCGACTCGATGATCTTCACGGCGCTGCAGCGCCGCGCCTCCGACATCCACATCGAAACGCAGGACGACGCGGTCAACGTGAAGTACCGCATCGACGGCGTGCTGCAGCAGGCCATGAAGCCGATCGACAAGCGGCACCACAGCACGGTCATCTCGCGCATCAAGGTCATGGCCGAGCTCGACATCGCCGAGAAGCGCGTGCCGCAGGACGGCCGCTTCAAGATGCGGCTGCGCGGGAAGACCATCGACTTCCGCGTGTCGATCATGCCGAGCGTGCACGGCGAAGACTCCGTCATCCGAATCCTGGACAAGGAGTCGATCAGCGAGCAGTTCACCGAGCTGCGTCTCGAGATTCTCGGCTTCCCCGAGGAGGAGCTCCGCCGGTTCCGAAAGTACATCCGCGAGCCGTACGGGATGGTGCTCGTCACGGGTCCCACGGGCAGCGGCAAGACGACCACGCTCTACGCGGCGCTGTCGGAGATCAAGACGGTCGAGGACAAGATCGTCACGATCGAAGACCCCGTCGAGTATCAGCTTCGGGGCATCACGCAGATCCCCATCAACGAAAAGAAGGGCCTGACTTTCGCGCGCGGCCTGCGGTCGATCCTCCGTCACGACCCCGACAAGATCATGGTGGGCGAGATCCGCGACCCGGAAACGGCGCAGATCGCCATCCAGTCGGCGCTGACGGGCCACCTCGTGTTCACGACGGTCCACGCCAACAACGTCATCGACGTCCTGGGCCGGTTCCTGAACATGGGCGTCGAGGCGTATCAGTTCGTGTCGGCGCTGAACTGCGTGCTGGCCCAGCGCCTGGTCCGCAGCATCTGCCGTGACTGCAAACGGCCCGCCACGATCACGCGCGAGCAGCTCATTGAGTCGGCCATCGACCCGGATCTGGCCTCATCGCAGGTCTTTTACGAGGGTGAAGGCTGCATCGAGTGCGGCGGCACGGGCTTCAAGGGCCGGACCGCCATTTGTGAGCTGATGGACCTGACGGACAAGATTCGCGACATGATTCTGGATCGGCGGCCGACCTCGGAAATCAAGCGCGCCGCCCGGGATGAAGGCATGACCTTCCTCCGGCAGTGCGCCGTCGGCCGGGTGCTTGCGGGCGTGACGACGCTGCGCGAGATCAACAAAGTCACGTTCGTGGAGTAGCGTGGGCTGATGACTGGACCTTCCTGGCTCGCTCCGGTTCCGCCCTCGACGGCGATCGAGATCGCCAGCCACCGCGTGACGGTGGCCGCCATCAGCCGCCTGGGGGCCAAGCCGACCGTGTCGGCCTACGCCAGCGAGCCGCTGTCGGCCGAGGCCGTGGCACCCGCCCCGTCGGGCGTGAACATCCCCGAACCCGCCGTGGTCGTGGACGCGCTGAAGCGGGCGTTGGACCGAACCGGCCTGCGGTCGGTCGGACGCGTGGCGCTGGTGGTGCCGGACAGCATCGCGCGGGTGAGCCTGCTGACGTTCGAGAAGCTGCCGCCGAAGGCGACCGACCTTGACCAGCTGATCCGCTGGCAGCTGAAGAAGGCGACACCCTATCCGATCGAAGAGGCGGCGATCAGCTCCGTCGTGGCTAACGTCACCGAGCAGGGCACCACGCTGGCCGTCCTCGTCGCGCGACGCGATGTGATCGCGCAGTACGAGGGCGCGGTGTCGGCGCTCGGCATTCACGCCGGCATCGTGGACCTCTCGAGCTTCAACGTGATGAACACGATCATTGCGGGGGGCGCCGCCAAGGACGGCGACTCGCTGGTCGTGACGCTCGCGGCGGACGCCACCTCGCTCGCGATTCTCCGCGGCGAGGATTTGATGTTTTACCGCCATCGTGCCGCGGTGGACGAAGAGCCGCTGAGCGCGCTGGTGCACCAGACGGCGATGTATCACGAGGATCGGCTCGGCGGCACTCGATTCGCGCGGGTGTGGCTGTCGGGATCCGCGTTTGTCGGCGGGGCGGAACAGGCGCGGCGCGGCATCGCCGCGCACCTGGGCGCGCCGGCGGAGATCGTCGATGTGACGTCGCTCGTGCAGTTCCGCGACCCGGCCGGCACGCCGGCCGACGTCCTCGACGCGCTCGCGGCCCCCATCGGGCTGCTGCTGCGCGAACGGAAGGCGGCCTGACGTGTCGATGCTCCGTGGCAACCTCGCGACGCGGCCGTTCTACAACGAGCGGCTGGTCACGCTTGGCATCGTCCTCGGTGTCGTGGCGGTGGTCGCGCTGACGGCATTCAACGTGTCGCAGATCCTGTCGCTGTCCAAGCAGCGCGCCGCCTTCAAGGCCGATCAGGCCCGGGACGACGGGGAAGCGGCCACGGTCAGTCAGGGCACGCTGAGCGTCCAGAAGAGCGTGGACCAGGTGCGGCTGACCGCACTCGCGCGCCAGACCCGCGAAGCCAACGACCTCATCGACGAGCGGACGTTCTCCTGGACGATCTTCCTCGATCACATCGAAAAGACGCTGCCGCGGGACGCGCGGCTCATCTCGGTGGCGCCCCGGGTCAATCGCGGCGAATTCGAGATCGGCATGGCGGTGAACGCCAAGCGGTACGACGACCTCGAGGAGTTCGTCGACAAGCTGCTCGGGACCAACGTGTTCTACGACACTATCGCCGGCACGACGAATCAGAACGACGACAACACGTTCACCGGCGCCATCATGACCCGCTATTATCTGGCGCCGAAGCCGTCGAAGACGACGCGAAGCAGCGGGAGGGGCCGATGAGCCTCTCCGGCCGCACGCCGCTGCTGCGCCGCGTCTTCATGGAGCGGCGCACCGTGCTCCTGCCGTTGCTGGTGGCGTTCGTCGTGAACGTCGGCGTGCTCCTCCTCGGCGTGCTGCCGCTGCGTCAGGGCGTCAAAGGGGCCGAATCGGATGCGATCAACGCGCGCGTCAACCTCGCCGGCGTGCGAGCGGCCGAGAAGGGCGCCAAGCAGGCGCAGGCGGGGAAGGAACGCGCGGATCAGGAGATGAAGAAGTTCTACGCGGAGATCCTCCCGCGCAACTTCGACGCCGCCGCGAATCTCATCGCGTTCTGGCCCATCAAGATCGCGCAGCAGTCGCGCGTCAAGTGGAGCAGCGGCACCACGCAGACCAAGCCGCTGCAGGAGCCCAGCAACCTGGTGAAGGTCTCCAGCAAGGCGACCCTCACGGGCGAGTACGCCGACATCCGGCGGTTCCTCTATGAAATTGAAACGGCGGAGCAGTTCGTGATCATCGAAAGCGTCGAGCTGTCGCAGTCCGGCTCGGCGCAATCGTCGAGCGTGCTCGAAGTGTCGCTCGAAATCGCGACGTACTACGTCAACGACACTCCGGCTGCCAAACCGGCGAGGACCGGAACCCAGTGACCGCGCTGCCGCCTCCCGGACCTCAGCGCACGCGTCTCGTCGCGCTGCTGACGCTGCTTGGAGTTGCGCTGGTGTTTTTCGTGTGGCGCGGGTGGGGCGGTTCCTCCACGCCCCCAGCCGGCGCACCGCCTGTGGCGTCCAATCCACAGGGCGCGCAAGCGCGGGCGGGCACGCCAGGCAAACCGGCAGCCGCGCCGGCGATGCCGGTGCCGGTGAATCTCGACAAGCTCGAACCGGTGCCGGATGAACCGGGCGGAGGACGCAATCTGTTCCGGTTCGGTGTGCCGCCGGCACCGCCGCCGCCGCCACCGACGGCTCCAGTGGTCCAGGCACCTGTCATTACCGGGCCGCCGCCACCACCGCCGTACCCGCCGCCGATCGAGCTGCAGTTGAAGGGGATCACGAAGCAGGGGCCGGAGACGCCGTCGGTCGCGTGGCTCAAGGATCCGAAGGCGCCGGCCGACTCGCGGATGCTGTCGGGCTCGGAAGGCCAGATTATGGACGGCAAGTACAAGGTGTTGAAAGTCGGTACGGAATCCGTAATCGTGAGCTACGTGGACGGGTCCGGCCAAAAGGTGATCTTGATTTCGCGGTAGTAGCGCAGAGGCGATGGATGGAGAAAGGACACTCGTGAAGGGCACACTCCGTTGGAGCACGATCGCGCTGGCGACAGTCCTGGTGCTGGGCTGTGTCACCACGAGCAGTCTCATCAAGAGCGGCGATCAGGCCGGTGCACGGGGTGACTGGGACGCGGCCGTCGCGTACTACCGCGAAGCGCTCACGAAGACCCCGAAGGACATCAAGGCCAAGCTCTCTCTGGAGCGCGCGATTCGCGAAGCGTCGCTGCAGCACGTCGCTCGCGCCCGCGCGCTCGAGGCGCAGGAGCAGTGGGCCGGCGCGGCCGCGGAATACAAGTTGGCGGCCGAGCTGCTCCCGAGTAACGCCCTGGCCGTCGCCAAGTCCGCCGAGATCGAGCGCAAGCTTCGGGCGCAGGTCGAAGCGTTGCGCCCGCTGAGCCGCATGGAGGTGGCGCGCCAGCAGGCTGCCCAGCTGCCGGGCGTCACGCGGCTCGATCCACGCGTGCCGGTGGTGCTCTTCCGCTACAACAACACCCAGATCCGCGACATTCTCAATTCGTTCCGGGACCAGACCGGCATCAACTGGACGGCAGACGAGGGGCTGCAGGGCAAGCTCTCGACCGGGTACACGATCGACCTGCAGGACACACCGCTTGAAGAAGCGCTGAACAAGGTGATGTCGGCGAATCGCCTCGTCTACAAGGTCACTGACTCGAAGACGATCTTCATCTACGAAGACACGCCGCAGAAGCGGCAGCAGTGGGACGACCGTTACCAGAGGGTGTTCTACCTGTCGAACGCGGAAGCGAACGACGTGATGCAGATGATCAACGGCTTGATGGGCCAGGGCGGCACCACGGGTCCGGCCGTCCGCCCGGTGATTCAGCAGAACAAGTCCGCGAATGCCCTGGTCGTCTGGGCGACGCTGCCCGTCCTGGATCTCATCAGCCGCATCGTCGACACCGTGGACAAGCCGAAGGCTGAAGTGCTCATCGACGTGCAGATCCTCGAAGTCAGCCGCAACCGGCTCCGCGAGCTGGGCCTCGAACTGAGCGCGTACTCGCTCGGTTTCGCGCTCGTGCCCGACGTGCCGGCCGGCGGCACGCCGACGTTGCCGCCGCCGCCCGTGAGCATTGGCCGGCTTCGGCAGGGCGTCGGCGCCAACGACGTCTTCACGAGCCTGCCGACCGCGCTGGTGCGGTTCCTCGAGAACGATCAGCACACGCGGCTGCTCGCGCGGCCTCAGCTGCGCGGCCGTGAAGGCGCGCAGCTGACGCTGCAGCTCGGCGACGACATCCCGTACGCGCAGACGGCGTTCCTGCCGATCGCCGGCGGCGGTGTCCCGACGCAGCCGCAGGTCTCGTACACGTTCCGGTCCGTCGGCATCAACCTGACGATAACGCCGAAGGTGACCCACAACGACGAGGTCATCCTCGACCCGATTCTGGTGGATAAGAGCGCGCTGGCCGAACAGGTGGACGTCGGCGGCGGGGTCTTCGCGCCGAGCTTTTCGAAGCGCACCGCGACCGTGTCCATGCGGCTGCGCGACGGCGAATCGAACCTGCTCGCGGGGTTGATCGCCGAACAGGAGTTCAAGACATACCAGGGCATTCCCGGCATCAACTCGATCCCCATCCTGCGGTCCATCTTCGGCACCGAGAAGTCCACCCTGGAACAGAGCGAGCTCGTGATGATCGTGACGCCGTACATCATCCGCTCGCGTGAGATCACGGCCGCGGATCTGCGGCCGCTGTTCGTCGGGGCGGGCTCGAACGTCGGCGGCCAGGCGCCGTCGCTCATTTCACCGGATGCGCCACCGCCGCCAGCGACGGCAGCGGCGGGCCAGCCCGGAACGCCGCTCACCGGTCCGCCGGCGCAGCCGGTGAACACGGCAGGCCCCGGGGCCGTGCAGCCGCCGCCAGCACCAGCGGCAACCGCAGGCAACCCGCCCGCGACGGCGCCGCCTCCGGCAGGTATCGGCGCCAACACCGCGGCGCCGCCGCCGGTAAGCTCGACGCAGACTGCCGGCGGCCGCCCGCCGGGAATCGTGAACATTCAGGCGGTTGGCAGCACCCCCGTGGGTGGTCCGCCCCCGCCGCAGGCCACGCCGGCGCAGCTGCTCGTCACCGCGCCAGCCGGGGATCTCCAGATGGGCGGTGCGCCGTACTCGGTGCCCCTCAGCATCTCCAACGTCTCGCAGCTCGCCACTGTCACGGTGACGGTGACCTACGACCCGGCGATCCTCAAGGCCGAGGCCGTCGTGCAAGGCAGCTTCATGCAGCAGGGCGGCGTGACGCCAACCTTCTCGCCCAAGATCGACGCCGCCGCCGGCCGCGTGGACATCGTCGTGACGCGAGGCGTCGATCAGCCGGGCGCCAACGGCACGGGTCCGCTTGCGGCGATCGTCTTCAAGGGCGTCGCGAGCGGCTCCTCGAAGATCACGGTCGTCGGCGTCGCGATGACGCCGGGCGGCCAGGCGATTCCCGTGCAGGCCGGCCCGCCGGCCTCGGTGGTCGTCAAATAGGATTGGAAGCGGGGAATACGCCCATGTACCGCCTGTTTCGAACGTCGTCGCGCGGATTCACCTTCGTGGAGCTCGTGGTCGCCACGGCCGTCATGATGATCCTCGCGTCGGCGGCGCTGCCGATCGTGCGCGTGTCCGTGAGACGGCAGAAAGAAGCGGAGCTGCGCTACACGTTGCGGGAAGTCCGCAAAGCCATCGACCAGTTCAAACAGGATGCTGACGTCGGTCGGCTCGCCGCCCACGAGCTCACCTTTGGCGCGGAGAACTACCCGTCGTCACTCGATCAGCTCGTCGAAGGCGTGACGTACGCCAACGATGCGAGCGGCCGCAAGAAGAAGTACCTCCGGCGCGTGCCGATCGATCCGGTGACCGGCACCACGGACTGGGGCCTCCGGTCCTATACCGACAAGCCGGACGCGCTGGTCTGGGGCGGCACGAGCGTCTTTGACATCTACAGCAAAGCCCAAGGCAAGGGCCTGAACGGCATCAAGTTTCGGGACTGGTGAGAGGACGAGTCATGGCTCGACGCGATTCCGGGTGGACGCTCATCGAACTGCTGATTGTCATCTCGCTGGTGATGATCCTGGCCACGCTCGCGCTCACGCAGTATCGCGGGTCGATTATCGCCGCGAAAGAAGCGGCGCTGAAGTCGGATTTGTTCCTGATGCGGGACGCCATCGACCAGTACTACGCCGACAAGGGCCGGTACCCGGAGTCGCTGCAGACGCTCGTGTCGGAGAGCTACCTGCGGGCGATCCCGAAGGATCCGTTCACGAACTCCTCGGACACCTGGCAGACCGTCAACGCGGAGCCTGAGCCCGGGATGACGTCCACCACGACCGGCATTTACGACGTCAAGAGCGGCGCCGAAGGCGTCGCGACCGACGGCAGCCGGTACGGCGACTGGCAATAGAAATGAAGGTTGCTGCGAGCGAGCCACGCGAGCGAGCCGCGCGAACGGAGCGGGGATCATGGGGCCCCGCGAGTGAGCGCGTAGGGGGGTCCGCGGGGGCGAAGCCCCCCGGATCTACAGAGGACCGCGGCTACATCATGGTCGTGCTGCTCGTCGCGATGGCGGTCGCCGCCATCTGGATGAGCGCGATCCTGCCCGCGTGGCGCCAGCAGGTGCAGCGCGAGCGCGAAGAGGACCTCATCTTCATCGGCGAGCAGTACGCGCGATCCATCGTGCTGTATCAGATGAAGAACCAGGGCGCGTTCCCGCCGAATATCGAAGCCCTCGTGTCCGGGAACTACCTGCGGAAGCAGTGGAAGGATCCGATTACGGGCGAAGACTTCGCGGTGGTTGGATTCGGGCTGGGTGCTCCGGGCGGCGCGCAACCGGGTCGAAGCACCGGTCCTGCGCCGACCACGCCTCAGCCGCCCGGGCGCGGTGCTCCTGGTGGCGCGGTTCCCGGCGGACAGCAGATGATGGCCGGCGTGAGCGGCGTGCGAAGCCGCAGCAAGGCGACGTCGATCAAGATCTACAAGAACCTGCAGGAGCACGATCTCTGGCCCTTCGACGCAGGCCAGATGTACGCGGTGATGGGCAACCCGCTCAGCCGGCAGGGCGGCCCAGGACGAGGAGGTCAGCCCAACCAACCCGGCCGCGGCGGTCCGGGGCAGGGCGGCCCAGGTCAGGGCGGGCCGGGCACCGGTCGCGGCGGCGACGGGCGAGGCGGTCCCGCCGGCGGACCCGCGGGACCTCTGCCGCCGGGCCGAGGCGGACGCGGCGGAACTTAGAACTCAGAACTTCGAACTCAGAGCTTCAGCAGCCACGGCATCGTGGATCTGAGGCCTGAACGTCTTGAGTTGATTGTTCTCGCGCGTCGGGTGCACGCGGTTCGTCAGCAACACCACATACAAATCGCGCTCGTGATCGATCCACAGGGATGTTCCGGTAAATCCGGTGTGCCCGATGGCGCTCGGTGACATCCGCGTGCCGCACGACGAGGTCGGCAGCATCGTGTCCCACGCCAGCGCGCGCGAGCTGCCCGGCACACCGGTCTTCGTCGCGAACTGGCGCATGAGCGCCGGCGATCCGAGCCGCGTGTCCTCGCGAAGCGTCCGCATCACGAGGCGCGCAAACGCGCCCACCGCGCCGGCCGTGCCGAACAGGCCCGCGTGCGGCGCCACGCCGCCGAGCAGCGCGGCGTTTTCGTCGTGCACTTCGCCGCGCAACACGCGGCCGCGCCACGGATCGTGCTCGGTTGGCGCGATGCGTTCGATCAACTCCCGCCCGGGAAGGTAGAGCAACGGCTCGCCGCCGCCGAAGTCGAACGGCTTGAACTGATCGTCGAGCGAGGCGGCGCCCGCCTGTTCGAGCACGAATCCAAGCGCGATGAAGCCGGGATCGGAGTAGACCGAGGCACGGCCAGGCTCGCGCTCGAGCGGCAGCGAGGCGAGCGCGCGCCGGATCTCAGCTCGATCATGCGCCGACTCCCAGAATCGAGCGTGCGCCGGCAGCCCCGACGAGTGATCGAGCAGATGCCGGACCAGGATGCCGGCGCGATCTGGCGTCCGCCAGTCGTCGAGCCAGTCGGCCGCAGGCTGATCGAGCGCGAGGCGCGCGCCGCCGATGAGCGCCATCGCCGTGGACGCGGTGCCGATGACTTTGGTGAGCGAGGCCAGGTCGAAGATCGTGTCCAGCGTGCAGGTTGCGGCGCCGGGATGGTACGTCAGCGCGCCGAACGCCTCACGCCAGATCGGGCCTGATGTCCGACCGGCCTCGACGACCGCGGCCGGGAACGCTCGAGCGGCGAGGCCGGACTGAAGGATCGATCGCGCGGTGTCGAACGCCGCCGCGGGCGCCATCGCTACCTGGGCGTGCCGCTGCCGTTCGCCGCTTCCAGAAGGACGGGACGCAGAGCCGAGAGAGTGGCCGGGGACGCCGCGGCCGCGTCGGCCAGCTGGCCGTACGAAAAAAGCAGGACCCCGTCGGCATTGGCGCGCCGCGCCAGGCGCACGCGCTCGATCGTGCCATCGACCGGCAGGCGATAGGCCCCGATGCCCGCCCAGAAGGGCGTCGTGCCGAGCGCCGAGCGAATGTCGGCGGTGACCGTCGCAAACTGATCGGCGTTCTGCGAGTAAAGCATCGGGCACACCACGTCGATGTGGCCCGCCTTCGCCCAGCTGAGCCAATCCTGATACCGCGACTCTCTCGCCTCGGCGGACGCGCCCACGACGGCCGCCGACAGCACGATCCCGGGCCGCGCCGCGCGCACGGCGCTCTGAATGGCCACAGCGAGCAATGTCAGCCGATCGCGATGAAACGCCGCCCACGCACCCGGGCGCGCCTCCGCCCATGCCGCGGGATTCGCGACCGCGGCGCGATCCAGCCGTTCGCGTTCCGCGCGCGGCTCAGCGCCGGACGCTGCGTTGCGGAAGGCCGTCATCGCCGCGTCGCTGAAGTCGAATTCGGCGCTCGGGTAGCGGATGTAGTCGAGATGGATCCCGTCCAACTCGTATTTGGACGCCAGCTCACCGACGACGCTCGTTGTGTACGCGCGTGCGGACGCCGTAACTGGTGATACGTAAAGGCCTTCCACCTGATCCGTCTGGCTGCGCGTCCATCGCGCGAGCGCGCCGAGATACGCCGGCGACCACGCGCCCGCCTTTCGGAGCGTGGCGGACAGCGTCTTGGGCACCATCAGCCAGTCGGGATGCTGAGCGACGACGTGATCGCGGGAGCGGGGAAGGGTGGTGCCGCTGGCGACAAGGTTGACGTTGACCCACGCGTGCACGGACAGGCCGGCCGGACGAGCGAGCCTGATGACAGTCGCGAGCGGATCGAAATCGATCGGCTGCCTATCCAGATCAGTTGAGCGCGGTTCGACGGCACTGCGATAGAACGCTTCACCGCGGCCTCGGACCTGAACGAGCAGGGTGTTGAACCCGCCGGCGGCCGCCGCATGCACCATGGCGGCGATGCTTTCAGGCGACGTCAGCGCGGTGCGCTGCACCCAGAGACCGCGCACCGAACCCGTCGGCGGCGCGACAGCACGCGAGCCCGCGGCGATTACCGACGCCGACGCGGCCAGCACGCTGAGGACAACACCAACCCGCTGGACAAACCGTGACATGCGGACGTGTCACGTTACCAACGCGACACGGAAGCGTCAACAAGTGCTTTCCGGGTCTGATATCGTGCTCGCCATGCTCGTGCTGGGCATCGACGCAGGCGGCTCACGCACGACCGGACTCCTCGCGGACGCCGGCGGCCGCGTGGTCTCGACGGCGCGCGGCCCCGGCGCCAACCTCCAGTCGGCCGGCGAGCTCGAAGTCGAGAAGGTCCTCCATCAACTGATCGAAGACACGTTGGGCGAGAGCCCGGCGCCGGCCGCGATCTGCCTGGGCATGGCGGGGGTCGATCGGCCCGACGACGCCCGGATCATCCGCGGGATCCTGGCGCGAATCGGGTATCGCGCGAAGGTGCTCGTGGTGAACGACGCGTTGATCGCGCTGGAGGCTGGCCTGCCGGGCACCCCCGGCATCGTCATGATCGCCGGCACGGGCTCGATCGCCTACGGCCGGGACGATCGAGGACAGGCCGCCAGGGCCGGCGGCCTGGGACACATCCTGAGCGACGAGGGCAGCGGGTATTGGCTGGGGCGTGAAGCGCTCCGGGCCGTCGTGCGCGCGGCCGATGGGCGTGGAGAACAAACGGCGCTCACGGCGCCCGTGCTGCGCCACTACGACGTCAGCGAGCCCGCCCATCTGGTTCGGATCGTCTACAGCAGCGGCGCGCGCCCGGCGGAGATTGCCGCGCTGGCCCGCGAGGTCGGTGACGTCGCCGATCACGGCGACGCCGTCGCACAAGCCATCATCGAGACCGGCGCCGGCGAGCTGCTCCGAATGGCCGAGTCGGTCGCTCGTCAGTTGTCGCTGTCGGCGCCGGTCATCCTTCAATCTGGCGGCGCGCTCCGAGGCGTGACCCGCTTGCGCACGCGCACGGAGGCGCGGCTGACCGACCGGCTGCCGGGCTGCCAGGTCCGCTTGCTGGATGTCGAGCCCGCGCATGGAGCGGTTCGGCTCGCGTTGGCCGAGGTGGCCGGACACGCCTCGATTCCCACGTACCACCCGACGACGTCCGGATGATGGTTGTCGTCGTCCGCCGATCGGCCGCGGCCGCCGCGGCCGACGCCGCGCGGCTGGTCGCGGACGCCGTTCGCCGGAAGCCCGCGGCGGTGCTCGGGCTGCCGACCGGGAAAACGGCGGTGCCGTTCTATGCCGCGCTCGTCGCCGCGCATCGCCGTGGCGCCCTGAGCTTCGAGCGCACAACGACCTTCAACCTCGACGAATTCCTCGGGCTCGGTCCCGACGTGCCGCAAAGCTTTCAGGCATTTCTCCGGCGTCACTTTTTTCGTCACGTGGATCTCGCGGCGTCGCGGCAGCACGCGCTCGACGGAACGGCCGCGAGCTGGCGGCGTGAGGTCGTGCGTTACGAACGGGCGATCCAGGCGGTCCAGGGCCTGGACGTGTGCATCCTGGGCATCGGCCGGAATGGTCACGTCGCGTTCAACGAGCCGGCAACCCGACTGCGGCCGCACACGCATCGCCAGCGGCTGACGCTGGCGACCCGCCGCGACAGCGCAGCGGCGTTCGGCGGCAATCTGCGAGCCGTCCCTGTCGAAGCCTTGACGGTCGGCATGGGGGCGATCCTGACCGCTCGTGAAGTTGTGTTGGTCGCGACAGGCAGCTCCAAAGCGGCGATCGTGAATTCCGCGCTGACCGGCCCCGTCACCCCGCGCGTGCCGGCCTCGCTGCTGCAGCGCCACCCACGCCTGACCGTGTTGCTCGATCGCGCCGCCGCAAGCCGGCTGCAAAAGGGGCCGGGGGTCGTTTTACGATTTGCGTAAAACGACCCCCGGCCCCTTTTTTTTACGTTTCTAGATGTCGCCGCGCGCCAGGAGCTGCCGGAGGGTGGGTTCGAGATCCTCTCCGATGGCGTCACGAATGGAGTCGTGCGCGACTTTGAGCTTCCGCTGAGCTTGCGCGAACGTCACGCCGGCCTTCTTCATGACGATCGCGGCCTTCACGTCCCACTTCGCACGCTCGAGGAGCGCGCCGGCCTCCTCCGGCTCGAGACCGGTCACGATCGCCACGATCCGCAGCGCGCGATCGCGCAGCTTGTCCGATCCGGTCTGCACGTCCACCATCAGATTGCCGTAGGTCTTGCCGAGACGGATCATCGACACCGTCGTCAGCATGTTCAGGACCATCTTGGTCGCGGTGCCGGCTTTGAGACGCGTGGACCCCGCAATAATCTCGGGCCCGACGGACGGCGCGATGATGAGGTCCACATAGTTCTGCAGCTCCGTGCCCGGCCAGCACGTCACGAAGATGACGCGCGCGCGCTTGGTATGGGCAGCCGTCAGCGCGCCGCGCACGAATTGCGTGATGCCGCTCGCCGACACGCCGATGATCACGTCCTTCTTGTTGATCTTCAGGCGCGCCAGGCTCCGCGCGCCTTCCTCGAAGTTGTCTTCAACGCCTTCCCGCGCGCGAAACACCGCTTCCTGTCCGCCCGCCATGATGGCCTGCACCAGCAGCGGGGAGGTGCCGAACGTCGGCGGCATCTCTGCCGCCTCGACGATGCCGAGCCGGCCGCTGGTGCCGGCGCCGACGAGCACGAGCCGGCCGCCTTTGCGCAGCGCGCCCACGATGATCTCGATGCCGTGCGCGATGGGATCGCGCTCGCGATGCACCGCCGACACGACGCGGCGATCCTCGCCGCAGATCAGATCGATGATTTCGCCCACCGGCATGCGATCGATCGCCAGCGTCGCCGGGTTGATGGCTTCCGTCGGAAGGTCCTGCCACTTGGAGTGATACGTCATGAGCGAAGCGGGCGCGCGGCCCGATACGTCCTCTCCGGGGTAGGCTACTACAATGACTTCGAGACGGCGTCGCGCGAACGTCGCCGCCGAGCCCGTCCGGCCGCCGGCCGACGTCGTCGCCTACCTGCGCCACCTCGAAGTCGAGCGCCGAGTGTCCCCGCATACGCTCGCCGCGTATGGCCGTGATCTCGCCAGGCTGGCCGGCTTCGCCGCGGCTCGCCAACAGTCCGTCGCGCGCCTGTCCCGCCAGGATCTCGAAGCGTTCGTCCGCGACGCCATGACCAGCGGGCTCTCGGCGACGTCCACCGCGCGCCTCGTCGCGGCGACCCGCGGGTTCTTCCGATTTCTCCGGCTCGTCGGCACCATCGAGAAGAATCCCGCCGACGATCTTCACGCGCCGCGTGCGCTGCAGAGCCTGCCGCGATTCCTGTCGCTCGACGACATCGACGCGCTCCTCTCAGCCACGTCCGACCCCACACCGCGCGGACTCCGGGATCGCGCGCTCGTGGAGGTGCTGTACGCGACGGGTCTGCGCGTCTCGGAGCTCTGCCACCTGCGACTCACGGACCTTCGCGCCGATCAGGGATACCTGCAGTGCCTCGGCAAGGGCGGGAAGCAGCGCATCGTCCCCCTGGGCGACGCGGCGGCGCTGGCGGTGAGCCGGTACGTGCAGAACGGCCGCGGCGTGCTGACCCGCGGACGCCAGAGCCCGTGGCTGTTCGTGAATGCCCGCGGCGGCGCCCGCCTGTCCCGCGTGGGCTGCTGGAAGATCCTCAAGACGCAGGGGCGGCGGGCCGGCATCCGGGCGCATCTCAGCCCGCACGTGCTGCGTCATTCGTTTGCCACGCACCTCCTCGAACGCGGCGCCGACTTACGCGCGATTCAGGCCATGCTGGGGCACGCTGATCTGACGACCACGCAGATCTACACGCACGTGCTGGAAGCGCGGCTGCGCGACGTCTACGACCGGTTCCATCCTCGAGCGTGACCCCGGAAACCACTGGCGTTTCCGCAAAATTGACCCGCCGAAGATTGCTCTGATACCGTTACTTGTTCTTCAGGCCGCCGAGGGCCTGTTTGAGGGCCTGTTTCTTCTATTTGCAGGAGCAATGCATGGGGCGCGGCCGCCATCTGTTTACGTCCGAATCCGTCACCGAAGGTCATCCAGACAAGATTGCCGATCAGATTTCAGACGGGGTGCTCGACGCGATCCTCGCGCAGGATCCGGTGGCGCGCGTGGCGTGTGAGACGCTCGTCACGACGGGCCTCGCCGTCGTGGCCGGCGAGATCACCTTCAAAGGCACCATCGACGTCCAGCGCATCGTCCGCAGCGCGATCACCGACGTCGGCTACACGCGCGCGAAGTACGGGTACGACGCCGAGACCTGCGCCGTGCTCTCCGCGATTCACGAGCAGTCGCCCGACATCGGCCAGGGCGTGGACACCGGCGGCGCCGGCGACCAGGGCCTGATGTTCGGCTTCGCCTGCCGCGAGACCGAAGAGCTGATGCCGCTGCCGATCATGCTCGCGCACAAGCTCGTGCGCGGCTTGTCCCAGATGCGGCGCGCGGGCACGGTCGACTACCTCCGGCCGGACGGCAAGTCGCAGGTCACCGTCGAGTACGACGGCGACAAACCTGTGCGCATCGACGCGATCGTGTTGTCGACCCAGCACGGGGAAGAGGCGACCCAGCAGCGCATCAAGGACGACCTGACCGCGCACATCATCAACAAGACGATCCCCGCGTCGATGATGGACAAGAACACGAAGATCTACGTCAATCCGACGGGGCGCTTCGTGATCGGCGGGCCGCACGGCGACGCCGGCGTCACCGGCCGCAAGATCATCGTCGACACGTACGGCGGCTACGCCCCGCACGGCGGCGGCGCGTTCTCGGGCAAGGATCCGACGAAGGTCGACCGGTCGGCCTGCTACATGGCGCGGTACATCGCGAAGAATGTGGTCGCGGCCGGTTTGGCCGAGCGCGCCATGGTGCAGCTGGCCTATGCGATCGGCGTCGCGGATCCCGTCTCGGTCCTGATCGACACGCAAGGCACCGGCAAGGTGCCGGACGAGAAGCTGACCGAGCTCGTGCGCGCCCACTTCAAGCTCACGCCGAAGGGCATCATCGAGGCGCTCAACCTGCGCAGGCCGATCTATCGCAAGACCGCCGCTTTCGGGCATTTCGGTCGCACCGAACCGGAGTTCACCTGGGAGCGCACCGACAAAGCGGCCGGGCTGAGGGCGGACGCCGGGCTGTAAGGCCGGTTCCCAAGCCCGCGTGCGGTGGTTTCTCAGGCTCGCGGCGCTCTCGGTGGCCGGCCTCCTGGCCGCCGGGCTCGGATACATCCTCCTGACGCTGCCGCCGCGGGCGGCCACGCTGCCGGCGCTGCCGGTCTCCGTCGCGTACGGGGCGTACCATATCCATTCGTCCCGATCGGACGGCTCGGGCACGGTCGATGACATCGCCGCGGCCGCCAGCCGCGCCAGCCTCAACTTCATCATCCTGACGGATCACGGCGACGCCACGCGGGCGCCCGATCCGCCGGCGTACCGTCACGGCGTGCTCTGCCTGGACGCCGTCGAGATCACTTCGGTCGGCGGTCACGTCGTGGCACTCAACCTCGATCGCGCCTCCGACTATCCGCTCGGCGGCGAGACCCGCGACGTCATCGAGGACATTCACCGCATGGGCGGGTGGGCGGTGGCCGCGCACCCGGATTCGCCGCGGGAGGATCTCCGGTGGCGATCCATGGCCGGCGGGATCGACGGCATCGAGTGGCTGAACGCCGATTCCGAGTGGCGCGACGAACGGACCGCGCGCCTCCTCGCGACGGTCGGACGGCTCGCGGTCCGTCCCGCCGAGAGCATTGCCGCGCTCTTCGCACGGCCGGCGCGCACGCTCGCGCGCTGGGATGCCGCCGCGCGCATGCGACCCGTGTTCGGACTCGCGGCGGTCGATGCGCACGCGCGGATCGACTGGAGCGGAGAGTCCGAGCCACGGCCGGGCCGAGGGTTGGCGTTTCCCGGCTACGAGACGGTCTTTCGGTCCGTCGCCCAGGCCGCCGTCCTCGACCAACCGCTCACCGGCCGTGCGGACGAGGACGCGCGCGCGATCGTGTCGGCCATCGGCGCCGGCCGGACGTACTCGGCCGTCCGCGCCTTTGCCGACCCGGCCGCACTCGAGTTCACGGCTGAACGTGACGGCAAGCGCCACCCGATGGGCGCTTCTCTCGATCACGGGCCCGTGACCTTTCTTGCGGCCACCCCGGCCGCCGCCGCGGCCACGCTCACGCTGTTGAAGGACGGCCGGCCGCTGGCAACAGGGAAGGGGAGCGTCACGAGCGCGACGTCTGAACCCGGCGTCTACCGGGTCGAAGCGGCCTATCCCGGCTCCCCGTTTCCGTGGATCGTCTCGAATCCCATCCGCGTCGGTCTAGGCGGCCGCCCGGCTCCTAGGGTGAGCCCTCCGCCGGCGCCGCCGGCGCGTCACGTCGCCATCGGCCCGGACGGGCCGTGGACGGTCGAGCAGGACCGCTCATCGACCGGTACGATTCAGAAAGACGGCGAGGCGCTGCGTTTTACGTTCACGCTCGGGCCGGGCGCACTCGCGTCGCAATACGCCGCGCTGGTGACGACGGCCGCCGGGGATCGCCCTCTCGAGCGCATTCGCTTCACCGGCCGTGCCGAACGGCCGATGCGCGTGTCGGTCCAGGTCCGGACGCCGGGCGGCCCGGACGGGCGTCGCTGGCGGCGCTCCGTCTACCTGGATCAGACGCCACGCGTGATTGACCTGGCGCTCAGCGAGCTCGAGCCCGTCGGACCCGCGACGGCTCTGCGCCCGATCGTCGCGCGCGTGCAGTCAGTCTTGTTCGTGATCGACACCGTCAACACCGCGCCGGGCACGACAGGCAAGGTCTGGTTCTCCGCTGTGCTGCTCGGCCTCGGCGAACCGCAATAGCGCGAACGCTAATAGCTCTATCGCTGCGGGTTCCGGCTGGAACCTCGGAACCACCAGCAGCACCTCGGCACCCCGGAACCTCGGCACTTCGGAACCTATGCGGCTCTTGTTCCCTTAGGTTCGCACGGTCAGCAACATATAGACCGCGGCTGAAAGGAACAACAGGTTCGCGCCCCATGCGGCCAGCGGCGTCGGCAGCATCGCGGCCGTGCCGGCGGCGATGAACAACGTCTGCGCCAGGAAGTAGACCACCGCCAGGACAATGGCGAGACCCATGCCGTAGAGCGCGCCGTGGCGCCCGGACACCGCGCCGAGCGGCACGGCGAGGATCGTCAGGATGATCGCGGCGACCGGAAACGCGATCTTGCGATGCAGGTTCACCTCGTGCTCGCGCACGTTGAAGCCGGCCGCGCCCAGCTTGCGGTTGTAGGCGAGCAGTTCCCGGAAGCTCAACCTCCGCGGATCGACGCGCGCGCTCCGGAAGTCGTCAATCGGCGCGAGATCGAGCGGCGTGTCCGCCAACTCCGTGCGCGCGTGATCCGTCGCATCGAAGCGATGCACCCAGCCCGTCTCGGCGCGCCAGCCCTCCGGTCCGTGCACGGCGCGGTTCACGTAGGTATGCGAGGTCAGCCGGAACGGCGACGCCGTGAACTCGAAGACGGACAGCCCGAGCAGCGCCTGCGCGCGCTCGTCGAACGCCGCGAAGTGATACACGCGGCCGTGGCTCTGATCGGCATGCCAGCTCTGATTCCGGGAGTCGAGCGTGTGCGAGGTGCGGCCGCGGATGGCGTCCTCGAGCCGCCTCGCCTCGAGATTCGACGCGGCCAGCACGCGCTCGTCGAGACCGAACAGCCCGACGCTGAGCACGCACGCGCCGAGCACGATCGGCACGGCGGTGCGATACAGGCTGATGCCGGCCGCGCGCATCACGGTCAGCTCGCTCGTGCGCGCGAGGCCGCCCACCGTCGCCAGCGTCGCGAGCAGCGTGGAGAAGGGCAGCACCAGCACGACGTACTGCGGCGTCGAGAACCACAGGAACCGGAGGAACGCCCAGCCGTCCGCCTGTCCCTTGAAGATCTTGTCGGAGAGGTCCAGAAACGTGAACACGTAGACGAGGAACAGCAGGCCGACAAAGGTCAGGGCGATGGTCTTCCAGTACCGGCCCGAGACGTATTGATCGAGCAGCCGCGGGAAGACCCACGACGTGAGGCCGCGACGCGCCGCGGGAACGGACCGGGGCTCGAGACGCGGCGCGTGCGCCTGCGGTGTAGCGCCTTTCTTGAACCGGGCGCGGAGGCGATCCACGAACCGGCCGGCGGCTGATTGCGGCTTCGGGCCGCGCATCCGCCACCGGATCGCCAGAATCCCGATGAGCGTCAGCGCGAGGTTCGGAATCCATCGGGCCCAGGCGGCGGGCAGGCCGCGGGCGCCCAGCGCGGCGTCGCCTTTGACGCGCGATTCCGCCAGCACGAGGAAGGCGTAGTAGACGATCAGCACGCCGAGCCCCAGCGCCAGACTGGCGAACTTGCCGTCGCGGCGCGTGTTCAGTCCCAACCCGAGCGCCACGACGGCGAACACGAGACAGGCGGCGGGGAAGGCGAACATCTGATTCAGCTGGATGATTTCAGGGTGCGCCGACTCACGGCGGACGTGCTTGGCCTCGATGTCGCTCATCAGCTCGGAGATGCGCTTCTCACGGATGCCCGGCACGATGCGGCCGGAGCCGAAGACCAGCTCCGGTGAGATCTTGAAATCGGTCGCGTCGGCGACGTTCACCGAGTAGCCGCTGCCGGACTTCCCGGGGACGTACTGCGTGGCTCCCGTCAGCAGCAGCCGCACCACCCGCTGAGGCTCGTCGAGCCGGAGCCGGCCGTGGGCCGCGAGGGTCAGGACGGGCGGGCCCGCCGCCGCGGTCTCGGCCAGCAGCACGCCGTTCCAACCGCCCTCGGGGTTCTGCTCACGGACGTACACCACCAGGCCCGGGAATTGCTCGAAGAAGACGCCGGGCTTGATATCACGCTCGCCGAGGCTCATCACCAGCGGGAAGGTCACTTCCCGGAACCGCTGGTTCCCGTCCGGCACGGCCTTGGCGAGCACGTAAAAATCGGCCAGCCCGAAGACCAGGCCGAGCGCCAGGACGCCCCGCAGGAGGCGCAGCGGGCTGACGCCGCTGGCCAGCAGCGCGACGCCTTCGCGGTCGGCCGACATGCGTCCCAGCGAGATCAGGAGACCGGTGAGGAGCGCCATCGGGAGCGCCTGCCCGAGCGCCTGCCAGACGAGCTGGCCCAGCAGGTAGCCGACCGTCCCGATGGTCAGGCCCTTGGCGAACAGGTCCTTCAGGTAGTCGAGCATCGGGTTGATCGCCAGGAGAAATGTGAACACCAGCAGCGCGAGCAGCGTCGGGAGAAGCGTCTGGCGAATCACGTAGCGATCGAGGGTCATGGCGGGATTCCGGGCGAGGATACCTCACGACAGGTGACGGGATGCCGGGTTCCAGGGTTCCGGGGGCTGCCGGCGCACAAACCATCCACAGGCCCTGTTTCCGTGTGGTTTGCGGAACGTCTGATAAGACATGTTATGTTGACTAACAAGACAGTCGCCTTCAATATCGCCCCGGCCAAGCCCCAGGCCGGCACGGAGCGCCAAGTCGCGCCGCCGACGAGCTCGGCCTTCGGCGGCGACCATCCTCACTTGGAAGGTAACGCGCGCGGGGACAGAACCTGAATGACTTTGCGTCTTTCTGAATGAGCCGCGTTTCGCTTTCGCCGCGGACTGCGAGGGCGTTGGACCTGGCCGCGTCGAGCGATGGCGCCCTCGTCCGACCGATCGACGTCGAGCTCGCACTCGCGTTGGGATGTCCGGGGTGCCCGCCGTTGTCGCAACGCCCATCCCACCGCCGCGGGTCGCGCCGCTCGCGGTGCCGCACCGTGCTCTAGTGCGATCGACCCTGGCTGCGGAGCTCGGCGATGATGCTCTCGAGCGCGGCAATCACCTCGCCGCGATCGACGTCGCCCTTGCGGAACTGCAGGCGCAGGTTGAAGCTCTTCGACTCGGGCCGGTACTGGAACACGAAGGGCTTTGGACGCCCGACTTTGGCCGGGCGAATGGCTGTTACCTTGCGGGCCTGCTCACGCGTCGCGTTGCCTGGGCCCGCCTTGGCCAGTTCTTCGATAAGCGCGATCATTTTCTGCGGCGTTTGTTGCCTAACTACCTGTAAAAGCAACGACTTAGAGGAAATGTCGGCCAGCCGACAAAGGTTTCTGACCTCATCGGGCATGGAAGCCAGCGCCAGAGACTCTGTGACTGACGTTCGCGACTTCCCCAGCCGGCGCGCCAGGTCCTCATGGGTGTAGCGGCAACGCTGGACCAGTCCAGACATGGCTTCGGCCTCTTCGAAGGCCGAAAGGTCCTTGCGCTGGATGTTCTCGATGAGCGCGACCTCGATAATCTCGGTGTCGTCCACCTCGCGGATGACGACCGGGAGCTCTCGGAGGCCCACCTGCTCGGCCGCCTGGTAGCGCCGCTCGCCCGCCACGATTTGATAGCGGCCGCCACGCTGGCGCACGATGAGCGGCTCGATAATGCCCTTCTCCGCGATCGACGCCATGAGCTCGGACAGGTCGCCCATGACCTGCCGCGGCTGATCCGGATTCGGGTCGACCTTATCAATCGGCACCAGGCGCCCAATCGGACTGCCCGCCGAGCTGGCGAGCGCGTCGACGTAGTGCGCGTCGTGCCGCATCTTGAGCGAAATCGGAAGGCCCCGTTTAGACACGATCCATGACCTCCTCGCACAGCCGGTAATACTCGGTGGCGCCCGACGAGTCTGGCGCAAACCGGAAGATCGATTCCTTGTACGCCGGGCTCTCCTCGAGCCGGACGCTCTTCGTAATGACAGTGCGGAATACCTTCTTACCGAACACCTTGTCGATCTGACTGCGAATGTCCCGCGCAAGCGCCGTCCGGCGGTCGTGCATCGTGATGACCACGCCCAGGATGCGCAGCGTGGGATTCGCCCGCGCGCGAACCTTCTCGATCGTCTCGAGCAGGTCGTCCGTCCCCTCGAGCGCGAAGTACGACGACTGAATCGGAATCAGGAGGTGCGTCGCCGCCACCAGCGCGTTGACCGTCAGCAGACCCAGCGCCGGCGGGCAGTCGATCACGATGGCGTCGAAGTCGTTGGCGACCGTCTCGAGCCGCTCCTTGAGCCGGAAGTGAGAGTCGATCTCCCCCACCATCCGCGCCTCGAGCTTCGCCAGCGCGATCCGCGACGGCGCCACCCAGAGATTCTGCTGGTTGGAGGGCTTGATCACGTCGGCCATCG
>Ga0137313_1000184_pt1 | contig 21622 bp, 23 predicted proteins | sample EasRivERMZT166_2_FD_102287 | JGI IMG/M metagenome (GOLD analysis project Ga0137313, IMG submission 102287) | Soil microbial communities from meander-bound floodplain in the East River, Colorado, USA - East River MetaG ERMZT166_2 | ecosystem: Environmental > Terrestrial > Soil > Floodplain ...
GTTCGACGAAATCGAGAAGGCGCACGCCGAGGTCCTGAACGTCCTGCTCCAGCTCCTCGACGACGGCCGGCTCACCGATGGCAAGGGCCGCACCGTGGACTTCAAGAACGCGGTCGTGATCATGACGTCCAACGTGGGCAGCCACCTGATTGCCGAGCGGGCCGTCCGGGGCGAGTCCGCGCTCGACGCGGGCCTGCGCCGGCAGCTCACGGAGGCTCTCCGGCAGCATTTCAAGCCCGAGTTCCTCAACCGCATCGACGAGATCGTCTTCTTCCATGCGCTCGGCAAGGGCGAGATTCGCCAGATCATCGACATCCAGCTGCAGGCCCTGGCCCGCCGGCTGGCCGAGCGGAAGATTCGGATCGAGCTGTCCGAGGCGGCGCGGGATCTCATCATCGAAGAAGGTTACGATCCAGTGTATGGAGCGCGGCCGTTGAAGCGCACGATTCAGCGGCGGGTCCTCGACCCGCTCGCCCTCGCGGTGTTGCAGGGCGAGTTTAAAGAGGGCGATGCGGTGGCGGTGGAGGCCGGTTCGGACGGCATCACACTCCGCCGGCACGCCCCCGCGCACGCGTAACGGAGCCTGATGACGCCTTCGATGCCACCCGACGCCCCGAAAGGACGCCGCCGCTTCCCCACTCCACGCGTCTCGCCGATGGTCATCGGCCTGACGCTGCTCGGGGTGCTGCTGATCCTGAACGTCGTCACGACGACGATCCGGCAGGGAACGATCCTGGATTACTCCCAGTTCAAGAGCCTGCTGGCCCAGGGGCAGGTGAAGGAGGCCGTGCTCGACCTGGAGTATGTGCGCGGCACTTACCAGAGCGGCGACGGCAAGGCCGTGCCGTTCACCGCGATCCGGGTCGACGATCCGAAGCTCGTCGAAGAGCTGACGGCCAAGCACGTCCAGTTCCGCGGCGAGCTGCCCAGCACGCTCGCCGAGGTCCTGCGCTGGGTGCTGCCGGTGATCCTGCTGCTGGCGATCATGTCGTTGTTCCTGCGCCGCATGGGCGGCGCCGAAGGCGGCATCATGTCGTTCGCGCGGAGCCGGGCCAAGGTCTACGTCGAGGACGAGGTGAAGGTGAAGTTCGCCGACGTCGCCGGCGTCGACGAAGCCGAAGAGGAGCTGCGGGAGATCGTCGAGTTCCTCAAGACGCCCAAGAAGTACACGACCATCGGCGGACGGATCCCGAAGGGCGTGCTGCTCGTCGGCCCGCCGGGCACGGGCAAGACCCTGCTGGCGCGCGCCGTCGCCGGCGAAGCGGGTGTGCCGTACTTCAGCCTGAGCGGATCCGAGTTCGTCGAGATGTTCGTCGGCGTCGGCGCGGCGCGCGTGCGCGATCTGTTCCGCCAGGCCGAAACGCGCGCACCCAGCATCATCTTCATCGACGAGCTGGATGCCGTGGGCAAGGTCCGCATTCAGTCGCCGATGGGCGGCCACGAGGAGCGCGAGCAGACGCTGAATCAGCTCCTCGCCGAGATGGACGGCTTCGACTCGAAGAAGGGCGTCATCATCATGGCGGCCACCAACCGCCCGGAAGTGCTCGACCCGGCGCTGCTCCGCCCGGGCCGCTTCGATCGGCAGGTGCTGGTGGACAAGCCGGACATCCGGGGGCGCGAGGCGATTCTGCGGATCCACGTCAAGGCGGTGAAGCTCGCGCCGGACGTGGATCTCCTGGTCATCGCGGCGCGGACAGCCGGATTCGCCGGAGCGGATCTGGCGAACCTCGTGAACGAGGCCACGCTCCTCGCCGCGCGGCGCGACAAACTGGCGGTGGATCGCCTCGACTTCGAGGCGGCGATCGACCGCATCATCGCCGGACTCGAGAAGAAGCGCGTGATGAACGTGCGCGAGCGGCGGCTGGTCGCCTTCCACGAGTCCGGCCACGCGATCATCGCCACCGTGCTGCCGAACATGGACCCGGTGCACAAGGTCTCGATCGTGGCGCGCGGGTTCGGCGCCCTCGGGTACACGATGCAGCTCCCGACCGAGGACCGCTATCTGATGTCCCAGGCGGATCTCTCGAACCGCCTGGCGGTGCTGCTCGGGGGCCGCACGGCCGAGCGTCTCGTCTTTGGCGAGGTCTCGACCGGCGCGCAGAACGACCTGCTCCGCGCGACGGAGATCGCGCGCTCGATGGTCACGGAGTTCGGCATGAGCGAGGCGATCGGGCCCGTGAACCACGAAGGCCGCCGCCGCGACACGTTCATCGAGACGCCGTTCATGTCCGAGCGCGGCGCGTACGCCGAGGAGACCGCGCGGCTGATCGACAGCGAGGTCAAGCGCCTCATCACCGCCGCCGAGAGCGAGGCGATGCGGATCCTCACCGACAAGCGCGCCATCCTCGACGCGCTGTCGGACCGGCTTCTCGAGAAAGAAGTGATCGAGGGCGGCGAGCTGCGCGCCATGCTGGGCGTCGCCGCCCAGCCGCACGACGCGGTCGCTAGCCCTTCTTGATCGCGTAGCCGGTTTCGGTCTTCTCGCGATACTTTGCGTGGCAGGTCTGGCAGGTGCCGCCCAACTGCTTCTGCGCCGCCGCGATCTCCTCGACGTTCTTGGCGCCGGCGGCCTTCGAGATCGCCGCCGCCTGGCTCATGGCCGTCGTCGCCCAGTCCGCTGCTTCTTTGTTGCTGCGGGAGGTCCAGAACGCCGCGGCTTCCTTGAAGAGCGCCTCGAGCTTCTTCGACTCAGCGGCGACCGCGTCGGGGTCCGCGGCCTTGCGCATGGCGCCATTGGCCGCGCCGACGCCCTTCATCAGCTTGTCGTAGTCCTCGTCGGTCTTGGCCTGCGCCCAAACCGCCGCCGACGCACCAACCGCAACGATCGTGGCCAACCCCATGATCCTCAGTGCCCGTGAAACACGCATGGCTCCTCCTGTGGCGCCTTGCGCGCTGCCGCACCAGGCGATGCTGGGATGATAAGCCAGTTATCGAGGCTTGAACCCGGCCACCTTCCAGAGCGCGGCCGGGTCGTAGAGGCGGCCGTTGGCCACCACCCACCGCACCGACCGGACGTTGGAGATGGCGGCGAGCGGATCGGCGGTGAGCACGACGAGGTCCGCGCGCTTGCCCGCCTCGATCGTGCCGGTGTCCTTGTCGAGCTTCATCGCGCGCGCCGGCATGATCGTCGCGGTCTGAATCGCCTGAAGCGGCGTCATCCCGCCTGCGACGTACAACTCCAACTCGCGATGCAGGCTGAAGCCGGGCACGCCTTTGTCGGTCCCCGCGACGACGAGCAATCCGTCGTCGACAGCGGCCTTCAACAGCCGCGCGCCGTCCACGAGTCGCGCGCGCCACGCGGCCGGCTCGGCATTGCCGCCGGGCATGCTGTCGAACATCCGCTTGAGCGGAATCGGCAGAGCAGACACGCCAGGCAGGAACGTCTCGAGCGCCACAGACGCCGGATGTCCGCCGAGTTCATTCCACGATTGCGTCGGGTCGATCACCGTCTTGTGCTGGCGGAAAAACGCGAGGGAGGTCCGCGCTTCCTCGGAGCCGGGCGCGCCGCGGAGCGCCATGTGCGCCAGGCTGTCGAAGCCAGCCTCGACCGCCGACTGCGACGTCATGCCGGTCGGCACGTGACCCGTGACGGTCATGCCGAGCTTGCGCGCCTCGGCGACGATCGCTTTCACGGTCTCCACCGGCACGAGCGAGTAGATCTTGATCTGCTGAAAGCGCGCCGCGTGGTACCGACGCACGACGGCCCGACCCTCATCCGGTGTCGCGGCCGTCACTGCGCCGAACGACCGATCGCCGGGGCCATCCACGAGCCCGGCCAGTAACACCCGCGGGCCGGGCGCACCTTTGTCGATCGCATCGCGGAACCGCGTGAGGAACTCGAACTCCCCGCCCATGTCGCGAATCGTCGTGACACCCGAGGCGAGATACGTCGGCGCCCAGTCGGCCTGGCCGACGTGCGCATGCATGTCCCAGAGGCCGGGGATGATGAAGAGTCCTTTGGCGTCCACGACCGGGACGCCGGCGGGCACGGGCGTCGCGCTCGCCGGACCGATCACGCTGATGCGGCCGTCCCGGACGACGAGCACGGCATCCGCGAGCGGCGGCTTGCCGGTGCCGTCGATCACGGTCGCGCCAGCGATTGCGTACGCGCCGGTCCGCTGTGGCGCAGCCGCTTTCCCCATCCGCCCGAGGTCCGCGACCTGATCTCCGGCCGCCACCGCGGCGAGCGCCGGCCACGCAGCGGCCGTGCCGCGAACGGCTCCGAAGTTCAGGCCGCCGGCCCACGTGGCCATCGCCTGCAGGGCCTTCGTCTGGACGTCAATCCACGCCGTCTCACTCCCCCACACCGCGCCCTCGATCGCCAGCCGCTCCCAGCGGCGGCCCGGGATGCGGCCGGGCGCCGGCCCCACCCCGCGCGAGGAAATCCGGACGACGCCCGCCGGCGGCGCGACGATCTCCGCGGGCCGGCCCTTCGCGATCCAGTACCGAATCAGGCGCTCGTGGACGCCAATCGGCGCGTAGTTGTCGACGGGAAAGAACGGGCGGTCCGCGATGTCGAGCGTGGACACGCGCGCGCCGTCGCGGATGCGGGCGCGACCGTCCGTGACCGTCACTTCGCTGTCGGCGGTAAAGAGGCGGTACGTCCGGCCCTTCGTCACGAAGTGCCGGACGTTCTGATCGGCGTCCAGCTCGAGCGTGGAAGCCAGCTCGACGGTGGTGCCGCGATCGGTAAATGAGAAGTCGAAATTCAGCCGCTCGCCGTCGGGCAGACGTGACGTCTTGACGACCTCGCGGCCGATCTCGTGACCGAGGAAAAACAGCCGAAACGTCGGCTTCGCCGCCGGCTGCGCCAGCAGCGGCGTGGCGAGAAACAGGGCGACGAGCAGACGTGCGCCTGCTCGCACTCAGTTACCCCATCTTCTGCATGGCTGACAGGAAGTCTCCATTGCTCTTGGTCTTGCCCATCTTATCGAGCAGAAGCTCCATCGCCTCCACCGGCGACAGCGGCGTCAGCACCTTGCGCAGGACCCAGATGCGGTTGAGGTCTTCCTTCGGGATGAGCAGCTCTTCCTTGCGCGTGCCGCTCTTGATGATGTCAATGGCCGGGAACACGCGCTTGTCCACCAGCTTGCGATCGAGGTGGATTTCCATGTTGCCCGTGCCCTTGAACTCTTCGAAGATGACGTCATCCATGCGCGACCCGGTGTCGATGAGCGCGGTGGACATGATCGTGATCGAGCCGCCCTCTTCGATGTTGCGCGCGGCGCCGAAGAAGCGCTTCGGCTTCTGGAGCGCGTTCGAGTCGAGACCGCCCGAGAGCACTTTGCCGGACGGCGGCGCGACCGTGTTGTAGGCACGCGCGAGGCGCGTAACCGAGTCGAGCAGGATCACGACGTCCTTCTTGTGCTCGACCAGGCGCTTGGCCTTTTCGATGACCATCTCGGCCACCTGGACGTGGCGCTGCGCCGGCTCGTCGAACGTGGACGAGATGACCTCGCCCCGCACGGACCGCTGCATGTCGGTGACTTCTTCCGGCCGCTCGTCGATGAGCAGGACGATGAGGTACACCTCCGGGTGGTTGGTCGTAATCGACTGCGCGATGTTCTGCAGCAGCATCGTCTTGCCGGTGCGCGGCGGCGCGACGATCAGGCCGCGCTGGCCCTTGCCGATCGGCGTCATGAGATCCATGACGCGCGCCGACAGGTTGTCGCTCGTCGTCTCGAGCCGCAGGCGCTCCTGCGGATAGAGCGGCGTCAGGTTCTCGAAGAAGAGCTTGTTGCGCGCCTGGTCCGGCGCCTCGAAGTTGACGGCCTCGACCTTGATCAGCGCGAAGTAGCGCTCGCCGTCTTTCGGCGGGCGAACCTGGCCGGACACCGTGTCGCCGGTCTGCAGATCGAACTTGCGGATCTGGGAGGGCGAGACGTAGATGTCGTCGGGGCCAGGCAGATAGTTGTAGTCAGGCGCTCGGAGGAACCCGAATCCGTCCGGCAGGACTTCGAGCACGCCTTCCGAAAACAGGAAGCCGCTCTGCTCGGTCTGCGCCTTGAGAATCTGGAAGATCAGATCCTGCTTGCGCATGCCGGTGGCGCCCGCGACGTTCAGATCCTTGGCGACCTGCGTGAGCTTCTGAATGCTCATGTCTTTCAGGTCGTTGATGTTGAGCGTCTGGGTGGGCTTCGCCTTGGGCGGAGCCGCCTCGGCCCCATTGGGGGCGGCGACCGGCGCCTCGGCCGGAGTCACTGTTTCGGGTTCGGTCTGGATGTCGGACGGGAGGTCAGCGGGTGGGTCGACAGGCTGCCGCCCTGGTGAGCGTCTGTGTTGGTGTGCCATGGGGGTTGAAGCTGAACAAGGTAACTGTGTTAACGGTGAAGTGTGGAACTGGTAACGGAAAGACCGGCCTTGGTCGGACGGTCGCTAACGCGGACGAACGAAGGGAGTATAGCACAGAGACTGAACTCAGGGAGATCCCTGAGGCCTATTCGAAGATCTTGCCCGGATTCAGAATGCCGTGCGGATCGAATGCCGCCTTGATCCGCTTCATCAGCGCAATCACGTCCGGCCCCAGCTCGAGACCCAGGTACTTCGCCTTCGCGAATCCAATCCCGTGCTCGCCGCTGATGGAGCCCTCGAGCGCGACGACGCCCCGGAATAAGGCCTCTTCCGCCTCGTGCGCGCGACGGATTTCGTCCTCGTCGTTCGCGACCATGACGTTCACGTGAATGTTGCCGTCGCCGACGTGGCCGAAGCACGGAAGGCGCACGCGATGGCGAGCCTTGAGCTCGTCCACCAGCCGGAACAGTTCGGGGATCCGCGCCTTCGGGACAACGACATCGTGATTGAACTTGACCGGCGCGATCGTCTTCAGCGCCGGCGAGAGCTCGTAGCGCACACGCCAGAGCTCGGCGCGCTCCCCGTCGTCCCGCGCCCGTAACAGCTCCGTGGCCCCTGCATCCCGGCACGCCTGCTCGACGCGCGTCGCCTCCCCCGCCACGAGCTCGGACAGCCCGTCGACTTCGATGAGCAGCAGCGCGCCCGTGCCTTCCGGCGCGAGCGGTCGGCCGCCGAGGTACGCGGCCACCGCATCGAGACTGTCCTTGTCGACCAGTTCCAAAGCCGCCGGAATCACGCGCGCTCGTACCAGGCGGAGGACGGCGTCCACCGCGTGCGTGACGCTGGGAAACGTCGCGCGGAGCGTGGCCTGGACCGGCGGCTTTGGCACCAGTCGCAGCACGACCTTCGTGAGAATCGCGAGTGTACCCTCGGATCCCACCAGCAGGTGCGTGAGATCGTAGCCCACCACGTTTTTCACGACCTTGCCCCCCGTCCGGATGATCTCGCCGGTCGGGAGCACGGCTTCGAGGCCCAGCACGAACCGCCCGGTCACCCCGTACTTGAAGGCCCGGGGGCCGCCGGCGTTTTCCGCCACATTCCCGCCAATCACCGACGTGCGCAGGCTGGCGGGGTCCGGGGGATAGAAGAGGCCGACACGCTCGACGGCGTCCTGCAGGTCGCCGGTCACCACGTTGGGCTCGACGACCGCGAGCAGGTTGCCCTCGTCAATCTCGAGGATGCGGTTCAGCCGTTCCAGGCTGACGACCACGCCACCGCGCACGGGCACCGACCCGCCTGTGTAGCCCGTCCCGCCACCCCGCGGCACGAGTGGCGTGCGCGTCTCGTGGCAGAGTTTCGCTATCGCCGCGACTTCGGCCGTGTTGGCGGGCAGGACGACGACGTCGGCCCGATGGCCGCGCTTGAGCGCATCGACGCCGTACGCCTCGCACGCCGCCGAGTCCGTTCGCACGAACTCCGCGCCGACGATCGCCCGGAGTTTTTCGATCATGGGACCAGGGACCCAGGACCAAGGACCCAGGACGACATGGGCTGATTACTTCCTGGCGAAACGGATGAGCCGCGTGATGCCTTCGCGCATGCGCTCGAGCGACGTCGCGTACGACAACCGCAGGTAACCCGGCATGTCGAACGCCTCGCCCGCCGTCGTCACGACATGTTCCTCGGCGAGCAGCGCGTCGGCGAACTCGAGGGACGTACGACGGCCGTTCGGCGAGAGGAACTCGCCGATTGACGGAAACACGTAGAAGGCGCCCTGCGGCACGGCGCATTCGAGCCTCGGCTCCTCTGCGAGCCACACGAGCACCTGATCGCGGCGGCGCTTGTACTCGGCGAGCATGTCGTCCACGCACTGCTGGGGTCCGAGGAGCGCGGCAAGCGCGGCCTTCTGGGTAATCGAGCTCACGTTGGAGGTCGAGTGGCTCTGCAGGGCGTTCGACGCGGAAACGACCGCCTTCGGGCCGGCGATCCAGCCGCAGCGCCATCCCGTCATCGCGTAAGCCTTGGAGGCTGATCCGCACAGAATCAACCGATCGCGCATGGCGTCGCCGAAGATCTTCGGCAGGTTGTGCGGCACGTTGTCGTAGATGAGGCGCTCGTAGCAGAGATCGATGATGACCCACAGCCCGAGGCGGGCGGCCTCGGCGGCCAGGATGCGAGCTTCGGATTCCGGCAGCAGCGCGCCCGTGGGATTGCCGGGCGAGTTGAGCACCATCGCCCGCGTGCGCGGGGTGACGGCGGCGAGCAACGCCTCGGCCTTGAGCGCAAAGCCGTCCTCCTGCCGCGTGCGGACCAGCACCGGTTTGCCGCCGGCGAACTTGATCTGCTCGACGATCGTCGGCCAGCCGGGCACGTGCGTGATGACCTCGTCGCCGGGATCGACGGTGGCAAACGCCGAATGGAGCAGGGCCTGCTTGCCTCCGGCGGTGATGATGACCTCGTCGGCGGCGTACGACACGCCGTAGTCTTCGCGATAGCGGAAGCCGACCGCGTCGCGCAGTTCGGTGATCCCCATGTTCGCGGTGTACTTCGTGAACTGGCCGTCGAGCGCGGCGTGCGCCGCGGCCGTCACGTGCGCCGGCGTCGGGAAGTCCGGCTCCCCCGCTCCAAGATCGACGACGTCGACACCCTGGCGCCGCAGCCGCTCGGCTTCGATCGTCCCCTTCATCGTGGGCGACATCGCGATGTGGCGCATGCGGTCGGCGAGACGAAGCGTCGTTGTACTCATGGCGATTCAGACCTGACGGATGCCGGAGCCGCCTTCGCGGCGTTGTTGAAGCCGGGCCTCGATCTTCGGCGGCACGAGCCCGGTGACGGCGCCGCCCAGCGAGACCACTTCCTTCACGAGCGTCGAGCTGATGTGCCCGAACTCCATCGCCGGCATCAGGAAGATGGTGTCGACGTCGTTGTTCAGATGGCGGTTCATCAGCGCCATCTGGCGTTCGTAATCGAATTCAGACGCGCCGCGGAGGCCGCGGATGATGGTGGAGGCGCCGTGGCGCTGCGCCAGCTCCGCGACGAGGCCGTCGAACGTCACGACCTCGATGCGGGAGCCGCCGCAGGCTTCCGTGATCATCGCGGCGCGCTCCTCCACCGTGAACCACGGCCGCTTGCCGGGGTTGACGAGCACGGCGACGATCACGCGGTCGAACAGGCGGCTCGCGCGGGCGATGACATCCGCGTGGCCGTAGGTCGGCGGATCGAAGGAACCGGGATAGATGGCGAGGCTAGCCATAGAAAGACAAGGCGCTGTCGCCCGCGACGAGCACGCGCGCGCGACCGAGCGGGCCCGCCTGGTCCGGCGACGCGCGGCGCCGGCTGTGTTCCAGCACGAGCCGTCCGCCCGGCGCGACGAGCGGCGCGGCGCGTTCGACGACGGCCTCGAGATCGACGCCCTCGTACGGCGGATCGAGAAAGACCAGATCGAAGGCGCCGCTCGCGAACCCACTCACGCGGCTGAAATCGTCGCGGATGATAGCACACGCATCTTCGGCGCCGCAGAGCCGCACGTTCGCGTCGAGCGACGCGAGCGCGCGCGGATCGCGCTCGACGAACGTCGCGTGCGACGCGCCGCGGCTCAGCGCCTCGAGACCGACGGCGCCGGTCCCGGCGAAGCCATCGAGGACGCGCGCGCCTTCGACCGACGGACCGAGCACGTTGAAGAGCGTCTCACGCAGGCCGTCCGACGTCGGACGCAACCCGGCGGCCTTCGGCCCCTGCAGCCGGCGTCCCTTGCGCTGTCCCGCGATGATGCGCATCTCTCTACCCTACGCCGGCCAGCCCGAATCGCGCCGCCCAGTTGGCCGACAAGTACTCGACGAGCGGCCGGGCGCCGCGCGCGTCGTCGAGCCACGCGACGGCCTCGCGCCGGGCCTCTTCCATCATCGCGAAATCGCGGACGAGATCGCCGACCCGCAGCGTCGGCAGGCCGGACTGCCGCGTGCCGAAGAAGTCGCCGGGCCCCCGCAGCGCCAGATCGCGCTCCGCAATCACGAACCCGTCCGTCGTCTCCACAAGCGCGTCGAGCCGGCCCTTCCCGCCCGGCCCGAGCGGCGGCTGGTACAGCAGCACGCACGTGGACGCGTGCACGCCACGGCCGACGCGCCCGCGCAGCTGGTGCAGCTGCGAGAGGCCGAAGCGCTCGGCGTGCTCGACGACCATCACCGTCGCGTTCGCGACGTCCACGCCCACTTCGATGACGGTCGTGCACACGAGCACGTTGACGTCGCCGCGCGAGAACCCGGACATCACGCGATCCTTCTCGTCCTGCTTGAGGCGCCCGTGGAGCAGCGCGACGCGATAGTCGGGAAACACCTCCGCCTGCAGGTGATCGGCCATCGCGGTGGCGGCGCGCAGATCCACCTTCTCCGATTCCTCCACGAGCGGGTAGACGACGTAGATCTGCCGGCCCTGCTCCAGCTCGCGGCGGACGCGCCGGTAGATCTCCTCGCGGCGCGACTCCGGCTGCGCCAGCGTGCGAATCGGCTGCCGTCCGGGCGGCAGGTCCCGGATCACGGACACGTCCAGGTCGCCATACGCGGACAGCGCCAGCGTGCGCGGGATGGGCGTCGCCGTCATCACCAGCACGTCCGGGTTCAGGCCCTTCTGGCGCAGCGTCGCGCGCTGCATCACGCCGAAGCGGTGCTGCTCGTCGATGATGACGAGCCCGAGCGATCGAAACGACACGGCCTGCTCGGCCAGCGCATGCGTGCCGACGACGAGGTGTATGGCGCCGCTCGCGAGCTCCGCGAGGATCTCGCGCCGGCGCGCCGGCGTCGAGCTCCCGGTGAGCGAGGCCACGCGGAAGCGCGCCTGATCGAGCATGCGGCGGATCGTCAGGTAGTGCTGGTCCGCAAGAATCTCGGTCGGCGCCATGAAGGCGACCTGCAGGCCGTTCTCCATCGCGACGAGCGCCGCGATGAGCGAGACGACCGTCTTGCCCGCGCCGACGTCGCCCTGCAGCAGCCGGTTCATCGGCTCCGGCTTCTGCATGTCCTCGACGATCTCGCGCAGCGCGTCCTTCTGCCCGTCGGTCAGCTTGAACGGCAGCACGCGCCGCGCGGCGTCTCGGATCTGGTCGTTGATCACGACCGGACGCGGCTTGCGGTCCGCGGCGCGGCTCTGCTTGCGCTGAATCAGGCCCGCCTGAAAGAGGAAAAACTCTTCGAAGATCAGCCGCATCTGCGCCGGCGTCCGGAACGCGTTCAGGGCTTTGAGATCGGTCCCGACATCTGGAAAGTGCGTCTGCCCGATCGCGGCGGAGCGTTCCGGCAGGCCCCGCCGCTGCCGAATGAGGTCCGGGAGCGGATCCTGGAGCCCCGGCGGCAGCTCCGAGACGAGCCGGTGCATCAGCGTTCGCTGCATCCGCGGCGTGACCGAACCGGCCTTCTCGTAGATGGGGACGATCCGGCCCGTGTGGATTGTCGCGTCGGTGTCGTCGGCGTCGCCGCGCACGATCTCGTACTCGGGATTGGTGAACTGGAGTCCCCCGCTCCCGCGGAACTCCACCGTCCCGAAGAGCACGACCTGCTGACCCGGATGAAACACGTCGCGCAGGAAGGACTGATTGGGGAACACGGCACGCACCGGACCCGACTCGTCCTTCACGATCAGCTCGTACAGCTTGAAGCCGGGCCGGCGCGTCGGCCGGACGCCTCCGGAGAGCACGCTCCCGACGACCGTCGCTTCGAGGCCGGGCCGAAGGCTCTTGACCGGCACGAGCGTGGCGCGATCCTCGTACCGCAGGGGAAAGCGCAGCAGCAGGTCTTCGACGGTCTGCAGCCCGACACGGGCCAGGTCCGCCGCCCGGCGCGGGCCGACACCCTTGATGAACTGCAAGGGCGTCGAAAGGAAGTCGGACACGAAAGGGATTATTGAACGATCGTCGCGGCGCCGCGCTGCACTTCCACCTGCCGGATGTTGGCCGGCAGCACGAACGGGCTGTCCATGTCCCAGCCGTTCGGGTGTTCCGGAGTCTTCGAGTAGTAGCTGACGATCTCCTGCAGCAGGGTCTTTGGAACCGATACGCCGCCGACCGTGGCCGAGGCCAGCTGGAATACGCCCTTGCCGTTGGCGGCATGGAGCGTGCCCGTCATGATGGCTTCGACCGAGCCCGTGATGTAGTTCACCGGATCGGTCCAGCTGCGCGTGCGTGATTTCCGGATGGCGTCGAGGTCGATGATCGCGCGGCCGATCACGCGGCCCCCGTCGCCGATCGTGATGCGCGGCTCGGTCATGCCCACGGGCAACACGCCGGCGTATTTCAGGTAGGCGTTGACTTCGCGCTCGCTGACCGGCGTCCGCAAGGGCTTGTCGGTCGCCTTGGGCGCGCGGTTGCCGCGCTCGGTGATGCCCGCAATCTTCTTTTCCATGCTGACGGCTTCCGCGCGCGTGAATTCCTGCGCGCCGGCTCGCACGACGACGAGCGCCGCCAATGCTAGGCAACCGGCAGTGACCGCGAGCCGGCGGATCATGACTTCAATACTAACTGACGCGCTACTGCCCGCCGCGGCCTTTCGCCGGTGGCGCGGCCGGCACCGTCCCGCCGCCGCCCGCGCGGCCGGCGCGCGCCCGGGCCAGCAGTTCGATCTTCCGTCGCTCCATCCGCTCCTCGAACAGGCGGAACCGCACCCGCTGGTACGGCGTGAAAATGCCATCCAGCTCCTGCGTCACTTGCCGCATCTCCTGTGCGGTACGCTCCGTCTGCTGGTCGAAGGCCTTCAACTTCTCGGTCAGCGCGGCGTCGTCCGGTCTCTGGCCCGCGAACGCCATGGCGTTCAAGTCGCGGAGCATCCGCTGCCGCTCCATCATGTGGCGCCGGCGCGTGGACTGCACGCGCTGCATCTTCGCGACGAAGTCCGGGTACTGCGTGTTCGTCAGCTCCAGATCCTTCTCCGCCTCGACGAGCGCCCACGCATCCACGAGATTCTGCACGGTCTGCAGGTTGAGGTTGACCTCGCCTCCGGGCCCGCCCGGCGCACGCTGCCCGCCCGTCGGCCGGCCGGCCTCGCGCTTCTGGCCCTGGCCGCCCGCCGGTGGTGGCGGCGCCTGCGCGCTGACGCTGGCAAGCGCCACCGTGAGAGTGCCCAGTAGCACCGCCGTCTGCTTCACACCGCGTGTGAATGTCGTCATTCGAGTCCACCCATCTCCCGTTTGAGGAGCTTCACGAACGCCGCCCGCTCCTGCGGCGACAGCTCGTCAATCACCGCATCGGCAACGCCCGCTTTCGGCCTCGCCACCTGCTGCACGTCGTCCCACCCGAGATCGTCGGTGAGACTCACGACGAGATCCCAGCTTTCGATATCCACCGCCGGCGGGGAATCCAGATCCGCGATCACCAGCTCCGCGGCCGGGCCGGGCGGCATCAGCCGTGGCATCGCCACCATCACCGCGAGCACCGCGAGCGCCCCGCCAACCAGCAAGGCCGGCCGCCACCAGGCGTCCCACCGCGGCGGGGACGAGACGGGCATCGTGGACGTCGCCTCGCGCACGCGATCCGCGAAGTGATCCCAGAAGAGCGGCGACGGTTCCCGAACCGGCGCCGCGCGTTCCGCTTCCTGCAGGATCGCGCGCACGCGATCGACCTCCGCGCGGCAGGCGCCACACGCGCTGAGATGCTCGCGCGCCGCGGCTCCGACTGTGCCGTCGATCGCCTCGACGATGAGCTGGGGGGTCAGGTGAGTAGTCATGACGATTCCAAAATCCGTTTCAGGTTTCCCAGCGCGTGGAACAGGTTGGCTTTCGACGCGCCGACCGAGCCGCCCAGCACGCGCGCGATTTCCTCGTGCGACAGCTCCTGATAGATGCGCAGCACCACCGTCGCACGCTGCTTCGGCGGCAGCTGCGCGATCGCCTGCCGCACCGCTGTCGCGCGCTCCCCGCGCACCACCGACGCCAGCGCATCGACCGCCGCCGCATCGGCGCGAGGCGCCGCCTCGATTGGTTCCGTCAGCAACTGCCGGGCGGCCCGGCGGTTGAGGCACGCGTTGACGCCGACGCGATAGAGCCACGTGGCGAGCGACGAATCGCCCTTGAATTTTCGCAGGCCCTTGAAGGCCCGCACGAACACGTCCTGCGCCAGGTCTGCCGCGTCCTCGTGGTTGTGCACGAAGCGGAAGCACAGCTGGTACACCTGGCGCTGATGGCGGCGCACGATCACGTCGAACGCCTCACGGCGCCCGCGGAGAAAGGCCTCCACGAGCGACCGATCATCCGCGTCGGCGAGGTCCGCCGCCGTATCCACGCTGGCCTGCTCAGGCCGTGTCATCTGGACGCCCCACGCCGGCGTTCGCCTCCAGCCCGTCAGGATCGCTGAGCCCGCTCCCAACTCCATACCGTCCTGAAGGCTTAGACTCCATCGCCCCAACCGGCGTTACATCCCCTAAGGAATGTATTTACAGTGATTTACCGCGCCCACTGGCCGCCGCCCCCAACAACCGCTCGACCTCCGCGGTCGTCGGCAGGGACCCCTGCGCCCCAATTGACCGGCAGGCCAGGGCCGCTGCCGCGTTAGCGTAGGCCAGAAGACCTTCCAGATCGACATCACCCCCAGCCGCCCACCGCGCTGCAAACGCACCCCGGAACACGTCCCCCGCCCCGGTGGTGTCCCGGACGCTGACGGCGCTCGCTGGCGTGCGAATCTCACGACCGCCTTCTCGAGCGACCGATCCATCTGCACCCAGAGTCGTGATCCACACAGGCATGTAGGCCGCCGCGGCCTTCGCGGCGGCGCTCCGTGAGAACCCCGCGCTCGCAATCACCACGTGAGCGAGCTCCAGCAACTGCTCCAGTCCTTCGACCGGTTTCTCGACATCAACCATCACGCGGCTCCCCGCCGCGCGAGCCGCCTGGGCCGCGCGGATCGATCCCGGCACGTCCGTCGCGTCCAGCATCAGGATCCTTGTGGATTGAAACACGGCCGGATCAATCTCTCCGTCGCTCAGGGCCAGGCGCGGATCGCGCCGTTCGAGGACGGTGCGCCGGCCCTCGGCATCGACGAGCACCACCGCCGTGCGCGTGCTCACGCCTGCCCGCTCGATCGCGACGACGTCCACGGCGCCGGCGGAAAGCGCCGCACGGACGTCGCCGGCCCAGGAATCGTCGCCGAACACGCCGACGTAGCGCGCACGGCACCCGAGACGCGCGGCAGCCAGCACGGCCGTCGCCGTCTGTCCGCCGGGTTGCATCTCGAGTGCCTGGAGATCTGCCTTCGTATCCGGAGCAGGGAACGTGCCCGTCACCGCGAGGAAATCGATGCTGTTCTCGCCGTAGCCGACGACGTCGAACTCGGTCGCCGCAGCGGGTCGCAGTTCATATGGGCTGGCCGACGGCACGGCCCATACGCTAGCACTCGATGCCGTCACGCCGTTCAGTTCTGTGCTGTATGCTCTCGCGCGTGCAGACGCCTTATTCCGTGACGCTCCCGCTTCACTGCACCACCTGCTTCGGGGCCATCCGCCTGACCTACCAGCCGGCGGCGGGAGAAGACAAGCACTACAGCTACGCCTGTCCGCACTGCAAGAACCAGGTTTACATCCGCCTGCCTGGACCCATCGTGACGCTGTCCAAGACTGGTGAGCGCGCTTGACGCGCCGGTGGGAATTGAGCCTTTCGCAGACCCAACGGCTAGCGGCGATCTTCGGCTCTGTGGACGCTGAGCACGTCACCGGGCAGCATGATCCGGACTTCCTTCACGCAGTAGGGGCAAGTGTAGAGGCTGAATTTCTCCTGCCCATGGTCAGGCCGGAAGATCACGCGGACGGGGCTAAAGCAGGCCGTGCAATGCAGCGGTAGGGTGACTGGCGCTTTGACGACGACATCCATGAGGCCACTCTAGGCCCGTCTGGACCCTCCGTCTGTGCAAGAGGGTACAGCCCGGTCCAGTACCCCAGCCGAGCGGATCCATCCGGTAGCCCGTCCACGAGGCCAGCACTTTGCCCTCGTCGAAGGACACGCTAGCTTCGGCGCATCCGCGAATATCCCCAGCCGCCGCCGCCGAGCACGAACACCACCAAGAGAACGATCAGGAGGGTCGACATGGTCACACCTCACGTACCAGGGTACGGATCCTTCGACCGAACGTCTGCGCTGTAGTGCACACCGCAGGGGTTGCTCAGGTAGGAGTTACGCCTTTCCTACGCGCTGACCCGTCGTGTGACACCGCCGCCTGACACTGGGTCGCGATGAGTTTGCTCCCCGCTCGATCGTCGAAGTCGCTCCTCATCTGCGCGCTCGACCTGGCGCTGATCGTCCTCTTTCCGGTCGTGACCGTGCTGGCTATTCTTGCGCTGCCGTACCTTCTGGCCCGCTGGGCGTACGTTGGGATCGATACGGTGATCGACACGCTGCAAGACACCGCGGCATAACGCAAAGTTTGATCTTCGCCTTTTCTTTGCGTATAGTCGCACCGGACTTTCGCCCTCACAACCCCGAGGCGAGGAGCGTGCCGTGCAGCCACTCACCAAACGCCAGCGAGAGATTCTCGACTACCTGCAGGAGTTCATTCAGCAGCACGGCTACGCGCCGAGCCTCGAAGAGATTGGCCGGCGCTTCAGCCTGTCGTCGCTCGCCACGGTCCACAAGCACCTGACGAATCTCCAGGACAAAGGCTGCATCCGCCGGTCCTGGAACCGGAGCCGATCGGTCGAGCTGCTGTCGGCGCGGACGGGCCAGCGCGCGATCGAACTGCCCCTCCTCGGCTTCGTCGCGGCCGGCGTGCCGATCGAGGCGGTGGCCTCGAACGAGACGATTGCGGTCCCGGAGGACCTGGTCGGCAAGCGCGACACCTACGTGCTGCGCGTGCGCGGCGACTCCATGATTGACGAGCAGATTCGCGACGGCGACTTCGTCATCGTCGAGGACCGCAAGACGGCCGACAACGGCGAGATGGTCATCGCGCTCGTCGGCGGCACCGACGTCACGCTCAAGAAGTTCTACCGGGAGAACGGCCGCATCCGCCTGCAGCCCGCCAATCCCGCCATGCAGCCGATGCTGTTCGACCCGTCCAACGTGCAGCTTCAGGGCGTCGTGGTCGGGGTTATGCGAAAGTATTGAGGCATGTCCAAGCAAATCAACTTCACCATCGTCCCGGAGGATCCGGCGGATCCGACGCGGGCCCGGCGGGAGTACGCCAACTTCTGCGCCGTGGCGCACACGCCCTTCGACCTGACGCTGACCTTCTGCGACGTCCGGCCGCTGTCGGAGCGTGACGTCAAGAGCGCCGAGGCGTCGCAGACCGTGCTCGCGCCGGTGGTGGCGCGGATCGCGCTGCCTTTCGGCGTCGTGCCGGGCCTGATCGCGGCGCTGCAGGAGCAGCTGCGCGCCGTGCACGAAGCCCAGGCGGCCGGGCCGGCGTCCGGACCGGAGTGGCCCAAGACGCCGCTGCACTGATGTCGCGCGCCGCTCGCGTCCTCGATCGGCTCGAGGGCCAGCACCCGAACGCGACGACCGAACTCAACTACTCGACGCCGTTCGAGCTGCTGGCCGCGACGATCCTTTCCGCGCAATGCACCGACGCGCGCGTCAATCAAGTCACGCCGCGGCTGTTCGCGAAATATCCGACGGCAGCGGCCATCGCCCGGGTCGAACCCGAAGCGCTCGAGCCGATCGTCAAGCCCACCGGATTCTTCCGCGCCAAGTCGCGAAGCCTCGTCGGCATGTCGCGCGCGCTCGTCGAGCGGCACCACGGCGAGGTGCCGGCGTCGATGGAGGCCCTCACGAAGTTGCCGGGTGTCGGACGGAAGACGGCCAACGTCGTGCTCGGACATGCGCTCGGCGTGCCGGGCCTGCCGGTCGATCGTCACGTGCTGCGCGTCGCGAACCGGATCGGGCTCGTGCGTTCCGACGATCCGGTGGTCGTCGAGTCGAAGCTGGGCAAGGCGCTGCCGCCCGAGCGCTGGACGCGCGCGTCGGACACCTTGATCCTGCACGGACGGCGCGTCTGCAAGCCGAAGCCGCTCTGCGATCGCTGCCAGGTGCGCGGCGACTGCGAGTACTTCCGCAAGCTCGGCGCCAAGCGGCCGCCGGCGGCGCGGTCGCGCCGGCGCAAGGCGGCACGATGACGCGCTCGGACTTTCGGGAGCTCGTGGACGAAGCGCTCGAGACGATCCCGCAGCGCTTCCGCGACGCCATGCAGAACATCGCGATCGTCGTGGACGATGAGCCGACGCCGGAGCAACTGGAGAGCGTCGAGATTCAGCCGCCGGACACCCTGCTCGGCCTGTATGAGGGCATCCCCCTTCCGGAGCGCCAGTGGGCGCACGGCAACACCCTGCCCGACAAGATCACGCTGTTCCAGCGCCCGATCGAGGAGTCGAGCGAAGACGAGGACGACCTGGTCGTCTGCATCGGCGAGACGCTGATTCACGAGGTCGGCCACTACTTCGGGTTGTCGGAAGAGGAGATCGAGGAGATCGAGGAGAAATACTGGCGGGGAGAAGAACAGTGAAGAAGACAAAAGGCCCCCGGGCGTCATTTCGCCCGAGACCGGCGGGGCGTTTTCCTCGCGCGCGCAAGCGCTTCGCGCAGCACTTCCTCACGTCCGTCTGGGCCGACAAAGTGGTGGCCGCTGTCGATCCCCAGCCGGGCGACGCCTTCCTCGAGATCGGACCCGGCACCGGCTCGCTGACCCTGCCCCTTGCCGCAACGGGCGCGCCGATCGTGGCCATCGAGCTCGATCGCGACCTGGTCCGGCTGCTGACCGAGCGCGTTCCGGCCAACGTCACGCTGATCTCGGGCGACTTCCTGGATTTCGATCCCATCCCGGTGCTGCGCGGGCTCGAGCCGCAGCGGATGCCCGACGCCCTTGAGTCAGGCCGGTCGCCGTTTCGGTTCCGCGCCGTCGGCAACCTCCCCTACAACGTCGCCTCGCGCATCGTCCTGCGCCTCGTCGAGTACCACCGCAACCAGCCGCTGTTTGCGGATGCGACCGTCATGCTGCAGCGGGAGGTCGCCGAGCGGCTCCTGGGGAAGCCCGGCACGAAGGACTACGGCGTGCTGACGATCCTCACGACGCTTCACGCGCGGGTGACGCGCCTGCTCGATCTCCCCCCGGGCGCGTTCCTGCCCCGGCCGAAGGTGCACTCCACTGTCGTCCGCCTCACTTTCGGCCAGCCTGCGGCCCGGGTCACCGACGAGCGGCGGTTCGAGCGAATGGTGAAGACGATGTTCAACCAGCGGCGGAAGACGCTGGGCAACGCGCTCAAGAGCTTCCACCGCCAGTCGGCCGACGTCATCCGCCAGGCGGGCCTCGATGCGCGCCGCCGGCCGGAGACGCTGCAAGTCACAGAGATCGCTCGGCTTGCAGAGACGTTCGCGGCGATTGAGCGGCCCCCTATGCTATAGTTCCGCCAGCTTTCCAGCCTGTTTTCGGGTCTCGCCCAGCGACCCATCGGGCCGGACACATTGGCCGTTCTGCGGTGCGCCCGCGCCGCGGCTGTGCCCGTCGCGAGCTGCTGCTCGAGAGGGGTTCGTGTCCGGAAGAGGCGAGGTTACTTCGTTGTCCGAATCGGCTCCCCCGCGCGAGGCGCCGGCGGTGGACGTGATCCCGCTCGGCGGTCTCGGCGAGTTCGGCATGAACATGCTGCTCGTCGCGTCTGGCGGCACCGCCATTCTCGTCGACGCCGGCGTGATGTTTCCGGAGCCGGAGCTCTTCGGGGTCGATCTCGTGATTCCAGATCTCTCCGCCCTCGAGGCGTACAAGGGCCGCATTGCCGCCCTCGTGCTGACGCACGGCCACGAGGACCACATCGGCGCGGTGCCGCACGTCATTCATCTCGTGAACGGTCCGGTCTACGGCACCAAGTTCACCCTGGCGCTGGTGGAACCGAAACTGGTTGAGCACGGCATCGACGCCGCCGACCGCCTGGTGGCGGTCTCGCCGCGGCAGTCGGTGACGGCGGGCCCGTTCCGGATCGAATTCCTGCGCGTCACGCACAGCATTCCTGACGCGGTCGCGCTTGCGATTCACACGCCGGTCGGCACGATCGTCCACACCGGTGACTTCAAGATCGATCAGACGCCGCCGGACGGCGAGCTCTTCGACCTGCACCGGTTCGCGCAGCTCGGCTCCGAGGGCGTGCTCGCGCTGTTCTCGGACAGCACGAACGCCGATCGCCGCGGCGTCACCGGCTCGGAGCGCGACGTCCTCGACGGCTTCGAGGAGATCTTCAGCAGCGCGACGGGCCGCATCTTCGTCACCGCGTTCTCGACGAGCGTCTATCGGATTCAGATGCTGGTCGAGCTGGCCGAACAATTCGATCGCAGGGTCGCGTTTCTCGGCCGGGGCATGCAGCAGACGTCGCAGATCGCCGAGCGGCTGGGCTACCTGAGGATACCCGCCGGCCTCCAGGTCCGGGATTCCGACGTCCGGGACCTGGCGCCGGACGAGGTGCTGTGCCTCTGCACCGGCTCCCAAGGGGAGCCGCTGGCCGCCCTCCCCCGCATGGCCATCGACGACCATCGCCATGTCCGGATTGGGACAGGCGACCTGGTCGTCTTCTCAGCCCGGCAGATCCCCGGGAACGAAAAGGCCATCGGCAGGGTCATGAATCACGTGGCCCGGCGGGGGGCGGAAATCGTGGCCGACGGGGACAAACATATCCATGTCTCCGGCCACGGCAGCTCGGAAGAGCTGAAAATGCTTGTATCACTTGTGAGACCGCGCTTCTTTGTGCCGATACATGGTGAGTACCGGCAGTTGACCAGGCATGCGCGTATGGCGTCGATGGTGAGCCCCCAGACCAAGGCGATCCTGGCCGAGAACGGCGACGTTCTCCGGCTGGATGCCGAGGGTGTCCGCATCGCCGGCAAAGTGACCGCGGGCCGGGTCCTTATTGACGGCACGCGGACGGGGGAAATCGCGGATGAGGTGTTGCGTGACCGGCGGCACCTGGCCGGCGACGGCCTGGTCGTCGCGGTCGCGGCCATCAACCGCCAGACGGGGGCGCTCGAACAGCCGCCCGAGATCATCACGCGGGGGCTGGCGGTGGACCCGAAGCACGACGCCGTGCTGAAGGACGCGCCCGGACTGCTCGCGCGGGCGATCTCGGAGGCTCCGCTCGAGGAGCGCACGGACCCCGGGTTGCTGAAGGAACGGATCAAGGTCGAGATGCAGCGAATGTTCCGCAAGCGGGCCGGCCGCCGGCCGCTCGTCTTGCCAGTCGTGATGGAAGTCTGAGGAGCGAATTCGTGTCGGAGTCTGCTTTGAAGCGTCGGATGAATGAGATCACGGGGGTCGCCCTGTTTGCGGGGGCCATGCTCTGGCTGGTGGCGCTCGGGAGCTACTCGCCGAGCGATCCCGCCTGGTTCTTCAACA
>Ga0137313_1000188_pt1 | contig 21265 bp, 22 predicted proteins | sample EasRivERMZT166_2_FD_102287 | JGI IMG/M metagenome (GOLD analysis project Ga0137313, IMG submission 102287) | Soil microbial communities from meander-bound floodplain in the East River, Colorado, USA - East River MetaG ERMZT166_2 | ecosystem: Environmental > Terrestrial > Soil > Floodplain ...
CGAACGACATCACCAGGAGGCCGCTGTACACCAGCGCCACCGGAAGACCCGCCCACAGAAACGGCGCGGCGAGGAGGCCGGGCAGCAGGATCGCGTCGGAGTAAGCGAGCGTGTTCTGAGCGGGGTAGAACATGGTCCCATCGAACAGCCGCCAGGGGTCGTGCGTGAGCTGATAAGCGACCGTCGACAGCCGCCACATCGAAAACAGCGGATCGCCGAGATCAGGAGCGCCGTTGAACAGCTGAAATTGCTGGCGGAGGACCCAGGCAGTGGCAACGACGAGCAGCGCCGCCGCGTTCACCCACTCGCGCCGGGGCGGAAGCCAGAGGCGCTCGCCCGGCCAGGCGGCGGACGATCGAGCCCGTCGCCGTGCCGTCAGCCGTTCGCGGAGCGAGGGATGACGCACGACCAGGTGCCTGACGACGACGAGGATCGCAGGGTAGAGCGCGAGCCGCCATGCGCTCGTCATGCTGAACCGGAACACGCCCTCGCCGATGCGAAAGCCGCCGGTGAACTCGACGAGCAGTAACAAGAGGAACGCGGCGAGGCAAATCCGATCGCCCCACGCGGCCAGCCGCGGCGAGTTCATGCGCCGACAAGGATACTTGAGTCAGCGCGCGCGACGGCGCTTCCCGGCTCGCGGCGGCTCAACGGCGTACTCGAGCGACACAGTACCTGTCTTCGGGTAGACCTTGTGCTCGGTCAGCCGTAGCGTCGCGCGAGCCGCCCGCGGCGGCAGCAGGGGAGTACCGCCGCCCAGCAGCACTGGGATGATCCCCACGCCGACGGCATCCACGAGGCCGAGGTCGAGGAGACTGCGGAACAGATCGCCGCCACCGAAGAGCCAGATGTCCTTGCCCGGCGCCTGCTTCAGCCGCGTCAGCTCGTCCCGGGTGTCGCCGGAGAGGAGCGTGACGCCGCTCGGTACTGACGTGAGCGTTCGCGAGACGACGAGAATGCTCCAGTCTTTGAAGGGGCCGCCTCCGCCGCCGCCCCGCCCGCCCATCGCCTGCCAGGTTTTCCGTCCCAGCAGCATCGTGTCGAAGCGGCTGTAGAGCTCCTCGAAGGCGGGGCCAAGGTCCGGGTCCATGACGATCCAGTCGGCTTCGCCGTTCGGACCCGCAATGTACCCGTCCAGGCTCATGGCCACCGAATAAACGATGCGACGCATGCGCTACCTCCCTGGTAGCCGCAGTATAACTGAATGCGCGTTTAGTAACGACCGATAAGTTAACTGGCGTTTACTATCTATCCATGGCCCGACCTCGAACCGCCAGCGACGAGGACATCCTCCGCGCCGCATTTGTTGCCATCAGCCGGCTGGGGCCGGCGCGCCTGACCCTCGCCGACGTGGCCCGCGAGGCCGGCCTGACGCCGGCCGCCCTGGTCGGGCGATTCGGCTCGAAGCGCGGCCTCCTCCTGGCCGCGGCCGCCGATGCGGCGGGCGGAGACGCCTACATCTTTCCCGGCCTGCGCCAGCGGCACCGGTCGCCGCTCGCGGCGTTGTACGGCTTGGCGGAGTGCCTGGCAGGGCTCTACGGCGAGACCCCGGAAGCCGTCGCGCACACCCTCGCCTTCGCGCAGGCCGACCTCAACGACCCCGAGTTCCACCAGCACGCGTTGACGGGGTCCCTGGGTATGCGAACCGGGATCCGCCAGTTTGTCCGGGAGTCGATCGCGAAGGGAGAGCTGCGGCCGTGCGATGCGACACGCCTCGCGGGCGCGCTGCACGCCACGCTCACCGGCTCGCTCATCAACTGGGCCACGCACCGTCAGGGGCGCCTGGCGGCCTGGCTCAGTCGTGATCTGAAGGCCGTGCTCGATCCGTACCGGGCGCAGCCACGTCGCAAAGCCGCCCGAACGTCAGCCCCTTCAGCCTGAGGAGCGGGATGAGCTCGGCGGTCGCGCGAACGGTGTGCGCGCGATCGGCGCGAGGATTGTCGTGGTGCCCGTCGTGCATCACGACGATGTCGCCGTCGGACGCCTTGCTGGCGAGGCGTGCTGCCAGCTTCTCGGGCCTGGACCGCCGCCACCAGTTGAAGTCCCACATTCCGAAGCTCCAGCCGGCGAGGCGATAGTCGGCACGATCGAGACCTGTGTACATCTCGCCGCCGCGCCAGCCCGCATGCGGCCGGAACAGCCGGCAGGGCGCGCCGCCCGCGAGCGCCGCGATCTGATCCGCGTCCGCATTGAGTTGCCGGGCCAGCGCCTCCGGGCGCTTGAGCATGAGGGCGCGTGTGTGTGAATGAAGTCCAATCGCGTGTCCGTCGGCCAGCATGCGCCGCAGGATCGGCGCCGTCTCCTGAGTCACGTGCTTCGGAATGATGAAGAACGTCGCCCTGGCCCGCTCGCGCGCGAGGACGTCCAGTAGCGCCGGCGTCGCCGCGGGGTTCGGCCCGTCGTCGTACGTCAGATAAATGGTTGGCGCCCCGTTCTGACGCGGAGCATGCCAGACGGACCGATCCGGACCGATCCACTCGAGGAGAAATGGAAAGGGCGCCGTGTGCGCCAGTGCCACGATGCCGATCCCAATCGCGGCGACGACCCAGAGCATCTGGGGCCGATTCTGGCATAGCTCGGCTGGTAGGATCCCCGCGGATGTTGGACTTCCGCCGCTTCGAAGCACTGACCTTCGACTGCTACGGCACGCTGATCGATTGGGAATCCGGGCTTCTCGAAGCCTTCTCGCTGGCACTGTCGGGTTCGTACGATCGGGACGATCTCCTGAGGCGCTTCGCCACCCACGAGACGCGACTCGAGGCGGGGCCGTACCTCAGCTATCAAGGCGTTCTTGCGAAGACACTTCGTGCCATCGCGCAGGAATTGGAGGAGGAGCCATCAGAGGCGCAGGTCGCAGCGTTTGCGCAGTCGGTCAAGGAGTGGCGCCCGTTTGCGGACTCGCCGGCCGCGCTCGCGCAGCTGGGCGCTCGCTTCCGGCTCGGCGTCATCACCAACTGCGATGACGATCTCTTTGCCGCGTCGAATACCAGACTGGGCGTCACGTTCGATTGGGTGATCACCGCACAGCAGGTCCGGAGCTACAAACCCGCCGACGCGAACTTCCTGGCGGCGTTCGAGCGCCTTGCCATTCCGCGCGAGCGAATCCTCCACGTCGCCCAGAGCCTGTTTCACGATCATGTGCCCGCTAAACGGCTGGGACTCCAGACCGTCTGGATCGACCGGCGTGCGGGCCGGCAGGGAATCGGCGCGACGCCGCCCGCCGGCGCGATCCCAGATGCGGTGTTCCCGGATCTTGCGTCGTTCGCCGCCGCGGCGCTCGCCTGAGGTCGATCGGAGTCTCGCGAACGGAGCACATGCTAAGATTCTGAGTTCGTACGCACTGCCCGCGCTTGCCAGTGCCGAGGTAGCTCAGTTGGTAGAGCACGTGACTGAAAATCACGGTGTCGGCAGTTCAATTCTGCCCCTCGGCACCATTTATCCTGAGAAAACCGGACGGCCACTACACGGCGCGGGACGCCGTAGGGCGCGGCCGATCCCCGGGTCTAAAGACCCCGGCCTCCACCACGCGATGGAGGCCGGGTCTTCAGACCGGCATACGTCAGGAGGCGTCGGGCACCGGCAGGCCCATCGCCGCGCGCAACTTGTGCTCAATCGCCGTGGCCGCCAGCGGATTCTGCTTCAAATACGCCTTGGCATTCTCGCGGCCCTGGCCCATGCGCTCGCCGGCGTATGAGAACCACGTGCCGCTCTTCTCGATGATGTTGCGCTCGACGCCCTGATCGATGAGATCGCCTTCGCGCGAGATGCCTTCGCCGTACATCATGTCGAACTCGGCCTCGCGGAAGGGCGGCGCGACCTTGTTCTTGACGATCTTGGCGCGCGTCCGGCCGCCCACCGTCGTTTCGCCGTCCTTGATGGCGCCGATGCGGCGGATGTCCACGCGCACCGAGGCGTAGAACTTCAGCGCGCGGCCACCCGTCGTCGTCTCCGGGTTGCCGAACATCACGCCGATCTTCTCGCGGAGCTGGTTGATGAAGATGAGGGACGTCTTGGACTTGGAGACGACGCCCGTGAGCTTGCGGAGCGCCTGGGACATGAGGCGCGCCTGCAGGCCCATCTGGGCGTCACCCATCTCGCCCTCGATTTCCGCGCGCGGCACGAGCGCCGCGACGGAGTCGACGACGACGACGTCCACGCCGTTCGAGCGAATGAGCACCTCGACGATCTCGAGCGCCTGCTCGCCGTTGTCCGGCTGCGAGACCAGCAGGTTCTCGAGGTCCACGCCCAGCTTCTGGGCGTAGCGCGCGTCGAGGGCATGTTCGGCGTCGATGAATGCCGCCACGCCACCGAGCTTCTGCGCCTGCGCGATGACCTGCAGCGCCAGCGTCGTCTTGCCGGAGGACTCAGGTCCGAAGATCTCGACGACGCGGCCGCGGGGCAGGCCGCCGACGCCGAGCGCCCAGTCGATGCTGATGGACCCGGTGGAGATGGCGGGAATGGCCGCGACGGCGTCCTTGCCGCCCATCCGCATGATGGAGCCTTTGCCGAATTGCTTCTCGATCTGTCCGACCGCCATCTCGACGGCCTTCGCGCGTTCCTTGTCGGTCCGGTCGTCCTGCTCGCGGCGATCCCGGTCGATGCGTTCCACTTTCTCGGTGCGTTCGAGGCGTTCTGGTGCTGGTGCCATGGGACTCCTTAGGGCGCCGCCACCGAATGGGGCGATGCGCGCCGGACCGTGGGTAATACTAGGGTCGTGCCAAGCGGCTGTCAAGCGAAAATCCATCGCCATAAGGCTCTATCCTGTGACAACAGAATGACTTACTGGCAGCGTGGACTTTCGCCTGCCGTCAGGTGGATCGCAGATTCTGCGATCTCCACGCGCCCTCTGATTGCAGATTCTGCAATGTGGCTATGACAGGGCAGGTCAGGGCGTTTTCGAACGTCAGCGCGCCCGGGCGAGTTGAATGGCGACGTCCCAATAGAACCGCACGAATCGGTGGAGCTCGGACTCGAGGATGCGTTCCTGGTCGCTGTGGGCGCCGAAGCCCTTGGGGCCGTCTTCGATGTCGGTCGCGGGGCCGACACCGTAGCACTGCATGCCCTTGCTGCGCAGGTACGCCATATCCGTCGCGCCCGTGCTCATCGTCGGGAGGGTGGGCGCCTTGTAGTGCTGCCGGACCGCGGACTCGATGATCTTGAACGCCTCTGAGTCGATGCGCGCGCCGATGCCCGGCGGGCGCGTGTCACGCTTCGCGAGCCGTACCTCGACGGTCGGATCGTCGATGACCTTGCGAATCTGATCCAGGAAGGCCGGCATGTCTTCGTCCTGAAGGCCGCGGACATCGAGTGTCGCGATCGCTTCTGACGGAATCACGTTGACGCGATACCCGGCCTGAATGATGTTCGGCGAGATCGACGTTCGCAGCATCGAGGCATGACGCGGTTCGTGCTTGCGGAAGTACTCGTCGGCCGCCGCCGCCGTCTTCGGGTCCAGCACAGCCCGGTAGCGCGCGGCCTGCTCGGGAGTCGAGATCTCGGCCAGCCGCCGGAAATACGCACTGGTGGTTTCATTGAGTCGGATCGGCGGCGTCCACGCGGCGACCGCGGCCACAGCCTTGGACGCGTGCGTGACCGCATTCGTCTCGAGCGGCACGGAACCGTGGCCAGCCGGACCGCGGGCGACCAGTTCGACGGCATACGGCCGCTTCTCGAGCGTTTGGATCGACGCAAACTTGGCCGCGCCGTTCTCGCGCGAGACCCCGCCGCCTTCGGCCAGGCAGTACTCCGCGTCGATCGCCGGATAGTGCTCGTTCACCATGAACTGAATGCCGACGCGCGTGGAGCCTTCCTCGCCGGATTCGGCGAGGAAGATGACGTCGCGATCCAGCGGAACCTTGAGGCGCTTGAGCAGCAGCATCACCATCAGCGACGCCGCGACGTTGTCCTTGTCGTCCACGGTCCCGCGGCCGTACACGTACCCGCCGTCACGCGTCGCCGAGAATGGCGGATGCGTCCACTTCTTCGGGTCCACGTTGACGACGTCGGTGTGCGCCATGAGCAGCAGCGGCCGGCGGGTGCCGTTGCCTTTCAACCGCGCGACGATGCTCGGCCGGTGCGCTTCGAGCGAAAACGTCTCGACCGGAATCCCTTCGGCCTCGAGCACCTGCTTGAGGTACGCGGCCGCGTCGGCCTCCCGGCCCGGCGGGTCAGAGGTGTCAAAACGAAGCAGCGCCTGGAAGTGCTTCAGTGTCTCTTCGTCGACGCGCGACCAGTCAGGCGCGGGGCTGGTCTGTGATGCGGCAATCGACAGAAGGACGGCCGCGAGCAGGATGTGTCGCATGCCGCAATGGTAGTCGAGGGCCCGTTACTCGCGACGGAGCGCCGTGACGACGCTCGTGGCTGCGCCGCGCAGGGCCGGTCCGATCGAGGCGGCGAGGGACACGCCCAACAGCAGGGCCGCCGCCAGGGGCACCGCCCAGAGGTCGGCGTTCACCGTTTCGTACAGGAATGGACGCAACTCGCGGGCCGCCGCCGCGCCGGCAAGCATCCCGACGCCGATGCCAATGGCGCCCGCGCGGAGCCCATCGCCGACCAGGAGCCGGGCAATCGCGCCGCGCGTGGCTCCCACGGCCGCGCGGATGGCAAACTCACGCCGGCGCTGCGCGACGCTGAAGCTGAGGACGCCGTACAAGCCCAACCCGGCTACGACGATTGCGAGCCCGGCGAAGATGCCGGCGAGCCGCGCAGCCAGACGGCGTTCCATCACCGTATCCGAGGCAATACCGTCGAGCGCGTCGATGCGCTGGACGATGAAGCGCGGATCGGTCGCGGCAATCTCCCGTCGCAAGGCAGCCGGCATCGTCGCGAGGCCGGCCGTCGCGCGCACGACGAGCTCGGATGTGCCCGACAGTCCAGGCAAATACCACTGCGGCTCGGCGGGCATGTCGAGCGCCAGATCGCGCGTGGCGCCGACGACGCCGACGATCTCGCGCAGCGCGCCCGTGATCCTCACGCGCTCGCCAATCGGCGATCGACCGGGAAAGTACTGCCGGGCCGCGATGTCATTGATGATGATCGGATAGTCGCGGCGGCTGAGGTCCGCTTCCGAGAAGCCTCGGCCCGCGACGATGGGAATCTGCATCGCACGGAAGTAGTCGTGGGCGACGAAACTCCCGGGCAACTCCCGCGTGCGGCCCTGCGCGAGTCCGTCGAGGATCTCGAACGTGTCGCGCACGATCCACTTGCCGGTGAGCGGCGTCGAATGCACGAACCCGACGGCGTCCACGCCGGGAACGGCTCGCAGCCGGGTCACGAGGTCACCCATGACCACCTGCGCTTCTCGCGTCGGGACGTACAGGATCGCGTCGGCGGCGAACACGCCTTCGGTGCGGTACCCCGGGTCCGTGTCGAGCAATCGCTGGAGGCTGCGGCCGAGCAGCAGGGCGCTGGCTGCCAGCGTGACCGACAGCGCGATCTGACACGCCACCAGGGTCCGGAGGCTCCGCCGGACATCGCTCCGTGTCACTCGGCTGGCGTGCGCGGGCAGCATTGCCGATCGGCGGCGCCAGAGCGCCGGAAATACGCCACACGCGAACGTGACCAGCACGGCCGCGCCTCCGAGCGCCAGGACGACGCCCGCATCAATGGTGATGCGGCCCACGAGCGCCTCGTGGCGCGGTGCGAGCCGCGCGAGCCACGCCCGGCCAATCCAGGCGATGCCCAGGCCGGCGCCGGCGCCAAGCACCGAGATCACGAATGCCTCCGCCGCTCGCAGGCGAACGAGGTCCGAGAGACGGGCGCCGAGCGCCAGTCGTACCGTGACCTCGTCAGTGCGTGTCGCACCGCGAGCAATCAGGAGGCTGGCGAGATTCGCGCACGCGATCGCAAGGACGAGCACTGCGAACGCCTGAAGCAGCGGTACCGCGCGGCTCAGGGGGCCGAGGATCTGTTGCCGGAGCGGCACGTTGACGAGCGTGCGGCCCGCGTGGCTCGCCGGATGCTCCCGCGCCAGTTGCGCCGACACGGCGGACAGCACCGCTTGGGCGCGCGGGTGATCCTGACCTGAGCCCAGCCGGCCGATCATCACGCCGCCCGGATGGCCGCCCGGAGGATCCGGCGCCAGGATCCAATAGTCCTGCTCGCCAGGCAGAAACCCGGCGCCGTGCCCGGGATGCGGCGGCCTCGCAAACGGAAACTCCAGTGCGGGTGGCAGGACGCCGACGACGACGAAGCGTTTGTTGTCGGCAAATGCGAGCTCGCGGCCGATGATCCCGGGATCCGCCCCGAAATCCCGCTGCCAGCGCGCATTGCCGATCACCATCGCCCGCGGGGCGCCGTCCGGCGGCAGCGTCGGCGGCACCGCGCCGAGCGCCGGTGCGATCTTCAGCACCTGGAACAGGCCGGTCGTCGCCCAGAGCCCGCGCCACCTCTGGTGCGACCGCTCGAGCTCGCGGACCAGCGCGCTGTCGCCGACGGCCGCCGTGGCTTCGTACGGCGACGTCGAGCGCGCCACCGCCTCGCCCTCCTCGCCGGTCGTGGTCTCGCGGACACCGGGCTTGGCCGCGGTCTCGGTCAGCAGCCAGGCCAGCGCATCGCCGTCTTGAAACGGCAGCGGCTTCAGCAGCAGACCGCTCGTCGCGCTGAAGAGCAGCGCGTTCACGCCCATGCCGAGCGCCAGTGTGAGCACGGCCGCCCCGAAGACCATCGGACTGGCCGCGAGCCGGCGCCAGGCTAGTCGCAGGTCAATCATGATGGGCAAATTCTAGTAACTGTAAAAGCCCTTACCGGATTTGCGACCGAGCTGCCCGGCGTCCACCATCCGCTTGAGCAGCGGGCACGGCCGGTATTTCGGATCGCCGATGCCGTCGTGCAGGACGTTCATGATGGCGAGGCAGACGTCGAGGCCGATGAAATCGGCGAGCGTCAGCGGGCCCATCGGGTGGTTCATGCCGAGCTTCATCACCTGATCGATGGCTTCGGGCGTGCCGACGCCCTCCATGACGGCAAACACCGCCTCGTTGATCATCGGCATCAGAATGCGATTGGCGATGAAGCCGGGGTAGTCCGCCGCTTCAACGGGCGTCTTCCCGAGGGCCTTGCAGAGATCAACCGCCGTGCGCATCGTCGCGTCGGTCGTGGCCTGGCCGCGAATGAGCTCGACGAGCGTCATCAGCGGCACCGGATTCATGAAGTGGACGCCGAGCACCTTGTCCGGCCGCTTCGTCGCCGCCCCGAGTCTCGTGATCGAGATCGAGGAGGTGTTGGAGCCCAGGATCACGTCCGGCCGGACGATGCCGTCCAGGCGCGAGAGCAGCGCGTGCTTGACCTCGAGCTGCTCGACCACGGCTTCGACGACGAAATCGACGTCGGCGAACGTGTCGAGCGAGGCCGCCGGCTGCAGCCGGCCGAGCGCCGCGGCCTTGTCGGCCGCGGCCAGCTTGCCCTTCTCGACAAACTTCGCGAGGCTCTTCTCGATCGTCGCGCGCGCGCGATCGACCGCTCCGGGCGCCGCGTCGTGCAGTCGCACGTTGAATCCGGACTGGGCGAACACCTGCGCAATCCCGTTGCCCATCGTGCCCGCGCCAATCACGCCAACGGTCTTGATCATATTCAGAGGATCTCCACCGCCAGTGCGACACCGTTTCCGCCGCCGAGGCACAGCGTCGCGATGCCACGCTTCTGGCCGCGGCGGCGCAACGCGTAGAGGAGCGTGGTGAGCACACGGGCGCCGCTCGCGCCAATCGGGTGGCCGAGCGCCACGGCGCCGCCCTGGACGTTCACGCGCGCGGGATCGAGGCCGAGCTCGCGAGTCACGGCGACGGCCTGGACGGCGAAGGCTTCATTCAGCTCGACGAGATCGGCGGTGTCGATCTTCCACGAAATCTTCTTGAGCAGCTTCTTCACGGCCTCGACCGGCGTCATCATGACGAGCTTGGGCTCGAGGCCGGACGTCGCGTAGCCGACGATTCTGGCGAGCGGCTTCAGGCCTTGCGCCGCGGCCACGTCAGCCGCCATGACGACCAGCGCGGCCGCGCCGTCGTTCACACCGGGCGCATTCCCAGCCGTGACCGTCCCGTCCTTCTTGAACGCCGGTTTCAGTCGTCCGAGCGACTCCGCCGTCGTATCTTCGCGAATCGATTCGTCCTGACTGACGACGATCGGATCGCCCTTCTTCTGCGGAATCGCGACGGGCAGCATCTCGTCCTTGAACCAGCCCTGGCGCGTCGCCTCGGCGGCCTTGCGGTGGCTGTCCGCGGCGTAGCGATCCTGTTCGTCGCGCGTCACCTTGTAGGTCTCGGCGACGTGCTCGCCCGTCAGCCCCATGTGGATGTTGTGGAAGGAATCCCACAGGCCGTCGAGGATCATCGAGTCGACCAGGGTGCCGTCGCCCATGCGCAGGCCCTCACGCGCGCCCTTGAGCAGGTGCGGACAGTTGCTCATGGACTCCATGCCGCCCGCCACCGCGACGTCGATGTCGCCGAGCGCGATGCCCTGCGCGGCGAGCATCACGGCCTTCAGGCCGGACCCGCACACTTTATTGATCGTGAGCGCGCCCACGCCGTTCGAGAGGCCGCCGTTGATGGCGGCTTGCCGGGCCGGCGCCTGGCCGAGGCCGGCGCCCACCACGTTGCCCATGATGCATTCGTCCACGCTCGCGGCTTCGATGCCCGCGCGGCGGACCGCCTCGCGCACCACGAGCGCGCCGAGCGCCGGAGCGCTGAAGCTCTTGAGTCCGCCGAGGAACTTCCCGGTCGGCGTACGGACCGCGCCGACGATTACCGCTTCACGCATAGGTTCACCACACGTCGAGGCGCCGGACGACGCCGGCGCCGAGCAGATGATTCAGCCGTTCGAGCAGCACCTTCTTCGACCGCCGCATCTCGTGGCGCCACTCGTCGGTGCGCGCGCGCAAGTACAACGTCCCATCGCTCGACCAGACCGGCGTCGTCGCGCGCGCCATCGCGGGGCCCGCGACCATCGTCCAGGCGAACACCACCTTGGCCGACGACGTGGGCTGATCGTTGAGCAGGGTTCGCAGCGCCGGAGCGGCGGTGCTGGAGAGCGGCTCCATGAAAGGATGATAGTGCATGCGCTTCGTGCTTGCGTCAGCCTCGCCTCGGCGCCGCGAGTTGCTCGCCGCGGCGGGTCTCGACATCGAGGTCGATCCCGTTCACGTGGACGAACGGCAAATCGCGGGCGAGACGCCCGCGGCGTACGTCGAACGCGTCGCGCGTCTCAAAGCGGCGGCAGGCGCGGCGCGCCATCCGCAGCGCGTGGTGGTCGGCGCCGACACGGCAGTCGTGATCGACGGCGAGGTCCTCGGCAAGCCGCGCGACGCCGAGGACGCGGGCAGTATGCTGCGCCGCCTGTCAGGCCGCGATCACGAGGTGATGACCGGCGTCGCTGTCGCGGCGGCAGGCCGCGTCGAGTCGTTCGTCGAGCGCACGCGAGTGACCATGGCGCCCCTGGCCGCCGTGGACATCGAGGCCTATGTGGCCACCGGCGAGCCGTTCGACAAGGCGGGTGCCTATGCGATCCAGGGCGGCGCCGGCCGCTTTGTCACGGGCTGCGACGGCTCGTATTCGAATGTGGTGGGCCTGCCGATGGAGAGCCTGTTGGCGTTCCTGCGGTCTGGTATCCTTTCCCGTTGAAGGTAGGGCCGATGTCCAAGAAGACCGCGCGCGCGCTCGTGTCCACCATGATCATCGGAGGCGCCCTCGCCCTGCTCCTGAGCATCTCGCTCTCTGAGGGCGCGCAGTACTACAAGCACGTGGACGAAGTCATGGTGAGTCCCGAGCAGTGGTACGGCAAGAACCTGCAGATGCACGGGTTTGTGGTCGATGACTCGCACTTCGTGAACCCGAAAACGCTCGAGCACAAGTTCTCCGTCCGGACGGGCGCGCACGTCGTCAACGCCACCTTCACCGGCGTCGTCCCGGACACGTTCAAGAACGGCAGCGAAGTGGTCCTCACCGGCCAGTTGAGCGCCGACGGGTTCAAGGTGGCCCCGGGCGGGGTCATGGCGAAGTGCCCGTCGAAATATGAAGCAGGGAAGACCGGCAGCGCCGGCAAGTAAGTCATGTCCTCCCTCGGCACGTTCCTGATCCTCACGGCGTTCGTGGTCGCGAGCGGTGCGTGCGCCGCGTCCATCGCGGGTGCGCGCCGCCAGCAGCGGAATCTGGTCTTTGGCGGCCTCGGGCTCTTCCATGTCGTGACGGCGCTGATGGTCGTCGCGTCGGCGGTGCTGGTGCACGCGTTCGTCGTCGGTGACTACGGCATCCGGTACGTCCAGCGGTACTCGAACGCCGAGCAGCCGCTGTTCTACAAGCTCGCCTCGTACTGGGGCGGGCTGGACGGCTCGTTGATGTTCTGGGCGACGCTGCTCGCGGCGTTCGGCAGCGTGGCCGTCTACGTCAATCGCGAGCGGCACCGTCTGCTGATTCCGTGGGTCGTTGCGGTGATCTCCCTGGTCGAGATGTTCTTTCTCTTCCTGATGGTCATTCACAACAACCCGTTCGAGACCTACCTGACGACGCGGCCGACGGCAGGCGAGGGTCTGAATCCGCTGCTGCAGAACTTCTACATGGCGATCCATCCGCCGTTGCTCTATCTGGGCTTCGTCGGCATGACGATTCCATTTGCCTTCGGCATCGCCGCGCTCGCCACCGGACAGCTCGACGATTCGTGGCTGCGTGCCGTGCGCCGGTGGACCATGTCGGCGTGGCTGTTCCTCACCGTGGGGCTGGCACTCGGCGCGCTGTGGGCGTACGAGGAGCTCGGCTGGGGCGGCTATTGGGGATGGGACCCGGTCGAGAATGCCGGACTCCTGCCGTGGTTCACGGGCACGGCCTTCCTGCACTCGGTGATGGTGCAGGAACGGCGCGGGATGATGAAGGTCTGGAACGTCTCGCTCGTCATCGTGACGTTCTTCCTGACGATCTTCGGGACCTTCATGACGCGGTCCGGCGTTGTGCAGTCCGTGCATGCGTTCGGCGAGGATCGCGAGCTCGCGTTGATGTTCACCGTGTTCATGGTCGCGTTGCTGACGGTGAGCTTCGGGCTGGTCGTGTACCGCATGCCCCTGCTGCGCGCGCGCAACGAGCTCGACTCCTGGGCCTCGCGCGAAGCCGCGTTCATGGCCAACAACTGGGTGCTCCTGTTCGCGGCCTTCTTCGTGCTGTTCGCGACGATGTTCCCGACCCTGAGCGAAGCGCTCCGCGGCGAGCGCCTCACCGTCGGTCCGTCCTTCTTCAACAAGTGGATGGCCCCGGTCGGGATGATCCTCCTGTTCCTGACGGGCGTCGGGCCGCTGATGGCGTGGCGCAAGACGGCTTTCAGCAGTTTGCGCCAGCAGTTGCTGTGGCCGGTGCTGGGCGGGCTCACCGCCGGCAGCGGCGCGGTGGCGCTCGGGATTCCGTTCTGGTCGTCGGGTTTGTGCTTCGGCCTCTGCGGATTCGTGAGTACGACGATCCTGCAGGAGTTCTGGCGTGGCGCCTTGGTACGGCGACAGACGACCGGCACGGATTTGTTCACCGCGCTCGTCGGGCTGTTTGCGCGCTCGCGGCGGCGGTATGCCGGCTACATCATCCACCTCGGGATCGTCCTGATCTTCCTGGGGTTCGCAGGCGGCGGCTTCGGCCGCGAAGAGATGGCCAACCTCGAGCCTGGCCAGCAGATCGAGCTGCCGCCGTTCATGGTTCGACACATCGCCCTCACCGTGACCGACGACGGCCGCAAGCAGATGGTGACGGCCGAGGTCGAGGTGCTGCAGGACGGCAAGTCGCTCGGCCGCATGTATCCCGCGCGGTGGTTCTGGCGGAATCGCGAGAGCGAGCCGACGACGGAGATCGCGCTGCGGCGCGGCTTCGCGGGCGACTTGTACGTGAATCTTGCGCAGTACGAGCCGGCCACACAGACCGCCACGCTCGAAGTGAAGATCAACCCGCTGGTGAACTGGATCTGGTTTGGCGTGGGTGTGATGTTCATCGGCACCATCATCGCGTTGCTGCCGGAGCGCGCGATGGCGTTTGCGACGTCACGCGTCCCCGAAGGCGCGGTCACGACCACGATGGTGCTGATCCTCGCCGCGGCATTCGGCGTGGCGTCGCTGCACGCACAGCACGTCGTGCCGTCACAGACGGTGAGCGTCGTGGCCCGGACGCCGCTCGAACGGCGGCTTCAGGGCGAGATCATCTGCATGTGCGGGAACTGCGGCCGCAAGCGGGTGGGCGAGTGCACGTGCCTCAAGGCGAATCAGATGCGCGAAGAGATCGCCAGGCTGACCAAAGAAGGCAAGACTTACGACGAGATCATCCAGTACTACATCGCGCAGTACGGCAGTCAGGAAGTGCTGTCCGCGCCGCTCAATCAAGGCTTCAACCGGCTCGCCTGGTTTTTCCCGTATGCCGTGGGCGCGGCGGGCGTCGGCCTCATCGGCGTGCTCGCCGTGCGGTGGTCGCGCCGGAATCGCGTGACGCCCGGCACCGCTGCGACGCCGGCGTACGATGCCGCCCTCGAAAGGCGCCTCGATGACGAGCTCCGGGACCTCGACTGAGCGGGGCCCGTCCCGCAGCGACTCCAGCTTCCAGCCCTGGCACTTCTTCATGCTCCTGGCGATGCTGGGGGCGACGGTGGCCGTGTGGCGGAGCCCCGAGACGCATCCCGCCGCGCTCCTGCTGCTGTCGGCGGCCGTGATCGGGGCCGGGTTCGTGGGGCTCGCCTTGTACTACGCGCTCGCGGGCTTCGCGAGCGGCTTCCGTGAAGAACGCGTCCTCAGCGGACACGAACGCGAGGACTTGCTGCGCCAGAAGGCGATCGTGCTTCGATCGATCAAGGAGCTCGAGTTCGACCACGGCATGAAGAAGGTGAGCGACGCGGACTTCGCCGAGATCGGCGGCCGGCTGCGCGCGCGCGCCCTCGAACTGATGGAGGCGATCGAGCACACGCCCGCGCCCCTGCCGGAGCCGTCAGCAGAGGCACCGCCCGTCTGTCCGGCGTGTCACACCGGGAACGACGCCGACGCGCGGTTCTGCAAGCAGTGCGGCGCCAGGCTGTAACCATGGAGAGCATGGAGGAGCTAGAGAGGATGGAGAAGACCAAGAACTCTCCCCATGTCCTCTATGGCTCTCTCTATGTTCTCCATGGTCTGGTTTTTCTGCTGACGACAGCCGTCGTTTCGGCGCAGCCGCAGATGCCCGATTTCAAAGCGATGTCAGGCTCCGTGCTGCCCGTGACGGACATTCCGGCCGGCACGATCACCGCGCGCGTGATTCGCGGCAGCATGGATCAGAACATCGCCGGCCAGGTGGTGGAGTTCACCGTCGACGGCGCGGTGCGGAAAGTCACGACCGACGCGAACGGCCGCGCGACGATTGCCGGGCTCAAGGCCGGCACGCGTGTGCGCGCGGTCGCCGTGGTGGATGGCGAGCGCCTGGAATCGAAAGACGCCGTCGTCGGCGGCAGCGGGCTTCGCATCATTCTGGTCGCCACGGATCCGAACTCGGCGGCGCGGGCGGCCGAAGACGCCGCGCTGGCCAAGGCGCCGCCGGTGAAGGGCCTCGTCGTGCTCGGCGGGGACTCGCGCGTCATCGCGGAGTTTTCCGAAGATCGCCTGACGATCTTCTATCTGCTGGACGTCGTGAACACCGCTCGAACGCCCGTGGATATCGGCGGACCGCTCATCTTCGACCTGCCACGGGCGGCGCGCGGCACCGCGGTCATGGAAGGCTCGACGAAGCAGGCGACGGCGATGGGTCCGCGCGTGACCGTCATCGGACCGTTCGCCCCCGGCGTCACTCCGGTCCGAATCGCCTACGAGCTGCCTCACGGCGGCCCGACAGTGCGGATCGACCAGCGCTGGCCGGCTGCGATGCAGGAAACCGCCGTCATCGTGTCGAAGGTCAGCAACATCGACGCCGCGTCGCCGCAGTTCGCCACCAAGCAGACACGGACCGAGGGCGGGGCGTCGTTCATCCTCGGCCTGGGCCCCGCCATCGCCGCCGGCCAGGCGCTGGTCCTCGACATCACCGGCCTGCCGCACCATTCGCGATGGCCGCGCTACCTCGCGCTCGGGCTCGCCGGCGCGGTGATGGTTGTCGGGATCTGGGCGGCCATCGCCGTGCCCACTCGCAAGCCCCGCGAGCGGGGTCGCGCCGGTGACTGACGTCCAGACGCTGGACGTCTCGCGCCACTTCGGACGCCGACGCGCGCTGTCGCGCGTCTCGCTCACGTTCAAGGCAGGTGAGATCGCGGGCGTCTTCGGGCCGAACGGGGCGGGGAAGTCCACGCTGCTCGGCGTGCTGTCCACGCTGCTCCGGCCCTCGTCCGGCGAGGTGCGCTACGGCGGGCGGGCCGCCTCGGCGTGGAGCGACGATCTGCGCGGGCAGATCGGCATGCTCGGCCATGACCTGTTTCTCTACGGCGACCTGACGGCCCGCGAGAACCTCGTCTTCTTCGGCCGCCTGTACGGGCTCGCACGGGACGGCAAGCTCGACGCGCGTGTCGATCGCGCGCTCGACGCGGCACGCCTGACCGAACGCGCCGGCGATCGCGTGAGCGAATTCTCGCGCGGCCTGCGCCAGCGCCTCGCGCTCGAACGCGCGCTCCTGCACGAGCCCGCGCTGGTCCTGCTCGACGAGCCGTTCACGGGGCTGGACGATGAGTCCGCCTCGCTGCTGGCGGCGCGGCTCCGGACGCTGCGGGGCGCAGGACGGATTGTCGTGATGGCCACCCACGACTTCGAGAGCGCCGACGGACTGGTCGATCGCGCGCTGGCCATCCGGGCCGGCAAGAGCCGCGAGCTGCCCGTCGCGGCCGGCGGGCCGCTGCGTCAGCGGTATCAGGCGGCCTTGCGCGGGGACTGGGCGTGAGCCTGCTCCGCGTCGCCTGGCTCATCGCGCGCAAGGACCTGCTGGTGGAGGCGCGCAGCCGCGAGCTGGCGTCCACGACGCTCTTCTTCGCGGTCGCGTCCGTGCTGGTCTTTGCGTTTGCGCTGGTGCGCGACGGCGCCGTGCCGGCCGACGCACCCGCGGGGATCCTGTGGGTCGCGATCGCCTTCTCCGGCACGCTGGCGCTCGGCCGGGCGTTCGAGCGGGAGCGGCAGAGCGAGACGCTGCGCGCGCTGCTGCTGTCGCCGGTCGAGCGGCCGGCCGTCTATGTCGGCAAGCTGCTGGCGCTGCTGCTCCTGATGGCGGGCGTCGAGGCGGTGCTGGTGCCGATCGTGGCGCTGCTCTTCGGCGCGCCGATCGGACGTGCCCCGTGGCTGCTCTTTGCGCTCCTCGCGACCGGCACGCTGGGATTTGCCGCCGTCGGCACCCTGTTCGCGGCGATGCTGGTCCGCGCGCGCTCGCGCGACGTGCTGCTGCCCGTCGTCCTCTATCCGATCGCAGTGCCCGTGATCATCGCCGGCGTCCGCGGCACCTCCGCCGTGTTTGCCGCGGAACCGGACTTTGCGTCGGCGCAGACGTGGCTCACAATGCTGGTACTCTTTGACGCCGTGTTCGTCACGCTGGCGTTCTGGACGTTCGAACCCGTCATGAGCGACTGACGATGAGACTCGCCGATCGCGCAATGCCCGTGCTGCTGGTGGTCGCGGCCGTGATGTTCGCCGCCGCGCCGTTCCTGATTGACGCGGCCCCGGAAGAATCGACGATGGGGCTCGTCCAGAAAATTTTCTATTTCCACGTGCCGGCCGCGATGATGACGTTTGCCGGCGCGTTTGCCTGCGGCCTGGCCAGCGCGGCGTTCCTCTGGCGCCGGCGCCCCGAAGCCGATCACCTCGCGCTCGCCGGCGCGGAGCTCGTCGTGCTCTTCGGCGTCATCGTGCTGGTCACCGGGCCGCTCTGGGCACGTAAAGCCTGGGGCGTCTGGTGGCAGTGGGATGCGCGCCTGACCATCACGCTCGTGATGTGGATGGTCTTTGTCTCCTACATGCTGCTGCGCCGCTTCGGCGGACCAGGCTCCGAAGTGCTCGCCGCGGCCGTCGGCGTGTTCGGCATGGTCCTCGTGCCGTTCGTCTATCTGTCCGTCCACCTGTGGCGGACCATTCATCCGACGACCAACGTCATCAGGAGCCTGCCGCCGGAGATGCGCTGGCCGTTCCTCTGGTGCACGGTCGCATTCCTGTTCCTGTTTGCGGCGCTGTTGATTGCGCGCGCCCGCCTCGAGACGGCGCGGGCCGCTCTCGAGCGCGCCTATCTCGCCCTGGAGGATTGAGCGATGCAGATGCATCCCACCGAAATCGCCACAGCACTGGCCAACCTTCAACAGATGACGCTGGCGATCGAGACGCCGCCGGGCGAGTCCATCCCCGGCATCCGGCTTCAACAGATGACGCTCGCCGTGCAGACGCCGCAGAGCGAGTTCATTCCCGGCAGCCAGCTGCCGACGGAAGTCCTGCCGGCCACGCCGTTCGTGTTCATTGCCTACGCGTTTGTGTGGGTCGCGCTCATCGGCTACCTGTTCGGCCTCTGGCGGAAGCTCACGCGGGTCGAGCGCGAGTTGGCGCAGGTCGCGACGCGCGTGGAGGGCCGGAGGACGCCATGAACTTCGCGAACATGACGTCGGCCCATTTCATCTTCATCCCCGCGGTGCTGCTCTTCGGCCTCGTGGTTGGATGGGTGCTGGGCTCACGAGCCGCGCGAGACGCTTACGCCGTCGAACTGCGCCGGCGTGAGGAACGCAGCAAGCGCCCCACTTAGTGGCCTTGGCCCAGGCGCACGGCGAGCCATTCCGGCAGACCGACGTCGCGGATGCGCGCCTGGGCGCCGGCGATGTCGTAGGCCACGCGACACAACTGCAGCGAATCGCGGTCGAGATCGAGGAGCCCGTACGCCGCGCGGGGGTCGCCGTCGCGCGGCTGGCCGACTGATCCGACGTTGATGAGCGACGACGAGGCCGGGAGGATGAGATCCGTACCGGCGGCGTCCCGCGCCTGGATCGGATCGTCAGCCGACGCGTACGCCGCGGGCACGTGGGTGTGCCCGAACAGGCAGAGGCGCGCGGTCACGGCATCGAGCGCCTGCGCCGCGTCGTCGAGGTCGAAGACGTAGTAGTCCTCGTCGAACGGGGCGCCGTGGCAGATCTGAAGCGCGTCGGTCACCGACATGGGTCCGGCGGGCAGCGCCGCCAGCAGGTCGCGATGCGAGGCCGGCAGGATCGCGGCCGTCCACTCCGCGGACGCGCGTGCCGCGTCGTTGAAGTCGGTCGCGGGCTCGAGTCCGGCGCATACCTTGTCATGGTTGCCGCGGATGACGGCCACCGGTTCGAGAGCCATCGTGCGATCGATCGCCTCGATGGGATTCCCGCCGTAGCCGACGAGATCGCCCAGCACCAGCACCTGGTCGTAGCCGCGCGCCGTCGCGTCGGCGAGCACGGCGTCGAGGGCCTGCAGGTTGGCGTGGATGTCGGCGAGGATGAGGTAGCGCACGGCCGTCAGGAAGTGGTGGCCGCGCGATCGAAGAAGGGCGGAAGCTCGTGGATGGCTTCCAGGATGCGGTCGACGGTCACCTGCGGGGGCACGCGCGAGCCCTGCACGCGCACGTGGGCCAGCCGATAGGTGTCGACGCGCGTGGCGTAAAGCCGTTCGAGATCCGCGCGACTGGCGGCGAGCGGGCGACGCCCGTCGAGGGGAATCCGGGAGATCACGTCCACGAGCGGGACATCGATCCAGACGGACACGCCGTCCTGATTGATGAGCGCGCGGCTCTCGGCGTCCGCGAAGGTGCCTCCGCCGGTGGCCACCACCGCGTGCCGGAGCGGCTGGACGAGCTGGAGGATTTCGCGCTCGACCCCGCGAAAGTACGCCTCTCCGTGCGCCGCGAAGATCTCGCTGATCGTCCGGCGCTCGCGGCGTTCGATGAGCTCGTCGACGTCCTCGGCTCGCCAGCCCAGCCGGCCGGCCAGCGCGCGGCCGACCGTGCTCTTGCCGCTCGCCATGAACCCGACCAGATAGATCTTGTCGGTCGTCATGTCGACAGGCGCGCCAGGTCGCGCGTGAAATCGGGATACGACACCGCGACCGCGCCAGCGTCGAGGATGTATGACGGCCCCGATGCGCCCAGACCGACCAGCGCAAACGCCATCACAAGGCGGTGATCCGCAGCGGCATCGGCGCTGCCGCCACGCGGCCGCGCCGACCCATCGACCAGAAACCCGTCCGGCCGCTCCTCTGCATTGACGCCGAGACCCCGCAAGCCGGTAACGAGTGCCGCAATGCGATCGCTTTCCTTGACGCGCAGCTCGGCTGCCCCGGAGACCTCGAGCGACCCTCCGAGCGCGGCGCGTGCCGCCAGCACCGGCAGTTCGTCCACGAGATCCGGCACCTCGTCCGGCGCGATCACCGCCGCCCCGTGCCCGCCGTGGGCGACGAGCAGCGTGCCCACCGGCTCGCCCGCGACTGTCGTTTGAATATCAGTCGTGACGCGGGCGCCCATCCGTTCGAGCACTCGGACGAAGCCGAGTCGACGGGGGTTCAAGCACACGCCGTCGATACGAACGGACCCGCCGGGCAGCCCGGCCGCCGCCGCCGCCCAGACGGCCGCGGAAGACGGATCGCCGGGAACGTGGAGCGGGGAAGCCGGTGCCGTCGCCTGCTGGCCGCCGGCCACCAGAATTGTCAGCGCGCTCACTTCACAAGCCAGCCCGAACGCCGGAAACGCGCGTTCCGTATGATCTCGTGTCCGGAGCGGCTCGGTGATCGCCGTCGTGCCGGACGCCGACAGCCCCGCGAGCATGATGGCGCTCTTGACCTGGGCGCTGGCCACCGGCGACTGCCAGTGAAGGCCGGCGAGGGGACCGCCGTCGATCGTGATCGGCGCATGGCCGGCCGTATCGGAGACGCGCGCGCCCATGGCGGCGAGCGGATCGAGCACTCGCCGCATGGGCCGGCGGGAAAGCGAGGCATCGCCCGTGAGAGTCGTGCGGAACGGACGGCCGGCGACGAGACCCGCCAGCAGGCGCATGGACGTGCCGGAGTTGCCGGCGTCGAGCGCCTCGGCAGCGCCCTGCAAGCCCGCCCAGCCCCGACCGTCGATGGTGACAGCCGTCGAGTCGCTGCGCTCGACGGAGACGCCCAGCCGCCGCACGCACTCGCAGGAGGAGGCCACGTCGGCCCCCGGCGCCAGGCCGGTGATGGCCGTGCGCCCGCGCGCGATGCCCGCGAGCAGGACGTACCGGTGGGAAATGGATTTATCGCCCGGCACCGGCATGGCGCCGGCAATCGAGCGGACTGGCATGATGGTCAGGGTGTCGCGCGCCACGTCGGTTCCGGGGCGGCGTCCTTGAACCCCGTCCGCCTTATATGTTA
>Ga0137313_1000190_pt1 | contig 21121 bp, 15 predicted proteins | sample EasRivERMZT166_2_FD_102287 | JGI IMG/M metagenome (GOLD analysis project Ga0137313, IMG submission 102287) | Soil microbial communities from meander-bound floodplain in the East River, Colorado, USA - East River MetaG ERMZT166_2 | ecosystem: Environmental > Terrestrial > Soil > Floodplain ...
GACAACGTCGGCGTCGCCGGCGTGCAATTCAGGGTGGATGGCGCGAACGTCGGCGCCGAGGACACGACGAGCCCGTACTCGGTCAACTGGAACACAGCGACCATCGCCAACGGCAACCACACCCTGACCGCCGTCGCGCGCGATGCGGCCGGCAACACGGCGACGGCCTCGCGATCCGTGACGGTCAGCAATTCGCAGACCCCGGGCGGTGGCTTGCTCGCGGCCTATGGCTTCAACGAGAGTGGCGGGACATCGACGGCCGATTCGTCGCCGACCGGCAACACCGCGACGCTCGCCGGCGCGGCCACATGGGCCACCGGGAGATACGGATCGTCGCTCTCGATGACCGGCGCCAGTCACGCAGAAGCACCCGACCACGACGCCTTGACGGCCGGCACGACGGCCACCTTCGAAGCCTGGGTCTATCTCACGAGCAAGCCGAACGAGGTGGCCTCGATCGCCAACAAGTGGAACGAGTCGGCCGACGACGAGTTCTTCTTCGGTCTGGCGCCGGATCAGACGCCCATCTTCGGCTGGCACACGACCGGCGGTTCGAGCTGGGGGACGTTGGCATACGGCTACGCCACCGGCACCGGAGTCGTTCCGCTCAACACCTGGACGCACGTGGCGGTGGTCCGCAACGGAGCCACGCTCAGCTTCTACCTGAACGGCACGCTGAGCGGATCGGCCACGGCGATGGACACCAACCCGTTCCGCGGCGGCACCGCCTCGCTTCGCATCGGCGGCCAGGCTCGCGGGGGCCAAAACCGGTACTTCCCCGGCCGGATTGACGAGCTTCGCATCTACGGGCGCGCGCTCACGCAGGAGGAGATCCAGGCCGACCTGAACGCGCCGATCGGCTCGACAGGCGACACGACGCCTCCGAGCGTGTCTCTGACTGCGCCCGCAAACGGCGCGACGGTCAGCGGGACGGTGACGGTGTCGGCCACCGCCGCGGACGGCGGCGGCGTCGCCGGCGTGCAGTTCCGGCTGGATGGCGCCAACCTGGGCGGCGAGGACACGACGAGTCCGTACTCGATTAGCTGGAACACGACGACCGTCGGAAACGGCAGTCACACACTGACGGCCGTCGCGCGCGATGCCGCCGGCAACACGGCGACGGCATCCTCGATCACGGTCACCGTGCAGAACCAGGCGGTCGACACGACGGTGCCCACCGTCTCTCTCACCGCGCCGGCCAGCGGCGCCACCGTCAGCGGGTCGATCGCGGTGTCGGCCACGGCCTCGGACAACGTCGGCGTCGCCGGCGTGCAGTTCCGGCTGGACGGCGCCAACCTGGGCGCCGAGGACACGACGAGTCCGTACTCGATCAGCTGGAACACGACGACCGCTGCAAACGGCAGTCACACCCTGACAGCCGTCGCGCGCGATGCCGCCGGCAACACGGCGACGGCATCGTCGATCACGGTCACTGTGCAAAACCAGGCGCCTGGCGACGTCACGCCGCCGACGGTCGCACTGACTGCACCCGCCAACGGCGTCACCGTCAGCGGGTCGATCGCGGTGTCGGCCACGGCCTCGGACAACGTCGGCGTCGCCGGCGTGCAGTTCAAGGTGGACGGGGTGAACATCGGCGCCGAGGACACGTCGAGTCCGTACTCGAGCACCTGGAACACGGCGACCGCCGGGAACGGCAGCCACACGCTGACCGCCGTCGCCCGCGATGCCGCCGGGAATGTGACGACGTCGGCGTCGCGCACCGTGACGGTCAGCAACGTCGCGCCGGCCGCCGGCCTCGTGGCCGCCTATGGCTTCAACGAGAACGGCGGCTCCACCACCGCCGACTCGTCGCCGGGGAACAACGCCGCGACGCTCTCCGGCGCGAGCTGGGCCACGGGCCGATTCGGCAGCGCGCTGGCTGCGAACGGCGCCGGCTACGCGAACGCCCCCGACACGGCGGCACAGACACCGGGGACGACCGCGACGTTCGAGGCCTGGGTGTACTTGACCAGCGCGCCGGGCGGACTCGTGTCGATCCTCAACAAGTGGAGTCAGACGGCCGAGGACGAGTACCTCCTTGGCCTGCTCGCCAACCGCCGGGTGTTCTTCACGTGGAAGACGACGGGGGCAAGCACCTGGGGCACTCCGTCGTTCAACGAAATCACGAGTGCCGCGACGGTGCCGCTCAACGTGTGGACGCACATCGCGGTCGTGCGCAGTGGCACCAAGCTGACCTTCTATCTGAACGGCGTGCTGGCTTCCTCGAGCGCGCCGATGGACAACAACCCGTTCCGCGACGGCACGAACTCGCTCCGCGTGGGCGGCCAGAACCGCGGTGGCGTGACCCGGTACTTCCCGGGTCTCATCGACGAGGTCCGCATCTACAACCGCGAGCTGAACGCGGTCGAGATCCAGACGGACATGAACACGCCGGTGGGCGCGGCGGCAAGCCTGCTGACGGACGCCTGGCGCGGCATCGAACGCCAGCGCTTTCTGGACCCGTTCCGCGGTGAACGACTGACTACGCGTTAGCCACACCTTCGGCCGGTGATCGTCGCGGGAGACGATCACCGGCCGCTGCCGACGGACGTCGAACGGACGGACTCCTGCCCTGCCGTATACTCTGGGGCCCGACAGACGGGAGGGAGATCCGGCCGTGGACCTTGGACTTGCTGGCAAACGTGCGCTCATACTCGCCGCCGGTGGCGGCCTCGGGTCCGCCATCGCGACCGCGCTGGGCCGTGAGGGCGCGCACCTCATGCTCACCGACGTCGACACGGCGGGCCTCGACCAGATCCGCGCCGAGCTCGGCACGAGCGGCGCGCCGCGCGTCGAAGCCCACGCCTGTGATCTGTTGAAGCCGGGCGACATCGACGCTTTGTGCGAGCGGGCGCTCTCGGCCCTCGGCGGCATCGACATCCTCGTCAACATCACCGGCGGGCCGCCGGCCGGGCCGCTACCGCCGGTGGACGACGACGTGTGGCACAAGCAGTTCGACGCGATGGTGCTCAGCGTCTTCCGCGTGACCCGTCGTCTGCTGCCCGGCATGCGCGACCGCAAGTGGGGCCGCATCCTCACGTGCACCTCGTCGGGCGTGCTCCAGCCGATCCCCAACCTGGGCATCTCCAATGCCCTGCGCGCGTCGCTCGTCACGTGGTCGAAGACGCTGGCGGGCGAAGTGGCGGCCGAGGGCGTCACGGTGAACGTCCTCGTTCCCGGGCGCATTCACACGAAGCGCGTGGATGAGCTGGATCGCGCGGCAGCCACCCGGCAGAACAAGCCGGTCGAGGAGATCGTTCGACAATCACTCGCGACCATACCGATGGGCCGCTACGGCCGGCCCGACGAGTTCGCCACCGTCGCGGCCTTCCTGGCGAGCGATCTCGCGAGCTACGTGACCGGGTCCGTCATTCGGGTCGATGGCGGGATGATCCGGGGCGTGTAGGGCGCACGTTCAGACTCACGACAAGCCGCGTCGACGAACCTCGTCCATGAGCGCGGCATCGCTCAGACGGAGCGCGGCCGCATCCTGCGGCGCTGCCGGCTCCACCAGAATGCGGCATCGGAACGTCAGGAGCCCGGCGATCGATCGCGAGACGATGACATCGCCGCGCCCATCGCCGTCGGTGAGCGTCTCCCGGATCTCACTCTTGATGCCGAACGTGCCCTTGCCCGCCGGCCGCCCGTCGATCCACAACCGCTCGCCGGTCAACGCGTTGTTGACGTATCGGATGTGGTGGCCTTTGTAGCTGACGTCCCAGCGCTGGCTGATTCGTGTCGCGACCCCCAGTAGCGTCAGACCCGCCGCCATCGACGCGTACGCGAGCGGCCGGCGGTCTGGCGGATCGAGAAAACCGAGCGTCGCGAGCAAGAGCAGAATGCCGGCGAGGATGGCGCCGTGCTGAGCCGGCCGCCGCGTGCGGTCGATCGCGTCGAGCAGCAGCATCGCCGGGTTACGTACGGCAGACCGCCTACTGCGTGCGCACCGCGTTCGGGTCCGGGCGCACGACGATCGCGGTGTTCAGGACCTTGTCGCCAATCGTGAGCTTCACGCGATAGGTGCCGGGCCCCGCGGCGTTGGCGCCGCCTCCGCCACGACCACCCTGCGCCGGCGGTGGCGCATCGGGATCCGCGGCCGCCGCCGCGCCAGCATCGCCGCCACGGCCGCCGCCACCGCGTCCGCCGCCGCCGCCGCGACCCCCGCCGCCACCACCACCGCGTGCTTGCCCCGCCGTAGCTCCCGCGGAAGCGGGAGCGGAGGCGGGGGCGAACGACAATGGCCAGAAGTACCGGTTGATGCCCTGCCGCACGGGAATCGACGCGGTGAACGTGCGCGCGCCGTCACCGCTCGCAATCTCGATTTGCGCGTTGCCGCTGGCCGGCACGCGGCCGACGTAGAAGCTGACCGTCGCCGAGTTCTGCAGCTCCGTAGGCGAGTTGAGCGGATCGCGCTGCGCGATCGTCAGCGGATTGCGGCCCTGGAACACCAGGTGCCCGCGCGTCGCGCCGCGGCTCACGGCCTTCCAGATCGTCGCGACGCGATTGCTGAACGCGTGCGCGTCGGCGGCCAGCACCGCGGGCGTGAGCTGCTGCAACGGCGTGATGTCGTCGAGCACCCACAGGCTGCGGCCGTGCGTGCCCGCGACTAGATCGTTATCTCTAGGGTGAATCACGAGATCGTGGACGGCGACCGTCGGCATCCCGGTCATCAGGCGGTGCCACGCGGCGCCGCCGTCGATCGACGCGTACACGCCGTACTCGGTGCCGACGAACAGCAACGACGGGTTCTTCAGGTCCTCTTTGATCACGTACACCGAATCGCGCTGCGGCAGGTTCGCCGTGATGCTCGTCCACGTCTTGCCGAAGTCCGTGGTCTTGAACACGTACGGCTTGAAGTTGCCGGTGCGATGGCCGTCGAACGTCACGAATGCGGTGGCCGCGTCGAAATGCGACGGCTCGACACGGCTGACCCACGTCCGCGGCGGCACCTGCGCCGCCGGGATGTTCGCGCGGACGTTCGTCCACGTCGCGCCGGCGTCCCGCGTCAGCTGTACATTCCCGTCGTCGGTCCCGGCCCAGATCACGCCGGGCCGAAGCGGCGACTCGACGATCGTGATGAGCGACGCGTGCGTTTCCGCTCCGCCACGCTCGCCCATGAACCCGGGCGGCGCCGGCGTCGTGTAGTCGGGATCTTTCGTCGAGAGGTCCGGGCTGATGATGCTCCAGCTCTCGCCGCGATCGGTGCTGCGGAAGAGGTAGTTGCTGCCGAGATAGAGGATCTTCGAATCGTGCGGCGAGAGGATCAGCGGCGAGCTCCAGTTGTAGCGGAAGCGCGGCGCCGCGCCCTCACCCTTCGTGACTTCGTCGAAGTTCAGGATCGTCGGCTGGCGCGGCGTCACGCTCGTGCCCGTCTGCCGGAACTCGGCGTCGAGGCGGCGCACGCCGCCGTTCTGCGTCTCGGTGAACACGGTCGTCCAGTCCTCGGGATCCACCGTCGTGTGGAACCCGTCGCCCGAGTGGAACTTGAACCAGTGGTCGGTCAGGATGCCGTTGTAGTCACGGCTGTTGCTCGGGCCGCCCCAGTTGCCGCTGTCCTGCAGGCCACCGTAGACGTAGTACGGATCGCGGTTGTCCACCGTGATCGCGTAGTACTGCCCGATGTCCATGTTGTCGAACATGATGAAGGTGCGGCCGCCGTCGTACGTCACCGAGGCGCCCTTGTCGTTGCCGATGTAGAAGCGGTCGCTGTTGGCAGGATCGATCCACATCGTGTGGAAGTCGCCTTCGATGCCCGGCAGATTTCGTGTGAACGTGCGGCCGCCGTCTTCCGAGACCTGCGCCGGCACGACCAGGTAGTAGAGCCGGTTCGCCTGGTTCGGATCGAGATACACGTGACTGTAGTAGAACGGCCGGCTGTTCTGCGTGTTGACGTACATCCAGGTCGCTCCGGCGTCCTCGGAGCGATAGATGCCCGAGCCCGGCGTCTTGAGGTCCTGACTGTTCGCGGCTTCCACGATCGCGGACAGGATCTTCGGGTTTTTGCGGTGAATGGTCAGCGTGACCTTGCCGATGTTGCCGGCGGGCAATCCGGCCGTCAGCTTCGTCCAGCTGTCACCGCCATTGGTGGACTTGTAGATCCCGCCGTTCGGCCCGCCGCTCTGGAAGATGTATGGGCGACGGATTCGCTCCCACATCCCCGCGTACAGGACGTTTGGATTCAACGGATCCATCTGCACGTCGCTCGCGCCGGTGCGGCCGTCGGCCGGCAGCCCGTTCGCGAGCTTCCTCCACGTCTTGCCGCCGTCCGTCGTCTTGTACAGCCCGCGCTCGGGGTGCTGGTCCCACAGGTGCCCCTGCGCGGCAACAAAGACGATGTCGGGGTTGGTGGGATGGGTGATGACCTTGCCGATATGATGCGACTCCGGCAGACCGACGTTGACGAACGACTTCCCGCCGTCCGTGGATTTGTAGACGCCGTCGCCCCACGAGACGCTGTTGCGGACGCAGTCCTCACCGGTGCCGACCCACACGATGTTGGGATTCGGCTGGAAGATCGCGATGTCGCCGATGGCCGCGACCGGGTAGCTCGTGAAGATCGGCGTCCACGTCGTGCCGGCGTTCACCGATTTCCACACGCCGCCCGAGGCGGAGCCGACGTACACGATCGCGGGATTGGCTTCGACGGCTTCGATGTCGGAGACGCGGCCGGACATGTTCGCCGGCCCGAGGTTGCGCCACCGCAACTGACCGAAGAGGGACTCAGCCGTCTGCGCCGGCGGAGCCTGCGCCAGGGGATTGGCGGCCCAGACCGCCAATCCGCACGCGGCCAGACCAGTGGCCAACACCATTCGCGTCATCGATTTCCGGGTCATCGCGAGACGATAACACGCCGGGTCTTTAGACCCCGGGACGAATCAGCGCGTCTAGCCGGCGCAGCAACTCCCCGCCGGTGACGTCGAACCCGAGGAAGGCGACGACCCGCCCGTCAGGGCCGACGAGGATCTTTGACGGAAACGCAGTGATGCGCAGGACGTCCTCGACCAGTTCCTTCACGGTGTCGGGCGCGGCGTTGGGCCAGGTGACGTTCCGCTCCTTCACCACGGCGCGGGCCTGATCGAGCGTGCCGCCCTTCTCGTAGTCGATCCCCAGGATCTCAAAGTCCCGATCGGCAAAGCGCTCGCGCGCCATTCGCAGCGTCGGGAACTCCGCCAGGCACGGCCCGCACCAGGTGCCCCAGAAATCGAGCAGCACGTACTTGCCACGGAAATCCGCGAGCGTTCGCGCGCGGCCGTCGAAATCGGCAAACGCGAACGCCGGCATCGCGTCGCCGACGCGCAGCTCGACGTACTTGTATGCGGCCAGCGGATGCTCGCGCAGCACGAAGGTCCTCGCGGCCGTATCCACGGATTCCACCGACACGACGCGGTCACCGACGCGGAACAGCGCCGGCTTGGCGTCACTCCAGACCACTTCGGCACTCGAGAACGGGCCGAAGTCGATCGTGCCGTCGCCGTTGGCGTCGACCCCGATCCGGCCGCGAACGCCAGCTTTGCCTGCCTCCGCATCGAACGGCAGCGACACCAGCGTCCGCCGGCCGCCGATGTCGGCGTGGCCTTCCGCACGAGACCCGTGCTGGGGCCTCGCCACAATCCGTTCGATCTTCCCGACAATCGTCTGCCCGGCCGGGACCTGGCTTGCGGCAACGAGCGCCAGCGCGAGCAAGGGGTGTAAGCGCATCGACCCTACCGCCTCCGCAGGCCGAGCAGGCTCAGGAAGAAACTGGCAAAGATGATCTGGATGCCGAGCGTGAGCGCGGCCGCGGCCGGAAGAATCGTCCGCAGCATCTGAGCCGGGTCCAGAGGTCCGAACGCCCGCTGCTCCCAGACGTAAACCGCGTACACGGACCCGGTCGTGCCGGCGATCATCAGCAGCACGCCGACAATCAGCCCCGTCTCGAGCGTCACGTACTTGAACATCCGATCGAGCCGGGGGTCGGGCGGGAGCAGCCCTTCGCTGATCGCGAAGACCTTGCTGAAGATCCAGAAGCAGACCGCCTGGAACCCGATCAGCACGGCGATGCCCGCGTAGAGAATCGTGTGGACGTCGAGCGCGAGCCCGAACACGACCCTGGGCCCCGGCAGCAGCCAGAGCGTCACGGCCGTGCCGGCCAGCATCAGCAGGACACCGGGCAGCAGGAACAGCCAGCGCGGCGCGTACAGCAGCAGGAAGCGCAGATGCCGCCAGCCGTCGCGCCAGCTGCGCAGGTGCGGCGGCCGGCTGCGGCCGTCGGGCGATAGCGTCGTCGGCACCTCGACGACGCGCAGGCCGGCGATGCTGGCCTTGACGATCATCTCGCTGGCAAACTCCATGCCCGTCGTGCGCAGGTCCAGCTTCAGGATTGACGCCCGATTGAATCCGCGCAGCCCGCAGTGGAAGTCCTTCGCCGGTCCGCCGAAAAACACCCGGCCGATCGTCGTGAGGACGGGATTGCCGAGGTACTTGTGGAGCGGCGGCATGGCGCCCGGCGCGATGCCGCCTCGAAATCGGTTGCCCATCACCAGATCATTGCCGGCCCGCAGTTGATCCACGAACGGCTGGAGGTGCGAGAAGTCGTAGCTGTCGTCGGCGTCGCCCATGATCACGTACGTGCCCCGCGATTCGGCGATCGCGCCCATCAAGGCGTTGCCGTAGCCGCGATGCGGCACGGCGGCGACGCGCGCGCCGAGTGACGAGGCGATCTGCTGGGACCCGTCGGTGCTGCCGTTGTCGCCGATGACGACTTCGCCGGCGATCCCGGACTGCTCGAGGAACCGCTGCGCTTTCTGGATGCAGACGGCGATCGTCTCGGCCTCGTTGAGGCACGGCATGATGATCGAGAGCTCGATGGCTGACATGGTCCGGTCCCTCACTGAATCCGGTAGAGCGTGAACCGCCCGTTCGCGAAGACCGCCGTGAATCGATCGGGTCGCGCAGCGACCAGCGGCATCACCGACGTCGGCTCCATGGCGAACTCCGGATGGCGCAGGTTCGCGGTGATCAGATACCGGGCGCCGATGGCCGCGATCAGGCGTTCGAGGCCTGCTGCGTCCGTCTCGGGGCTGAATGGGGCCGTGGCCCGGTCGGCGAACAGGGCCAGCGCCCGTGGCTTGCGGAAGAGGAATCGGTCTGCCGGATCCGTGTTCGCCTTGATGAATGCGCAGAGCTCGTTGAATTGCGGCTGCGTCGCCCCGTCCTCGACCGGGCCGAACGGAGTGCGCGAGTACGCCCCGGCATACGTCGCCGCCAGCAGGCTGGCGAGGACCGCCGTCGGTGCCCAGCGGCCCGTGCCCGCCATCCGCGATCCGATCACCTCCGCGCCCCTGAAGGTGTAGAACAACAGCAGCGGAAGCATCGGCAGCAGGTATCGCTGCACCGGCGGGAAGAGCAGGATCATCCCCGCGTAAAGCACCAGGAAGCACTCCACGACGCCAATCTCGCGCCGCAGCGACGTCCAGGCGCCGACTGCCGCCAGGCCCGCGATGGTGAAAAACACGCCTGTGGCTGCGAGGAGGCTGTACTCGTTTTCGACGAACCCGCGCAACTCACCCACGTACTGGCGGGCGTAGCCAAGCGGCGCGACGATCGAGAACGTGTCCTGGAACCATTGCACGTAGACGCCTTCGATGGGGAGCCACGCGCGCTGCACGGCGATCAACGCCACGGCCACAGCCGCCGCCACGCCGGGCGCCACCAGCGCGACGGCGCGCCGTTGCAACAGGCCGTGCAGCAGCACGGCGCCCACCAGCACCACGCCAATCGACCGCGTCGCGGTCGCCGCGTAAATACCCAGGCCCAGCGGCACACCGAGCGCGGCGCGCGCCGCGAGCGGCCCGGCGTACCGCGCCAGCCCCTGCGCGCCCGCCAGCGTGAGAAAACAGATCGCGAGGAAGAGCAGGTCCGATCCGATGGCGTCCTTCAATCGCCACAGCACCGGATTGAAGCCAATGGCGGCCAGCAGCAGCGCGCCGTTCACGCGCGACAGGCGCCGGCGAAACACCAGATGGACGCCGGCGAGCGCGACGACGATGAGGAGCGCCATCGCCGCTTTCATGGGCGCGAGTGCGAGGCCGTAGAGCGCGTAGACCGGCGCCAGCAGGACGCCGGTCGCGGGCGGATACGCGGCGGGACCGACGGCGACCGCCTCGGGATTCAGCAGGTAGCCGGTGGACGCGTACGGGTGTCCCGTCGCCAGGTTCCTGGCGTGCAGCAGGTACTGCGCGAAGTCGTCGCCCCACTCGTGGCCTTCCCGGATCGTCGCGACCTGGAAGAGGCCCACGCAAGCGAGCACCGCGATCGCCGGGCCGTGGCGGAACCACCACCCCCCGCCGCTCGACGGGTTCTCGTCCGTCACCCTAGGCCTCCCGCCGGAAAACGAACAGATTGTTCAGGCCGAGCTGGAACCGCCGGCGCACCTCGAGCGCGAAGCGCGGCGGCGCGAAGATGCGCCCGGTGGTGTTCACGTCGTAGCCGTGGTGTTCCTCGAGCGACATGCCGTGGATCACGCGCAGCGCCTTCAGCACCGCCAGGATGCGGTCGACCGCGGCGGCCGGCACGGTGATGATGATGCGCCCGCCGGGCTTGAGCAACCGGTGCGCGCCGGCTGCCAGCGACTCATAGCCCGCCTCCGGAAGGTGCTCGAGCACGGCCAGCATCGTGATGGCGTCGAACGGGCCCGCATCCGGAGGGACGTCGCCGGGGAAGACACCGCGCACGAGACGAAACGGGCCGAGATTGGCCGGGTGCGACAGCGTCGGGTCGACGCCGATCGATCCGTCGGCCAGCCCGGCGACCCTGCGGAGCAGTTCGCCCTCGCCGCACCCGATGTCGAGGACGCGCGCTCCCGGCCCCACAAACGGCAGGGCCTTGGCGATGCGCCACTGCTGCAGCCAACGGTCTGCGGGGGTCACGCGGTTCCTCTCGCGGCGCCGCCACTCACTGGGTTGGACTACCGAACCAGAGGCGCGTCGCGCCCTTGAGGTAGGGCGCCCGCGCGCTGACGATGTCGAGCACGCCGGCGCGATCCCCAGGCAGCACGCCGAATCGGCCGGCCAGCAGGAGGAACGCCGCCGTGCCGAGTGCGCCCGCCAGAACGACCTGGCCGAGGTTGTCGCCGGGCAGCCACGTCACACGGCATGCCCACATCGCGGCGGCCACGGCCAGGCCCGCGCCGAGCGGCGGACCGGCGATGCGCACGATGTACTTCGCCGTCGGGTAGCCGAGCTCCCGGCACAGCAGGTACGGCGTCAGGAACCCGCGACTGACGACCATCACCAGCGAGCTGGCCAGCGCCGCGTTGAACAGGTCGCCGCCGCGCGCGAACTCGTAGATGAGCCCCGTGGCGGCCAGCCCTTCGGCGAGCAGCAGCCACGAGAACGCGCGATGCCTCGCCATGCCGTACAGCATCGAACTCGAGTTGAACTGCATGGCGTCCGACAGCACCGTGCAGAGGACGAAGACCGGCAGCAGCGGCGCGCTCATGGCGACGAAGGTCGGGTTTGGCAGCCACACGTGAAACAGCGCGTCGCCGTAGGTCATGAGAAAGATGGCTGCGGGCAGGAACACCACGAGCGAGTACCGGTTCGACTGAATGCCCAGCGTGACGAGTCCGTCCCGGCGATCGTGCGCGGCCAGCTCCGCCGCCCGTGCCGTCGTCACCAGTCCGAGCCGGTGCACGAGGTCGAGCACGGCCTGGATCAACCGACGCGGCAGTGAGTAGTACCCCACGTACTCCGCCGAGTACGCGTGGCCGATGACGATGCCCGGTCCCTGGTCCAGCAGGAGCGCCCCGAGCGTCGACGGAGCCGCGTGGACCGCATAGTTGAAGAGCCTCCGGAAGCTGGCGCCGTTGGCGTCGCCGAGCCGCCACCGGTACTGCGGGAAGTGCTTCAGGAACACGCGCCATTGCCAGAGGCATTGGACCATCCGCGCGCCTATCACGACCGAGACGACGGCCGTCAACCCGAGCCCAAGCTGGAGCAGCGTGATGATCAAGACGGCCCGCGCCACGTTGATCACGATGACAATGCGGTACGCGAGATCGAACCGTTGCACGGCTTCGAGCGCCGCGGACGCCGCGGTGAGGGCCAGGCTGAGCGCCCACCCCACGCCCGCGATGATCGAGATCGTCACGAACGTGGCTTGCAGGTGCGGCGAAATGACGAAGAATGACGGGCCGTACGGGGCGGCCGCCAGCGTCGCGACGACCAGGCAGGCGCCCACCGCCGCCATCGTCACGATCGCCGTATTCAGGGTGCGGTTGAACTCCTCGTAGTCACGGAGCGCCCAGTAATGCGCGACGAACTTGACCAGGGCCGATCGAATGCCGCCGTCGAACAGCGTGTAGTACTCCACGACGCTGAAGATGAGCACCCAGGCGCCGTAGGCCTCGGCGCCGAGCTCCATGATCATGAGCGGCGAGACGACCAGCGCCATGGCGGCGTTGGCGCTGACCGAGGCCCAGGTCCAGAGCGTGTTGGCGGCAAAGGCCGGGCGCGCGGGTGCCTGGCTCATCGAGTGGTTCGGGTGCAGCGATCGTGAAGAGGGCGCATGGGCAGCGCAATAGGGTATCGCGTGGAGACGTTGTATCAGAATCGTCAAAGACGTCGACTCGGAGGCGTCCGCGGATACGGACTATCATCCGTGGCATGCTCACGCGCAGGCGGGTCCACCGGGACTCTTCCGAGTGACGGCGCCGGTCCGGACGCCTGTCATGCTGCTCGCCCGCCAGCTGAACTTCGGCGGATCCGAGCGCCAGGTCTGTGAAATGGCCAAAGCGCTCGATCCCGCGCGATTCGACGTCCATGTCGGGGCCTTCTACTCCGGAGGCGCGCGCGCGCAGGAAGTGGTGGCCCATGGCATTCCGGTCGTCGAAGTACCCGTCCGATCGTTCAAGTCTCCGCGGAACGTGCTGAGCGCGGCGATGGGACTGCGACGCTACATCCGCGAGCATGGCATCCGGATCGTGCACGGGTTCGATCCGCCGACCTGCGCGTTTCTCGGTCTCATGGCGCCGCTGCTGCGCCGCGCGACCGTCCTCACCAGCCAGCGCAATTACCGCAACGTGCGCACGAAGGTGTTCCGGGCGCTCCTGCGTCTGTCCGATCGCACCGGTGACGGCATCGTCGTCAACTGCGACGCGATGCGGTATCACCTGGTCCAGGATGAGCGCCTGACCCATGGCAACATTTATCTCTGCTACAACGGCCTCGACGCGAACCGGTTTCAGCGGACGACGGCTGTCACTGAAGGTCGAGTGCCGGCCGACGCGCTGGTCGTCGGCACGGTCTGCCTGTTCAGGAAGGAAAAGGACCTGGGCACGCTCGTCCGCGCGTTCGCGACGATTCAGGACTCGCACCCGAAGCTGTTCCTGCTGATGGTCGGCGACGGCGCGGAACGTCCCGGTCTCGAGCTACTGGTCCGCGAGCTCGGCATCGAGTCGAAGTGCCTGCTGGCGCCGGCGGCCGCGGACGTCGTCCCCTGGCTCAGCCGCCTCGACGTCTTCGTGCTGCCGTCGCGCTTCGAGGCCTGCTCGAACTCGCTGATGGAAGCCATGGCGTGCGGCTGCGCCTGCGTCGCGTCGCGCATCGGGGGCAGCCCGGAGCTGCTCGACGACGGGCGTGCCGGGCTCCTCTTCGAGGCCGGCGATGTGGGCGGCCTCGCCGCGCAGCTGCGCCGGCTCGTCGCGAATCCGACGCTGCGGGACGAGCTCGGGCAGATAGCCGCCCATCGGATGCGGACAGAGTTCTCGCTCGAGATCGCGGCCACGCGGCTCGGGGCGATTTACGACAGCGTCCTGCGGGCCGGCGTGCGACGCCTCTTTCGCCGGCGGGTCCCGAGCGCGTAGTGCTCGTACCGTGGTTCCAGCAATCGCGCAGCCAGCGCCCGCCGCTGAGGGTGGCCCTGCTCCTCGACGCGCTCGTCGTGCCGCGGTATTGCGCGGAGATCCTCGCGCAGGTGCGCGGCTGCGACTTCATCGCCGTCGCGCTGGTCGTGATTGGTCCGGGCCGGTCGGAGCGCGCGCCAGAGCCTCCCCTGCTCGTCCGCGCGTACACGCGCTGGGATCAGCGTCATCGACGGCCGCAGGTCGATCCGCTCGAGACGACGGACATCGCGCAGGCGATTGCCGGCCTGCCGCGCATCGACGCCGGCGCCCGGGCGCAGGCGGCCGGGACCTATCCGGCGGCCGTGGTGGATCGGCTCCGCGACGCCGCCTGCGACGTCATCGTGTCGCTCACCGCCGAGGCCGTCTCGGGTGACGTGCTGCAGGCCGCGCCGCAGGGGGTCTGGAGCCTGCAGTTCGGCGGGCGCCCTGCCGCGCATCCGTCGCTCGACTACTACCCGGACGTTCGCAGTGGATCCTCTCTGTCGCGGGCCTCGCTCGTGCGATTGGCCGCCAATCCAGCCGAGACCGTCCCGCTCGCGACCGCGCTCGTGACTCCTGCGCCCGGGCTGTCGGTGGTGGCGAGCCGGCCCAAGGCCTATTGGGCGGTCACGTCATTCGTCGTGCAGAAGTTGCGCGAGGTCCACGAATCCGGCGTGGCGGCTGTTCAGCTGCGGCCGGACACGAAGGCGGGTTCGACGTTCCGCGACGCGACCCCAGACCGGATGCCCACCAACGGCGACGTCGTGCGATGGCTGGCGCCGACGATCCTGCGCAAGGTCGCACACCGCCTGACGTCTCGCCCGGTCCTGCCGCACTGGCGCATGGCCGTGCGCCAGGGCCACAAGGCAGTTCCCGATGGCGAATCCGCACCGGACTTGTCGGGCTTCCGCTGGATCGAGTCGCCGCGCGACCGGATCTACGCCGATCCGTTCCTCTTCGAACACCAGGGCGAGCTGTGGGTTTTTTTCGAGGACAACGATCGACGATTGGGCAAAGCGGTGATTTGCGCTGCGCCGATTTCAGGCGCGGGACTGGGTCCCGTCGTGCCGGTGCTCAATAGGCCCAATCACCTGTCATATCCGTGTGTCTTTCGCGACCGCGGTGACGTGTTCATGATTCCTGAAACCATGGGCAGCGGCGGCGTTGAGCTGTATCGGTGCCGGGAGTTCCCGTCGAGCTGGGTGCTCGAGCGCGAGCTCTTTCGGGGCCCCGCCGTCGACACGAACATCTGGATCACCAGGGACGGGTACTGGTTCTTCACGAGCCTGGTCGAACCGCGTGGCAACGCCAAGCAGTTGTGGCTGTTCCACGCGCCGGCCCTGGACGCACCCTGGGCGCCGCATCCCGCCAGCCCGATCTCGTCCGACGTGCGCAACAACCGCGGCGCGGGCGCGATCCTCGATCACGACGGGCGGCTGTTCCGGCCGAGTCAGGATGGCAGCGGACAATACGGCCGATCCTTCACCTTGAACGAGATCACGCGTCTGGCCGCAGACGCCTACGAGGAACGGCCAGGCGTGACCGTCGAACCGCCGCCCGGCTTCAACGGCACGCACACGTACGCGAAGCACGGCGACCTCGAGATGATCGACGGCCGCGCGCTGGTCGACGCCAGGAGCGTGTCCTCGCGGACCGCCGGGTAGGTCCCTGCCGCCGGAGGTCAGCTGCGCCCGGCCAGGGCTGACAGGCGCCGGCGAAGCGCCAGCACGCTTCGTACGACCGGCGCGGGCAGCACCGCGAGCAGGCGCGCGGCCGCCGGCGGCCGCTCCACGTGAGTGAGTTCGCGCCGCGCCTCGGCGGTACGCCCCTGCACCAGGAAGATTCGCGTGCGTTGCATGCGCAGGTCATCGAGCACCCGCCGGTACTCCGCTTCATGGGAGGCCATGAACCGGGCGTCGGCGCCCCACACGCGCTCGAGGACGAGGATGTTCGCCGCCATGCTGGGCAGGTGGTCCGTGCTGGAGATGCGGTCGCCGGCGTGTCCGTGCTGCCACGCGGTCTCGTAGTCGAAGAACGATCCGGGCCCGACGCGCGAGACGCGGCCGAAGCACTCCAGGTCTTCCATCGCGGGAATGTCGTCACCGAAGCGCAGCGCGTCACCGGCTTCCCGGCGCCTGACGACGAACGAGCTGGTGAGGATGTAGCTACGCGCGAATTCACGTTCGTACAAGCTGCCCGTGTGGACGAAGAAATCGGGCACGCCATCGGCGAGTGTCGCGTGCGCCGAGTATGGAACGCCCGGCGCCAGAATCTCGTTCCAGCTGCGCGGATCGTTGTGCCAGTTGATCAGGTAGCGCCGCGTCACCGTGCCGTCGTGATCGGTGATCGCGAAGTCACTGAACACGAACAGCACGTCGGACCGGGCGTCGAGCCACCGTCGGGCCAGCTCGAGCTTGCCGGGCATCCACTCGTCGTCGGAATCGAGGAAGGCCACGAGGTCGCGCGTGGCATGCCGCACGCCGACGTTGCGCGCGGCGCCGCCGCCGCCGTTGGCGGTGCGCACGTACTTGATGCGATCGCCGTACGGCGCCAGGACCTCCGCCGTGTTGTCGGTGGACCCGTCGTCGACCACGATGACTTCGTCCCCGGGCCGGCTCTGGCTCAGCGCGGATTCAACGGCCCTGCGCACGAAGTGCGCACGGTTGTACGTGGGAATGACGGTAGAGACGGAGAGCGCCACTCGTCGCTAGTGGTCGTGCGAGGGCTCGGGCGCGCGCTGCACCTTGCGCAGGACCCGGGCGGCCTGGAACTTCACGGTGTCCCGAAGCGCGGACCGGCCGAACGGAACGGGCCGGTAGCCGCGTCGTCTCAGCTTGCCGTTCAGGTCGTAGATGAGTGCGCGCCGATCGAGATCGGGCGTCCGGAACGTGATGCTGAATGAAATCGAGTACGTCGATCCGACCCGCACGTGGTGCGGGAAGGTCACGGGCACGTGCAGGCCGTCGCCCGACTTCAACTGGAACGAGAAGGCCTTCGCCTGGTACTCGTCCTTGAAGGCCATGTTGCGGTGCGCGCCGCCGTAGAAGTCCTCGAGCTGCTCTTCGCTGAGCACCGTGCGATCGCCGCCGTCGAACACCGACATCGTCTTGTCGCCGCGAATCTGGAGCAGGAAGTTGTGCTCAGGGTCCATGTGGTACGGCGTCACCGAGCCGGCGGACGAGATGAAGATGAATCCCTGCGGCAGCCGCATGTCGGGATGGGTCGCCTCGGCGTAGGCCTTCACCTCCTCGAGACACTGCATGAGCAGCTCACGATAGGCCGGGTTGCGCTCGACGAACTTGAGAACCATCCAGGAGCTGCAGTCTTCGATCCGGCGGATGGTCTCTTCGATCCCGAGACCGGTGCGCGGCGTCTGCTTCGAGTCCATGCTGACCGGAATCTGACCCGCGTTGTATTCCACGGTGGCAGGGTCGAGCGCCTGCGAGAGCTCGATCAGGCGCGGCAGCGCGAAGAGCGGATGGCTCGCCAGGTGGTGCCGGATCAGGAACGGCTTGCGGTTGAAACTGGCCGCGAACTTTGTCGCGTCGATGTCGAGGAGTCGGCCGGAGGGGCTACTCATGGCTTGCTTCTGACTTGGCCGCCGCGTCGCTCCCGGGACGACGACGGATGAAGGTGCGATAGATCCAGCGCAGCAGCGGCAAGCCAGATACTACCAGACCGCCCGGCGCCCGCCCGGATGCCAGGATTGTCGTCGCCATCGCACGCCGATCGGGCCACAGCCGTTCGATCATGAAGTGCCTCGGGCTTGCGCAGGAATCCATCCACGACCAGCCTGGCATGTCGTGCAGGGCGGCGACGTTCTGGAGCTCGAGCTGGACTCCCGGCGAGAAGCGCGCCAGCTGTTCGTCGAACGCGATCTTGAACGCGAAGGAGCCGGGAAGGGCGAGGAAGCTGCACTTCATCGCGATGGGGCGCCCGTCCAGGAAGAGGCCCAGCAGCATGAGCCGCCCCCGCCCGTGTGCCGCGCGAAAGATCGCTTCGAAGAACTCCCGCCGGGCGGCGTCGCTCGCCAGGGCCGATGCCTCCTCGCCCTTCCAGCCCGCGCGCTCGAGCGAGAGGAACTGCGCCAGCCAGGGCTCGGGGTCCTCGCCGGTCGCGAGGGTACGCACCTCGACCGTGCCGGTCTCGGCGAGACGCCGTGCCTGTCGCCGCAGCTCCTTGCGATTGCCGCCCGACATCGCCCGAGCCAGAACGGTCTCCGAGTCGGATCCTCGGAGGAGGTTCGCGCGGTAATGGCGGTCGGCCACGTGGGCGAACAGGCGCCCGCGGTTCACGAACTCGGTCAACAGTTGCTCGAAGGCATCGCCGGCCCCGTACTCGGGGAACTGGACAAGGGACGCGCGGTCGGGGCCCGTGCGCAGCCACGTGATGAGCGCGGCGAGGCACGGTCCTCCGACGTCCTTCCGGATCAGCGGTGTGCAGAGAGGAGCAAGCGCGTGCTGCCACACCGTCATGACCGCGATCGGCACCCCCTGCAGGCGCGGCAGGCGCTCCAGCAGGAAGAGCCCGTAGAGCACATGGGCCGCGGTGGGATGCTTCGGATCGGGGCCGTAGATCAGCACGGCGCGCAGGTTGCAGCCGAGCCCGAACGCGCGCCAGGCCGCGAGGAGCATCCAGGGTTCCTGGAAGACGTTCGGCTCGATCGCCGCGGCCGCCAGCGACTCCCAGGCCGCGACGTGGGCCGCCAGCTCGTCCGGGGTCCGGGCGACGATGACTGACGTCCCGGTCGTCACGTCAGCGGGACCCTGCGAGCATCCGGGTGCGGTAGGCCCGGCGCGCACGCGACAGCGCGCTGCGCGATCGACGCGCCACCTGGAACAACCCGGCGCGCAGCGTGGGCCTGAACATCTCGAGCTCGCTTGTCTCGATCACGTGAGGGGTCCAGGATTTCTTGTAAGGAGCCAGCCCGCCCATGAAGTCGAACGCGCGCGTTCCCGGCTCGCCCACTGAGTGCTTGATCGCGAGTCCGATAATCGCCCGGCCGAGACTGTAGGCCTTGTAGGCCGGCGACGGATCGATCCCGCTCTGCAGATAGTGGGTGGTGCCGCGATCGTGAAACCCGATGAGCGCCGCCACCGCCACGCCATTCGCCCGAAGCCGCCAGAGACGGAGGCGGCCCTCGGCAAACGCCTGACGGGCCGTCTCGCGCAGGAACTCGTCGAACCGGGGCAACACGAACGAGCCGGGCTCTCCGCGGCTCGTCCAGCGGGCCTGGTGCAGACGCACCAGGTCATCGAGCGCGGGCTGGAGCTCAGCCGCGTGCTCCACGATGCTGAACTGCATGCCCGGCACCTTGAAGACGTGGCGAATGACGCGGTCGATGTTCTGGCTGAAGCCCGCCCGCGTGGTGTCCCAATCGGTACTCGTGTCAACGACGCGCGCCTCCTCGAGGTGCGTGATGCGAGCGCCCGGACCGAGCGCGCCGCCGAGGAGCGGCAGCGTGGCCGACCGCGACGGCACGCACCAGAGCCACAACCGATCCCAATCTCGGCTTCCGCGGATGACGTGGGCGATCGTCTCCGCCACCGGCCGTTCGTACCCGCGCGCGGCGATGATGTCGAGGTATTCACTCGTCTTGAGCTCTGTGCCTGTGCCGATGAACGTGATCTGGCGCACCGGCACGACGCCGTGATGAACCTGCGTGCTCACGTACAACGGCGCGAGGCCCACCAGGCGCCGGTGCTCGTCCCGGCACGTGATGAGGTACAGGCGGCCGTTCGCGGGGGCATGTATCCGCCACCAGGTTCGGTTCCAGTGCCAGCGCAGGAAGAACACCGCCTGGTCGCTCGAATCCACCAGCCCGTCCCACTCCGCTTGCAGCGCGTCGAATTCGTCGTCGACCGAGAGCAGGGCTGAGGCCAGCACGACAGGGGCTCATAATCCCCGGCGGCTCCGAGGATGTCAACCCGCGTGCGGCCCGCCGCGACCCGGCGTCGGCACGAAGAACCGCTTGAGGCGCAGGAAGTGCTTTTCAAGCAAGTGGTACGAGAGGAACGCCGCGGCGAAACTCAGGAAGGGAATGACGACCATGTACACCGCCGGTCGCAAACCGCCGGTCCAGGCCAGGCGATCCAGAATCGGCTGCTGCCACAGCAGGTCGATGCCGAGGTGGAGGACATACATGCCGTAGCTGTACTTGCCCACGGTCATCAGCACCGGCGAAGTAAACACGGCCTGCCAGCGGCCGGCGGTGCCCGTCGCGACGGCAAAGATCACGATCGCGAAGGCCACGGCCAGCATGGAATGACCGACCGTCAGCGTCATGAGGCCGTGCGGGCGATACGCCGTGGTGATGACGAAGCCGACGAGGAGCAGCCCAATCGCGATCTGCTGCAGTCGCGTCGAGGACACCCGGGCGAAGATTCCCCCGGTCGGGGCGCGCACGATCGCCGCCACGGCGGCGCCGAGCGCCAGCGCATCCATCCGGCTGACCGTGAAGCCGTACGCGGCACCGACGTCCACGCCGAACGCGAGCGTGGTCGACCGGAACATGAAGGCGCCGACGGCGAAGGCGATGCACAACGGCACGAGCCGGCGATAGCAGAGGGCCACCAGCAGGGGCCAGATCAGGTAGAACTGCTCCTCGACGGCCAGCGACCAGAAGTGCTCGAATCCCCGCACCGTCGGCACGCCCCAGTTCGAGAGAAATGTCCAGAGCCAGACCTGGTGCTGACGGCTGTCGAGCAGCTCGGCCGGCGCCAGGCCCACGGCGGGCACCAGGATCAGGATCGCGATCAGGTAGCCGTAGTAGAGCGGAAAGATCCGCAGGACCCGCCGCGCGTAGAACGCGCGGTAGTAGTTTTTCGCCCCGAGGCTGTCGAGCAGGTTGCCGGTGATCAGGAAACCGGACAGCACGAAGAACAGCTGCACGCCGATCCATCCCGCGCCTGACGCGTACGTGATGACGCGCACGAGCCCCGTCGCGCCCAGGTTCACGTTGTGCGGAACGACGAGGAGGATCGCGATGCCGCGCAGTCCGTCCAGGGCCGGCAGATATGCGGGTGGTCGTTGTGCGCGGTCGATGTCCGGAATACTAGTCGAAACCCTGTAAGATCGCCGGCGATGAGCGACGCGGCGGCGCGCGGCCCGCGCCGGGGCTTCCTGGTCAACACACTCTGGACCTGGGCCGCCGTGGTCACGAGCCTCGCGCTGGCGCTCATCGTCACGCCGCTCATGATTCGTCGTCTCGGCCCGGAAGCGTACGGGCTCTGGGTGGTCGTCTTCTCGTTCACCGAGTAC
>Ga0137313_1000193_pt1 | contig 21059 bp, 15 predicted proteins | sample EasRivERMZT166_2_FD_102287 | JGI IMG/M metagenome (GOLD analysis project Ga0137313, IMG submission 102287) | Soil microbial communities from meander-bound floodplain in the East River, Colorado, USA - East River MetaG ERMZT166_2 | ecosystem: Environmental > Terrestrial > Soil > Floodplain ...
CCGTGAACAGCACGGCTGAACACACCATCGTCCCGGCCGCCAGCGCGAGCGCGGTCCAGCCGGCCGCGCGCGCGCCATCCGGATCGCGACGGCCGACCGCCTGTCCCACCCGCACCGCGGCCGCGGTGCCCAGGCCGTAGGGCACCATGAAGATCAGGCCGACGATGTTGAGGACGATCTGATGCGCGGCCGCCGCCGCCGGCGCAATCGTCGCGGCCAGCGCGGAGGCGGCGGCGAAGACGCCGACTTCCAGGAGAATCTGGCCCGCGGCCGGCGATCCGAGCCGCACGATCGCTTTGATCCGCGGCCAGTCGATGGCAAAGGGGATTTCGCGCAAACCGGACGGGTGGTCGCGCTCCCGGGAGACGATCACCACGAACAGGAACACCGCCATCACGAGCCGTGAAAAGACGGTTGCGTACGCCGCACCCACGACGCCCAGCGCGGGCATGCCGAGCTTGCCGTAGATGAGCACCCAACAGGCCAGCACGTTCGTAATGTTCGCCAGCACCAGCGCGACCATCACGGGCCGCGCCAGGTTCATCGCCTGCAGATACCGCCGGAACACGACGTACGCCAGCAGTGGCGGCGTGGACCACACGAGGTGCGTCATGTACGGTTTGAGAAGCGCGAGCACGTCCGGATGGAATCCGATGAGCGGCAGCAGCATCACGCCGCCGAGCGATACCACCATGAGCAGCACGGACAGCACCGCTGCGAGCTGCACGCCGGCGACGAGCCATCGATGGCAGTCGTCGATCCGCCCGGCGCCGAAGCTCTGCGCGACAAACGTGTCCAGGGCGAGCAGCATCCCGAACCCGATCATGATCACGGTCAGGAAGAGGATCGTTCCGGCGCCGACGGCGCCTATGGCGGACGGTCCAAGCGGACCGACCATGATGGTGTCGACAATGCCCATCATCAGCCAGCCGACTTCCGCCGCGATGACGGGGCCGGCGAGCCTCAGCATGGGCCGAAGCTCGCGGCGCATCAGCGGCCCGCGGCCGTCACCATGATTTCAATGAGACCCGTGCGCGCGACGAGCCGGGCGCCGACCGAGGTCCGCGCGGGAGGATCGGCCGGGAAGAACTCGCGGTAGATCGCGTCCACTTTCGGCTGGTTCCAGAGATCCGGCAGGTAGACGGTGGCGTCCACCACATGCTTGAACGACAGGCCCGCGCCGTCGAGCGTCCGGCCGATCCGCGCCATCGTCTCGCGCGTCTGCGCCGACACGTCCGACGCATTGGCGTCGGTGTTGCCCAGCACGCCCGACAGGAACACGAGGTCGCCGGTGCGGACCGCGGACGACAACGGCAGACTCGGCGACACCGGTGCGCCCAGCACGTCCTTCCGGCCCGTCGTCGCAATCAAGGTGATCTCGACTGTCGACTCGAGCCCCATCAGGCCCGTCACCGCCGTGGCGCGCGCCGGCGGCTCGTTCGCGAAGTACGTCCGGTACACGTCGTTCATCGCTTCGAAGTAGGTGTCGTCGGTGAGAAACACCCGAGCGGCGACGACGTCGGAATAGGTGAGGCCCGCGGTCTTCAGCAGCACGCCTGCGTTGTCCAGAATGGTTCGTGTTTGCGTGGGCATCGGTCCCGGCACCACCACATCGTCCGTGCCTCGGCGGCTCACGAGCCCCGACAGGAACACCAGACCTCCAGCCCGAACGATGTACGAGTACGGCCGCGGCGATTTCGCCCAGCCCGCCGGATGAAGAACCTCACGAGGCGTGCCCTGCGGCACGGCAACGGCCGCGATGCTGATGAGCGCGCCACCAGCCAGATCCGTCACGACGGTCGTCCGGGTGGGAGGCTTGTCCGCAAAGAACGGGCGGTACGCGTCGTTCATCGCCTGGAAGTCCGAGGCGTTCCGCAGAAACACCTGCATCGAGACGACCTGGTCGAGCGAGGATCCCGCTGCCGAGAGCGACGCCCCCAGGCGTTCGATCGTGCGGCGCGTCTGCGCCTCGATGGTCTCGCCGAGCTTGCCGTCGGCCTCGGCACCAGTCACGGCCGAGACGAACACGAAACCGCCGGCGACGACGGCGCTGCTGTACGGCGCGGTGGAAGGCAGTCCTGCGGTCACATACCGACGATCCTGCATGGCTGACACTCCAGTGGCGGCCGCGACCGCCAGAGCGAGGGCGACTGCCGCGTTGCCCGCCCTGCGCGAAGTCGAACGGCCCGTTTGCCTCATGGCCCCATTAGAATAGCCTCGCTATGAAGCCAGAATCCCGCCGCAGATTCCTGAAGACCGTCCCCGCCGTGGTCGCAGGCGCCGTCGCCGGCAAGGCCTACGCCCAGGGTCCCGGCGCGCAGAGCTCCGGGCCCGTCAAGCCCGAGACGATCGAGGCCGCCGAATCGATCATCGGCGTGGACTTCCATCGCGAGGACGAGACCGCGATCGCCAACGGCCTCAACAACCGGCTTCGCACATTGCAGCAACTCCGGCAAAGCGAGATCCCGGTCGAGACCGAGCCGGCGATCATGTTCAAGCCGTCGCTGCCCGGCCGGGAGCCGAAGGGACCGGCCACGCCTGGCGCGCTGATCAAGTACTCGAAGCCGCCGCTGACGCTCAAGCGGCCGGCCAACCTCGAAGAGGTCGCGTTCTGGCCGGTCGCGAAGCTGGCCGCGCTCATCGAGCGCAAGCTCGTGACGTCCACCGAGCTGACCGAGATGTATCTCGCGCGGCTGAAGAAGCACCAGCCGACCCTCAATTTCTACGTGACGCTCACCGAAGATCTCGCCAGACAGCAGGCGGCTGACGCCGATCGCGAGATCAAAGCCGGCAAGTACCGTGGACCGCTGCACGGCCTGCCGTGGGGCGCAAAGGACCTGTTCGCCACGAAAGGAATCCGCACGACGTGGGGTGGCGAGCCGTACGTCAACCAGGTGCTCGATTACGACGCGACCATCGTCGAACGGCTCCGCGAGGCGGGCGCGGTGCTTGTCGCGAAGCTGACGCTCGGAGCGCTGGCCCAGGGCGACCGCTGGTTCGGCGGCCGCACGAACAACCCGTGGAATCCGCAGCAGGGCTCGAGCGGCTCGTCGGCCGGCCCCGGATCGGCGACGTCCGCAGGCTGCGTGGCGTTTGCCATCGGTACGGAAACGCGCGGATCGATCATCTCGCCGTCGAGCGTCAACGGCGTCGTCGGGCTGAGGCCCACCTACGGGCGCATCAGCCGCTTCGGCGCCATGGCGCTGTCGAACACGATGGACAAGATCGGACCCATGTGCCGGTACGTCGAGGACGCCGTTCTGGTGTTCAACGCCATCTACGGACCGGACAAGCGCGACGGCACCGTTGCGGACGCGGCGTTCAAGTGGAATCCGGATCTTCCGCTGGCCGGAATCCGCATCGCCTACGCCCGTGGAGGATTCGAGCAGGCGGCGCCCGGCGGCGCGGGAGCGGGGCGCGCTGGCGGACGAGGCGCCGGTGGTCTCACGCCGGAGCAGGCGGCCGCCCAGGCCGAAGAGCGGCGCAAGATGTACCAAGGCGTGCTCGAGACGTATCGCACGCTGGGCGCCAAACTCGAGCCAGTAGACCTGCCGGACCTGCCGCTCGCGGGACAAATCAGCTTCATCCTGGAAGTGGAGTCGGCGGCGTCGTTCGATGAGCTGACCAGGTCGGGCGACGTCGATCTGCTGCGGAGCGGCACGTCGGCCAGCACGTGGCCGAACACGTTCAAGACCGCGCGATTCGCGACGGCGGTCGATTACCTGCGCGCGCAGCGCGGCCGGACGATCCTCATGAAGCAGATGGGCGACTTCATGAGCAAGTTCGACGTGCTGCTTTCAGCGGGCAGCGACGCCACTCTCGGCGTGACGAATCTCACCGGCCATCCGGCGATGACGGTGAAATGCGGCGTCCAGGGCGGGCTGCCGCGCGTGCTGATGCTCACCGGACAGCTCTATGACGAGGCGACGCTATGCCGCGTCGCCCTCGCGTACGAGCAGGCGACGGACTGGAAGGACAGGCACCCGACGCTCGCGTAGGCGCGGGCGTTATCGGCTGGCGCGGATGTCCTGCGTGCGCTTCTCGCCTGGCGCGAGCGACACCGACAGCGACGCGCCGAGCAGCTCCTTCAGGAACGCCGGGTCGAACCACTGGCCCGGTTCGACATCCTCGACGGCGATGAGCCGGTAGTCCCCGGCCGGCAGCGATCGGAAGGCATAGCGGCCGTCCGATGCGGGACGCGCGGATTGGATACGTCGCGATCCGGGAGTCCAGAATCGGCCGTCGGCGGCAAACAGGATCAACGTGTAGCCCGGTGCCGGCTTCCCCACCGGATCAGTCAGGGTGCCCGAGAGCTCGGTCTGCTGCGTCGCAAACGTCACCACACCGCCGGCAACATCCTCGCCGGGTTTGACATCAAGCGGGAAGTCCAGCACATCGCGACCGCCAAACATCGCCGACTCAATCAGGAAACCCGGTGGGACGCCCGACGACGGCACGACACGGTACCGGCCTGGCACCACGCCGCGAACCGTGAACTGTCCGTCGGCCGTGACGGCCACGTCGCGCCCAATCATGCCTTCGGCTTTGAATGCCACCTCGTCCGCCGGCGCGACAGTGAGCCGTAGCTTCGAGACATCGATGGCCGCCGTCGAGGGCCCGTTGAATACGACCGAACCCGACACGGTCATTCCGCGCTGAAGGTTCAACGTCGCCGGACTCGTGCCGCCAGCCAGAGGCACGGTGGCGGTCGCCCACAGCATTTCGCCTGAACCGGTGTCCTTGGCCGCCACGAAATACTGGCCGCCCGCAATCTCGTATCTCGCCATCGGCGTTTCGGACTCGTGGCTCACCGTGTGGACGACCGGAGCCGAGGCGCGCGCGAGCAGGTTGTATGTGCCCGGAGGAAGGCCGGCGAAGGAGAACTGCCCGTTCGGTCCGACGCGTGCGGTGCGAGTCCCAAAACTGACGGCCGTCTCAGCCGTGTCGTACAGCGTCACCATGACTCCGGGCGGCAGCGGGCCATCGGCCGTCACGACGCCGCTGATCGTCCCGAGCTGAACCAGCGGCAGACGGATGTCCACGCCCGCGCGTTCCTCTAATCCGTCGATGGTCACCGGCGTGCTGCCGGAAGCCAGCAGCGAGGCCGGATGGAACGTTGACGCGTATCCTGACGTCGGCAGCGGGGCGTCCATCTCGGCCCGCGAACGCAGCATGCGCAATTCGGTCGCGACCTGCTCGGCGACGGCCGCGGACCTGGCCGCCTCCACCGCCGCGAGCTCGGCCCGCATTTTCATGGCCTCCACCTGCATGAGGCCCTGATCGCGCGGCGTCGCGACGACGGCGTATTCACCTGGCGGGAGGACGGGCAGGCGGTAGATGCCGCGGTCGTCGGTGGTGGCCGTGCGCATGACCTGCAGCGACCGCACGCCGTTCCGCATCACATACCGCATGGCTTGCACGGATGTCCCGTACACCACGTCGCCGACTTCGTCGTACACCGTGCCGGTGATGACGCCGCCGCGCGTGATCGGGAGCGCCACTCGCTCGAGCCGCTGACCCGCCGCGAGGGTGATGGTGGTACCGGGCCGACCGCTGCCGGGCCGTTTCTGCCCGTAGGTGACGTCGAGGAATCCGGATTTCGATGCGCTCAGACTGAAGGCGCCGGATGGCAGGTCGTCGAACGAGAAGCGACCCGAATCATCCGTGACCGCGAACCGCGTCACGCGCGTGTCGCCGCCGGAGAGCGTCACGCGGCCTTGCCGGACCGGCCGGCCCGAATCGAGCGCCACGAGCGTCCCGGCGATCAACCCTTTCCCGGCGGGTGGCTGCGCCTGTGCCGCCGCGGGATCTCGCGGCCGTTGAACGGGTGTTTGCGCGCCCACCAGAACGGCCGCGAGACAAAGCACGGCGAGCGTTGTGCTCGCGATCCGGCGCCCGGCTGATAGTGGCATCGCTACCTCTGACGCCGCTCCTCGGTTCGCGGCCGTCGCAAACTGACCTGGATAGACGCCGACGAGTTCACGCGTGAGACTTGCTTGGTAATGGCCTGGGCCGCCTGCTGAGCCGTCAAGCCAGCGACCTTGATCGGGCCCAGGATGGGCAGCCGCACCGTGCCGTCCGTCTGGACAAGATACGCCCGCGGGAGATCGGACTCACCTGTGATCTCGACTGACAGGACGTCGCCGGCTCTGATGGGCTCGGCGGCGTTTGTCACCGGCACAGTCTCGGCGTTGAGCCGTCCCTCACGGGGCGAGCCGAACTCGGCCCGGCCGCGGACGTTCCGTGCACGCTCCTCACGCAACTCCTGCGTGTCGCGGTCCAGCGAGACCTTGTACGCCTCGATGATCTGCCGGTATTCCCGAAGCTGCCGTTCGAGCTCGCTCAAGCGGATCCGGTTGGCCTCCTGGTCGCGAGCATCGCGGCTGCCGGCTTGCGCCTCAGCCTGAGCCTGCATCTCGGCGTACCGCTTTGCCAGATCCGCCTGCTGCAGGCGGTTCACGGCCGCGTGTGTCGCGAGTTCCTGCTGCGTCCGGGTCAGTTCCCTGACCTCGAGGTTCATCTGCTCGCGCGCCTGGGCCATTGTTTGTTCAACTTCCTGAATCTTGTTCTCGACCTTGCCCAGCTCATCCCTGCTCATCAGGCCGCGTTCGACCAGCTGCCTCATTCGCGCCCGCTGCTTCATCAACTCGTCGAGCTGGATCTTTGACGCTTCCACCTGCCGTTGCATGTCGAGCTTCATCCGCATCTGCGCGACGTCGAGATGCTCGAGGTAGCGCTTGAGCTCCACGTCACTGGCCTGCTTCTGAAGCTGCTCGAGCGCGACCTGGAGGTCGCGCAGGGCTTTCGCGTCCGCGCCGGACACGGCTTGCGGCGTCATCGACTCCCAGCCCAGGTGTGCCATCGGCGGTGTCGGCGCCTGCACCTCGGCGACGCGGGCTTCGACCTGCGGCGGTGTGGCGACCGTTTCTTCGATGACCGCGACGTTGTCCGTCCGCACGGCGGAATCGACCGTCGCCTGCGTCAACACGCTCGATCCCAGAGCCGGCACGACGGCGCCCAGCACGACCAGCGCAACGAGACCTGGCACCCAGGCGGCACCGGTCGAAGCGGCAGAGTCGCCGCCGCCGAGGATCCGCTTGACGCGCGTGAGCAGCGAGCCGCCGGTGGCGGCGAGCGCGGTCCTCGGAATGGCCATCGCGGCCAGATCGGACAGCGCGCTCACGTAAACCAGCCGGTCGCAGACACGGACCGCGAGATCGTCACAGCAATGCTCGCGTTCGGCCCGCACTTGCTTCGAGACCCACCAGATCGCCGGATGGTAGAAGAGCAAGGTCTCAACGGCTGCCTGCAGGAGATTGACGAGGTAGTCGTGGCGGCGGACGTGCGCCAGCTCGTGAGCGATCAACGCCTCGAGTTGCGTCGGCGTGAGTCCCGAGACCGCCACCGCCGGCAGCAGCACGATGGGCTTGAGCCACCCGACCATCACGGGCACCGAGACCGCGGACGACTCGATGAGGCGTACTGCGCGATCGAGCGCCAGGCGGCCGGCCACTCGACGAGCCAGCAGCGCAATCTCCGGCGTCACCGGCCGCACACCACGCGTCACCATGCGGCGCGCGACGATCCAGCCGCCCGCCAGACGCATCGAGAACACCGCCACGCCGCACAGCCACGCCGCCAGCAGCAGAAGCGTCGCGCGCGGCGCCGGGCCTGGCTGAATGTCAGGCGGCTGAACCGCATCTGTTGAGAGAACCGTTCGCACCGCACCGAGATCAGACGGCGCACCCGTGAGCGCCGACACGATGGGCGCCGGCGCCGCGCTGCGTGCGAGCACGACGTAGGTGACGACCGGCGACGCGAGCATCGCCGCCAGCGTCAGGATGCCCGCAACATACCGGCCTTCGGCCGGCAATCGCAGCCATCGCATCGCGAAGAACGCGATGAGCGCCAGTGCGGCGCCTTGCCAGATGAAGTGCACCAGAGCCCAGGCCAGAGCTTCAGTCGAGGGGTTCATCGGCGTGTCCCTTCCTTGTACTCTTTGATCAACTGCTGAATTTCGGCGAGCTCGTGCGGAGAAGCCGGGTGTGCGTTGAGCGCCTGGAGGACGAGCGCCGCGGCCGAGCCGCCGAACGCGCGATCGACCAGGTGGCTGACAAGCTGCCGCTGCGTGTCGTCACGCGACGCGCTGGCGGTATACACGTGCGTGCGCGCCGACTCATTGCGTGTGACCAGGCCCTTCTCCGCCATGATCTGCATCAGCTTCAGCGTGGTCGTGTAGCCGGTCTCGCGCGCGTCGGCGAGCGCTTCGTGGACCGTCCGAACCGTGGCGGGTCCCTGCGTCCAGAGCACACCCAGAATCGCGAGTTCCGCGTCGGTCGGGCGGGGTTTTGTTCGAGCCATGGCTTCAGTATACGAATCGATTCGTAGATGTCAACGAAAGGTTTCGTCGTATTGGACGCCACACCCACCGAGAGAGTCGGGGTGTCCCGGAACCGGTCAGGGCTTGCGTTCGATCGTGACCTTATTCATCACGATCGGCGTCGTGGGCCGGTCATTGCGATCGGTCGCGGCGGTGCCGATCTTCGCCACCACGTCGAGGCCGGACGTCACCGCCCCGAAGATCGCGTGCCGGCGATCGAGATGCGGCGTCGGCGCGAGCGTGATGAAGAACTGGCTGCCGTTGGTGTTCGGGCCGGCATTGGCCATCGAGAGGATCCCGGCGCGATCGTGGCGCAGCGACGGGTGGAACTCGTCCTCGAACTGGTAGCCGGGCCCGCCGAAGCCCTGGCCGAGCGGGTCGCCGCCCTGGATCACAAATCCCTGGATCACTCGATGAAAGACGATGCCGTCGTAGTACGGCTTGGTGTGGCGGTCCCCCGTCTTGGGGTGCGTCCACTCCTTCGAGCCCTCGGCGAGCCCCGCGAAGTTGGCGACAGTTTTCGGCGCCTTGTCCTCGAAGAGCTCGACGGTGAAGTTGCCGAGCGTGGTCTCAAAATGCGCGTAGACAGCCATATCAGCCGGCTATTTTGACAGAAACCGGGCGGATTCAGCCGCCGATCATCTTCCGCAACGCGGCGATGCGTTCGGCGAGGCCCGGATCCCTTGCCGCCACCTCGATGAGCACGCGGGCCTTCGGGATCTGACCGCCGCGGGCGTAGTGGTTGGCGGCGTTGAACGCCGCGGCGTACTGCTGGCTCCGATCCGAGTCGATCTGGGCGCGGAAGTTCGAGATCTGGCGCATTCTGAAGATCGGATCGAGGTCGGGATTGGCCTCGAGCGCGGCAATCGACTTCTCGCTCTCGGCGATCGAACGCTCGTAGCAACCCATCGCGTCCTCGAAGTGGGTCCCGGACGCCGTCCAGCGGGTCCGCTTCATCTCGACCAGTCCGAGGTACCAGGGCGCCGTGCAGTTCTGCGCGCCTTCCGCTCCGCGCCTCGCGTCGATCAGATCCCGCTCGGCGAGGTCGAGGTCGTCCTGGTCATGCTCGATGATTCCGGCAAGCGTGTGGATGCGAATGTTCGACGCCCGGGCCTTCGCCGCGTCGATGTCCCTCCGCGCCGACGGCAGATCCGCGAGCAGGTGGTGGTTCCACGCGCGCCAGTAGTACGCTTCGTCGATGTTGAACGGCTTCACCTCAATCATGTGCGTGGCGGCGGCGATCGCCTCGTTCGAGCGCTTGAGGTATGAGAGACAGACGGTCCGTCCGAGCAGCGCGTTCTCGTGCACCGGCTTCAGGGCCAGCGTCTCGTCGTAGAAGCGCAGCGCTTCGGCGCAGTCTCCGCCCAACTGGTTGTAATTGCCGAAGAGATACGTGACCGAGGCCGATCGCGGAAAGCGCCCATAAGCTTCGGTGAGCGGCTCTCGCGGGCGGCCTTTGCCAGTTTGCGCCGCGGCGTTGACCTCGAGCCTGCCCAGGAAGAACGCCGTCTCCACTGAGCGCGGCTCGGCGGCGCGGACTCTCTCGAGGATCTCGCGCTTCGGAAAATCGCAGATCCCGATGCGATACGCCACGAGCGGCGGCGTGTCCGGCAGCACGTCCCGCCGGACCGCCGTGCGCGGCAGTTGCCCCGGCCCGCGGTTGCGCGTGAGATACATGCAGTCGATGGCGTGCTTGAGGTACTGGCGGAACGACGCGCCGAGCGCAGCGGTCTCGAGCCACGCGATCTCGTCGTTGATCCTGGGAACAAAAGCGCTGCGCGCCCGCCGGAACGCCAGATCCTCCGACCGCGGCGATCCCATGTCGTCGGGCGGCACCGCGTCGGCAATCGCGACGTACCGCAGCGGCTCGAGCGCCGGCGGCAGCTCCGCGGCGAGCGCCCGCGCGCGATCCAGCGCGGGCTGGTGATCCATCGCCAGCTCCTTCTCGCGAAGGGACAGCAACAGCTCGACTTCGAAGAGCCGGCCGATCACGAGCGGCCGCGCCTTGCCGACCGCGACGCGGGTGTACGCGGTCCGCGCGTCGAGGAGGCAGTCGTAACACCCCTGCCGCACGAGCGCGTCCGCCTGGTCCAGCGCGGCCTGGTCCGGCTTCTTGATCGGCGCCGAGGCGCAGGCGGTACAGACCAGCAACGCGCCGAGCCAGACCCTCCGCATGCCCCAATTGGACACCAGGCGGGAGTGAGGGTTCCGTTACGTACTGTAGACGTCGACCGTCTCACGCTGCGGGACTGACACCGCGCCCAGCGCATCCAGACCCTCCACGAGATCTGCGACCAGGTCCCGCGGGCTCTCGCATCCAGGCGATAGGCGAATCAGCGTGTCCGACAACCCCAGGGCCCGGCGCGTCTCCGGCGGAATCGACGCATGCGTCATCTTGCACGGCAGGCAGACGAGCGCTCGCACGCCGCCGAGGCTCTCGCCCAGCGCGAAGAACCGGCGGGAGGACACAAACGAGGAGGCTTCCTCCGGCGTCCCGTCGAGCTCGAAGGAGACCATGCCGCCAAAGCCGGTCATCTGACGCCGCGCGATGTCGTGTCCGGGATGCGCCGGCAGCCCCGGGAAGTACACCCGGCGCACCCGGGGATGCCGGTCCAGCGCTTCGGCCACCGCGATCGCATTCTCCGCATGCCGCTGCATCCTCAACTCCATCGTCTTCAGGCCGCGCAGCGTCAGCCAGCAGTCGAAGGGACTCGGCACGCCCCCGAGCGCGTTCTGGAGAAAACCGACGGGTTCGAAGATGCCGCCATCACGGGCGATGACGGCGCCCTGAATCAGGTCCGAGTGGCCAGCGAGGTACTTCGTCACGCTGTGGATGACCAGATCGGCGCCGAGATCGAACGGCTGCTGGAAGTACGGCGTCGCGAACGTGTTGTCCACGACGACGAGCGCGCCGCGGGCGTGCGCAATACGGGCGACCGCCGGGATGTCGTAGACGAGCAGCCGCGGATTGGTCGGCGACTCGAGCCAGACAACCCGCGTGTTAGCGGTGACCGCGCGGTCGAGCGCGGCGAGATCCGCGAAGTCCACGCTCGTGACCACGCACCCGAGCGGCTCGAACACGCGATGCAGCATGCGGAACGTCCCGCCGTAGACGTCGCCCGGCACGATGATCTCCTGACCCGGCTTCAGATAGGCCTGGAGAATGGCGTGCTCAGCGGCCAGCCCCGATCCAAACACGGCCGCATGCCGCGCGCCCTCGAGGTCGGCGAGCACGGCCTCGAGACGCTTGCGCGTCGGATTCGACGTCCGCGTGTAGTCAAACCCCCGATGGTCGCCCGGCGCGGACTGCTGATAGGTCGTGGTCTGGAAGATCGGCGAGACGACGGCGCCGGTTTCTGGCTCGACCGGTTGTCCCGCGTGAATCGTGCGTGTCGCGAAGTCCATGGGCGTTGGTCCTTTCGGTAATCACGGAAACTGGGGAACTGGGGAACTGATCAACTGGGGAACTGAAGACGTCGAGCCGGCTGCTGACGAGCGTGCCTTCGCTGATCAGACTGCGGACGACAATTTCGACGCCGGCGTCGCGGCCGGCAGTGAGCGCCTCGCGCTGGACCAGCGGACAGCCGCCATCGGCCATGCGCAGCGCGTCGTGGTAGCCGATGCCGGACACGAGGCGCGCCGCGGGGTCCGCCACCGGATCGGACGTGAAGTAGCCATCCACGTCCTTGACCAGCACGCAACGCGGCGCACCGAGGCGGGCCGCGATGATCACGGCGGAGAGATCGGACCCGCCGCGGCCGAGGGTCACCAGCCGCTGGCCCTTCGTCGCGAGAAAGCCGGGAACCACGACGACCGAAAACCTGGTGAGCGACGCGAGCAGGGTGTCGGCCTGGAGATCGACGCGGTCCGGATGGGCGACGAGGCCGGTCTCGTGCGCGTTCAACCCCACGGCCGGCGTGCCCGTCGCGCGCAACAGCAGCGTCAGCAGCGCGACCGATCGCACTTCGCCGGTTGACCACAACAGGTCGAGCAGCTCCTGCTCGGGCTGGGTCGCGTACCGGCGCGCTTCTTCGAGCAGCGCATCGGTGTGGCCTTTTTCCGCTGAGACCACGACCACGACCGGTTTGCCGCCGGCGGCGAGGCGGGCCACAAACGCCGCCGCCTGGCGATACCCGGCGGGGCCGGTGAGTACGGATCCGCCGATCTTCAGCACGGTAGACACACGTTCCCCCTTCCGGCCGCACACCCTTTTGAAAAAAGGCGTGCAGCAGGCACGAATGGCAGGCGCGTTGCGGCCGACGCGACTGCCGACGAACAGTTACCGTGGGAACGCGAAGTGCTGTCGAGCTGGTTCAGCCGACTTGCGTTATCTACCCCGGTATCGGGCAGGAATTAGCACCTGGGCGATTGCCGCCTGGTTGCTGTGGCGTCTTCGGGCCTGATCCCTCGACCACTCGCGATAAAGGTCTGCGGCACGCGCAGACTGGTAAGAACGGTAAACGATTTAGCGGAACGCTGTCAAGACAGTCAACGGCGCAGAAGCACGAGGACGATCGAGAGCGCGGTGAGGAGAAACAGGATGTAGGCGGCGGGCCGCCACGCCGGGCGCGCGAATCTGAGAATCGCCAGCCCGGCGCCGAGCCCGAAGAGCCCGGCCGCTTCGATCCACGCGCCCTGGGAGACGCGCATCGCCCCCGCGATGAACGCGAGGACGATGACGAGGTAACGCGAGATCACATCCGGCGGTTATTGCTTCTGCCGATCGTAGACGCGCTTGATGTCTCCCACTTGCACGTTGCGGACCATGCCGCTGTCCGCCCTGACCGTCACAATCAACTGCGAGCCGTCGGCGCTCAGCGCGTACTCCTCGACACACTTGAACGAGTCCTTCGTCTCGTACTCACGGTGGAGCTTCTTGCCGTCCCACTTGACCTTGAAGTCCGTGGCGCCGCCCGGCGTGTCGAGCGTCTGCTTCTTGTTATCGGTCTTGTGCGCGAAGCCCTGCTTCGTGGCCGGGTCGAGCAGCACCTTGAAGTCGGTCGGCGTCGCCTGAATCGCCATCATCTCCGGCGCCTTGAACGCCATCGCCTTGATCGCGTTAAAGCGCTGCTGCTCCTGCGGGCTGAGCGTCGAGGCCTCCTGGCCGTTGGCCGGCCCGCCGCCGCCACCCTCACCGCCGCCGCCACCGCCGCCACTGGCACTGCCGCCGCCACCGCCGCCGCGCGGTTTGCCTCCGCGCGCAGCCGCGGGCGGTCCATTCGGATTCGTGCTCGCGTCGACGTTCAACTTCCACACGCCCGACATCTCCGGCACGGTGCTCTGCGCGCCAACGGTCGGCGCGGCGACGGCCGCGATCGCGAGGGCCAGCACGCCCGCGATAAGGCTCAGTCTCAATCTGGTCATGACAGCGTCCTCCAGTCTCCCCGGAAAGTCACTTGACTTGGGCGCGATCGTATACGCGATTGACGCCGGCCACGGGCACGTTTTTCACGGTGGCCTGCTTCGGGTCGCCGAGCCGGATGATCACGAACAGCCGGCTCGCATCCTCGCTCAGGAAATAGGTTTCCGTCATCCTGAACGACCCAGCGGCATCGATGTCCTTCTTGAGCCGCGCCCCATCCCAGGACGTCTTGGCGTTATAGATTGCGGCGCCGAGCTGGAACTTCTTCTTCTTGCCGTCGGTCAGGTAGGTGCGCGATCGCTCGAGGTCGTCCACAAACGTCACGGCCTCGGGCGTCACGTCGATCGTCAGGCTCCACGGCACTTCGAGCAGGTCACGCGCCGCCGAGCGCGCCCACGCGGCCGCCCAGCCGCCCCGCCACACGCCCGGATCGATGCTGGGCGGCGCGTTGCTCATCGAACCGACGCCGCTCATCGCTCCGGGGATGGCGCTGCCGACGGTCGGCGGATTCTGGCCGGCGCTGCCGGTGCCCGGCGGACCGGGGTATCCGGGATTGCCGCCGCCCCCCGGATTGCCGCCCGTGCCCGGCGCGCCCGGTTGGGGCTGGCTGCCGGAGCCGCCACTGCCCGAGCTGCCGCTGCCGGACCGCGCGTTGGCGCCGGCACGCGTTGGCGCCTGTTCCGGTCGTCCGGTGTATGCGTTGACGCTCTCGTCCGCGTTGTAGGTCCACGTCCCCGCGAACTGCGCGGGGCGCGGTGATTCAGCCGCGCTCGTGGGGGGTGCCGCAGGCGGAGGCGATTGCACCGCCGGGACACCCGCGACGAGGCTGAGGGCAACGGCAGACGTGACGACCGCGCCGACCAACGAGGGCATAACAAGTACCTCCGGCAGGCCCGGCTTCGATCATAACCCAGCGATCGCCGGGGGGCCTCCGGCGTTCACCGGCTCCGCCGGAAGGGATACGCCAGTTGAGCCAGCAGGCCATCCGGCACGGGATCGCCCGCGATCCCGAACTTTTGCGGAACGCGACCGGGAGGCATGTAAAACGTGCCGAACGCCAGATCAATGAAGGGGAACAATCCGGCGAAGTTCCGATCGAGACCTTCGGCCTCCGACGTGTGATGCCACCGGTGAAACACCGGGCTGGCGATGACGTGCCGAAGCGGACCGTACGACCAGTTGAGATTCGCGTGCAAGAGGAGCGCGTAGAACGTCAGCACCGGGACGGCCGCCCCGAGCGCGCCCGCATTGAATCCCATCCAGTACAACGGCAGCACCTGCACCACCCGCGCGACAGCGTCGTTGACCGGATGAAGCCGCACCGACGACAGCCAGTCGACCAACTTGGACGAATGATGAATGGCGTGGAACGGCCAGAGCCATCGCGCATGAAAGATCCGGTGCGTCCAGTACGCGAGCAGATCGGCCAGCAGCAGAATCAGCGGCGCCTGCACCCACAGCGGGAGGGTTGCGGCCCACGTCTGCCTTGTCGTGAACGTCGCGCGCAGCTCGTCGAGCGTCAGGCCCTGCCAGGCGGCAATCGCGACGAACACGGCCCCAATCGCGACGCGCGAGGCCGTGCGTGTGACGAGCGGCGTGAAGAACCAGTAGGCCAGATCCACCCGCGTGTCAGCCGCACGCCGGCGCTGACCCGGCAGCGCGGGACGCCAGCGCTCGAGCATCCAGAACACGCCTGACAACACCATCAAGCCGATGGTCACCGAGATGAGCGTGGGTGAGCCCATGCCGCGTTAGACCGTGCGGGCTCGGGGCGGGTTACGGTTGCGCGGTCGTGCCGTTCTGGCCGGTCAGCCAGTCCGCGATCTGATCGCGCGTCCAGCGGTGATCGTCGTTGAGATGGACGAGCAACGCCGCGAGGTAGAGCCGCTTCTTACAGGCTTCTCCCGGACAGGGCTTGACGGTGTCGAGGCAATCGAAGAACCAGTCGAGATCGCGCGTCGGGTGCTGCCCGCGGGCATCGCGCGGGAGGCGATACATCGCTTCGTAGGCCGCGCCGAGCGCGCACGAGGCGTTGTCGCCTGTGTAGTAGTCGCCGAAGGCCTGCTCGGTCCGGCGCTTCATCCCGTTCCGAATGAACTCGGCCAGCTCGCGCTCGCCGTGGTGCTGTTTCGTCACGGTTTCGGCGGTCATGAGCAGAGTGTAACAGCAATCCCACAACCGGTCGGCGTGTCCGCTCGCGGGCATCCCGGTGCTACGATTCACGTCACCGTGCCGCTCCTGCTCATCGTCCTCGCTGCCCTGATCTGGCTGCACGGTGATGCCGCGCCGCGCACCTCGGCTCAGCCCGCGCTCGGCGGCCGCATCACGATCGACGCCTCGCGGCCGGGCGCGGCCATTCCGCCAACGCTCTACGGCATCTTTTACGAAGAGATCAGCCATGCCGGTGACGGCGGGCTGTACGCCGAGCTCGTCCGGAACCGTGGATTCGAGGACGCGAACCTGCCGCCCGCCTGCGTCCTCGACGAGGGTTTCATCGCGCCGCCGCGAACGCCGCACTTTGACACCGGACGTCCCAACAACTGGCGGCTCCGATGGGATGTCGCCAATCCCTATCCGGCGTGGTCGCTCGATCTCTCCGGCGGCGGCGCCGGCGCGATCGATCTCGTGGTCGATCGGCCGCTGACCACGGCCACGCCGCATTCGCTGCGCGTGACGATCGCCGGCGTGCCGGCGCGCGGTACGGGCCCGACACTCGTGAACGACGGCCACTGGGGCATGGCGATCCGGACGGGTGAACAATACCGTCTCAGCTTCTTCGCCCGCGCCGAGGGCATCACGTCCGTTGACGCGCGGCTCATGACGGCCGGCGGCGCGACGGCAGGCGCCGCGAACGTACGCGTGCAGTCCGGCGGCTGGCGTAAGTACGAAGTCTCACTCACGGCGACCTCGACAGATCCCACCGCGAAGCTTGGCCTGTCCTTCCGTCCGGCCGGGCGGATCTATCTCGACATGGTCTCGCTCTTCCCCGCCCGCACCTTCCGCAACAGACCGAACGGCATGCGGCCGGACCTGGCGGAAGCGATCGCGGCGTTGAAGCCGGGTTTCATCCGCGGACCCGGCGGGTGCTTCGCCGAGGGCATCACGATCGAAAGCCGTCCGCAGTGGAAGCGGTCGCTCGGTCCGCTCGAGACGCGCCCGGGCACCTACAGTCCGTGGGGCTACTGGAGCACGGACGGGTTCGGGTACCACGAGTTTCTGCAGTTTGCCGAGGACATCGGCGCCGATGCTCTGTGGGTCGTCAACGTCGGCGTGTCGTGCTCGTTCCGCAGCGGCACCTTCCTGCCCGATTCGGCGCTTCCACCATTAATAGAAGATACGCTCGACGCCATCGAGTACGCCATCGGGCCCGCCACCTCGACGTGGGGCGCGCGCCGTGCGGCCGCCGGCCATCCCGCTCCGTTTCCCTTGAAATACATCGAAATCGGCAACGAGCAGCAGGGCGCCCGGTACGGCGAGCGTGTGAAGGCGTTTGCCGCGGCGATCAAGAAGCGGTACCCGCAGATCAAGGTGGCGTTGAGCTCGTGGATCGCCGGGATCGACCGCGCCGCGATTACGGCCGCCGGACCCATCGACATCGTGGACGAGCACGCCTACAAGGCGCTCAACTGGTCGGTCGAGAACTTCGACAGCTTCGCCAGCTACAAGCGCGAGGGCTGGGAGCTCTACATCGGAGAGTTCGCCACCAACAGCGGCGTCGGGCGGGGACATCTGATGGCGGCGCTGCACGACGCCGTCTACATGATGAGCGCGGAAAAGAACTCCGACCTCGTGAAGATGGTCAGCTACGCGCCGCTCCTCGAGAACGTCAACAAACGGGACTGGGAAGTGAACATGATTCACTTCGACAGCAGCCGGCTGTTCACGCGCGCGACGTACCACGCGCAGAAGCTCTTCGCCGAAAACCTGCCGAGCGTCAATCTGCCGGCCTCGATCACGCTGGACACACGCCGGCCGGCGCCCATCTCCGGCCGGATCGGCGTGGGGACGTGGAACACCGCCGCCGAATTCAGAGACATCCGCGTCGAGCGTGCCGGCCGCGTCGCCTACCAGTCCGACTTCGCTCGAGGGACGACCGATTGGGCGCCGGTGACTGGCCGCGCCCAGGGTGGCCGCGGCAACTGGAGCGCCGTCGAGGGCGCGTACCGTCAGAGCGGCGAGGTCGTGGCGTTCTCGTACGCGGGGGAGTTGGACTGGACCGACGTCACGATCTCACTGAAGGCCCGCAAGCTTTCTGGCGCTGAAGGGTTTCTCGTACTCGCGGGCACGGCCGACGGCCGTCGCGTGCAGTGGAACGTTGGCGGCTGGAACAATCGCCAGACCGCGCTCCAGGCCGGTGACACGATCGTGGGCCGGGCCATGCAGCACAGCGTCGAGACGGGACGCTGGTACGACGTCCGCGTCGAGGTTCGCGATCGAACCGTCCGGGGCTTCCTCGACGGACAGCTCATCAGCGAGGCGACATACCCGCGCGTCGATACCGTGCTCGGTATCGCAGGGCGCGATGATCGGTCCGGCGACATCATTCTCAAGGTCGTCAACACGGCGGCCGAGCCCGCCACGATGATCGTGCGACTCGACGGCGGCCGCCCGACCGGACAAGGCCACGTCACCGTGCTGACGTCAGCCAGCCCCACAGATGAGAATTCGTTCGAGACTCCGTCGAAGATCGTCCCTGTGACAACGTCGCTGGGCCGGCTCGCGGAATCGTTTACACACACCTTCCCGGCACAATCGTTGTCCGTGCTGCGAATCGCCATGTCGAAGTAGTTCAGAAGAACGGATAGATATTCGGCTCTTCCTTCTGAAGACGGCGCCGCAGCCAGGACCGGACCCGCACGACGAGCCTGGCGATCACTCCCTGAGGCGTTCCCGACGTTCGCTTGACCTGATCCATATCTCCTCTCAATCTCCGTGGCCGAGTGTCTCGGTCATCAGCCGGCGAACAGCCGTCCGCCACTTCCCTGCCGGGACACGCGAAAGCAACTGCGGTGGAATCTGATTTGTGGCCGAGCGATCGACTTCGACGCACGGCGCGGGTCCGTCGCCACCCGGCACGACCCACGCGGACGGCGTCGTCTCGCGGGGGCTCGGTAAGGTTGCCGGCAGTCTCCGTACCCAGCGCCGAAGCCGGCGCTCGTCCTCGACACCGAGCGCGCGATGCGGTTTCGGCGTCGCACGCCGCCGCGGGGTCCACGGCGGCTGTTCGCGTTTGAGCACGACGTAGTCGCCGATGACAAGCGCGTCGAGCCCGTCTTCCATCAGGTGGCAGTAGGCGTCGAAGGGCGTGAGCGGCGCCGGGCTGCCGTCGGCACCGGTCGTCTGTCCCTTCACGCTCAAGTGCTCTTCGAACACCTCAACGCGCGCGCCCGCGGCCGTCAGGTCCTTCATGAGCTCGGCGCGCTCCATCCCGTTGCGGTACGGAAACGCATACGTGTCAAGGAAGGCCCGAATTTCCTCGCCCGAGAACGCGGGGCCGCGTGCCCGGGCGAGCCCGGTGACAGGCCGGGCGGGCACGCCGCTGACGTGCTCCCATCCCAGCAACGCGGCGCCTATCGCGGCGGTGACATGTCCGCCGACGCCGTGCACGGAAATCGTGCCGGTCGGAAACGCGTGCGCCGAGGCTTCGGCAATGGACGTCACCTCGAAGACTTCGCCCACGAGACAGAGGTGCGGCTCGGTGGTGTCCTTCTGAATCGACAGAATCAGGCGACGGACGATCGTCGTCGCCGCCGCAATCACGGACGCCGCCGACCACCCATCCAGGGACTCGACGACGAAGGCGCCGTCGGGAGCGACTTGGATCGCCGGCGGCAACTCGGGCTCCTCTGCCACGACGATGTCGCCGGCCAGGCCGGCCAATTCGCGGAACGGCTGCCGGCCCGGCAGACCGAGCTGCTTCGCGACGTGCCGGCCGAGGTCGGTGAGCCCGCAGCGTCCGGAGAGTTCCTTCACGACGCGCAGCGCGCCGGAGGCGCCGATCGCCATGGTCGCGACGGTGCCGTCGACCGAGGCATGCAGGCTCAGAATGGCCGCACGTTCAAAAGGCCCGTCGGCAAACGCGCCCATGCACTGCGCGGTGCCGTGAGGCACCTCGAACGTCGGCCCTTCGTAGTGCAGGTGTTCGGCTGCCGCGGTGGTCGTCACCAACTCGTCGCTCTTCCAGTCGTTGACCAGCGCGCGCCAGGCCTCGACCTGCCCCTCTGCGCGAGCCCACTCCACCTGCGACGCGAGGAGCGCCGAGGTCTCGCGCGCGCGCGCCACCCCCGCGAGGGCGTGCTGATGGATGCCGGCGGTTTCGAGACAGTAGTTGACGGCCAGGTTCGGAAACCCACCTTGTCCGGCCCGTCGCGTGAAGAGGTCTTCGACAGCCGCCGCGACGACTTCGCCATCGCGGACGAGTGCCGCCGCGCCGCCGCGCGCGCCAAACGAGACGCCGAGCACGCTTCGAGCCGGCGTCTTCTCGACCGAGCGGAGCCGCGCCGGCGTGGTCCGGCGGACGAGGCCAAGCCGTTCGGCTTCCGCGGCGATCAGTTGCGCGACCGCGACGTGGCCGGCCGGCGAGAGATGGCCCTGCTGCTCGAAGAGATCCCGGCGCTGGTCGAGCGATCGCCGGTGCACGAGCCGGTCCGTGATCGGGAGCACGTGCAGACCCGCGGCCGGATTCGCAATCGACTCGAAGAGCGGGTCGTAGATCGGCCGGATTCTGTCGACGCAGTAGTGATAGGTCGGGAGCGGGACGATGAGCACCGGGATGCCGTCGGCCGACACGGCCAGCCGCCTGATCAGCGCGGACAGGAGCCGCCACCCTGCGGTGCCGGCGTGCGCGTAGTCATCGTGCATCTGAATGCCGGCCAGCCGGTAGACCGCCGAGCGCATGTGGTCGGGAAAGTCGGGAAACGCGCGCGCCACGGCGTCGCGAACCACGCCGTACGCGCGGGCGAGGGCGCGGCGTCCGGCAAGCACCGAGCCGTGCGGTTCGTCGAGGAACTGCGCTTCGTCGCCCTCCTCGAGCGCAGGCCGCACGCGCGGCACCGGCACGTGATGCAGCGTGAGCTGACCCTCGTCGAGCGTGAAGTACGGCTTCGGCACGAGAATCGGCCGGCCGGTGATGCGATCCGTGGACGGCCGGTGCGTGTGCTTCACGCGCTCGATGTTGTGAATCGCGAGCCCCCACACGATCAGGTCGGCCCGCACGTGCCGCGCCAGCCGCTCGTAGATGAGCAGCTGCTGGTCGGGCGCGGTTCCCGAGATGCCGTAGTTGTAGACCGAGGCGCCCAGCATGTCGGCCAGGAGATC
>Ga0137313_1000194_pt1 | contig 20990 bp, 15 predicted proteins | sample EasRivERMZT166_2_FD_102287 | JGI IMG/M metagenome (GOLD analysis project Ga0137313, IMG submission 102287) | Soil microbial communities from meander-bound floodplain in the East River, Colorado, USA - East River MetaG ERMZT166_2 | ecosystem: Environmental > Terrestrial > Soil > Floodplain ...
ACGGACGGGTCGATCGGCGACGGCGCGACGGTGTAGATGACGCCCCGGCGTGACGGCTGGGCGCTCGGCGCCGAGCGATAGACCCCGACGCTCGCAGGAATCTCCCAGGTCTCACGCGCCAGGTCGGGGCTGATCTCGGTCCACGTCTGGCCGCCGGTGTTGGTTTTCCACAGCGTGTTGGCCGCGTAGAACAGCGTTTTGGGATCGGTCGGCGAAAAGAGGAGCGGCGCCGTGCGCAGCACCCGGTAGCCGGGCTTGCGCGGCGGCGGCATGTCCTGGCGCTGGCCGGTGCGCCGATCGAATCGGCTGACCCGCCCGCCGTACACGATGTCCGGGTCCATCGGGTCGGCCGCGACGTAGCCGTACTCCTCGACGCCGACGGGCGTCCACTCACGCACGGTAATCTGTCCCCAGTCGCCGCGGCTCGCCACGCACGCCGATCCGCTTTCCTGCTGGCCGCCGCAGACGCGGTACGGAAACGCGTTGTCGGTGCTCACGTGGTAGAACTGCGCGGTCGGCTGGTTGTACCAGGAGCTCCACGTCTCGCCGCCGTTCACCGTGACGATCGCGCCCTGATCGGCCGTCATGATCATCACGTCCGGGTTGTTCGGGTTGATCCAGATCTTCTGATAGTCGTCGCCGCCGGGCGCGCCGCGAAACGCGGTGAACGTCTTCCCGCCGTCGGCCGAGCGCCAGGCCACGATCGTCGGCACGTACACGATGTCCGGATTGGCCGGATGGACGCGCAGGTCGGACGCGTCGTTGGGCCGCGCCACGAGCCGCGAGTCGTCGTTCACACGCGACCAGCTCTCGCCGGCGTCGTCCGATCGAAAGATGCCGCCGTTGCGGCCGGCATCGACGACCGCGAACAGGCGCGTGCGCAGGCTGGGCGCGACGGTGACGCCGATGCGGCCGAGGCCCTCGGCGAAGGTGGGCAAGCCGCGGGTGAGCGGACGCCACGTGGCGCCGCCATCGGTGGATTTGAACAGGCCGCTGCCGGGCCCCGTCCACGCCGCGTTTTCCCACGGGCCCTGCCGAGCTTCCCACAGCACGGCGTAGACCGTGCGCGGGTCCGCCGGATCGAGCGTGACGTCCACGCCGCCCGTGTTCTCATCCTTGTACAGCACCTTCTCGAACGTCTTGCCGCCGTCCGTCGATCGAAAGATGCCGCGTTCCGCGTTCGGGCCGTACGGATGGCCGAGCACCGCGACGAACAACCGGTTCGGATCGCGGGGATCGACGACGATCTCGGGGATCTGCTGGCCGTCGCGCAGCCCGAGGCGCGTCCAGGTCCGGCCCGCGTCGGTGGACTTGTAGATGCCGTCGCCGGTCGAGAGGTCCGGCCGCTGCATGCCTTCGCCGCTGCCGACGTAGATGATGCTCGGGTCGGACGGCGCGACGGCGATCGCGCCGATGGATCCCGTCGGCTGATCGTCAAAGATCGGCCGCCACGTGCGGCCGTAGTCGTTCGTCTTCCAGACGCCGCCGTTCACGACGCCGATGTAGAAGACGTTGGGCTGTGCCGGGATGCCCGCGACCGCCTTTGTCCGGCCGCCGCGGAACGGCCCGATGTTCCGCCACGCCATCTTCTGGAACAGCGAGGCGTCGACGTTGATGCTCTGCGGCGCGCGCGCCGCCGCGGACGCGACGAGGCCGATCACGACGCTGAGCAACGCGACCGCTGAGCGGGGCATGGGGATAAGAATAGCGTCAGCGTCAGGGCCCCTACGTACGTGCGGTAGAATGCCCGGGCCGAAGCGTATTTCCTCGCGGCGGGAGTGAGTACCAACATGAGACGAATTCTGTTAGTGGCGGGAGCGGCCTTGGTGACGATGGCCGTTGTGATACAGGCGAATCAGGGCGGGCAGGGCGGCGATCGCTTGACCGCGGACTACTTCGCCGCGATGCAGGTCCGGAGTATCGGACCGGCGCTCGTCACCGGACGCGTGGCCGACATCGAGATCGACCCGAAGAACGCGGATGTCTGGTACGTCGCGACCGCCTTCGGCGGGCTCTGGAAAACCACGAATCGCGGCATCACCTTCACCGAGCTCTTCCCCCGGTCGGGACAGGTCGAGGCCTTCTCCCTCTGCTGCGTCGTCGTCGATCCGAAGGACTCGAACGTGATCTGGCTGGGCACCGGCGAGAACGCCAGCCAGCGCAGCGCGCACTTCGGCACCGGCCTCTACAAGTCCACTGACGCGGGCAAGACGTGGAACCGTGCCGGCCTCGAGAACTCCGAGCACATCGGCAAGATTCTGATCGACCCGCGCAACTCGAACGTCGTGTACGTCGCATCGCAGGGCCCGCTGTTCTCCTCGGGCGGCGATCGCGGGCTCTACCGCACGACCGACGGCGGCACGACCTGGAAGCGCATTCTCCACGTCAACGACGACACCGGCATCAGCGACATCGTCATGGACCCGAAGAACCCGGACATGCTGTTCGCGGGCAGCTATCAGAGACGCCGTCATGTCGGCCAGATGATCGGGGGCGGACCGGACGGCGGCATCTGGAAGACGACGACGGCGGGCAAACCCGAGCCGCAGTTCACCAAGCTGACGGCTGGCCTGCCGCCAGGTGAGGTCGGCCGCATTGCGCTGGCCATCGATCCGAAGAAGCCCGGCCGCGTGTACGCGCTCATCGACGCGAAGAGCGCGGGCGGCGGCCGAGGGGGGCGCGGCGCAGCGCCGCCGGATCCGGAAGCAGCGCGTGGCGGCGGTGAAGGCGCGGCCGGCGCGGGCGCGGCTGGCGCGGGCGCGGCTGGCGCGGGTGCGGGTGCCGCGCGCGGTGGCGCCGCAGGCGCGGGGGCTCAGGGACAGGCCGGCGCGGGGGCTGGCGCCCCTGCCGGTCGCGCGGGTGCACCGGGCGGGCGCGGCGGCGCGGCGCCCGCGGGCGGCGCGGCGGCGGAACCACCGCCACTGCCGCCGGCGCCGACGCCGGACGACGGCGTCGGATTCTACAAGTCGGACGAGTGGGGCCAGAACTGGACGCGCATGAGCACGTATCGCGGCGGCGGCCCCGCGTACTACCACGAGATCTTCGTCGATCCGAATCAGCCGGACACGATCTGGAGCGTCAGCACCAACTTCCAGTGGAGCCGGGACGCGGGCCGCACGTGGACGCAGGTGGGTGTCGAGCGCGGTGGCGGAGCGTTTGCCGTGCACGTGGACCATCACGAGGTCGTGTTCGATCCAACGAACAAGAACCATCTGATCATCGGCAATGACGGCGGCGTGTACGAGACGTACGACCTCGACAAGGTCTACGCGAATCCCGGCCAGCAGGGCACGGCCAATCTCGCCGAGTGGCGGTTCTTCTCGAACCTTCCCATCACACAGTACTACCGCGTGTCGGCGGGCTACGAGCTGCCGTTCTACACCGTGTGCGGCGGCACGCAGGACAACTTCTCGATGTGCGGCCCGTCGCGGACGAGCCACACGCTCGGCACGCGGACCAGCGACTGGTACATGGTCAATGGCGGCGACGGCTTCCAGTCGCGCCAGGACCGCGGCGACCCGAACATCGTCTACGCGACGTCGCAGTCGGGCGGACTTACCCGGTTCGATCGGCGCGTGGGCCGCGGGCAGAGCATCCGGCCGGGTTTCGGCAATTCGCCTTACATCTACGAGCCGGCGGGTGCGGCGCCCGCTCCGCCGCCTGCTGCCGACCCGGCGCAGGCCGGGGGTGCGGGTCGCGGTGGCGGTGGCGGTGGCGGCGGCCGCGGTGGTGGCGGTGGCGGTGAACGCACGAACTGGGACGCGCCGTACATCACAAGCGCGCACTCGGATACGCGGCTCTACTGGGCCAGCAACTACGTCTATCGCAGCGACGACCGCGGCGCGTCCTGGGTTCGGATCAGCCCGGACCTCTCGCGGAATCTCGATCGATCGGTCATCCCGATGATGGGCAAGATCTGGCCGCCGGGATCGATCGCGATGCACGAGTCCACGACGCCGCTCTCGAACGTCGTGTCCATCGATGAATCGCCGGTCGTGGCCGGCCTGCTGTACGTGGGCACGGACGACGGCCTGGTGCAGGTGACGGAAGACGACGGCCGCAACTGGCGCAAGATCGAGGACTTCCCGGGCGTGCCGAAGTGGGCGTACGTCGCGGATGTGTGGGCGTCGCATCGTGACGGCAACGTCGTGTTCGCGGCGATGAACAACTGGCAGCGCGGCGACTACAAGCCGTACGTCGTCCGCAGCGACGACCGCGGCCGCACCTGGACCAACATCAGCGGCAACCTGCCGGACAAGCACGACGTCTGGGCGATCGCGCAGGACCACATCAATCCCAACCTGCTCTTCGCCGGGACGGAGTTCGGCCTGTTCTTCTCGGTGGACGCGGGACGCCGCTGGACACAGCTGCGAGGCGGGATGCCGCCGGCGCAGGTGCGCGACCTCGACATCCAGAAGCGTGACAGCGACGTCGTCATGGCGACGTTCGGCCGCGGGTTCTGGATTCTCGACGACTACAGCCCGCTGCGCGAAGTGACCGCGGCCGCACTGACGTCGGAAGCGCAGCTCTTCCCGATGCGGTACGCGTATCAGTTCACGCCGTGGGGCGTCGCGCAGGACGGCTCGGCCGGTCTCAGCACGCTCGGCGGCAACTACACGATGCCGAACCCGACGTTCGGCGCGCTGATGACGTATCACGTGCGCGACACCATGGTGGACGGCACCACGCTCGTGGCGAACGTTCACGACGCGCAGGGCAACCAGATCCGCCGCATCACGCTCGACGGCTCGGCTGGACTCCACCGCACGGCGTGGAATCTTCGCGCGGACGCGGGCGCGCCGGCGGCTGGTGGCGGCCGTGGCGGCGGTGGTGCGGGTGGCGGCGCCGGATTCGGCGGCCGAGGTGGCGGGCAGGGCGGTCCGGCCGTCGCGGCAGGCCGGTACCGGATCGTCATCGGCAAATTGACGGGCGAGACCTTCACCGCTGTCGGACCGGCGCAGTTCGTCCAGGTGGTGGATTTGCCCGAGCGGAACTACATGCTCTGGCGGTAACAGACAGATGGAGGCCGGGTCTTTATGACGCGCAGCAGATCACTCTTCCTGTTCCTGGCGTGCGTGATGCTGACGGTGGCCATGGCGTTCAGCCAGGCCCAGACGCCGGCCGGCGATCGGCTGACGGCGGAGGTCTTCGAGGGCTTCCCGCTGCGCTCGATCGGCCCGACGCTTACGACAGGACGCGTCGCCGACGTCGATGTGGACCCGAAGAACTCCAGTGTCTACTGGGTTGCCACCGCCGCCGGCGGGCTGTGGAAAAGCACCAACAAGGGCATCGACTTCACGCCCGTCTTCGACCGCGGCGGGTCGTTCAACCTCTGCTGCGTCAAAGTCGATCCGAAGAACTCGAGTGTCGTCTGGCTCGGCACCGGCGAGAACTCCAATCCGCGCAGCTCCATGATCGGCGACGGGATCTACAAGACCACCGACGCCGGCGCGACCTGGACCCGGATGGGCCTCCCGAACTCCGAGCACCTCGGCAACATCCAGATCGATCCGCGTGACTCGAACGTCGTCTACGTCGCGTCGCAGGGGCCGCTCTGGTCTTCGGGCGGCGACCGCGGCTTGTTCAAGACAACGGACGGCGGCAAGACGTGGGCGTCGATTATCCAGGTGAGCCCCGACACGGGTGCCAACGAAGTCCTGATCGATCCGGCGAATCCCGACATCCTGTATGTCGCGCTGTGGCAGCGCCGTCGTGCGACGGGGCAGTTCGTGGGCGGCGGGCCCGAGAGCGGCATCTTCAAGTCCACCAACGCGGGCAAGACGTGGACGAAGCTGACGGCCGGCCTGCCAAAGGGCGACATGGGCCGCATCAATCTGGGCGCGGACGGCCGCGTGAAGCCGACGCGGGTCTACGCGATGATCGACGCGCTCGCAGCTGAGCGCGGCTTCTACCGATCGGACGACGCGGGCGGAACGTGGGCGCGCATCGGCAAGCGCGTGCCGGGTGGCGGTCGCGGCGGCGCTCCGGTCGCCGATGACGACGACCAGGAACCGGAACCGCAGGAGGGCCCTGACACCGGGGCCGGCGACTGGTTCATGAACGCGGATCCGGGCTACTACAACGAGTTCTTCGTCGATCCTGTGCGCCCCGACACGCTGTGGGCCGTGAGCACCAACCTCGAGCGCAGCGACGACGGCGGCAAGACGTGGCGGCAGCACCCGGTGCCGGGCGTGCACGTCGATCACCACGCGTTGTGGTTCAACACGGTCGACAAGAATCACATCATTCTGGGCAATGACGGCGGCTTGTACGAGAGCTGGGATGAAGGCCGCACCTGGCGGCACTTCATCAACCTGCCGATCACGCAGTTCTATCGCGTGTCGGTGGACAACATGAAGCCGTTCTACAACGTGTGCGGCGGCTCGCAGGACAACGGGTCGATGTGCGGTCCCCACCGGTCGGAGAATTCGATCGGCGTGCGCACGAGCGACTGGTATCGATCGGGCGGCGGCGACGGGTTCACGACCCGCAGCGACTGGGCCGATCCGATGATCACCTACGCGACGTCGCAGAACGGCAACATCACGCGCCTGGATCTGCGGACGGGCCGGTCGAACGGCATCCGGCCGAACCCGAACAACACGAAGATGCTCGACGGCAGCGCGCCGGCCCTGAACACGGGGACCGGGCGCGGCGCGGGCGGATTTGCCAACGAGCGCGCCAACTGGGACGCGCCGTACTTCGTCAGCCCGCACAACCCGCGGCGGCTGTACTGGGGCACGAACTTCCTGTATCGCACCGACGATCGCGGCGACTCCTGGATGCGCGTGAGCAACGACCTCTCGCGCAACCTCGACCCCGCGGAGATCCCGATCATGGGCAAGCAGTGGGATCCGCGGACGACGGTCGGGTGGAACCGCGCGACGACCGCGCTCAGCAACATCGTGTCGATCGACGAGTCGCCGCTGCTCGAAGGGCTCCTCTACGTCGGCACCGACGACGGATTGCTGCAGGTCAGCGAGAACGGCGGCAAGACGTGGCGCAAGGTGGAGACGTTCCCGGGCGTTCCGGCGGGCAGCTACGTGAGTGACGTGGCGGCGTCTCCGCGCGACGTGAATCTGGTGTTCGTGGCGCTCAACAACTGGCAGCGGGGCGACTACAAGCCGTACCTGCTCAAGAGCACCGATCGCGGCCGCACGTTCACCTCGATCGCCGGCAATATCCCGGCCCGGCATCCGGTGTGGGCGATCAACCAGGACCACCTGAACGGCGATCTGCTGTTTGCCGGCACCGAGTTCGGCCTGTTCTTCTCGCCGGACGCCGGCCAGCGCTGGGTGCAGCTCAAGGCCGGGCTGCCGACGGCGCAGATCCGCGACATGGACATCCAGAAGCGCGAGAACGACCTGGTGCTCGGTACTTTCGGACGCAGCTTCTACGTCCTCGACGACTACAGCGCGCTCCGCGAAGTAACCGCGGCGGCACTCAACGAAGAAGCGCGGCTGTTCCCCCTTCGCAGCGCGTATCAGTACGCGCAGCTCACGCAGTACCGCGCGAGCGGCGATGACTGGACCGCGGACAACCCGCCGTACGGCGCCGTGTTCACGTATCACGTGCGGCAGTCGCTGCCCGCGGACACGCGGCTGGTGCTGACGATCGCCGACGCGAACGGACGCCAGGTGCGCCGGCTCGACCTCGACAAGGCGGCAGGCCTGCGTCGCGTCGCGTGGAACTTCTCGGGCGATCCCGCGCCTCCGCCGCCCCCGCCAGCGGGCGGCGAGCCTGCCGGCCGCGGCGGCCGTGGCTTCGGCGGTGGCGGTGGCGGCGGACGCGGTGGTGGCGGCGGCCCGCAGGCGCCGCTCGGCCGCTACACCGCGACGCTCGGCAAGATGGTCGGCGAGACCGTCACGCCCATCGGGCCCTCGCAGGCGTTCATGGTCGTCGCGCTCGGAGAGAAGTACTGACGCGACTCGTTGCCGCACTTACCGGCGCCGCGCTTCTGTCGGCCGCGGGTTTCGCGACCGACCAGGGCTCGGCGCCTGTCTATGAGGTCTACGCCGTCCAGTTCGGCGTCGTCCCCGCCTATCCCGTTTCGTCCCTCATCGTCGGCGCTGCGAAGGATCGACGACTCGATCTCGCGATGATGGTGTGGGCCATCCGGGACGCCGGAGGGCGGATCGTGCTCGTGGACGCGGGCTTCTACCGGCCGAAGTTCATCGAGCGCTGGAAACCGGCGTGGCACACGCGGCCGTCCGATGCCGTCGCGAAGGCGTTCGGCGTCACCGCCGCCAGCGTCACCGACATCATCGTGTCTCACGTGCACTGGGACCATGCCGATGGCGCGGACCTCTTTCCGCGAGCGCGTGTGTGGGTTCAGAAAGAGGAATACGAGCATTACATCGGCGAGAACGGCGCCGCCCTCGACCGCGCCATCGATGCCGACGTCGCGAAGATGCTGTTCGACCTCAAGGCCGCCGGCCGCGTCGAGCTTGCCGACGGCGACGACAAGGAAATCCTCCCCGGCATCCGCGTGTATACCGGCGGCAAGCACACGTGGCAGTCGCAGTACGTCGGTGTCCGTACCCGCAAGGGCACCGTCATCCTCGCCTCGGACAACGCCTACCTCTACGAGAACCTCGAGGAGCGCGTCCCCATCGCGCAGACCCTGGACGCGGCGTCCAACCTCCAGGCCCAGGCGCGCATGCTCCGCCTGGCCGCGTCGCCCCGGCTGGTCGTGCCCGGCCACGATCCGGCGGTGTTCAAGCGGTTTCCGATGATTCGAGACAACACGGTACGGATTGATTAGAGCCTCGCGGTTCCGGAGTTCCGGGGTTCCGGGGTTCCGAGGTGCTGCATCCGGTTCCGCGGTTCTCCGTTCCGCGTGCCGGCGTTCGGAACGCGGAACCCTGGAACCTCAGAACCGGATGCAGTACCCCGGCACTCCGGAACCATCGGAACCCTGGAACCTATTCCATTGGTTGCACCGAACCACCCGCCACGCTGCGGCGTCTGGTAGGTTGAGATCGGATGAATGAGCTCGTCGATCGGCTGGCCAGTCCGCTGGTGAGCGCGGACGAGGCGCTTGCGCGGGAGTTCGAGGCGCGCCTGGCCGATTCGTCCGCACTCGCGTTCCGGGTGGCCTATAGCGTCGTGCGGCACAAGCAGGATGCCGAGGACGTCGCGCAGGAGGCGTTTGCCCGTGCCCATCGCCGGTTCAGCGCGCTCCGGGATCGCGACAAGTTCCGGGCCTGGCTCATGCGGATGACGTGGCGACTGGCGCTGGACCATCGGCGCGGCGAGAAGCGCCGGGCGGTGCGGGACGACGTGGCCGCGCGCGAGGCCGCCAGGGTGGCCCCGGATGGCCCCGATGGTCTGGCGAACGAACGCTCGACGCGCCTTTGGGCCGCGATCGACCAGCTCCCCGAGAAGCTGCGCGTCGTCATCGTGCTGGCGGCGATCGAAGAGCACGGGATCAAGGACGTCGCGAAGTTACTGGGCGCGCCGGAAGGCACCATCAAGTCGCGCCTGTTCGACGCGAGGAAGAAGCTGCAGGAGATGTTGCGATGAAGGGCCGGATGGATGTCGAGCGGATGGAAGCCGGGTCTTCAGACCCGGCGGAACTGCTGCGGACCGAGCTGATGGCGGTCGAGCCGTCGCCGGCGTTTGCGGCGGGGGTGCGGATGCGCGTCGCGGCCGAGTCGGCGCCCAGGGTGAAGTTGGTCTGGCTCGGTATCGCCGCCACCGCCACGTTCGGCGTCGCAGTCGCCGTCTGGTCGTGGGGCACGGCCAACACGGCGCCCGTCATTCCGGCAGCTGCGCCAGCAGTCGCATCGGCGCCGGACCTGCCCGTGCCGACCGTCAGCCCCGCGCCGCCGATCGAGCCGGTCCGAGTCACGCGGGCCGTGCGCAGGGCACCGCTCGTGGCCGCAGCCGTCGCTCCGGCGGAATCCCGCTTAGAAGTTCTGGTACCGCCTGACGAGGCAATCGCGATCAGGCAGCTGCTTCTTTCGCAGCGTCGCGGACACGGTGTCGTCCCGCCGGTGTCTGCGATGCAAGTGACGATCGAGAAGTTGCCGGAAATCCGCGCACTCGAGATCGCACCTATTCAGATACCGCGGCTCAGCGGTGAAGGGAAGGACAAATGACGAGACTTGTGAAGAACGCGCTCGTGGGCGCCGTGGTGGCAATGGTGGCGGTGGCCGGTGGGCCGCGCGCGATCGCTCAGGAATCCCAGCGAAAGGCGATCACTCCGACCAGGGTGGATGTGGTCATCACCAGACTGCAGGGCGACAAGAAGGTGGCCTCCTTGCCATTCACGCTCTTCGTGTCGGCCGACTCTGACTTCGGTGGGACGTCGGTGCGCATGGGCGTGGATGTGCCCGTCGGCGCAACGACGGTGACGACGGGGCGTGAGACGCCGGTGGGGAGCCGGGGCTCGACCACCACCTCTGAGACCTCCAGCAAAGTTGAGTACCGGCATGTCGGGACGTCGATTGACTGCCAGGCGGCGCGGACGGACGACGGGCGCTTCCAGGTGAACGTGCAGATCCAGGATTCGTCGGTGTTCACGGCGGACGTCGAAGGCCGCGCGGCCTTAAAGGCGGCCGATCCGATGGCCTTCCGGACGTTCAGCATGCAGAATCGCCTGATCCTGCGCGAAGGCGTGCCGCAGCAGTTCACGATGGCGACCGACAAGATCTCGGGCGAGACGCTGCGCGTCGACGTGACGCTGACGGTGCTGAAGTAAGGTCTTGACCGTGCTGACGTGAGGCCGCGGCATCGCGCGAATTGGGCGACTGGCACGAAGGTCGTGCCAAGCCCGGCGATCAGGGCCCGGACAATCTGTCCGCTTCGAACTGATTGTGCGCTCGGCACCGCAGCGAGAGATTGCTGACCGTCGTCGGACCCCCACGCGCAAACGGAATGACGTGATGGAACTCGAGGCGGCCGGTCTCGGTGCAGCGGCCGTGCGCGCCCTCGAACCCGCATCGACCAGAGTCGCGTGCCCAGACGGCGCGCCGGACCTCCGCCGGGATGAGTCGCGTGCGTCGGGCCGACCGCTTGGGTGCGCCTGACTGCGCTCTCGGTCGGTCGGCCTTTCCGATGCGCCTCCGCTCCAATTGGTCGACCAGCAGCGTGAGCGCGCGATCCAGGACCAACGCAGGATCGCCATTGGGAATCACGTGCCGAAGTAGATCCTGCGCGCGTCGAAGCTTAGCGTGCGTGTCGGCGCCGACGGTGACCTTGAACAGGTATCGACTCTCAGTGACCGGCGCGACGACGGCGCGAGCTGGTCTCGGCGCCGGCGAGTTCGAAGCCGGCGACGGTTCGGCTGCCGCTTCGAGATCCAGCGCCGGCGTTTCGGACTGGACCGACGAGGCCGTCATTGGAGCCTTGCGCACGAGAGTCCTCACGTCCGGCCGTGGCGCGAGGCACGCGATCTGATGTTCGACGTCCCGCTTGGACTTGCCGCGGGCGGCGTCGAGGAGTCGCTCGTGGTTCTCGTCGGAGAGATGTGGCCGAAGCAGAGCGACGGTCGTCAGCGTGACCGCGCCGTTGGCGAGCAGCTCCAGAACGACCGGGAACTGCCGCGCGGTCCGCGCCGCTTCGATGCGGTGATAGGCCGCGTGTTCTGAGAGGCGTAGGACCTGGGTGCAGTACGTGAAAAGCGACGAACAGCCTTCGCCGAGATAAAGGCGTCGGGCGTCGACCTCGCCGAGAAGCGCGATGAGATCCACGGTCGCATGACGCTCGACCCCGGCGGCGCCGATGGTAGCGCTGAGAAGATCACGATCGGAAAGCTCTGACGGTTGCGCGAGAAGGAGGGGCATTCCATTTTCATAGCATGCTGATTTCAGGCGGCAGGGCGTGCGGCGTGGCGTGCGATCACGAGGTGGATCGCTTCGACTGACGATGTGAGGCAATCGCCGATGCGTTCGGGCAACGCGTGACGACGGCGGGCCGCCGCATCAGCGACCAGCGACGGCCGCGAGAGAGCATCTCAGATCGCGTCAAGTGGTTTCTTCGTTGCGATGACAAAAACCTCGGGTGTTCGTGACTCGGTCCGGACCGAGTTGAGTCGAGGCGACTCCCGCTGGCACGATTTTCGTGCCAGGGGTCAGGCCTGGGGCGGTTCTGAGTTCTCGGACCGAGTCGAGGTGGTCTCAAGCGGCCCGTCGGCCCTGGTTCATTGGACCAGCCGCGACTGGTTCAATGGACCAGCGCTCGAAAACAAAGGCAACGGGCCAGTGGCCCACCCTGGGGTTCACTGGCCCACTCAAGAAAAAAAGGGATCTCTCCGCTGGCTGGGGAGTGTTTGTCGCAACTCGGTCCGGACCGAGTTGAGTCGGTCAGGCCTCGCCGCTCCCATTTTGAACTTCGAACTTTGAACTTAATGCGGCTTACTTGACGCCACCGCCGTCGCGCGCCGCTCGACCGACCGTACGCGCGTCGTCACGATGACTTCGTTGCCGACCTGCAGCTCCATGAGGAAGCCGGGGTAGACGCCGCGCCACTTGAGGCAGGACCCGCCCAGCGTGCAGCCGTTGACCCGCACGCGCGTGGCGACCGGGAAGAACCGGCCGCCCGTCACCAGTACCTCGCCGTTGCGGCCGTCCACGATGACGAGTGTGTACACGGTGTTACGCGTCCTGACTTCGATGGTCTCGAAGGCCGGCAGCTCGTCCACCTGCACGCCGTCCGTCCATGGGTGGCTGGACCACGCATCGAGCGGCACCACACGGTCGCCCTCGCTCGGCCGCTGCCGTTCCGAGCGCTCGCGCGTCGATTCGCGCGTCGACCAGGAGATGGTGCGCTGAGACGTATCCACTGCCCCTATTGTGCCAGAAGCCCCCGAATCAAAGAACCTGATCTCCGCGCGGATTAACCTTGATACCCTCTCTTGTTCTCGTTGGAGGTCTCGTTGTCTTTCTCGGGTGTCTATTCTGTTCTGGCTACACCGTTCACCCCGACCGGTGAAGTCGATTTTGAAAGCCTGAAGCGTGTGGTCGATCTCGCCGTCAAGGCGGGGGTGGACGGCGTCACGGCCCTCGGCGTGACCGGCGAAGTCGCGCGGCTCGACGACAAAGAGCGCGGTCAGATTGTCGACACGGTGGTCGAGCACATGAACGGCCGCGCCAAGGTCATCGTCGGCACGTCGGCGGACGGCGTCCGCACGTGCATCGAATACACGAGACAGGCGAAGGCGATCGGCGGCGACGCGGTGATGGTGAGCCCGCCGCGGATGCTCAAGCTCAACACCGAGTCGGTCGTGAGCCACTACAAGGCGCTCGCCGACGCCGTCGATCTGCCCATCGTCGTGCAGGATTACCCGCCCATCTCGGGTTTCGCGATGGAGGCCGGGCTGCTCGCGCGCATCGCCAGGGAAGTGCCGTCCGCGCGCACGGTCAAGCTGGAAGACCCGCCCACGCCGTTCAAGACGACGAGGATCCTGGCGGCCGCGGGCGACACGCCGGTCGCGATCCTGGGCGGCCTGGGCGGCGTGTTCCTGATTGAAGAACTGATGGCCGGCGCCGCGGGCGTCATGACCGGCTTTGCATATCCCGAAGTGCTGGTGAAGGTCGTTTCGCTGTACCGGGCCGGCAAAGTCGACGAGGCGGCGGACGTCTTCTACCGCTTCGTCCCGCTGATGCGCTTCGAGTTCCAGGAGGGCATCGGCATGGCGATCCGCAAGGAAGTGCTGCGGCGTCGAGGCGTGATCAGTCACGCCGCCACCCGCGCGCCCGGCCCCACGCTGGACGCCGCGACAAGTGCGGCGCTCGATCGGGTGCTCAACTGGACGGCGAAACACGAAGGTGGATCATGGATCTTGGGCTGAAGGGCAAGGTCGCGATGGTGGCCGGCGCGAGCAAAGGGCTCGGGTACGCCGTGGCGCGGTGTCTCGCCGCGGAAGGCGTGCTGGTCTCGATGAGCTCGCGCGACGCGGGCGCGATCACTGAGGCGGCCAAGCGCATCGCCGCCGAGACCTACATCGAGACGCTGCCCATGGCCGTCGATGTCCGCGACGGCGCGGCGATCACGGCGTGGCACACCAAAACCATGGACAAGTTCGGCGGCGTCGACCTGCTCTTCACGAACTCGGGCGGCCCGCCGGCCGGCACCGCGATGTCGTTCGACGACGACGCGTGGAAGGGGGCGTTCGAGCTGCTGGTGTTGAGTGCGGTGCGCATGGTGCGCCTCGCCGTGCCCTCGATGAAGGCCCGCGGCGGCGGCGCGATTGTCGTCTCGACCTCGACCGCGGTGGTTGAACCTGTGCCGAACCTGGCCTTGTCGAACTGCGTGCGAACGTCAGTCGGCGCGCTGTCGAAGACGCTCGCCAACGAGCTGGCCGCCGACAAGATCCGCGTCAACCACCTGATGCCCGGGCGGATCGACACGGATCGCGTGCGGGAGCTCGACGCCATCCGCGCGAAAGCGACTGGCGGCACGGCCGACGCGGTCAAGGAAGGCTGGGCCAAAATGATCCCGCTCGGCCGGTACGGCGTGGCGGAGGAATACGGCAACGCCGCCGTCTTCCTGTTCTCCAACGCCGCGCGCTACATCACGGGCGCGTCGATCCAGGTCGACGGCGGACTCCTGAAAAGCACGTTTTGATCCGGGGGGCTTCGCCCCCGCGGACCCCCCTACGCGCTCACTCGCGGGGACCCCTCGAGCCCCGCTCCGTTCGCGCGGCTCGCTCGCGCGGCTCGCTCGCGGTGCGTACGTAGCCGGCGGGCTTCAGCCCGCCGGTTTCACCCATTCTTCAGCCTTCCCTCACGACTCTCGATGTCAGGAGGCTCAGGCTTGAGGCATGGCTATTGGCTATCGGCTGATTTTTTGCGCCGCACTCGTCCTGATTCCGACCCAAGCCGCAGCGCAGGCGGCGGCGCCCGATGTCGCGCCCGCCGACCCGTCGCGCCTCATCATCGGTCCGACCGGCCGGATGCTCGCGCCTGGCCAGGGCTACGTGACGTTCGACGCGCTCTTCGTCGCGACGGTCCAGGTCGGCGTCACTCCACATTTCTCGATGGGCGGCGGCGCGCTGATCATTCCGATTGAGCTGCCGCGTCCCCTGTGGGTGACGCCGAAAGTCCAGCTCTATGGGAGCGAGCGCCTCAACGTTGCCGCCGGTGTGATCCACATGTTCGTCCCGGGTGAGGTGCGCACGGGCTTCGCTTACACGGTCGGGACGATCGGCGGCCGCGAGAAGTCGATGACGATTGGCGGCGGCGTGCTGTATGCCGACGACGTCGACGACCGACGGGGTCCCGGCTCGGTGCTCGTCGTGGTGATCGGCGGCGAGCGGCGCGTCAATCCGAGCGCGTCATTCTTGACGGAGAACTATCTCGGCCGGCACGGCGGGCTCGTGACCGGCGGCTTACGGTGGCGCCGCGGTGCCTGGCAGCTCAAGGCCGGAGGGATTCTGCCGATCGTCTACGGCTACTTCGGCTACGCGAGGCCCGGCATCTGGTTCAGCTTCGCCAGAGGGTTCGGGGGCCACTAACATGTAGCTCGTCGTGCTCCCTCCCCGGCTCCTCGAGCGACTCCATCGCCAATCCGGCGCCGCCCAATGGCAGGTGTCGGTGGAGCGCTTCGGCGCGGCGCTCACGGCGAGCCTCGAGAAAGCGTCGGTCAAGTCGCCATCGGACGTCGAAAAGTACCTGGCAGGCCTGCACCTCGCGGACCTCGCGCTGGCGTGCGCGTGCGCCGATGGGCACGACGCGGCGTGGGAGCACTTCATTCTCGAGCAGCGGCCCGTGCTCTACCGCGCGGCTGGCGCGATCGATCCGTCCGGCGGTGCGCGCGACCTCGCGGACGCGATCTACGCGGACCTCTATGGCCTGCCCAAAGATGGCGGAGAGCGGAAGTCGCTCTTCCGGTACTTCCACGGACGAAGCACTTTGTCCACGTGGCTGCGCGCCGTGCTCGCGCAGCGTCATGTCGATCGGCTGCGGTCCGCGCGGCGGACGGACGCGTTGCCCGACGACGAGTCGCCGGCCGCGATTCCTGCGCCGAGCCGGCCTCCGGATCCCGACCGGGCGCAGCGTCTCACCCGCATGCAGCGCGTGCTCGCGCAGGCGGTGGCCGGACTGTCGCCCAACGATCGCTTACGGATGTCCTGCTACTACGCGCAGGATCTGACGCTCGCCCAGACCGGCAAGCTGCTCGGCGAGCACGAGGCCACGGTGTCGCGGCAGATCGCGCGAACGCGGCGCGAGATTCGTGCCGGAGCCGAGCGGCTGCTGAAAAGTGAGGGCCTGACGGAAGCCCAGATCTCAGAGTGCTTTGCGGCCATTACGGAGGACGCCGGGCCGCTCGATGTAGGCCGGCTCTTTATGCCGCTCCAAAACCCGGAGCGGCCTACGACTGACCCGGAGCGGCCTACGACCGGAGACCGCAAGAAAGCGGCCCCGGATCGTTCAGAGGGAAGATAGGACCAGGTACCGTGACCGACCTTCGCGACCGTGACGACGTGATCGACCGCTGGCTGCGGAGGGCGGCGTCCGCCCCGGCAGGTCCGGGCCCGAACGCGGCGTGCCTGGACGCCGAGGTGGTGGCGGCCTGGGCGGACGGTGGATTGTCGGAGACGGCGCTCCGGGCCGTTCGCGCGCATGTTGCCGACTGCGCCCGCTGTCAGGTACTCGCCGCCGTGATGACCAAGCTCGAGCCGGCTACTGCCGCAGCCGCGCCCGCGAAATCATCGTCGCAGCGCTGGCTTGGCTGGCTCGTGCCGCTGGCCGCAGCCGCGGGCGCGGTCGCGATCTGGGTCTTCATTCCTCGCCAGCCACCGGCCTCCCAGGAGGGTGCGGCACCTCCTGCGCCCGCGGCACAGATGGCTCAAGCGCCGGGCGCGCCAGCCGCTGTATCCCCGCCGCCGCCATTAGAAGCACGGGAGTCTGTTCTCAACGCGCAGCCGGCTCCGAAACTCAAGGCCGAGCGGCAGGTCGCGCCCGTTGACGCGAAGCGCCAGGCCAACGAGAAGGACCAGAACAAGCAGATCGTCGCAAACAGGGCCGAGGAGGCGCGCGATCGCGCGCAGGGGGCAGCGGATCCCAAGAAGACCGATGTGAGGACGCTGCCGCCTCCGCCGCCCGCACCGGCGGCCGCACCGCCACCGGTCGGAGCAGCTTCGACGGTCGCAGCGCCGCCGCCTCCAACGTCGGCTGCGATGGCCCAGGCTTCTGCCGACCGCGTTGCGACTACTGCGGGACGAGGAGGTGGCGGGGGCACTCGCGCGGTGGGATTTGCCGAATCTCGCCTGACGAAAGAAATCGTCTCGACCGACGAGTCAACGCGCTGGCGCATCACCGGCGGCCTCGTCGAGAAGACGACGGATGGCGGCCGCACGTGGACGCGGGTCGCGACCGGCGTCAAGGCCGAGTTCGCCGCGGGCGCCGCACCGTCGCCGACCACCTGCTGGATCGTCGGAACCGCCGGCACGGTATTGCTCACGACCGATGGCCGGACGTGGGAGCAGCTGAAGTTTCCGGAAGCGACAGATCTGTCAGCCGTCCGCGCGACCGACGCGCGCACCGCCACGGTCACCACCATCGACGGCCGCGAATTCGCCACGATTGACGGCGGAAACACCTGGATCCGCCGCTAGTTCCCCGTCGCCCGCAAGAAATCCAACCGGCGCCGTTCAACGGACAGATGGGGTCGTACCTCGACTGTGGAAAAGTCCGGGGAGATCTCCTTCCCGAACTCCCCGGACTTTTCCACAGTCGAGGTACGACCCCCTAAAAGGAGCCAATCATGTCCGCACGCGTCTGGATTGCCGTTCCCGTTCTCGCGCTCGTGTCGATGTCCGTCGCGCTCAATCGGTCCGTCGAGTCTGTAACCGCCGCCTCTGTGTCCGGCGCGCAGACGACCACGCTCGACGATCAGACGGAGCTGGCGGTCACCGTCTACAACTCGGACATCGCGCTGGTGCGCGACACGCGCAATCTGCAGATCGCGCGGGGCACGTCCGACCTGCACTTCATGGACATCGCCGCGACGGTGAATCCGGCGACGGTGCACTTCCGGTCGCTCACCGAGCCGTCGCGTGTGAGCGTGGTGGAGCAGAACTACGAGTACGACCTGCTCGACCCCGACAAGCTGCTCCGGAAGTACATCGGACGCGACGTGACGCTCGTCCGCAATCGCGCGACCGGCAACGGCGGCTCGCGTGAGGAGGAGGTGACGGCGCGGCTCCTCAGCTACAACACGGGCCCGGTGTGGCGCGTGAACGGCGAGATCGTGACCGGCCTCCACGCCGATCACATCCGGTTCCCCGAGCTGCCCGGCAACCTCTACTCCCGGCCGACGCTCATCTGGACGCTCGACAACTCGGGCGGCCAGCGGCACCGTGTGGAGGCGTCGTACCTGGCCGGGCGCCTGGCCTGGAACGCCGACTACGTGCTGACGGTCGCGCGCGACGACAAGGCCGCCGACATCGACGGCTGGGTCACGCTCCAGAACAACAGCGGGACGCAGTTCAAGAACGCGAACCTGCAGCTCGTGGCCGGCGATCTCAACCGCGTGCGCAACGAGCTCAACAAGATGGCGGCCATGGAAGCGCCGATGGCGCAGCGTGCGGCGGACTCGCGGATGGCGCAGGAGGCGTTCTCGGACTATCACCTCTACACGCTCGCCCGGAAGACGTCGATCAACAACGCTGAGACCAAGCAGGTGAGCATGCTGGGCGCCAGCGGCTTCCCCGTGCAGAAGCGCTACATCGTCAGCGGCCAGAACTTCTACTACCGCAACGCGCAGCATCCCGGCTCGCCGCTGAAGGACATCGTGCAGGTGTTCTATCAGTTCAAAAACGAAGAAGCGACGGGACTCGGGCTGCCGATGCCGGCTGGCGTGGTGCGCGTCTACCAGTCCGACTCGAAGGGCGGCATCCAGTTCGTCGGCGAGGATCGCATCAACCACACGCCGAAGAACGAGACGTTGAACCTCAAGATCGGCAACGCGTTCGACGTCGTCTGCGAGCGCAAGCAGACCGACTTCCAGAAGATCGCATCCGGCGTCTACGAGGTGGAGTACGAGGTCACGCTGCGCAACCAGAAGGCGACGGGCATCACGGTCGAGGTGAACGAGCCGATCGGCGGCACCTGGACGATGCTGCGGTCGTCATTCACCTGGACGAAGACGGACGCGTGGGCCGCGCAGTTCATGGTGCCAGTGGCGTCGGAAGGGCAGTCGGTGCTGCGCTATCGCGTCCGGATCACTTACTGACCAGGGTCTTGACACGGGAACGCGGAGTGGAGTCACATATGTGTCAGTTCCACATATATGTCTCTGCTCCGCGGGAACCGTGAGCTGAAGAAGGGCAGCGCCGAGCTCCTCATCCTCTCGTCCATCGAGGGCCGCGCCAGGCATGGCTACGACATCGCGCGGCGGATTGAGACGCGCTCCCAGGGCACCGTGCGGTTCCACGCCGCGTCCCTCTATCCGTTGCTGTATCGCCTCGAGCGCCAGGGCTGGATCGACGGCCGGTGGGTGGAGAAAGTGGGGCAGCGGCGGCGCCGGATGTACACGCTGACCGGTGAGGGCAGGAAAGTGCTGGCGACGCAGCGGACCGGCTGGCGGATGTTCGTGCAGGCCATCAACCGCGTCGCGCGGGCGGAGCGCTGAAGGGATCGCCGATGGACCTGTGGCGCAGCGAACTCCGAACGCGGCTCGAGGCGCTCAGGCTCCGGCCGGAGCGCGAGGCCGAGATCGCAGACGAGCTGTCGCAACACCTCGATGACCGCGTCAGCGAGTTGATCGCCGCCGGGACGTCGGCTGAGAGGGCCCGCGAACTGGCCCTTCTCGAGCTCGACGCGCCCGGTGAGCTCGCACGCCGGCTGGCGGCCATCGAAGCCCGCTCGCCCTATCAGCTTCCGCCGCCTGGCGCGCCCATTCGAGCGCGGTGGCTGGGCGCCTTGTGGCAGGACGCGCGCTACGCGCTGCGGGCCCTGCGCCGCACGCCCGGCTTTGCGCTCACGGTCGTCGCGGTCCTCGCCCTCACCATCGGGCCGACGACGGCGATTTTCAGCATCGGGAACTGGCTCTTCTGGCGCTCGCCTCCGGGCGTCGTCGAACCCAACAGACTGGCCGTCGTGCTCTTCGGCGAATGGCGGGGCACCACGAGCATGAGCCCGCGCTCGCTGTCGGAGCCGAACACCGAGGATCTGCTCAAGTCGTCACGCACGCTGGCGGGTCTGGCCGGCTGGCAGGAAACGAGCGTCAGCCTGGCGGCCGACGGCGTGCCGCCGCGGCAAATCAGCATGACGCACTCGACGGCCAGTTATTTCGATCTGCTCGGCGTCCGTCCAGCCGTGGGGCGGCCGTTCGCGGTCGAAGAAGAGCGCCCGCCGTTCGGGTCTCCCGTTGCGCTCATCGGCGATCGCCTCGCGCGTGGAGCGTTTGGCGGGCCGGAGGCCTCGCTCGGGCGATCGATTCTGATCAACGGGCGGCCGCTGTCGGTCATCGGCGTGATGCCGCCGGGATTCGTGGGCGCGTCGCCCTTCAGCGAGGTGGACGTCTGGATCCCGAGCTCCACGTACTACTACGTCCGCCATTTCGCCGAAGCAACGATGCGCGGACGATTCGGCCGGTCCTACGGCTCCTTCTACACGTTCATCGCGCGTCTGGTTCCAGGCGCCTCGTCCGACGCCCTGCAGGCCGAGCTCGACGTGCTGGTGCCGGCCCTCGCGCAGCAGTACCCCGAGGACAACTCGGACTTCACCAAGGCCAGGGCCCGTGTCTTTCCAGGGTTGGGCCCGAACGAGATGCAGCGCGCGCAGTATCAGGGCCTGGTGCGCAATCTCCTGATGGTCGGCGGCGTGCTGCTCCTGCTCGGCTGCGCGAATGTCGCGAATCTTCTCCTCTCGCGCGGCGTCCGACGCCAGCACGAGCTGGCGGTACGCCTGGCGCTCGGGGCGAGCCGGCGCCGGCTTGTCCAGCAGCTCCTCACTGAGAGCTGCGTGCTCGCACTGGTGGGCGCGGCCATCGGTGTCGGATTGGCGCTGGGACTCAAGCAGGTGATCGCGACGCTCCTC
>Ga0137313_1000196_pt1 | contig 20944 bp, 12 predicted proteins | sample EasRivERMZT166_2_FD_102287 | JGI IMG/M metagenome (GOLD analysis project Ga0137313, IMG submission 102287) | Soil microbial communities from meander-bound floodplain in the East River, Colorado, USA - East River MetaG ERMZT166_2 | ecosystem: Environmental > Terrestrial > Soil > Floodplain ...
GCGGTGACCGCAGCCGCGTATTTCGCGCTGCAGGCGCCGGGCGTGGGCGGTTTGAGCGGGCTGATGGATCACATGTCCACGCTCAGGGCATCGACCGGGCTCGACTACACACGGATGCTCCCGGACTTCAGCAACAACTGGGACCTGGCCGTGGCGGTGTTCATCATGCCGATCGCCGTGCAGTGGTGGGCGGTGTGGTACCCGGGCTCGGAGCCTGGAGGCGGCAGCTACATCGCCCAGCGCATGCTCGCGTCGCGGACGGAGCGCGACGCGATGAAGTCCGTCCTGTTCTTCAACATCGCGCACTACGTGCTGCGCCCCTGGCCGTGGATGCTCGTCGCGCTTGCGTCGCTCGTCGTCTATCCGACGCTCCCGGACATCCAGCGGGCGTTTCCCGATCTCGATCCGACGCTGCTCGGGCACGACATCGCCTATCCCGCGATGTTGAAGTTCCTGCCGGCCGGCTTCGTCGGGCTGATGGTGGGCGGCCTCGTCGCCGCCAACTCCTCGACCATTCTCACGCACCTCAATTGGGGCGCGTCGTACCTGGTCCACGACTTCTACCGGCGGTTTGTCCGGCGCGACGCCAGCGAGCGGCACTACGTCGCGGCGGGCCGCCTCGTGACCGTCGGCCTGTTCCTCGCGTCCGCGGCCACGGTGTACTTGCTCGACACGGCCAAGGGCGCGTTCGACCTCATTCTTCAAATCGGCGCCGGGACCGGGCTGCTGTATCTCGTGCGCTGGTACTGGTGGCGCGTGACGGCCTGGTGCGAGGTCGTCGCGATGTCGAGCTCGCTCCTCGTGTCGATCGTCGTGCTCGTGCTCAACAAGAACGGCGCCGGCATCAGCTCGCATGTCGCGCTCGTCTCCACCGTGGTGGTGACGACGGTGAGCTGGGTGGCGGCGGCGTATCTCGGGCCCGCGACCGATCGCGCGGTGCTCGTCGAGTTCTATCGGAAAATCAATCCGCCGGGTCCTGGCTGGGCGCCGATTCGCGCCATCGCGGGCGTGCAGGACGGCGCGCCGGACGCGCTGAGCAGCCTGCCGATTGCGATGGTGGGGTGGGTCGCAGGATGCGCGGCCATCTGGTCCGCGCTCTTCGGGACCGGCAGCGTCCTCTACGGCCGATGGCCCCAGGCCGCGCTGCTGTTTGTCGTCTTTGCCGTGAGCGCCACCGCGCTGACGTGGGTGATGCGGCGCCTCTGGCGCTGACGGTGGAATTTGTGATGTGCGATGTGTGATGTGTGAACGGGGTTAGGCGTTCACAAATCACAGATCACAAATCACAAATAACCCAAATCGGCCTCCCTCCGTCCAACGTTCATGCTCACCGACCTTCGCCTCGCGCTGCGCATGTTCCGTCGCGCGCCGGGATTCAGCGCCATCGCGGTGCTGGTCATCGCTCTCGGCGCCGGCGCCAACGCGACCGTCTTCTCCGTCGTCCGGGCGGTCCTGATCGAGCCGCTGCCGTTTGCGGCGCCCGATCGGCTGGTATCGATCTGGCCGGGCACGTTCCTCTCGAACGGCGACCTCGAGTTTGCGCGGGAGCGGACGCGAACCCTCGCCGCCATCGCCGCGGTGTCGCCGGGCTGGTCGGTCTCGATGACGGGCGCTGGCGACCCGGTCCGATGGACGGCGGCCAAGGTGTCGGCGAATCTGTTCGACGTCCTCGGCGCCACGCCGCTGCTGGGCCGGACGCTCCATGCCGGCGAGGACCTGCCCGGCCGGACGCGCGTGATCGTGTTGAGCCATGCGGCGTGGCAGTCGCAGTTCGCGGGGGATCAGCGCGTCATCGGCCGCACGATCTCCGTTGAGGGGGCGCCTCATCAGGTCGTTGGCGTCATGCGGCCCGACTTCGAGCTCCTCGGCCGCCGCGCCGACGTGTGGATGCCGTTTCCGTTCGATCGCAGCAGCTCGCAGTGGAAGATGCGGGCCGCACAGGGCATCGCGCGCCTCGCCGACGGCGTCGATGCCGGCGCGGCCGGAACCGAGCTGCGGAGCCTCGCGCCGGACTGGCGCCAGGCGCTTGGGTACGGAACGGAGTGGGGTCGCGACGCCGCCGCCGAGCCGGTGCGTGCGACCAGCATCGGCGAGACGCGCGATCCGCTGCTGTTGCTGGCCGGCGCGGTGGGTTTGATCGTGCTCCTGACGGCGACGAACCTCGGCACGCTGCTGATGGGCCGGCATGTCGGCCGGCTGCGCGAGCTGGGCATGCGAACGGCACTTGGCGCCACACGAGCCCGGATCATCCGCCAGGCGCTGGTCGAGAGCGGCGTGCTGGCGATTGCGGGCGCGGCCGCCGGCGCGATCGCGGCCTGGCTCGCGCTGCCTGCCTTCATCGCGTTGCTGCCCGCCGACATGCCGCGCCTCGCGGCGATCGCCGTGGACGTGCCCGTGCTGGCCACCGTGGTGATGGTCTCGGTCATCGCGGTCCTGGTCTTCGGCGTCGCGCCGACGCTCATCGCCGATCGGCCGGGCCGGCTGACGGCGAGCTTGCGTGTCGAGATTGGTCGGGCCTCCGGTCCCGGGCCGGCCGCGCGCCGCGCGCTGCACGTGCTGGTGGTCGGTCAAGTCGCGCTCGCGACCGTCATTGGCGCCGGCGCGCTCCTCATGGCGCGCTCGCTGTCGGCGCTCGGGAATGTCCCGCCGGGTTTTGATCCCGAGCGCGTGCTCACTTTGAAGATCCAGCCCTCGGGCCCCGACGCGCGCGAGCTCAGCCGCGCGGTCGAGTACTACCGCCGCGTCATGAACGCCGTCTCGGCCGTGCCCGGCGTGCTCCAGGTCGGCGCGATCAATCACCTGCCGCTGTCCGGATACAACTGGGTGGCGCCCGTTCGCGCGGGCGATCAGCCGCTCGCGCCGGGCTCGACGCCGCCGCGCATCAGCTGGCGGATGATCGACGGGCCCTACTTCACGGCCATGACGATTCCGATTCGCGCGGGCCGCGCCTTCACGGATCTCGACGGGCCGGCATCGGAACAAGTCGCCATCGTGAACGACGCCTTCGCGGAGCGCTTCTTCGGCTCGCCGGCTGCGGCCGTCGGCCGGATCATTCAGATCGGGTTCGGACCAACGGAAACCGCGAGCACCGTGGTCGGCGTCGTCGGAAGCGTGCGTCACACGTCTCTTGCCGAGGCGCCGGCGCCGGAGTTCTACCGGCCGCTGGCGCAGACGTTGCCCGTGGCGGTCGCCGTCGTCGCGAAAACAGCCGGCCGGCCGGACGGCGTCGCGCCCGCCGTGCGCCAGGCTGTGTGGTCCGTGAATCGCGACGTGCCGATTGCCGACATGCAGCCGCTCGCGTCGGTACTCGCCAGCACGCTCGGCCGTCCGCGCCTCATGGCGGTCGTGCTCACCGTCTTTGGACTGGTCGGGCTCGCGGTCGTCATCTGCGGCGTGTACGGCGTGACCGCGTATTTCGTCCGCCTGCGACAGAAGGAAATGGGGATTCGCCTCGCGCTTGGCGCCGCGCCGGCTGATGTCGGCCGCCTCGTGCTCGGCCAGGGGCTGGCGTACGCCCTCGCTGGGCTGGGCATCGGACTGCCGGCGGCCCTCGCCGCTTCAGCGCTGATCCGCAGCCTGCTCTACGGCACGAGCCCGGCCGATCCGTTGACGTTCGTCGCGCTCGCGGCCGTCATACTGGCCGCGAGCATCTCTGCGACGCTGGTTCCCGCGCTGCGCGCGCGGCGCGTGAATCCCGCCAGCGTCTTGCGACAAACATAGGCGTACCCGGTAAAGACCCGGTCTCCAGCGCCCGGCCGATGTCTTATCATTGGCCGCGCATGCCCAGCTTCTTCGCTCGACCGGCCGGCCGGCCGGTTGTGGCGACACTGCTCGCCACAGCCTTGTTCGGCGCCGCGTCGCCGGCGCTGGCCCAGGACGCCTCGCCGGCGCCAGCGACCCCCGTACGCGAGCAGATCTCCGCGGACCTGAAGCAGGACCGCCTCGACGTGAAGGGCGTCATCGGCGATTCCCTCCGCCTTCTCCTGATAGAACACGGATTGCGGATCACGTTCTCGGAAAAAACGCGGCGGGAGCTGACGGGTCCGTTCTGGCATGACTACGTCGAGTCCGTCCGCGTGCCCGGGCAGTGGAACGACGGCGATGGGTGGTTCGTGAATTACGTCGGCCACCCGATCCACGGCGCGGCGGCCGGCTTCATCTTCATTCACAACGATCCGAAGAGCCGCCGCGAGGCATTCGGTCTGTCCCAGCGCTACTGGAGCACCCGGTGGCGGCCGGTGGCGTTTGCCGCGTTGTACAGCCTGCAGTTCGAAATCGGGCCGATCAGCGAGGCATCGATCGGCAACGTCGGCATGAACCCGCGGACGACCGGCTGGGTGGACTACGTCCTGACGCCCGTCGGCGCGATGGGCATCCTCGTGGCCGAAGATGCGCTGGACCGGTACTTCGTGAAGTGGGTCGAAGAGCGCACCTACAACCAGTTCATCCGGGGATCGCTCCGGCTGCTCTGCGGCCCGTCCCAGATGATGTCCAACATCGCCATGGGCCGGCTGCCCTGGCACCGCGACACACGGTCGATCCGGCAGCGGTACTGACCTCGTACGCCTCGTACGTCTCGTACGCCTCGTACGTCCCGTACGTCTCGTAGCTGGAACGAACTGACGCTGGTCAACATTCCCTTAGGTCAACATTTCCTTGGAAGGAGGCCGGGTCTTCAGACCCGGCAGTTGAAAAGGATTGGCCAGCGCCAGCGCGTTCCTCGTACGAGGCGTACGAGACGTACGAGGCGTACCTGGTCTTTGGGTGTAACATCCTCCGCTCCCGGAGGCTTCCATGGTTCGACGGCTTACGCTCGCAGTTGCCTTGGCTTTGGTCTTTGCGTGGGCGCTCGGCCCATCCGCGCCGCTCGCCGCTCCGCGCGATCAGGCGACCGCGCAGGGCGGCGCGGCTCAGCCCGCGGGTCCCATCAAGCTCGCGCGGCACCCCGACTATCACGCGGGCAGGATCACGTTCAGTTACATGGGCGACATCTGGGTCGCCAACGAAGATGGATCGCGGCCCGAACGCCTGACGATCAACACGGCGCGCGAGACGATGCCGCGCTTTTCACCCGACGGCCGCTCTATTGCGTTCTCGTCGAACCGCTTCGGCGGCAACGACGTGTTCGTGATGCCGTCCGGCGGCGGCGCCGTGCGCCAGCTCACGTTCTTCTCCGGCAACGACGAGGTCGTCGGCTGGTCGCGCGACGGATCGCAGGTGCTCTTCCGCACCGCGCATGGCGAAGGCGCGTTTCCGAACGTCGCGACGCTCTTTCAGGTGCCGGTCGCGGGCGGGCCGGAGCGGCCGCTCCCGATGGACTGGGGCGCCTACGGCGACTTCTCACCAGACGGCCGGCAGCTCGTGTTCAATCGCCATCCGGGCTCGGGGTTCCGCAAGCACTTCCGCGGCAGCCCCTCCGCGGATATCTGGATCGCCGACGTGAACGGCAAGACGTACCGGCAGCTGCTGTCCGACGATCGCTACAACCGCCTCTGGCCGATGTGGGGCGCCGACAATCAGATCTACTTCGTCGGCGACCCGCTGCCGAACGAGAAGAACGTCAAGGCCGGCAGCCTCGAGGTGTTCAAGAGCACGAACAACATCTATAAGGTTCCGGCGTCCGGTTCCGGTCCGGCCGTGCAGGTGACGAGACACACGAGCGGGAACCTGTTCTTCCCGGCGATGTCGGGCGACGGCAAGGTGATCGTCTACGAAGAGAACTTCGGCATCTGGAAGCTCGACGTCGGCTCAGGCCGTTCGACGGAGATCAACATCCAGATCAGCACCGACGACAAGGAGAACCAGTTCGAGGTCGTCGCGCTGCAGAGCGAAGTGGACGGCTTCGATATCTCGCCGTCGGGACAGCGCGCCGTCATCTCCGCACGCGGGCAGATCCTGACCATCGCGACGAATCGCGGCGACGTCACGCGCATCGCGCCGGATCCCATGGCGTCCCGCAGCCAGACGCCGCGGTGGTCGCCGGACGGCAAGTGGGTGGCGTTCGTCTCCGACCGCTCCGGCCGCGACGAAGTGTGGATCACGGATCCGGAGGGCAAGGTCCTCAAGCAGATCAGCGCGCTCGACAACGAGAAGGGCGCGATGCTGTGGTCGCCCGACTCCCGGCTCCTGCTGTACACGGCCGCCGACAAGCGGCTCTACAGCTACTCGGTCGCGGACACGAAGACCGGCGTGGTGTCGTCGGACACGGTCGCGCGCATCGGCGCGTTCGCCATTTCACCCGACAGCAAGTGGGTCGCCCTGACCAAGCAGGACCGGACGCTGCGCTCGCACGTCTACATCGTGCCGATCGGCGGCGGGGAAGAGCGGCACGTCGCCGACGACCGGCTGATCTACTCGGAGAACAACCCGGCCTGGACCGGCGACGGCCGGCACCTGGTGTTCACGTCGTCGGAAGGCGCGAGCAATGGCATCGCCTCGCAGGGCGGCATCGTCACCACCACCGAGCTGTACGCGGTGCCGCTCAGAGAACTGGATCGCGACCCGCTGAATCGCGACATCGACAACGAGGCGCAGGCGGCGGCCGCGCAGGCCGCGGGGGGGCAAGGCGGCGGCCGCGCGGGCGGTCCTGCCGCGCCGGTGACGGTTCAGATCGACTGGGGCACGCTGGCGCGCCGCGCGCGGCAGATTCCGGTCCCGGGCAATTCGATCTCCGGCCTCGTGGGGTCGCCTGACGGGCGATCGGTCGCATTCAATCTGTCCACCACCGGCGGACCGGGCCGCGGCACCGAGGTCGAGGGCACCGCCGGCATCTACATCGTGAACGTGGACACGAATGCGCTGACGCGCGTGCCGGCCGTGGCCGGCGGTGGTGGCGCTGGCGGCGGCCGTGGCGGCGGCGGAGGCGGCGCGCCCGGCGGCGGGAACAAGGAGTTCAGCCGCGATGGCCGCACGCTCTACTTCCGATCCGGCACGGGTCTCTACGCGTCGGCGATTCCGGCGGGCGGCGGCGGTGGAGCGGCCGCGCCGGCGGCGGCAGGCGGCGGTGGCGGTGGGCGAGGCGGTCGCGGTGGTGGTGGCGGCGCAGGCGGTGGCGGCGGCGCCGCGCCGGCCATCGAGAGCGGCGCGCCACGCCAGATTACGTACACCGCCAGCATCGAAGTCGATCGCCGGAAGCTGCGCCAGCAGGTGTTCAACGAAGGCTGGCGCATCATGAAGAACCGCTTCTACGACGCCGAAATGCACACGGTGAACTGGGGCGCGATGCGGACCAAGTACGAGCCGCTGCTCGACTACCTCGTCGATCAGAGCGAGCTGCAGGCGGTCATGATGATGATGATCGGCGAGCTGAACGCGTCGCACACCGGCGTGAGCGGCGGGCCCTCGGACTCGGGGCCGTCGACCGGCGCCACGCGGTATCCCGGCTTCGATTTCGTCCTCGACAACTCGGGCTTCTACCGCGTCGGCCACGTCTACAAGACGGGACCGGCCGATCACGAATTCCTGAAGGTGCGCGAGGGCGACTACATCATCGCGCTCGACGGGCGCGATCTGAAGACCACCGACAACTACTGGAAGTACCTGACGTTCCTGTCGTCCAACAAGCTGCGCTTTTTGCTCAACGACAAGCCCGTGCGCGACGGTGCGTGGGAAGTGGCGATCACGCCGGCCAACAACTTCGGCGATCTCCAGTACCAGCGCTGGGTGGAGGATCGCCGGCAGATGGTGGACAAGCTGTCGAACGGCGAGTTCGGCTACCTGCACATCCGCGCGATGGACGCGCCCTCGCTGCGGCAGTTCGTGCTCGACTTGGCCGCCAACCGCACGAAGAAGGGGCTCGTGATCGATCAGCGCTTCAACGGCGGGGGCGGGATCGAGCAGGAGCTGCTCTCGATCCTGTCGGGCCGCGAGTACCAGTACACCGTCGGGCGCGATTCCGGCGTGCGCCAGCCGCGCCCGCAGGCCTTCTACGGCGCGATGGTCGTGATGCAGAACGAGCGGTCCGGATCGAACGCGGAGATGTTCCCGGCGGGATTCCGGGCGCTCGGCCTCGGCAAGGTCATCGGCGTGCCGACCGCGGCCGCGGTCATCGGCACCGGCTCGTACACGCTGCTCGACGGATCGACGATCCGCACGCCCGGCACCGGCGTCTGGCTCGCGACCGGCGAGAACATGGAGAACTACGGCGTGCCGCCCGACGTGCACGTCGACAACACGCCGGAGACACATCTGCAGAAGCGCGACGCGCAGATTGAGAAGGCGGTCGAGACGTTGAGGGAAGAGCTGAAGAAGAAGCCCGCGAGATCAGGTTCATAGGTTCATCGGTTCATAGGTTCACGGGTTCACGGGTTCACGGGTTCTGGTTCATGGGTTCATGGGTTCATGGGTTCGGGCGGCCGAACCTATGAACCTATGAACCTATGAACCCATGAACCTATGAACCCATGAACCTATCCCCCGAAACCGTCCCCATGCCTTGGCCGTCTAACGGCCATGGTCACCCTGCCGCTCGTTGCGCTCCTGTGGTCGTCACTGTCCGCGCCCGCACAGGGCGCGTCCACCATCGCGCCGACAAAGATCTTCGAAGCGATCGGCGCGAAGGAGGGCATGACCGTCTGTGAGATCGGCGCCGGCAGCGGGGAGCTCACCATCGCCGTCGCGAAGCTCGTGGGCGAGTCGGGCCGCGTCTTCACCAGCGAGCTCGGTGACGAGCGCGTGAAGGGGCTTCAGGACGCCGTCAAGAAGAGCGGCCTCGCGCACGTCACCGTCGTCACCGGCGATCCCGGCAAGACGAACTTTCCGGACGCCGCGTGTGACGCGCTGTTCATGCGCAACGTCTACCACCACTTCGCGGATCCCGCGGCGATGAACCGGTCGATTGCTGCGGCGCTCAAGCCCGGCGCGCGTTACGCGGTCGTGGACTTCACGCCGCCGCCCGGCGGCGAAGCCAAGGATCCCGCCGACCGCGGCAAGGACGGATCGCACGGCGTCGGCCCCGAGTCGGTGTCGCGCGAGTTGAAGGACGCCGGATTCGAGACCGTCACCTCAGACACGAGCGGGCAGAGGTGGTTCCTGGTCGTGGTGTCGAAAGCCAAATCTGGTTCATAGGTTCATGGGTTCATGGGTTCATGGGTTCATGGGTTCATGGGTTCTGGTTCATGGGTTCACAAGTTCATAGGTTCGGCTGCCCGAACCGATGAACCGATGAACCGATGAACCCATGAACCAGAACCCATGAACCAGAACCCATGAACCGATGAACCCATGAACCCGATCTGAAACGCCGGATCCTGACCTACAATCACGACCTTCAAATCCTCGACGGATTCCAGGGAGGTCGATGCCCGGGCGCCGTGTCGGCAAGTTCGAGCTCCTGGAGGAGTTGGGCCGTGGCGGCATGGGTGTCGTCTATCGCGCGCGCGACGTGCGTCTCGACCGCCTCGTCGCGCTGAAGTTCATGCGGCCCGAGCGCGCGGTGGACGAGACGAGCCGCGCGAGGTTCCTCCGGGAATGCCGGGCGATCGCCGCGCTCAACCACCGCAACATCGCGACGCTGTACGAAGCCGACGAGTCGGAGGACGGCGCGATGTACTTCGCGGCCGAGCTCGTGGACGGCGACACGCTCGCGAAGGTCATCGCACAGGGGCCCGTGCCGCTCGACCGCGGCATCGAGATCGCGATCGAGGTGGCCGACGCGCTGGCCGCGGCGCACGCCAAAGGCATCGTCCACCGCGACATCAAGCCGGCTAACATCATGATCGGCCGCGACGGACGCGTGAAGGTCCTGGACTTCGGCCTGGCGTCGCTCGGCGCGATGCCGCTCTCGTTTGACTCGGACACGCCGACGCAGGCGTCGCCGATCGAGTCCGCGGCCTTTGGCGCGGTCGTCGGCACGCCCGGCTACATGTCGCCGGAGCAGCTGCGCGGGGAAGTCGTCGGCCCGGCCGCCGACGTGTACGCGGCCGGCGTCGTGCTGCGGGAGCTGGTGGCCGCCGCGAAGGATCGCCGTGTGCCGGCGCCGGTCAACGCCGTCGTCGCGCGATGCGTCAGCGCGCAGGCGGTCGATCGATTCCAGGACGCTGCGGCGCTGCGGGCGGCGCTCGCCGCGCTCAGGCCCCGTCCGCGGCGGATGTACTGGTGGACCGGCGCGGCGGCCGTCGCCGCTGCGGCGGTGGCCGTGTACCTGTGGATCGGGCGCGCGTCGCCGCTCGCCTTCAGGAGCGCGGATCGGATCCTGATCGCCGACGTCGCCAACGAGACGTCCGACGCGGTGTTCAGCGGCACGCTGGGCACCGCGCTCGAGATCGACCTCCGTCAGTCCCAGTACGCGATCGTCGTGAGCCGCCGCGAGATCGGCGAAGCGCTCACCCTTTCGCGGCGCGCGGCGGATACGCGGCTGGATGTGCCGACGTCGCTCGACCTCGCGCGATGGGTCAACGCGAAGGCAGTGCTCGTGCCCTCCATCGCGCTGGTGAACGGCCGGTACCGGCTGAGCGCGACCTTGTACGCGACCGAGACGAAGAGTCCGGTGGGCAGTGTGGACGTGACGTCGGCCACCCGGGACGCCGTGCTCGAAACGGGCGTGGACGAGCTCACCGCCGGCGTGCGCACACGGCTGGGCGAGCCGCTTGCGCAGATTCAGCAGGCTGATCTGCCGGCCGTGGTGGTGACCACCAGCTCGTGGGAGGCGCTCGAAGCGGTTCGCCAGGGCAGCCTGGCGCTCGATCGCGGCCAGGCCGTGGCGGCGGCGTCGTTCTTCGAGGAGGCGCTGCGGATCGATCCCGAGTTTGCGGCGGCCAAGGGCCAGCTGGCGCTCGTGCTGATCCAGTACCTCAAGCAGCCGGACCGCGGCCGGAAGCTGCTGGCCGACGCCTCCGCCGCGACCGGCCGCCTCTCCAACTACGAACGGGTGATGTTCCGGGGCCTGGTCGCGCAGTTCGTGAACGGCAATCTCGAGGCGGCACTCGAGGAGTTCCGCGCCGCGACGTCGCTGTTTCCCACGCGCGCGGAACCGCCGCGCAACCAGGGGATCGTGTTACGCGCGCTTGGCCGCTACCCCGAAGCCGCGGCCGCGTTCAAGGAAGCGTATGCGCGCGACCCCAAGATGGTCACCACGCTTCAGCTGATTTGGTACCTCCAGGTCGGGCCGGTGCGCGATCCGCCGGGCGCTCTCGCCACGGCGGAAAAGATGGTGGCGCAGCGCCCCGACGATGCGGACTCACTGCACATGCGGGGATGGAGCTACCTCGGCCAGCAGCGCTACGACGAGGCGGACCGCCAGCTTCAGGCGCTCGTCCAGAAGTATCCGGCGTACGTGCGCGCGCGGGTCAACCTCGGGCATCTCGCGCTGAAACAAGGTGATGCTCCTCGAGCGATCGAGCGGTACCGGGCGCTCGTGGACGACAGTCGCGCCAAGCGGATCGACCAGGATCTCGAGGCATGCATCTTGTGGCTGGCGATCGCGCTGCACACCGGCGGGCGGCAGCCGGACGCCGACGTGCACCTCGCTGCGCTCCTGCGATCGGCGAAGACGCCCGCCAGCCGGGCGCTCTATGAATCGATCCGCGGCCGTCGCGCCGAGGCGCTCGCGCATCTGCGCGCGCTGCCGGACCCGGCCAAACTCGACGCCGAAAGCGCGATGACCGCCGCCGGCGCCTACGGCTTCCTTGGCGACATCGATCGCGCGCTCGAGTGGTTTGCCATCGGGCAGCGGCTGAACGTGTGGGACGCGTACTACTCTTTCGTCCGGCCGGACCTGAAGCCACTGTGGACGGACGAGCGCTTTACGCGACTCGTTCTGACCGGCAAATAAACTCAGTTCTTCTTCTGTCCCAGCACCCACAACGTGCCCGGCTGCGTGCCGAGGCTGATCACGTCGAAGCCGGCGCCGGTGAGCAGCGCGCGCCACTGGTCGGGCATCTCGGAGCGATGCCAGAAGCCGTGCCCGTGCAGCGGCGGGAAGACGAAGCGGACGTACGTGTCCGAGTTGAGGCCGAGGTACAGGAACTGGCCGTTCGGCTTCAGCACGCGCGCCGCCTCGTTGAGCGCGACCGGGATGTCCTTGCGCGGCAGGTGATCGATCGCGAACGCGCTGAGCGCCGCGTCGAAGGTGCCCGTCTCGAACGGCAGATCGCGCATGTCGCCCACCTTCGCGTCCACGCGGTCGGCGACTCCGGCCGCGCGCGCGTTCGCCAGCAGGCGATCCGGCGTGTTGTCCTCGATGCCGAAGTAGCCTTTGTACAAATCCAGCCCGGTCACTTTCGCGTTGGGCCTCGCGAGCGCGACCATGAGCGTCGCGCGGCCCGAACCGGCGCCCAGATCGAGGACTCGCCCCGATCCGGACGGCAGGAACTGCGGCGTCGGCAGTTCGCCTGGCTTGTTCAAGCCGAGCATCTGGTGCACGACGATCGTGCCGGCGAGTCCGTACAGCGCGACGATCGTCAGTGCGCCCGTGATCCAGCTCCGCCACCCGCGACGCCAGGTGATGACGGCGAGCAGCGCGAAGACGACGAAGAGGATCAGATGACTGCGGGTGAGGAAGGCGGAGTACCCGAAATCGTACGGCGACATCACACCTACGATACGCGGTTCACGAACCTATGAACTCATGAACCTATGAACCAAGCCGTGCTTTTCTCAGTTGGTCCCGCACCACCACGTCGCTTCGGCCTTGGCGTAGCCGGTGCGCGGCAGCACTTCCAGGGCGCTGAGCGTCAGGCCCCAGCAGAAGATCAGGATGGCGAGGATGTGCGAGAGGCCCAGCCGGCCGTTCCACGTGAGGATGGACGTCCACACGCCGGCGACGACGAGCACGCTCACGGCGAGCGCGTGGAAGATGAGGCCCCATCCGCAGACGCTGGCGTACGGCCAGTATGGCAGCGCGACGCCAAGCGCCAGACTCAACCCGACGAAGAAGCGGATGCCGAGCGGCCGTCTGGCCAGCGGGACGGTGGAGAAGCTTCTGCTGAATGCCGTGCGAGCCGCCGTGTGAGCCGTGCGAGCGGCGACGGCCATGGTCGGCAGGGGACCGGCGTAGGGGCCGGTGACGCGATGGGTCTGGCCCGGCTTGCTGTCCGAGCCGAGCCGGTTGATCCAGCGATCGACCGCCTCTTCGTCCCGTTTCTCGACGTTTGCGCCCAGTGCCACGTCTTTCCTCTGGCCACCTGACAGGCAAAGGTGTTGCCAACGCGGGCCGCGTGGCGCGGCGCGGCCCGCCCCCCGGTTTCGAACGGCGATTACGTTCGTGAGGTGCGTTCCCTGCACGTCGCGCCTCAGTTTCCGGCTGACAACTTCAGGCGGGAGGTGTAACTTTGTTCAGGAGTACCTCTTCCCGGGGGACGGATGACGAAAACCGCACTGACTGTGCTGGTTAGCGGCGTGTTCTGCACGGCGCTGACCCTGCGCGCCGGCCCGGCCGCCGCACCGGCGACCGATCCGGAAGCCATGCCCGTTTTTGGTCGCGCGGCGTCCCCGTCGTCGTCCCAGGCGCAGAACGACACGATCAAACGTTTTTGTGGCAACTGTCACAACGCTGATCTCAAGAAGGGCGAGCTGGTGCTCGACGGGTTCGACGTCGCGCGCGCCGCGGAGCACCCGGAGATCGCCGAGAAGATGGTGCGCAAGCTGCGGGCCGGGATGATGCCGCCGCGCACGTCGCGCCAGCCCGACGCCGCCACGCGACTGGCGCTCGTCACCGCGCTCGAAACCACGCTCGACGCGGCCGGCAAGACGCCGAACCCGGGCCGCCGATCCTTCCAGCGGCTGAACCGCGCCGAGTACGCCGCGGCCGTCCGCGCGCTCTTCGGCCTCGAGGTGGACGTCAATTCGTTCCTGCCGGCCGACACGATCAGCGCCGGCTTCGACAACATCGCCGACGTGCAGATGCCGTCCGCCACGGTGATGCAGGGCTATCTGCGAGCGGCCGCGCACGTCAGCCGCCTGGCCGTGGGCGACGCGTCCACCGATGCGACCTCGGCGACGTATCCGGTGCCGCGGACCCAGTCGCAGAAGAGCCGCGTCGAGGGTGCCCCGTTCGGCACGCGCGGCGGCACCGTCGTCACCCACACCTTCCCGGCCGACGGGAAATACAAGTTTCAGATGCTCCTGCACGGCGAGCCCGCGGGCTTGCTGTTCGGGCGCACGGTCCGCGAGATCCAGATGGAGGTCGCGATCGACGGCGCCCGCGTGGCGCTGGTGAAAGTCGATCGCTGGATCACCGAGGGGGATCCCGAGGGCCTGATGGTCTCGACTCCGCCCATCGCCGTGAAGGCGGGCGCGCGCCGCGTGGCCGCGACGTTCATCCAGGAGTTCGAGGGCGTCGAGGACGACCTGATCAAGCCTATCGATCACACGCTGGCGGACACGCAGATTGGCGTCGGCTATGGCGTCACGACGCTGCCGCACCTGCGCAGCGTGGCCATCGTCGGTCCGCACGACGTCACCGGCGTCTCCGACAACGCGACGCGCGCGAAGATCTTCGCGTGCCGCCCCGGCCGGCCGGCCGAGGAAGCGCCGTGCGCGGAGCGGATCCTCGCGCGGCTCGCGACCGAGGCCTATCGGCGTCCGGCGGCGCCGGCCGACGTCACCGAGCTCATGCGCTTCTACAAGCAGGGCGCGGCGCATGGCGGCTTCGAGAGCGGCATTCGGGACGGCCTGCAGGCGATGCTCGCGAGCCTGCACTTCATCTTCCGCGTCGAGGAGATTCCGACGGGCGCCGCGCCGGGATCCATCTATCGCATCAACGACGTCGATCTCGCGTCCCGCCTGTCCTTCTTCCTGTGGGGCACGATTCCGGATCGCGAGCTCGTCGACCTGGCCGCCAGGTCGCAGCTCTCGCGGCCGGAGGTGTTCGATCGCCAGGTGCGCCGCATGCTGGCCGACGCGCGCGCCGAGTCGCTGGGCACGCGCTTCGCGTCGCAGTGGCTGCGGCTGCAGGACCTCGGCAAGGTCGAGCCCGACGCGCTGTCGTTCCCGTACTTCGACGAGCTCCTCGCCGAGGCGATGGCGCACGAGACGACGACGTTCTTCAGCCAGCTCGTGCGGGAAGACCGGCCGCTCCTCGAGATCCTCACGGCCGACTACACCTTTGTGAACGAGCGCCTGGCGCGCCACTACGGCATGGCCGGCGTGACGGGCCCGAACTTCCGGAAGGTGTCGTATCCCGACCAGAACCGGCGCGGCCTGCTCGGCCATGGCAGCATCCTCACGCTGACGTCGCACGGCAACCGCACGTCGCCCGTATTCCGGGGCAAGTGGGTGATGGAGGTGCTGCTCGGCAGCCCGCCGCCCCCGCCGCCCGTCGACGTGCCGGACCTCGACGAAACAGCGGACGCGAAGGACGGCAAGTTCCTGTCCGTGGCGGAGCAGCTCGCCAAGCATCGCGCAAGCCCGCTCTGCAGCTCGTGCCACAACGTGATCGATCCGATCGGCCTCGCGCTGGACAACTTCGACGTGACCGGCGCGTGGCGGATCAAGGATCGCGGCGTGCCCGTGAACGCCGCCGGCGAGCTCTACGACGGCACGGCGCTCAACGGCGTTGCGGACCTGCGCACGGCGCTGGTCAAGCGCGGCGACGTCATCACGACGCATTTCACGGAAATGCTGATGGCGTACGCACTTGGCCGCCGGGTGGAGTATTACGACATGCCGACGATCCGGGCGATCGTGAAACAGGCCGAAGCCCAGCAATTTCGTCTGTCGGCCCTGATTTTGGGCGTGGTTCAGAGCCCGGCGTTCCGCACGGCGCGCGCCGAAGGGACGATAAGTACAAGGTAGGTTCGTACGTAGGGCCGTCCGGGCTTCGGACGGCCACATTGGAGGCAGAGATGTTCCTGACCGGCAAACACATGTCACGCCGCACGGCCCTGAAGGGCCTGGGCGCCACCGTGGCGCTGCCGTTGCTCGACTCGATGGTGCCGGCAGGCGCAGTCTTTGCGAAGACCGCGACAGGCCGGGCCGCCGACAAGACGCGCCTGGTGTGCATCGAGCAGGTGCACGGCGCGGCGGGCTGCAGCGAGTACGGCGGGTCCCAGTTCCTGTGGAACCCGAAGGACGTCGGCGCCAACTTCGACATCAGCCAGGGCAGCCTGAGCTCGCTCGAGCCGTTCCGGAAGCACCTCACCATCGTCAGCAACACCGACGTGCGCAACGCCGAGGCGTTCGTGCCGGCCGAGGTCGGCGGCGATCACTTCCGGTCGAGCGCGGTCATGTATACGCAGATGCGGCCGAAGCTCACCGAAGGGTCGGACGTGCGCGTCGGCACGTCGCTCGATCAGCTCTTCGTCCAGCGGTTCGGCAAGGACACGCCGATTCCGTCGATGCAGCTCTCGATCGAGCCGGTCGATCAGTCGGGCGGCTGCGCGTACGGTTACGCGTGCGTCTACACCGACACGATCAGCTGGGCCGGCGAGGATCAGCCGCTCCCGATGGCGCGCGATCCGCGCATGGTGTTCGAGCAGCTGTTCGGCGCGGGCGGCACGCCTGAACAGCGGGCGCGCCGGCGCGCCACCGACCGCAGCATCCTCGACATGCTGACCAGCCAGATGGCCAGCCTGCGGCGATCGCTCGGACCGGAGGATCAGCAGCGCCTCGATCAGTACGGGAGCAACATCCGCGAGATTGAGCAGCGCATCACCCGCATCGAGGAGCGCAACCGGAGCGGCGAGCAGCGCGAGCTGCCGGGCGCCCCGGCCGGCGTGCCCGACTCGTTCGACGAGCACGTGAAGCTCATGTTCGACCTGCAGCTGCTCGCGTTCACGTCGGACACGACGCGCGTGTTTTCGTTCAAGTTCGGGCGCGATGCCTCCGGCCGCGTGTTCCCGCTGAGCGGCATCGACACCGGCTTCCACAACGCGTCCCACCACGGGACGGCGGAGCAGCGCATCAAGGAGTTCGGCCTGATCAACAGGTACCACGTGTCGCTGCTGCCGTACTTCATGGAGAAGCTGCAGAGCACGATGGAAGGCGGCACGAGCCTGCTCGACAAGACGCTGATCATGTACGGCTCGCCGATGTCGAACGGCAACCTGCACAACCACCGCAACTGCCCGCTGATTCTGCTGGGCAAGGGCAACGGCGCCGCGCCGGGCGGGCTGCACGTGAAGGCCGCCGACGGCACGCCGATGGCGAACGTGATGTTGACCGTGATGCACAAGCTCGGCATGGAAGACATCAAGACGTTCGGCGACAGCACGGGCGAGTTTTCGTTCGCATAAAGTAGGCCGGTCCGAACTTCGGACCGGCGGGCAGTACGTAGGCCGGCCTGATCTTCAGGCCGGCAAGGCTTCGGAGGATCGCTCATGCGCACTTCCATTCGTTCCGCCGCCATCACGGTGCTCGCCGCCGTGGCGTTTGTCGCCGCGGGCGTCGCGCTTCGGGCTGATTCGCCCGTCGCGGACGCGGCGATGCGCGGTGACACGGCAGCCGTGAAGACGCTGGTGGGCAAAGGCGCGGACGTCAACCTCGCCCAGGGCGACGGCATGACGGCGCTGCACTGGGCCGCGCTCAACGGCGACGTCGCGACGATGAACGTGCTGCTCGGCGCGAATGCAAAGACCGCGGTCGTGACGCGCATCGGGAACTACACGCCGCTGCACCTGGCCGGCTCGAGAGGCCATGCCGCCGCCGTGTCGCGACTCCTCGAAGCCGGCGGCGATCCCCGCGCGGCGACCGCGACCGGCGTGCAGCCGCTGCATCTGGCCGCCCAGGCGGGAAATCCGGACGCGGTCGGCGCCCTCATCAATCGCGGCGCCGACGTGAATGCCACCGACAACACCCACGGACGCACGCCGCTGGTGTTCGCGGCGTCTCAGAATCGCGTCGAGGCGATGAAGGTGCTGATCGCCAAAGGCGCCCGGGTCGCGGACACGACCACGGTCATCGATTTCGTCCAGCGCTCCTCCGGCGACGGCGCCGATCGAGTCGCCCGCGACCGCGCGATCACGCAGGCCACCGGCCGCTCGGTGAACAGCTCGCTGAACATCAACGATCCGCCGCCGACCCAGCCCGGCCAGGTGGGCCAGCCGGGCCAGGCCGTGCAGCCCGGCCGCGGCGGCATGCCTCAGCGCGCCGGCGGACAGGGCGCGGCGGGCGCGATCGATCCGAACGACCCGGCGGCGCAGGGCCGCGGCGGCCGTGCCGCCGGCGGCGGCGCGGCGCGCGGACCGTCCGACATCCAGCAAATCGGCCGCCAGGGCGGTTTTGCCGCGCTGCATTACGCGGTGCGCGACGGCTATCCCGACGCCGTGAAAGTTCTGCTCGACGCCGGCACCGACATCAACATCCGGACGGCCGGCGACCAGTCGAGCCCGATGCTGGTCGCGCTGATCAACGGCCAGTACGACATCGCGCTCGACCTGCTCGCGCGCGGCGCCGATCCGAATCTGCCGAGCGACGACGGCGTCGCGCCCCTGTTTGCGACAATCAACAACGAATGGGCGCTCCGCACGTGGTATCCGCAGCCGACGGCCGGCGCGCAGCAGAAGGCGTCGTACCTCGACGTCCTCGAGGCGCTGCTCAAGGCCGGGGCGGACCCGAACGCGCGCACGCTCTCGCACATCTGGTACGCGGCCTACAACACCGGCCGCATGGGCGTGGAATTCACGGGCGCGACGCCGTTCTGGCGCGCCGCCTACGCGCTCGACGTCACGGCGATGCGCCTGCTCGTGAAGTACGGCGCCGACCCGAACATCCCGACCATGACCTACGGATCCGCGGCGCGGCCGAACGACCCGTCCGGCCTGCCGTCAGTGCCGCGCGGCGGCCCGCACGTGCCGCCCTTCCACGCCGCGAGCGGCGTCGGCTACGGCACCTCGCGCGTGGCCCAGCAGCACCGCACGGTGCCAGAGGGCTGGATGCCGGCCGCCAAGTACTTCCTCGAGGAGTTGAAGGTGGACGTGAACCAGCGCGACGCCGACGGCTTCACGGCGCTGCATCACGCCGCCGCCCGCGGCGACAACAAGATGATCCAGTACCTCGTGTCCCGCGACGCGAACGTGCTGGTCGTGAACCGCGCCGGTCAGACGACCGTGGACATGGCGAACAGCCCCGAGCAGCGCACGCAGCCGTTCCCCGAGACGATCAAACTGCTCGAGGGCATGGGCGCCAAGAATAACAATAACTGTCGCGCGTGTAAGTAGCGGCATTGCGATCCGTACTCGTCCTGGCCGCGGTCGGTCTCGCCGTATCCGCGGCTCAGCGCCCGTCTGCGCCGCGCAGCTTCAGCACGGCCGTCAACCTCGAGACTACGTCGGAGACGTCCGCCAACGTCAGCATGGGGGACCTCGACAACGACGGAGACCTCGATCTCGTGCTCGCCAAAGGGCGGCACGATCCACTGGTCGACCGGGTGCTCCTGAACGACGGCAAGGGCGGGTTTACCGCCTCGGACCTGGGACCGACGGCCGATCGGACGTACACGGCGGCACTCGCGGATCTCGACGCCGACGGCGATCTCGACGTGCTCACCAGCAACGACTCGCCTGACCGGAAGCTGGTCTTCCTGAACGACGGCAAGGGGCGATTCAGCGTCGCCGGCACGTGGGGCGTGGCGGAATGGTCCACGCGCAACGCGGCGCTCGCCGACCTCAACGGTGACGGACGGCCGGACGCGATCGCGGCAAACCGGCCGGGCCCCAGCTTCGTGTGTCTCAATCAGGGCGGCGGCCGCTTCGCATCGCCGTGCATCGCGATTCCCGCGGAGTCGGCGACGACGATCGTCCCCGCCGACTACGACGGGGATGGGTTCATCGACCTGGCCGTGCCGAGCCGGGACGGCGGCCAGAGTCGCATCTACTTCAACGATGGCAAGGCCGGCTTCTCGAGAACGGCGCCGTTCGGTCCGCCCGACGCGACCTCCCGGGTCGGAGCCGCGGCGGATTTCGATCGAAATGGCACCGTGGATCTGGTCGTCACGGACGAGCGGGCGGCGTCGATGACGGTATTTCTCAACGACGGTGGCGGCCGGCTCTCGCGCGCCTTCCACACGGCTGACAAGGCGCGTGTGCCCTATGCGATCGCAGCCGCCGATCTGAACAAGGACGGAAGCGCCGACATCGTGCTTGGGTACACGGCCGGGCCACACTCCGTCTTCTTCAACGACGGACGAGCCCGTCAATTCGCCGCGTTCGATTTCGGTGACAAGAACGGCTCCGCCTACGGCTTCGCCATCGGCGACATCAACGGAGACACGTTCCCCGACATTGCTCTGGCTCGCTCCGGCGCCCCGAACGTCCTCTATCTCAGCTCGGCCGGCGCGAAGATTGGTTATTGGTTAACTCAATAACCAATACTCCTGGTTGCCGCCAGCCTTGCGACTTTCCCTGCTTGGATCTCGAGGACCTGACTCGCCCGATCGGCGACTTCCGCCCACGTGTGCGTGACGTAGATGATCGGGATCGCGTGCTCGGCGCGCACCCGATCCAGATACGGCAGGATCTCACGGCGGTGCTCCTGGTCGACAGACGCGAGCGGCTCGTCGAGCAGCAGCAGCCGCGGGCCCGAGAGCAGCGCGCGGCCGAGCGCGACGCGCTGCTTTTCGCCGCCTGACAGCCGCTCCACCGATCGAGACAGGAGCGAGGACAGGTTCAGGAGACCGATCACGTCGTCTCCCGGCAGGCGCGCGATGTCGCCTCGATGAAACCAGCGCCCGTACAGCAGGTTCTGACGGACCGTGAGATGCGGAAACAGGCGAGGCTCCTGGAACACGTACCCGATCCGGCGGCGGTGCGCCGGCTCCCACGCGCCCGTCTTCGAATCGGCGAGCACATGGTCATCCAGCCGGACGACCCCGAGGTCCGGCCGCAGAATGCCGGCGATGATGTTGAGCACGGTCGTCTTGCCCGCGCCTGACGCGCCGACGAGCGCGGTGAGCCCGGGACCCAGCTCCGCCTGGACCGCCAGCCGGAAGTCGCCGAACGTGTGGCGGATATCGATCGACAGGCTCATGTCCGGTCCCGCCGTAACATCCGTTGCAGCACTTCCGACGCGA
>Ga0137313_1000197_pt1 | contig 20863 bp, 18 predicted proteins | sample EasRivERMZT166_2_FD_102287 | JGI IMG/M metagenome (GOLD analysis project Ga0137313, IMG submission 102287) | Soil microbial communities from meander-bound floodplain in the East River, Colorado, USA - East River MetaG ERMZT166_2 | ecosystem: Environmental > Terrestrial > Soil > Floodplain ...
CCGTGGGGGTTGACGATGAGCGGGTAGCGGGTGCCGGCCTGATAGCCGATGGGCCGGGTGAGCACGCCCTCGATGATGCCGCCCTCGCTGTTCGGCCACTTGATCGTCTCGACCTTGCCGAGCTGCATCTTCTCGGCGGCAATCCAGGGATTCGCGTGCGTCAACCGCACGGGCGCGGCGTACCCCGAGCCCTGCCGGCGCGCGGCCCAGAGATCGTTGGACTGGGCGCCGTCGCTGTGCGTGAAGACCCAGGTCGAATTGTCGTGCGAGAACTGCCAGCCGCCGTTGGCGCCGCCCATCGGCGCACTCGTCGTCGTGAGCTCACCGGAGGAGATGTCCACGCCGAACAACGCGATCTTGGTGCCCTGGCCGGTGGACCAGTAAATGATCTTGCCGTCCTTCGACCAGATGGGCGCGCCGAACGAGAGGTCGAAGTTCTGCAGCAGCACGCGCGGCTTGCCGCCTTCCGCGGGGAAGAGATAGAGCTTCTCGTACCACTGCGTGTTGCCCGCCTGCGTCTTGGACGCCATGGCCAGCGTGCGGCCATCGGGCGACCAGCGCGGGCTGGAATCGGGCCCGGCATTCTCGTGGAACTTCTTCGCGTTGCCCTCGAGGTCCGTCAGCCAGACATCGCTGACAGCCGCGTCGTCCACCTTGGTGTTGGGCCGGGCGACAAACGCGATCCGGGTCGAGTCGGGCGCCCACTGCGGATCGCTCACCGTGTACTTGCCGTTCGTGACGCGCTTCTCTTTGCCGCTCTCGATGTCGAGCACCCAGAGGTGCGTCCAACGGAACGCGTCGTCCACGACCTCGGCGTCGTCGCGCTCGCGCTGGCGGCGCCGGTCGTCGGCGCTCAAGGGATCCTGAGAGGCAAAGAGGATCTTCTTGCCGTCGGGGGAGATCTCGAAGGCGGAGACGGCCGTCTCGTGCTTGCTCGCCTGCCAGGCCTCGCCGCCGTCGGTGTACATGAAGAAGACCTGGGTGCCGGGTCCTTCCGCCGCGGGCGCGCCGCCGCCGGCCGCCGGTGCGGCGGCCGTGCCTCGCGAGGACAGGAAAGCGATCTTGCTGCCGTCCGGGAACCACGCGGGCGCCGTGGTGTTGTCGGTGCCGAAGGTCAGCTGGCGCGCGCCGGTGCCATCGATCTTGACGCGCCAGACATGGGTCCGCTGGCGCCACTGGGCGTCGTCGAAGTCGCGAACCGTCCGCGTGTAGAGGACGAACTGGTCGTCCGGCGAGATCGCCGGAGCGCCGACACCGACCAGGCTCAATGTGTCCTTGGCCGTCATGTATCGCGGCGCCGGCTGGGCGATGACCGTGGTGAGCGTCAGAGCAAGGAGCAGGCGACTGGCTGACATAGGACCTCCGGGGTGGACTACATCGATCAGTGCGAAGGATATCTCGGTTGGGGAGGTCGGCAAGCGATACGATAGGAGCCGCTCCTTAGGCACGAGGCAATTCGATGAGCAGACTTGGCAAGTCCATTTCGATCAAGGGTGAGTTGCGGTCCGATGAATCGGTCATCCTCGAAGGGCGCATCGAAGGCGCCGTGTTCTGCGAGAAGGATTCGGTCGTGCTGGCCGAGTCGTGTGAGATGAAGGGCGACGTGATCGCCAATGACATCACCGTCTTCGGCCGCGTCGCGGGCAAGCTGGTGGCGGCCGACTACGTGGATCTGCGGACCGACGCGGCGGTGACCGGCCAGATTCTGTCCAGGCGGCTGATTCTCGAGGATGGCGCGCGCTTTCAGGGCCGCGTCGAGCCGCAGCATCACGACGCGGCGGTGCGCGTGGCGAAGTATCAACAGAAGAAGCGCGAAGAGGGCTGACGCCATGTCGCGCGGCGCGCGTCGGCTCCTGGCCCTCGTCGCCGCATTCGTGTGCACGACTGTCGGCCCTGCTCAGCCCGAAGGGCCCTACGTACTGGCTGCGCAGGATCCGCAGGGCCAGCGGACCGTCTTCACCTCCCGAACCCAGGGCGTCATCGTGGACGTCCTCGTCACCGAGCGCAATCGGCCCGTTACGGGCCTCGCCGTGTCCGACTTCGAGTTGCGCGACAACGGCGTGCTCCAGACCATCGATGCCGCCGAGATCTCCGATGCGCCGCTGAATGCCGTGCTTGCGCTCGACATGAGCGGCAGCACGGCGGGGCAGCGACTGGTCGATCTTCGCGCCGCGAGCGCGGCGTTCGTGAACGGCCTGAGGCCGACTGACCGCGTCGCGCTCACCACGTTCAACCATGCCGTCGCCGCGCGCGTGCCGCTGGGCGAGTCGTTCGCGGCGGTGGACGCCGCGCTCAACCGCCTGAAGCCCTCGGGAGAAACCGGGATCCTGGATGGCGTGTACGTCGCCCTCATCACCACGCTCGCGGAGGCGGGGCGGTCGCTCGTCATTGTGTTTACGGATGGACGCGACACGGCGAGCTGGCTCGTGCCGGACGAGGTGGTCCAGGGCGCCCGTCGATCGAACGCCGTGGTGTACACCGTCGCGACCGGCAACGCGCGTCTCTGGTCGGTCCTCACGGACCTCGCGGATGTCACCGGCGGCCGGCGAATCGATCTGGAGCCCGGGGCGGACCTCCGCCGCCAGTTCGAGCGCATTCTGCTCGAGTTCCGGAGCCGGTACGTCCTCACCTTCACTCCGAAGGGCGTCAGCGACGACGGATTCCATCAGCTGTCCGTGCGGGTTCGGCGCGGAGGCGTCGAGGTCAAGGCACGGCCGGGCTACATCGCGACAGGGGGCACGCGCCCGTGAAGATGAGGATGATGGGCCGGGCGGGCCTGCTGGCGTGTGCGGTCGCGGCTCTTGCCGGCGGGATCGCTGTGACTGCGCAAACAGTCGAAGGACAGCGCACGGGGGTCAGCAACCTTCTCGTCGTCGAACGATGGAGCCGCGCGGTTCTGGAGCACCAGCCGGGCCGCCACGACAGCGCCGTCGACATGGTGAACGCGATGACGCCGGAGGATCGCAAGCGCCTGGCCACGGGCCTCGACATCTTCCTGCGCACGCTGACGAAAAAAGTCGTCACCACCATGGAAACCGAGGCGAAGCGCCTGGCCGAGCTCGGCGCCGATGCCTCACGGAAGCCCGGCACCAACCAGTTCCTTGCGCGCGCGGCGATGCTGCACACGGATGCCGCGATGATCGCGCCCTACAGTCTCTCGGCCGCGCCGCCGGTGAACGCGATGGGCACGGTCGCGCCCGGCGGAATCGTCGCCGTGGACGACGGCGAGTACCGCGGTGTCGTCGTCTCGAACTGGGGCTGGGCGTTCGCGCGGCGGCTGCTGGACCAGACGCAGCCCGGGCCAGCCGGGGATCCCTTTGTGGCGTCGTGGTACCACGCGACCTCGGCGTTCATGATGCAGCGCGGCTACCTCGGCGAGGCCGCGCCTCACCTGGATCGGGCCATGCAGCTGTTCTCGAACGACGCGCGCATCGTCTTCGACAAGGCCTGCCTCGCGGAGGCCCTGGGGCTGCCGCGCGCGCGCCAGGCGCTCGACGACCCGCGCACGCAGCAGGCACTGGCGACACCGCGATTGCAGCCCGGGTTCCGGTCGGGAGCCGCGTCGAACAACGTCGTCAGCGGCAAGAATGAGCTGATTTCGAAGGTGCAGGCCGAAGCGGAGGCCGAGCGGATGTTCCGGCGCGCCTTGAGTCTCGATCCCACGATGGCCGAGGCGCAGATTCGCCTCGGCCGCCTGTACGAGAGCCAGGGCCGGCATGGCGACGCCGTGCGCGAGCTGATGGCCGGCCTCGCGAACAGCCGGAACGACGTCGCGCAGTTCTACGGCCACCTGTTCCTGGCGAGGGCATTTGGCGCGCTCAAGCGTCAGGCCGAGGCGGCGGCGCACGTGAAGCAGGCGCTCGGGCTGTTTCCGGGCGCGCAGTCGGCGCTGATTGCCGCCAGCCAGCTCGCGCTCGTCAACTCCGACGCGAGCGGCGCGCTCCAGCCGATCCAGCGTCTGTCCGGGATCGACCCGGAGGCGCGCGGCGACCCATGGTGGCACTATCACTCCGGCATGGGCCGCTACGCCGATACGCTGCTCCAGGCATTGTGGGACAAGGCGACCCGGGAGGGATCATGACGCGTCAGGTGATCATCGGGGCGGTGCTCTGTGCGAGCGCCGTCCTGCCGGCAGCAGGTGTCGCGCAGCAGCGCGCGTCCGACGGCGTCATCGTCAACGCCAACGGCGATCCGCAGTACTCGACGTTCTCGCTCTGCGCCATCGATCCTGCGACGCAGCAGTCGGGCGCAGCGGTGACGACGCGCGTGCCGTTTGTCGGGCGGGCGGTGCCGCACGTTCGCGCGGGCGTGGGCGCGGTCTGCACGCAGGCGTCCACTCGGGTCGAGAATGGGCGCGAAGGCCTGGATCTCATGGCGCAAGGCGTCGAGCCGAAGGACGCGCTCCAACAGCTTCTCGAAAAGGATCCGCAGCGCGAGTCGCGCCAGGTCGGGCTGATCGACATGAAGGGCCGGACCGCGGCACACACCGGCAAGAACAACGGCAACTGGGCCGGCAGCAAGCAGGGATTGAACTACACGGTGCAGGCCAACATCATGGTCGGCCCGGAAGTGGTCGATGCGGTCGCCGCGAGCTTCGAGGCCACCGAAGGCACCGGCCTGCCGCTCGCCGAGCGCATGATTCTCGCGCTCGAGGCCGGCCAGGCGAAGGGCGGCGATCGGCGGTGGGGCAGTCTCCAGTCGGCCGCGATCAAGATTGCGGATCCGAAGAATCCCGGCCGCGGCGGCGACTACATCGCGCTGGCGATCGAAGTCGGCGAGCACGCCGAGCCGGTCGGCGAAATGAAGCGCATCTACTACACGACCGCGCGCCGGCTGGGCTATCGATCGTTTTCCCGCGTGGAAGGCGCCGACGTCGTCGAGCTCAAGCGCATGCTGCACGCGCTCGGGTTCTGGCGGCCGGAGCTGGCGGCGTTTCCCGATCAGCCGCCGCGCGAGCTTCAGCTGTTCGACGAGGAAGCGATCGCGGCCGTGGACAAGTTCCGCGCCGCCAACGGCCTGAACTATCAGGGCAGTCCCGCCGGTCTCGTGGACGAACGATTCGTCCAGGCGCTGCGGGCCGCGTACCTCAAAAAACGGAAGGGGTCGTACCTCGATCTGTGGAAAACTCAGGGGACATTACCTTGATGAAGTCCCCTGAGTTTTCCACAGATCGAGGTACGACCCCATGCGCCGAATCGCCGCGGCCCTGATCGTGAGCCTGGCGCTCGCGGCGATCCCGATCGGCGTTGACGCGCAGCGGGGCGGGGGATTGTTCAACCGGCTCCGCGGCCAGAACCCGAATCTGCCCTACGACGGACGGTTTACGGTCGCCCGGATCCGATACAACACGTTCCCCGGCTGGAGCTTCGACTATCCCGACATGGAGCGCAACCTCACCATGATCCTGCGGGAGCTCACGTCGATCCGCCCCCACGTGGAGGGCAGCAACGTGCACGACCTCGACGATCCCGAGCTCATGAAGTATCCGGTCGCGTATCTATCCGAGCCGGGCTACTGGTATCCCTCGGACTCCGAGGTCGAAGGGCTCCGCAACTACCTGGCCAAGGGCGCGTTCCTGATCGTGGACGACTTTCACTTCCCGGAGGAATGGGCGGTGTTCGAGATGGCGATGCGCCGCGTGCTGCCCGGCGCGCGCATCGAGCGACTGGAGATCGAGCATCCGATCTTCAACACGTTCTTCGCGATTCAGACGCTGCGGGTGCCGTATCCGGGCGCGCTGGGCGAGAGGGGCCTGATGGGCGAGTTCTACGGCATCCACCAGGACAACGACCCCAGCAAGCGGCTGATGGTCGTCATCAACTACAACATGGACATCGGCGACTACATGGAGTGGTCCGCGACGGGGACGTACGCGATCGCGCCGACGAACGAGGCGTACAAGTTCGGCGTGAACTACATCATTTACGGATTGACGCGGTAATCTACGTTCCTCTCTTGAAGGTTCCCACCATCGAGGCTTTGCCGCGCACCTTGCCTGACATGGCGGCGAGTACCGCTGCGCGTGTCTCGGCGGGCGATGCGCCGACAGCGGGCACTTCGAGCGGGCCGTCGAGCGCGTACAGCTCGAAGACGTAATGATGCGGCGGGCCGTCGGCCGGCGCGGCGGGGCCGCGATAGCCCGGCCCGGTGGCGCCGATTTGACGCGAGCCGTCGGGCAGCTCTGATTCGTGCGGAATTCCTTCCGCGAGCGCCCGCGCCGTAGCCGGGATATTCCAGACCATCCAGTGCAATAAGTCGGTGACGGGGCCGCCCCGCCCCGCGGTGGCGGACGTGTCGAGATCGTGCACGATGAGGACAAAGCTGCCCACGCCTTCGGCCGGCACGTTGCTCCACGCGAGCGCCGGTGACACCTCGCCACCGCTCTGGGCGTGCTTCGCCGGAATCGATCCACCATCAGCCCACGCGGTGGTGGTGAGCGTCATCACCTGCAGGCGGGCTCCGCCTCCGCCGCCGCGGCCACCCCGCCCGGGCTGGGCGGGCTGCGCGCCCGCCGGCGGATTCTGCGGGGGCGTCGGGGGCGGCTGCGTCTGCGCCGCCAGCGTGACAGCGAGACAGAGGGTCGCCAGAGAAATGGTGAGCCTCATGATCTCACCTGAACGACGCGGGCTGCGCCTTGCGCCACACGTCGTATCGCATCCGCAGCGTCTTCACGGGGTTGAGGTTTTCGCCAGGCTTGATGCCATTCGCGCTCTTGTCGGCGCCCGGCTGTGACACCGTGATGTACATCGCGTACTTGCCGTTGTTGTGCGAGTCGCCGTTGGTGTCTTTGGGCTCGGCCATCAGGATGTAGGCGATGTGCGCGGTCTTGCCCACGCACGGGATGGCCGACGGCGTGCCATCAGCGGCCGGCGGCGGGCACGTGCACCGGCTGTCGCCGCCCGAACCATCAGCCGCGTCCATGGCCGCCATCACGCGATCGGTAATGGCGCCCTTGGTCTCGAGAAACGCCTTCACGGCATTCGGCACGACCTTGCCCGCGCGGAGGATGTTGCCCTGAATCGAGTAGTAGATCTGCGTGCCGGGCACGCGTCCCTGGATGTCCTGCGACACGTAGCCGTTGCCGAGGCCGGAGTGGCCGGCGCTCCGGCCCTTCAGATCGAGAATGCCGAACTGACGTGATTGAAATGCGGGGTCGGCGCTCAGCATCTCGATAATGCGCTTGGGATCGGTGCCCTTCTTCAACTCTTCGAAGACGAGCATCTGATTGGCGTGCGTGCGATCAACGCCGGCCTGGCAGGCAGCGACGCCGATGCCGGGCACGACGACCGCCTGCACGCCTTTCAGGAATTCATCGTCGCTGTTGACGCAGGTGGCCGACGCGATCACCACGCGTCCGGTGGCCATGTCGACCGCGATGATCGACCACGTCGCGGAGGCGGTCGACGGCACGGTCAGAGCCAGGAGCAGAAACAGGAATCGGCGGATCATGCGCGGATTATAAAGGGGTCGTACCTCGATCTGTGGGAAACTCGCGGGACATTTTCTCGGCGAAGTCCCCGAGTTTTCCACAGATCGAGGTACGACCCCTATGTCTAATGCTCAGCCTGTCCTTGCCGCCAACCTCCCGAAGCCCGTCGGTCCCTACTCGCCGGGCATGGCGCTCGACCGCCTCGTGTTTGTGTCGGGGCAGGGCGCGACCAACCCTGTGACGGGCCGTCTGGCGGGGCCGGATGCTGAGGCACAGACGGCACAGTGTCTGGAGAACCTCCGCGCGATCCTGCAGGCCGCCGGCTCGGACCTGCAGTACGTGCTTCGGTGCGGCGTGTTCCTGCTCGACATGCGCGACTTCGAGAAGATGAATGCCGTGTACAGCCGCACGTTCGGCGATCACCGTCCGGCCCGGACGACGATTCAAGCCGCCGCGCTGCCTGGTGAAGGCCTTCGAGTGGAGATCGACTGCATCGCGTACGTGCCGTAGCGGACAACGCTGTAGGCGCGCACGGGAGTTTCCTGTAGGCCGCGTGTCGGGAGGCCTCGCAATTTGCTGCTGTATACTCGGGCCATCCCCAACGCCGTGTTACTGATCTGCGCGCCACCTGATGGCAAATCTGCTGCCCGTCTCCTCACGGTTCGTCGTCGCCCTGACCCTCGCGGTCACGGTGGTGCTGCTCATCACAGCCACCTTCGACATTCAGCAGCAGGTCGCTGACGCGCAGGAACGCTTCCTCGCCCAACTGCCTCTCGATCAGGCGACGGCCCGCGCGGCCGAATTCAGGACCGAGTTGTGGGCGAACGCGCTGGTGCGCATGGCCGTGCGCGTGGTCGCCATCGTCGTGATGACGCTGCTGATTCTGCGCTGGACGCTTTCGGGATCCATCACGCGCAGCGCGCAGTGGCTGAGGGACCTCCGGCTCGGCAAGGCGGGCCCCATGCTGCCGGCCGCGTCCGGCCTCTTCAAGCCGCTGGTGTCGGAGGTCACCCAGCTCGTGCGGAGCCTGGAAACCGCGCGGGCGGCCGCGGCCGAGGAGGCGAAGCTGCGCGACGCGGCCGAATCCCACTGGACCGCCGAACGGCTGCGCGTGTACGTCCGCAGCAAGCTGCTGGCGCGGCAGTTGTACGTCGTGTCGAATCGCGAGCCGTACATGCACGTCCGCAAGAACGGCGACGTCTCGCTGCTCGTGCCGGCCAGCGGCCTCGTCACGGCACTCGAGCCGGTGCTGCGGGCCTGCGACGGCACCTGGGTGGCGCACGGGTCCGGCAACGCCGATCGGGAGATGGTGGACGCCTCGGATCGCGTGCGGGTCCCGCCCGATCACCCGGCGTACACGCTCCGGCGCGTCTGGCTCACGCGCGAGGAAGAAGAAGGCTATTACTACGGCTTCTCGAACGAGGGGCTCTGGCCGCTCTGCCACATCGCGCACACGCGGCCGCTGTTCCGTGCGACCGACTGGGCGAGCTACGAGCGCGTCAACCGCAAGTTCGCGGCGGTGGTGCTCGACGAAATGCGCGGCACCGAATCGCCGATTGTCTTCGTGCAGGACTACCACTTCGCGCTCGTGCCCCGGCTGATCAAGGCCGCGCGGCCCGACGCGCAGGTGGCGGTGTTCTGGCACATTCCGTGGCCGAACCCCGAGGCGTTCGGCATCTGCCCGTGGCAGAACGAGCTGCTCGACGGCCTGCTCGGCGCGGACCTCATCGGCTTTCACACGCAGGCGCACTGCAACAACTTCCTGGACACCGTGAACGGCGCGTTCGAGTCGCAGATCGAATGGGAGCGGTTCACGGTCCGCCGGCTGGGCCATCTCACCGCCGTGCGGCCGTATCCGATCAGCGTGGCGTTCAAGGAGACACCGGCCGAGCGCCGGCCCGCGCCCTCGCCGATGGATCTGCTGAAGCCGGCCGGCGTCCGCGCGTACCGCCTCGGCATCGGCGTCGATCGCGCCGACTACACGAAGGGCCTGCTGGAGCGCTTTGCCGGCCTCGAGCGGTTCTTCGAGCGGTGGCCCGAGTTCCTTGGCGAATTCACGTTCGTGCAGATTGCCGCGCCGAGCCGGACCGACATCAAGCGCTATCAGGAGCTGGTCTCCGCGATCGAGGCGGAGGCGGAGCGCGTGAACCGCCGCTTCCAGACGCCGTCCTGGAAGCCCATCATCCTGCACGTGCGGCATCACAGCCACGAGGAGATCGAGCCGTACTACCGCGCCGCCTCGCTCTGCCTCGTGACCTCGCTGCACGACGGCATGAACCTGGTCGCCAAGGAGTTCGTGGCGTCGCGCGACGACGACGCGGGCGTGCTCATCCTCAGCCAGTTCGCCGGCGCCAGCGGCGAGCTGGAGGACGCGCTCATCATCAATCCGTACGACACGGAACAGCTCGCCGGTGCGCTGCACGCCGCGCTCACCATGTCCGACGACGAGTCGCGGATGCGCATGCGGCGGATGCGCGAGTTCGTGCGCGAGCACAACGTCTATCGCTGGGCGGGCCGGTTGATCGGCGACCTGGCCGCCATCCGGATCGAGTCGACCGATCGGCCGGCGTCGCGTCCGGCCAGATCATTGGAGGTCACCGGGGCATGACCGGCCGGCTCGCGGCCGACTGGCCGCAGCTTGCACGACGGTTGAGGCGCGCCGGCCGCGTGGCCGTCCTCACGGATTTCGACGGCACCCTCGCGCCGATTCAGCACCGGCCGGACACCGTCAAGCTGTCCGACCGGGTCCGCCGCGCGCTGTCCCGGCTGCAGGCGCGCGGCCACGTGGTGGGCATTGTCAGCGGACGACGCATTGACGATCTCCGCCGGCGCGTCGGCTTGTCCGGCCTCTGGTACGCCGGCAACCACGGCTTCTTCCTGCGGTCGCCGCAGGGAACCTCGCTCACGCTGCTGCACGACGACGAGCACAGCGGCATCCCGCGTATCGCTCGCGCGCTGGCGCAGGCGCTGCGGGGCGTGAAGGGCATCCGGCTGGAAGTGAAGCCCGCCAGCGTCGCGGTGCACTACCGCGGCGCGCCGCCCGCCAGCCATCGCGCGGCGACCCGCGCGGCCCGGCGAGTCGCGCAGGCGGGCAACCTCCGGCTCATGTCGGGGAAGTGCGTGTGGGAGCTGCTGCCGCGCACGCCGGTGGACAAGGCCGTTGCGGTCCGGACCATTCTCGACCTGGAACGCCGGAACGGCACCCCGCTGGTGGCGGTCTTCATCGGAGATGACCTGACGGACGAGCCCGTGTTCTCGCTGCCGCTGACGCTGCCGGTGTGTGTCGGCCGCCGGCAGACCGCTGCGCGCTACCGGCTGCGATCGCCGGTCGACGTCGTGCGGCTGCTCGAACGGATTCTGGCGTTGTGATCCCTACAGCACATCAAGCCACCGCGGTGAGGCGGCGAACGCCGCGCGGATCTCGCCGACGTGCGAGTAGGCCTGCGGGAAGTTGCCCGACATCCGGTGCAGCACGGTGTCGTAGTCCTCGGCGATGAGCCCGAGAGGCGACGACAGCTTGCCGGCCGCATTCATCAGGTCGCGCGCATCGGCGTGCCGGCCGACCAGCGCCAGCGCCTCGATCAACCAGAACGTGCAGAGCACGAACGCCGCGGCCGGTGTGCCCAGGCCGTCATCGTCGCGGTACCGCATCAGCCAGCCGTTGTGCGAGAGGCCGGTTCGGATCGCGTCGATGGTGGCCAGCAGCTTGGGATCGTCCCGTGGAAACAACCGCAGCGGCACCATCTGGAGCAGGGAGGCGTCGAGCGCGCTGCCGCGATACGCGCCGCAGAAGGCCTGTCGCTGGTCGCTCCAGGATTGCTCGCCAATCTCCTGCCGGATGCGATCGGCGTCGCGGCGGAGCGTCTGAGCCCGGTCCGGGGCGAACCGCTCCGCGATGACGGCGGCGCGATCCACCGCGGCCCAGCACATCAGCGCCGAGAACGTCTGCGGTTCGGGGTCCCGCCGGTACTCCCAGATGCCCCTGTCGGGCTTGCCGGCAAGCGCGGCCGAGCGTTCTGCCAGCCGCCAGATGAGGTCGAGCGCGGCCGGTGTGCGCTCGGCGCTGAACCGATCGTCGTGGAAAATCGGCGCGAGCGCGAGCACGATCTCGCCGAAGATGTCGTGCTGCACCTGGCCGACCGCGTCGTTGCCGACGCGGACGGGACCGTCGCCGTTGAACCCCGCCCAGTTCGGCAGGATGCGCTCGAGCGGCGCCGGCGCTCCGGTGACCGAGTACAACGGCGCGAGCGCGAGATCGGAATGGCCGCCGGCGACATTCAGGATGTAGTTCATGAAGGCGTCGCGCTCGTCGAACTGGCCGAGCAGGCGGAACGCGTCGATGACGTAGTAGCTGTCGCGCAGCCAGCAGTACCGGTAGTCCCAGGTCCGGCCGCTGCCGGGCGCTTCCGGTATGGATGTCGTGACCGACGCGACAATCGCGCCGGTGTCTTCGAAGCAGTGCAGCTTCAGCGCCAGCGCGGATCGGATCACGCTCTGCTGATAGTCCGGCGGGATGTCGCAGTGCTTCACCCAGCGCCGCCAGTGATCGACGGTGCCGGCAAGCAGCCGATCGCAGAGCGGCGCCAGCGGTTCCTCGACCGGTTCCCCCAGCGTGAGCACGAGCCGTTTCCGCTCCGTCAGGCTGAAGGGGCGCCCGTCCAGATAGGAGAGCGGGATGTCGGTCGTGAGGCGCAGCGGCGCGGCGTAGCCGCCGAACTGGAGATGGTGCGAGCCCTGCGTCATGGGCGGCCGTTCCTTCGACCATCCGAGGACCGGGTCGCAACGCACCGACAACCGCGGCGATCCCTCCAGCGGCTCGAGGATCCGGACGATCATCGCCGGCCGGAAGATCCGGCTGTACTGCTCGAACCTCGGCGCGAAGTCGACGACGCGGAACCGCCCGCCAGGCGCCGTGAACACCGTCTCCAGGACGTTGGTGTTGTCGAGGTACCGCTGCACGCCGACGGAGCCGTCGGCCGGCCCGGCGAGCAGCCCGCCCCCGGCCGGATCGAGCAGCGATCCGAAGACAGGCTCCGAATCGAAGCGGGGCAGACAGCACCACGCCACTTCGCCGGACGCGGCGACCAGCGCCGCGAACTGACAGTTACCGATGAGACCCAGCTGCTCTAAGACCAAGGGGTCGTACCTCAAGCTGTGGAAAACTCAGGGGAGACGGCCCATCACTCGAACTCCCCTGAGTTTTCCACAGCTTGAGGTACGACCCCCTAGTTTTTCACCGCTTCCAGCATGAACGCGTAGTTGAACGCGATCTCCTTGAGGCGATCGTAGCGGCCGGAGCTGCCGCCGTGACCACCAGCCATGTTCACCTTGAAGAGGAGCGGATTGCCGTCCGTCTTCATGGCCCGCAGCTTCGCCACCCACTTGGCCGGCTCCCAGTACATCACCTGCGAGTCGTTCAGGGACGTGGTGACGAGCAGCCACGGGTACGCCTTCTTCTCGACGTTGTCGTACGGCGAGTAGCGGCGCATGTAGTCATAGTGCTCGGGGTCGCGGGGATTGCCCCACTGCTCCCATTCCTGCGCGGTGAGCGGGAGCGTCTCGTCGAACATCGTGTTGATGACGTCCACGAACGGCACTTCCGCGACGATGGCCTTGAAGAGGTCGGGCTGCATGTTCGCGACGGCGCCCATCAACAGCCCGCCGGCGCTGCCGCCCTGGGCGATGAGCCGGTCGGACTTCGTGTACCCGGCCTTGACCAGATACTTCGCGACGTCGATGAAGTCGTTGAAGGTGTTCATCTTCCGCAGCATCTTGCCGTCGTCGTACCACTTGCGGCCCATTTCCTGTCCGCCGCGGATGTGCGCGATCGCGTAGACGAAACCCCGATCGACCAGGCTGAAGACGTTGGAATTGAAGCCGGGTTCGGTCGTCGCGCCGTACGAGCCGTACGCGTACAGCAGCAGCGGATGCGAGCCGTCCATGTTCGCGCCGCGCTTGAGCAGGATCGAGACCGGGACCTGGACGCCGTCACGGGCCGGCGCCATGCGCCGCCGGACCTCGTACTTGGTGGCGTCGAAGCCGCTCGGGATCTCCCGCCGCTTCTTCAGCACGCGCTCGTGCGTCGTGACGTCGTAGTCGAACACCGACGCCGGCGTCACCGGCGACGAGTAGTTGAACCGGTACGAGCGCGTCGCGAACTCTTCGTTCGTCGAGGGCGTGACGGCATAGGCCGCTTCCGGCATCTCGATGTCGTGGCCCGTCTTCGTCTTGAGATCGACCACACGCAGCTGGCGGAGCCCGCCGCGGCGTTCCATGACGACCGCGAACGTGGCGAAGAGATCGATGCCCTCGACGAAGACGTCGGCCCGGTGCGGCAGCCAGTTCTCCCAGGCCGCCGTGTACGAGTCGTTGACCGGCGCCCGGACGACGCGGAAATTCTTGGCGCTGTCGTTGGTGTAGATATAGAAATGGCCGCCGGCGTGGTCCACGCTGTACTCGACGAACGGCCGCCGCACGGCCACGACCTTCGGCTCCGCGGTCGGCGTCGCCGTCGGCACGAACCGCCACTCCGACGACGTGAAGCTGTCGTTGGTGATGAAGACGTACTTGCCGCTGCGCGACCGGCCCAGGCCGACGTTGTTCAGCACGTCGTCTTCCTGAAAGACTTTGACGTCCTTGGCCGCGGGCGTGCCGAGCACGTGCCGCCAGACGCTGTTGCCGCGCTTGGCCGCATCCGCGCGCATGTAGAAGAACGTCTTGTTGTCGTCGGCCCACGCGGTGCCGTTCCACACGTCGGCGACCTTCTCGACAATCTGGCCGGTCGCGAGGTTCTTGACGTACAGCGTGTACTCGCGGAACGCCGTCAGATCCTCGAGGTAGAGCAGCAGCGTGCCGTCGGGGCTGACGTCCGTGCCGCCCAGCGCGTGAAATTTCTTGTCGCGGGCCAGCTCGTTCTGGTCGAGGAGGATCTCTTCAGGCGCCGTCAGCGAGCCCTTCTTCCGGCAATAGATCGGGTAACCCTTGCCCTGCTCCGTGCGCGAGTAATACCAGTAGCCGTCCTTGCGGTACGGCACCGCCGTGTCGGTTTCCTTGATGCGGCCCAGCAGCTCTTTGTAGAGCGAGTCCTGAAGCGCCTCGGTGTGGCGCATTCGCGCCGCCGTGTACGCGTTCTCCGCTTCGAGGTACTTGGTCACCTCGGGGTTCGACTTCTCGCGCAGCCAGAAGTAGTTGTCGACCCGCGTCTCGTCGTGCAGGATCTGGTAGCGCGGTTTCACCGGCGCGACGGGCGCCTGCTGGCCTGTGACCATCATCGGCACTGCTCCCACCATTCCCGCCACCGCGAGTCCCCATCGCCATGCGCGCCGCCGATTCAGGTTCATGAGCTATTCTCCATCGGCGGCCGCCGACTCGCGATCGATTTGCGCTGACAAACCTGTAAGAGCCACCCTAGCGCCGGACACGCGCGGCGACGAATCCCAGACCCACGACGGTCCAAACGAAAAGGCGGGTGGTCCGGACGAGCGACAGGGCCACGCCGGTTGCCGGGTCGAGTCCAATGCCCTGTGCGACGAGGCCGGCGCCCGCCTGGTCCACGCCAAGCCGCAGGGGAACGGCTCTAAAAATGATGTTCGACACACGCCCGAAGGCATCCAGCACGAATGCCTCCAGCGGTTGTGACGCGCCAGTCAGCAGCCACAGCGTGCACCACGCCTCGAAAAAACTCAGCACGTGAAACGCGGCTTCCGCGAGCGCGACGCGCCCCAGCGGCGCGCCCGGGGCCGAGTACGACGCGTAGGTCGCCTGCTCGAACTGGTGAAGCTTCTCCAGGGCCCGGCGAACCCGTCCGGCCGGCAACACGCCAATCGCCCCGGCGACGTACGACGGCCGTCTCCAGGCGAGCCATCCGGCGCACGCCAACCCGACGGAGGCCATGCCGAGCGCGACCATGCCGGCCATTTGGACGGCGTCCGGCAGGGCGAACACCGCCAGCATCGCGGCCGAACCGAGCAGGATATAGATAGCGAGCGAGATGCCGTAGAAGAAGTTCTCTGCGGCGAGAGGCGCGAGCATGCCGGACACGCCCACGGCACGCTGAAGGTAGAGCGCCTTCGCCGGCTCGCCGACGAACACTCCGAGCGGCGTGATGGCCCCCATCGCGTCGCCGCCGATCGTGGCGGCCAGCGTTCGGCCGAACGGCACGCGTGTGGGGATGAGCGCGATCCACCCCGCGGTGCGCGCCACATAGCGAAGCAGTGAAAGCAGCAGGAGGCCGGCGAATCCGGCGCCTACGGCGGAGAGCCCGGCGACGATCGCGTCGCGGCCGATCCGGCCGGCGTACCACACGAGGAGCGCCGCGCCGGCGATGAGCGCCAGCAGGCCGACGGCCGTCCTGGCCGTGCGCACGTTGTCTCCGCGGAGGTCGACGGGCCCGCCTCGCTCAGGAGGCGGTTTTCTTGGCTGCCGCAGCGCGGCTCGTCCGGCGGCGGCCGGCGGACCCGGCGCGCTCCGGCGCTGGCGTGGAGCTCGGCTCGAGCGACACCATGGTCGTCACGAAGGTCCGGCGCCCGTGATCGTCGAAATCGATGACGGTGTAGCGCTCGTCAGTGGACACGATGGTCCCCGACCCGTAGGAGGGCTGAGTCACGCGCCGGCCGTTGGCAAACAACCGCATGGCAGGTCCTTTCTGTCCCCGATCCCGAAACTAGTTGAACTTAAAGTGAGGGCCGGCTCGGAGTGAGCCGGCCCTCGGTGTGGTCGAACGCCGGTGTGTTACCACCGCGGCTCGCGACGACGATTGCCGCCGCCGCCGCCACCGCCGAAGTCGCCGCGCCCGCCGCCTCGGCCGCCGACGCCCGCGGTCTGCGGGCGCGCTTCGTTGACCGTCAAGCGACGGCCGCCGAGCTCGGCGTTGTGGAACTTCTCGATCGCGGCTTTCGCGCCGTCTTCGGTGCCCATCTCGACGAACGCGAAGCCGCGGGCCCGGCCGGTCGCCTGGTCGCGCATGACGCGGACCGATCCGACCGGTCCGGCCTGGCCAAACAGCTCCTCGAGCTGCGCCTCATCTGTGGAAAATGGGAGATTGCCGACGTACAACTTCTGATTCACGTGTCCTCTTCTCGTCCCCTAACTGAAACCCTGTGGACCATCCACGACTGCTGCAGAAACCAGAGGGAACGAGAAGCGACTCGGTCGGCTCTTAGAAGGTGCGAGCGAGGGTCAGTCGGCGGCGAGACAATTATACCACCGGGGGCTTTCGGGCCTTCGCCCAAGGCCTCCGATCCACCCGTAGATCTGAACTATCCTTGCGCGGTGCCGGTCGATCTGCCGCCCCTCCAATCCGGCAAGCTCGCGCTGGTCATGCTCCGGCTGCACGCCGACTTTCGCCAGCGGCATGGCCTGCCGCCGGTGCCCAGCATCGCCGGCGATCTCGATCAGGCGCGCGGGCGCATGGTGTTGAACGAGCCGGGCGTTCTGCATTCGCCCCGGCCGGTGATCGGCCAGGCTATCGCGGGCGCCCGACGCGTCTTCTGGCGCATCCTCAAGCCGGTCTTCGATCGCCAGACGGACATGAACCGCAGTCTCATCCGTGTGCTCGAGGCGCTTCTCGCGGAACGGGAGCATCATCGGCACGTTCATTACGACCTGTCGCTGCGCGTCGCCGAGCTCGAGCGCCGCCTGCGGCTGGCCGAGCGCGAGCATGAAAGTCGCGATCGCCAAGCCTGACTACGGCGCCGTCGGGGGCTTCGAGATTGTCGTCCAGCGACTGGCCGACGGACTCCGGCGCCGGGGGCACGACGTCGATCTCGTGCAGGTGGACGCGACCACGAGTCCGACCAGCCACCTGCCCGTCGAGATCAGCGAGGAGCAGCTGCTGCTGTTCCGCGAGTTCTTCCTGCACCTCAACATGATCGCGCGGTTCGAAGAGCTGGACCTGTCGGCGTACGACGCCGTGCTCTGCACGCAGCCGGGCTCGTACGCCGTGCGCCATCGGCGCAAGGTCGTCCTCTTCTACCATCACACCCGATCGTTCTACGACCTGCAGAACGTCATCGAGCGCGTGCGCGGACACGACGTCGACCTGCACCGGCTCGCCGCCGCCATCGTGCGCGACATCGACGCGTTTCATCTCACGCCGCAGGTGCGGATCCTGGCCGGCAGCCTGCGCGTGAAGCAGCGCCTGACGGAATTCAACGGGCTCGACCCGAGCGTCGAGATCTTCACCGCCGGGCTGGACGAAGCGTTTCTGGAATTCGAGGGCCCGCTCGCGTTCGAGTCGCCGCTCTGTGTCGGCCGCCACGAATTCCCGAAGCGCACCGAGCTGTTCATCCACGCGATGAGCCATCTCGACGGCATCGAGGGGCGGATTCTCGGCGTGGGCAGCTTCACCGATCGGCTGAAGGGGATCGACGCATGGCTCCGCGTGCGGCATCTGGACGGCCACGGCCGTCCGGACCGATCGATATGCCCGGTCGACGACGGCCGGTTGTGGCGGGAGCACACGATTCACATGACGCCGGAGGAGCTGCTGATCGCGCAGGCGATCGTGACGGCCCGGGGGCTGCCGTCGCGGGTGCGGTATCTCGGCCGCAGCACCCAGCAGGAGCTGCTGGCGGAATACACCTCGGCGCTGTGCGTCGTGTGCCCGGCTTTCGACGAGGACTTCGGCCTGACCTGCCTCGAAGCGATGGCGTGCGGCAAGCCCGTGATCGCCTGTACGGACGGGGGCGGCTACATCGAGCTGATCGAGGACGGCGTGGACGGCTTTCTGGTCGCTCCGACCGGGCCCGCGATCGCCGACGCCATCAGGCGTCTGACGGATCGCGATCTCGCGCGCGCGATGGGCGCCCGCGGACGCCAGAAGGCGCGGCGCTTCACCTGGGCGCGGGCGATCGATCAGGTAGAACGCGCGCTCCTGGCGGAAACGCCTGTAGGAGCCTCTCAGGTGATTCGCTGATTCCACGCTCCGACCGCGCGACCTATGCTCGGACTGTCTTGCGAGCGCGATGGCAGCGAGCTTCCGCGATACCTATCACTATCTCGTCAACATCGACGAGTACCCCGAGGCGCTCTCGCTCGCCCACGAGGTCATCCGCGACCAGCTGAGCGCGATCGATCCCACGGCTGCCTCGCCCGCGGCGCCGAATGCGGCGCCGCCCTGGCGCCATCCCGATGCCGGCCTCACGCGCCGGCAGGTTCTTCACTACTTCACGCAGTACGCGCCGACCGCGCTGGTGGACGGATGCTGGCTCCAGTGCGGCCTGCGGGTGGCGACCGCGCACACCCGCGCCGGGGCCGCGCTCACCGCGATGTACCTGCATCAGGTCCGGGCGTGTGGCACCGATCCGCGGCGGCATTTCGTCGCGGACTATCGCGGCGTCTGGGCGCGGCTCGGCGCGCCGCTCGAAGAGGTGTCGTCACGATCGCTCGTCGATCGGTTCGACCTGCACGATGCGAACTTCAAGCTGCCCGTGCTGCTCCTGAGCTTCGGGCAGTTTCCGCGGACGTACCTGCCGGAGCTCCTTGGACTGCACCTCGCCCTGCAGCGCCTCGGCCTGCCTGCGTTTGGCCCGGCCCTGATCCACGACACCTGCACGGCGTATGGCCTGCCCGACGCCGGCCGCGATCTCCTCGACGATGACTATCTCAACCGGGGTGAGGCGCTGGCGCGTCGCGCCGTCGACGAACTGCTCGAGGATCCCGAGGGTGCCGGCAGCGATCTCCAGTTCCGCCTCGACCGTGGCATGAAGCTCGGCGTCACCGCCTGGTCGGCCTGGCTCGAAGCCGCGCGCGGCACCGCACCACAGGGCCCGCCGGATCCGCGTCGCGAGATGATCGCGCTCATCGAACGAAAGGCTCCGCACGCGCGCGGGTACCACGGGCACAAGCGGCTCGGCGACCGCGCGATCGACCACTTCTTCCACCCGGACAGCCTCGACCCTGCCGGTCTCCTGGACGCGCTGGCCGCTTCGCCGCACGTGAAGCCCGGGCGGCCCGATGAGAGCCCGCTCGTTCGGCGACTGGTGGAGTTCGGCGGACCGATGCTGGCGGTGTTCTCGCCCGCCGAACTCGAGATCATGCGTTCGTGGATCGCGAGCCTGCCGGTTCAGCGGGAGGTGCTGCCGCTCCAAAGCCCGGAGCGGCCTGCGTACGCCGGCTCGGAGCGGCCTGCGCACGCGAGCGCGAAGCGGCCGACACACGCCAGTCCGGAGCTTGCCCCGCACGTTCCGTCACGGGAAGCGTTTCGGCGCGAGAGCGAGCGGCGCTTTGGCCAGTGTTCGACGCGCCACTTGTATCACCACCTCGTCAACGTGGAGTTTGCGCCCGAGATCCTGCCGGTGGCCGAACGGTTCGCCAAGAATCGCCTCGAGCGCGCGATGGCGACGCTCGAGTCCGGCGAGCGCCCGATACCGAGCCTGACCTGGGATCGGTCGGCGCTCGAGCGATGGGTCTATGACAAGCACCGCGAGCAGGTGGACTCGTACCGTCCGCTGAATGGCCACCCCCGTGTGTCGCGCGACGCCTTCGTGGAATCGACCGTCCAGCTCGCACCGCTGGTGCTCATCGATGGCGGCTGGCTGCAGGGTATGGCGAGCGCGTCGATCATCCACACGACGGTCGGCCGGATGCTGTTCCACGTGTTCTGCGAGGAAGTGGGACTCGGCAACGCCGCCGAGCATCACGCGAACATCTATCGCGATCTCCTGCACGCGATGCGCGAGGACGCGCCGCCCGTCGAATCGCTCGCATTTGCGGAGTGGCCGCGCCTGAAGGACGCGTCGTTCGAGGTGCCGGTCCTCTGGCTGAGCCTGTCGTGTTTTCCCCGGCACTTTCTGCCCGAGATTCTCGGCTTGAACCTCGCGGTGGAGCTCGCGGGCGTCGGCGGCCCGTACATGGAGGCCCGCGACACGCTGCGGTACTACAAACTGCCGACGCTCTTCGTCAACGTGCACAACGCGGCCGACAACGTGTCGGTCGGACACGCCGCCTGGGCGATGAACGCCATCACGCAGTACATGGACGAGCTCGTCGAGCGGGAGGGGCCGCACCGCGTGGATCACGCCTGGCACCGCATCTGGACGGGCGTGCGGGCGACGCTGCCGCAAATCGGCCGCGTGCGGCTGGCCGCGCACCGCATCACCCGGCGGCTGTTCGGCCCGGTCGGCGCCGCCCGCGAGCCGGTGATCTTTCCCTCATGAGGCCGGCATGAGCGCGGCGTACCACTGGTCGGCGATCCTGGATCAGCCCACGCACCGGATGATCATGCGCTACCACCCGGAGGTGGGGCATCTCTACGTGCCGGATCTGGTGGCCCGCATGCCGCACGAACGCGGCGGCTACGTGATCCGGACGAACGAGCTGGGCTTCCGATCGAACGTGCCCTTCGAGCCGCGGCACGACGGCACGCCGCGGATCCTCGTTCTCGGTGACTCCTTCACGGACGGCCAGGGGTGCGACAACCACGAGCGCTTCACG
>Ga0137313_1000200_pt1 | contig 20793 bp, 14 predicted proteins | sample EasRivERMZT166_2_FD_102287 | JGI IMG/M metagenome (GOLD analysis project Ga0137313, IMG submission 102287) | Soil microbial communities from meander-bound floodplain in the East River, Colorado, USA - East River MetaG ERMZT166_2 | ecosystem: Environmental > Terrestrial > Soil > Floodplain ...
AGCAGATCGGGCCGGCGCAGGAAGGGCGAGTCAGCGGGTGTCGCGCCACCGAGCACGAAATGATTGCCGCCGCCGGTGCCGGTGTGTCGGCCGTCGAGCATGAATTTCTCGGTCGAGAGGCGCGACTGATGCGCTGCGTCATAGAGAAACGTCGTCTGCTCGACGAGTTCGTCCCAATTGCGCGCGGGCTGAATGTTGACTTCGATCACGCCCGGGTCCGGCGTTACGCGCAAGTGGACGAGCCGCGGATCGCGCGGCGGGTCGTAGCCTTCGAGTACCACCGGCAGCTTGAGCGATGCCGCGGCCGCTTCGACCGCCGCGACGAGTTCCAGATAATCTTCGAGCGTGGAGGTTGGCGGCATGAATACGTGCATGCGGCCGGCCCGCGGTTCCGCGCACAGCGCAGTGCGCGTGATCCAGCCCGCCGACTCAAAGGGGGCAGGGCGCGCGGCAGGATCGGTCGCGGGCGGGGACTGCTGGCTGCCGTCGCCGGCGCGGCGCGTGCCGCCGCGTCCCGGTGCCGCAGTCTCCGCATGCGGAGTAGTGGTGAGGTCCAGCCGCGCCGCGCCTTCGTGCCCGGTACTCGGAATTCGCTGGCGGATGGCCTGATAGCCGGGCAGAGCGGGAAAGGTCTGATTGGGGTCGGGTTGATGCAGCCATGGGTAATCGCCCGCGGTGGTCCATGGATGCGAGTCGAGCGGCAGGCGGTAGCCCAGGGCGGAATCGCCGGGGTGCAGGTAGCACCGCTCGGTGCGGAGAAACCACCGGCCGCTTTGCCAGCGCGCGCCATCGCCCGTTTTCGCCACTGGCAGCACATGGCCGACCACCTGGTCGAGGCCTTGCGAAAAAATCCTGCCCAGCCGCTCGCGCTCCAGTGGATCGTCGAGGCGCGCATCGAAAGGATCGACATTGGCGGGCAGGCGGCTTTCGCGCCACAGGTAGTACCACGCGTCTTCGAAAGCGGGAAAGATATTCGCGGGGTCGAGTCCGAGCCGCCGTGCCACGGCGTCGAGCAACGCGCGCGCCTGCAATTCGGTCACACCATAATCGACGTGTTCCTGCGCGAATAGTGCAGGGTCCGACCACAGCGGCTCGCCGTCGGCGCGCCACAATGCATTGAGCGACCAGCGCGGCAGTTGCTCGCCCGGATACCACTTGCTCTGACCGTAATGCAGCAACCCCTGCGGTGCATAGTGCGCCTTGAGTTGCGCGAGCAGGCCGGCCGCAATGCTCTTCTTGCCCGGGCCCATGGCATCGGTGTTCCATTCGGCCCCGCTGCGGTCATCCACCGAGACGAAAGTCGGCTCGCCGCCCTGCGTGAGCCTGACGTCGCGCGCCGCAAGATCGGTATCGATGCGGCGGCCGAGCGATTCGATATCGCGCCATTGTTCTTCGGTATAAGGCTTCGTCACGCGCGGCGCTTCCCACACGCGCTCGACTTTCATGTGGTGTTCGAAGCCGACTTCGCATTCGTCGACCGCGCCGGTGATCGGGGCGGCGGATGACGGTTCCGGCGAACACGCGAGCGGAATATGTCCCTCGCCCGCCAGCAGTCCGGAGGTCGGGTCGAGTCCGATCCAGCCGGCGCCCGGCAGATAGACCTCGCACCACGCGTGCAGATCGGTGAAATCAGCCGCGGGCCCTGACGGCCCGTCCAGCGACTTGACGTCGGGCGTGAGCTGGATCAGGTAACCGGACACGAAGCGCGCCGCGAGCCCGAGGTGGCGCAGCAGTTGCACCAGCAGCCAACCGGTATCGCGACAGGAACCCGAAGCATTCGTCAGCGTGGCTTCGGGAGCCTGCACTCCGGGCTCCATGCGAATCAGATAGGCGATGTCGCGCTGCAGGCGTTGATTGAGCGCGACTAGAAAATTGGTGGTCTGCATCCGCTCACGCGGAATTTCAGCCAGATACGCGGCAAACTTCCGCGTGGCCGGCACTTTGGCGAGGAAAGGCGCGAGTTCGCGTACCTGTTCGGGCGAGTAGGCGAAGGGGAAATGCTCGGCGTCAGGCTCGAGAAAGAAATCGAACGGGTTGTGCACCGCCATTTCCGCGACCAGGTCGATTTCGACGCGCAATTCGCTGGTCTTGTCCGGAAACATCAGCCGCGCGAGATAGTTCGACTGCGGGTCCTGCTGCCAGTTGGTGAAATGCTTGCGCGGGTCGACTTGCATGGAATAGCCGAGAATGCGGGTGCGGCTGTGCGGCGCGGGACGCAGACGCACGACCTGCGGTCCGAGATTGACCGGCCGGTCGTAACGGTAGTGCGTGATGTGATTGAGCGCGACGTGAATCGACACCGCTGACGTCCCCTGGAGCGCTTAGAGAAGGTAACGAAACGAGGGGATACTCCCCCCGTACTCCCCTGCATCAGGGGCAGTTCCAGTCATTTTGAAACGACCTCTGAACAGAATGAGCGCGGCCGTTGCCTCTTCGATGGAAGGGGCTGCGGATCGAGCATCACGCGGCTGCCGCGGTGCCGTCTGCACGCTGCGGTCATGCAGTCGCTGCGGCGGGCAGTGCGCCGGACTGCTCGTACAACTGAAGATACTCAGCGGCAATCGCCTGGTGTATCGCCGCGATATCGGTCTGCACGGCATCAAGATATTCGTGTCGCAAGGATGGCGTGAGGCTATCGACCCGCATCGCATCGAGCCGGCGTTGGGCAACCCGCAGCAGCTTGAGCGGGTGCACGTTGTGCGGGAGCACCGCAAGGCAGTTTTCGACTTCATCCAGGCAGCGGCGGACGGTGCGCGGAAAATGCGGGTCCTTGAGCAGGTAATTGACCACGTCCGCGCTGCGCACGTGCACGGACACGTGCCGCCGGTACATCTGATACGCGTGCAGCGATTTGAGCACGCCCATCCACAACAAGCCGATCGCCGGATCTTCAGGAACCTGCTGGCGCGGCACGAGCACTGCGGCGTGGATGTCGACGATGCGCGTGGTCATGTCCGCACGCTCGATGTAGCGCCCGAGTTTGATGAACTGATAGGCGACGTCGTGGCTCATGCAGTCCGTCAACAGTCCGATCACGGACTGGCGCCGTTCGATCATTTCTTCGAGGATGCCGTAGCGGTGACTGCGTTCGACGGCTTGCGCTGCGCGGCTGTTGACGAACAGATACAGGGCATTGATGCGTTCCCACGCAAGCCGCGGCATTACTTCGCGCAGCGTTCGGCAGTTTTCGCGCGCGCTGCGGATGCACGAGATGATGGAGCCGGGATTCTTCTCGTCGCTCACCAGAAAGCGCATGATGCTCGCTTCGTCGTGCTTCGTGTGCGCCTCGTGGAACACGCCGTCGAGTCCCGCAACCTTCAGCAACACGTCCCAGCCGAATGAGGCTCCCCGCGGCAGGTCCAAAACCACCTGGGTCGTGGCGTTGATCAGGCGCGCGGTATTTTCGGCGCGCTCGAGGTAGCGCGTCATCCAGTAGAGATGTTCCGCAACACGCGAGAGCATCAGCTCCGAGCCTCCACTATCCAGGTGTCCTTGCTGCCGCCTCCCTGCGAGGAATTGACCACCAGGGAACCCTCGCGCATCGCCACGCGCGTGAGACCGCCGGTCGTTACATAGCGGGAGTTGGACTGTAGCACGAATGGGCGCAGATCCAGGTGCCGCGGCGCCACGTCGTCGCCGGCGAAAGTCGGCGCCGTGGAGAGCGCGAGCGTGGGCTGCGCCATGTAGTTGCGCGGGTCGGCAAGAATGCGCTGCCGGCATTCGTCGCGTTCGGCCGCGCTGGCGCGCGGGCCGATCAGCATGCCATAACCACCCGATTCGTTGGCGGGCTTTACCACCAGCTTGTCGAGGTTCGCAAGCACATAGCCGCAATCGCGCGCGTCCATGCACAGATAACTCGGCACATTGGGAATGATCGGATCCTCGCCAAGGTAGTAACGGATGATCTTCGGCACGAACGTGTAGACGACCTTGTCATCCGCCACGCCTGCGCCCGGCGCATTCGCGATGCCGACTTTGCCGCGTCGCCATGCGCGCATCAGGCCGCGCACGCCGAGCATCGAGTCCGGACGGAATGCTTCAGGATCGAGAAAATCGTCGTCGACGCGCCGATAGATCACGTCGACGGGGCGCAGGCCGTTGATGGTTTTCATGTACACGCAGTCGTCCGCGGCGACGGTCAGGTCCGGCCCTTCGACCAGTTCGGCGCCCATCTGCTGGGCAAGATAGCTGTGCTCGAAGTAGGCGGAATTGTAGATGCCGGGTGTGAGCACGGCGATTACGGGCCGTGTGCCGGGGCGGGGCGAAAGCGCCGCCAGGGCGTCATAAAGGTACGTCGTGTAGTCATCCACCGGCAGGATGTCGCAGGCTTCGAACATCTCGGGAAACAGCCGCTTCATCAGCATGCGGTTTTCCAGCATGTAGGAGACGCCCGAGGGCACGCGCAGGTTGTCTTCGAGCACGTATATGGTTCCGTCACGATCGCGCACCAAATCGGTGCCGCAAACGTGCGCCCACACCCCGAAACGGGGCATGTGACCTGCGCACTGGGGACGAAAATTCCTGGAACTCGCAACGACCTCCGGTGGAAATACGCCGTCCTTGACGATGGACTGCTTATTGTAAAGATCGCTTATGAATAGATTCAATGCGGCAAGCCGCTGTTTCAGGCCCGCTTCGATATGGCGCCACTCCTCGTTGGGCATTACGCGCGGAATGATGTCGAACGGCCAGGCGCGATCGATATTGGCGCTGTCGCTATAGACGGTGAAGGTGATGCCCATCGTCATGATCGCGGCGTCCACCGCAGCCCGGCGCCGGTTCAGTTCAGCGGCGTCCAGCCGCGAAAGGTAGTCGATCAGCGTCTTCGCCCACGGGCGCGGGACTCCTTGCCCGTCGATGAGTTCATCGTAGAAGCCGTTCGAACGATAGGTGCTGAAATCCAGTTTCATGACCATGACGATTGCAATAGCAAACCTGCCAAGGCAAGAATCGTGCGCAGGGTTGTCTGCCGCACTATACCCTCGAAATCGCAGTGTCAGACCACGGTATTGGATGGCCTGGCCAACTCGTGCAAGACTGCACGGCAGGGGTTAATCGGTCATACTGTGAATGTTCCACCGACACGATGCGATCCCGATGATCGAATCCCTGTTACTGACCGCCGCGCGCCTCCTGACATTCGAGCAGCAGCGGCCGCTGACCAATTCGAGCAGCTTCTTCTTCGAGCGCGACGAGCGGCTGTTCCTGGTGACGAGCCGGCACGTGATGATCGATGAGCCGAGCAAACATTTCCCGGACCGCATCGAAATCGAGTTGCACATCGACCCGGACAACCTGGCCAAGTCCACCGGTTTCTCGATTCCCCTGTACCGCAACGGCAAGAGCATCTGGCGCCAGGGTACCGACACGGCCGGAGAGATCGACGTCGCGGTGATCGAGCTGGAACGCGCCGCGCTGCCCAGGACGACGGTCTACCGCGCGTTCACGCCCAGGCATCTGCCCACTTCGCTCGAACAGATCGAGGTCGGCAGCTCGCTGCTGGTGGTGGGCTTTCCGCTCGGATTCCACGACACGCTGCACCACATGCCGGTGGTGCGCCACGCGGTCATCGCGTCGTCATTCGGCCTGCGCTTCCGGGGCCACGGCTACTTTCTTACCGATGCGCGCACACACCGGGGCACCAGCGGCGCGCCCGTTGTGATGCGGGTTTCCGGGCAGGACCGGGGTTCCGGCGACCTGCCGTGGATGCTGCTCGGCGTCCACTCCGCGCGGCTCGATGCCGGCACGCGTGACCATGACCTTGACGAGGCCTTGGGGTTGAACTGCGCCTGGTATGCCGACATTTTGCTTACGCTCACTGAACGCTAGCGCCTGTTTCTCGATACCCGTCGCACATGTGATGCGTGCTTTCGTAAGTTCATATCTCTTCAGTTCTTCAGACGCACCTGCTTGCCGAGGTGCGCGCAGTCCTCGTCCGTCTTGAGGCCCGCGGCGCGGATGCCGTGCGCGGCGAGTTCTTCGTCGCGCGTTTCGGTGTCGCCGGTGACGCCGACGGCGCCGATGATCCCGCAGTTGCCGTCGCGGATCAGGCGGCCCCCGCCCTCCGGGAAGATTTTCCCGCCCGAAGCGCTGATGAGGTAATTCATGAACTGCGGCTTTTCCTCGTTGCGCACGCGCACCAGACTCGAGGAGCGCCCCAGCGCGAGCGCGGCGAACGCCTTGCCCATCGCCATTTCGAACCGCAACATCGCCGAGGTGTCCTCCTTCTTGAACGCCTTGACGTGGGCGCCCGGGTCGGTGACTACCACGCTCAGGGGGCGGCAATCGAGCTCGCGCCCGCGGGCAAGGACCGCGTCGATGATGCGTTCGGCCTGATTCAGCGTGATCTCGGACATGAATTTTCCGGGCAAGTGCGTTGGCGTGGTCCCGAATGATAAGTCGCGGCCCGGAAAATTCAAATAGGCACTGCCACATACCTTAGAATAGCTGTCAAAGCGGGACCTTCGGACCCGTTTGACTGCTCGCGTTCGAGCCGGACGCGCACCCGCTCAACGCTCGCGGGTTCCAATAACGACGAGGGAATGGCCCTATGTTCACGATTTGCCTGCCACGCGCGGTCACCACGGGCTTCTTCAATTTTGTCCTGATGATGTGTTTGGTCCAGCCTGCTGCATGGTCGGCAGAGGCGTATCCGGCGAAGCCGATACGGCTGATCGTGGGCTTCGCGCCGGGGGGCGCCAACGACCTGGTCGCGCGGGCGGTGGCGGCGCGGCTCGGCCCGCGGCTCGGGCAGCAGGTCGTCGTCGAGAACCGCGCCGGGGCGGGGGGCAACATCGGCACCGAGCTGGTGGCGCGCGCCGCGCCGGACGGCTACACCTTGCTGCTGGCATCGGTGGCTTCGTTCGCGATAAGCCCCGCGCTGCTGGGCAAGCTGCCGTTCGACCCGATCAACGATTTCGCGCCGGTGGCCCAGGCGGCGCTGGTGACGAGCTTGCTCTCGGCGCATCCTTCGCTGCCGGCGCGCTCGTTGAAGCAGTTCGTCGCGCTGGCGAAACAGGCGCCCGGCAAGGTCAACTACGCCACGCCCGGGGCGGGCAGCATTGCCCATTTATCGGCCGAGCTGTTCTGGCATACGGCGGGCGTCAAGTTGAATCACATCCCGTACAAGGGCGGCGGGCCCGCGGTGGTGGACGCCATGGCTGGCCATGTCGAGAGCATTTTTTCCCTGATTTCCACGCAAACCCCGCACGTCAGGGCCGGCAAGCTGTATGCGCTTGTCGTGAGCAGCGCGAAACGGTCGGCCGCGCTGCCCCAGGTCCCGACCATAGCGGAGTCAGGCTACGGCGGATTCGAGGCGAGCGGCTGGCTCGGGTTGGTGTTCCCGGCGAAGACGCCGCGGGCGATCGTGGACCGCGTGTACAAGGAAACAGCGGCCGTGCTGAACATGCGCGAGGTGCAGTCGCAACTCGAGGACCTCGGGCTGGACGCGGAAGCACTCGATCCCGGGGCCTTTCACGCCCGGATCAAGGCCGATTACGCGCGGTGGGGCAAGCTGGTGCGGGACGCGGGCATCAAGGGAGGGGAGTGAACTTCGCATGAGCAACACCGTTCGCATCGCGTGCCTGCGGACAATCGAGCGCATGACCTACGGCCATTCTCTCGTCATCGACCCGTGGGGCGAAGAGCTTGCCGACGGTGGCGATTCGCCCGGGGTGGTCTATGCGGATCTCGACCTGTCGAAGGTGGCGGCGGTGCGTCCCATGCTGCTGTCGCTGACCTACGACCGCCCATTCGCGCCGCCCCCGGAGTGCGCCGGGAAGTTGTCCCGGACAGATCCCTGACGATTACCATAGATCGGCCCGCAGTTCGTCAGGGAGTATTTCGGGAAACGGCAGCCGCTGGGCCTGCATGGAATCCACGTCGATCCGCAACTGGGATTCGAGGTGGTGTCTTGCCGCTGCGCCGCGGCGCGCAGCCTGCACTTGCGTGCCGCGCGCCGGCGCCATGCTACAATTTTTCTTCCCGATGCGTATTCTCCTCAGCAACGACGATGGTTACTTCGCACCGGGCATCATTTTGCTCGCCGAAATGCTGGCGCCTCTGGCCGAGATTACGGTGGTTGCGCCCGAGCGCGACCGCAGCGGCGCGAGCAACTCGCTTACGCTCGATCGCCCGCTTACCGTGCGCCGGGCGGAGGGCCGGTTCCATTACGTCAACGGCACGCCCACCGATTGCGTGCACCTTGCCGTTACCGGGGTGCTGAAGGAGCTGCCCGATATCGTAATCTCCGGCATCAATCACGGTGCCAACATGGGCGACGACACGATTTATTCCGGTACGGTGGCGGCGGCAACCGAGGGCTTCCTGCTGGGCATTCCATCTATCGCGATCTCGCTGGTGACCGAGAACGGGAGGCACTTCCGGACCGCGGGGCGCGTTGCCGTGGACCTCGTCACCCGCTTCCAGCGGCAGCCGCTGGCCCAGCCGGTGCTGCTTAACGTCAATGTTCCCGACGTCGATTACGCGGATTTGCGCGGCATGCAGGTGACGCGGCTGGGCAAGCGGCACAAGGCGGAGCCGGCAGTAAAATCCACCACGCCGAGGGGCGAGAAGGTGTACTGGATCGGCGCCGCCGGCAGCGCGCAGGACGCGGGCGACGGCACGGATTTTCACGCTACCGCCGCGAACCGTGTCTCGATCACTCCGTTGCAGGTGGACCTCACGCGCTATTCACAGCTCGAGACGGTCAGCACCTGGCTCGCCAATCCATGACCGGTGACGGGAGTCAGGGCAGGCACGCCGGCATCGGCATGACCTCGCAGCGCACGCGCCTGCGCCTGATCGAGCGCCTGCGCGGCCAGGGCATCCGGGATGAGGCGGTGCTGGCGGCAATGAAGGAGGTGCCGCGGCACATATTCGTGGACGAGGCCCTCGCCAGCCGCGCCTACGAGGACCTGTCGCTGCCGCTCGGTTTCGCGCAGACCATCTCGAGCCCGCATACCGTGGCGCGCATGACCGAACTGGCGCGCAACGGCCGGCAGCTCGACAAGGTGCTCGAGATCGGCACCGGTTGCGGCTACCAGACCGCGATACTGGCGCGGCTGGCGCGGCAGGTCTACTCGATGGAGCGCATTGCCGCGTTGATCAGGAAAGCGCGGAATCATCTGCGCGCGGCCGGGGTTTCCAATGTGCACCTGCGGCACGGTGACGGACACGTCGGCATGCCCGAAGTTGCGCCCTTCGACGCGATAGTGATGACAGCGGCGGCGGCGAAAGCGCCGCCGGCGCTGCTGGATCAGTTGAACGTGGGTGGTAGAATGATTTTGCCGGTCGAAGGCAAGGGCGGGCAGCATCTCTACTTGATCGAACGCACGGACAAGGGAATGGTCGAACGACGCATGGATCCGGTTATTTTCGTGCCCTTGCTGCCGGGCATAGCCTAGGAGTTTTCTGGACTTGGCGTCATGAACCGTTGGTGTGAACGAATGGGTAGCTGCTCCGGGTTATCTCCAAGCCGAACGGCTGCAAAGCTCCGAAATCGCAGATCGCCGATCGTTCTGGCGCTGGCATGCCTCGCGGCCGCGCTGACGGCGGGGTGTATCGCCGAACGTGGCGCCCCCGTTATCGAACGCACGTCTGGGGCCAGGCCCGCACCGGTCAAGCCTGCCACCGGAGCCGTTACCACGCCGGCACCGAAGCCGGGAGAAATTCGTCCCGAGTTCTATACCGTGCGGAAAAGCGACACGCTTTACAGCATCGCGCTCGACCAGGGACTCGATTATCGCGATCTTGCGCAGTGGAACGGCATAACCGATCCCGCCGTCATCAGTGTCGGACAGATTCTGCGGCTCACGGCGCCGGAGACAACCGTGACGACCGCGCCGCTCCAGACCGCTCCCGGGGTGCAGGCGCGGCCCTTGGGGGAAACTCCGATCGCGCCCGGCACAGAGGTTGCGCCGCCCGCCGCCGCACCGGCGTCGCCGCCGCCCGCCGCCGCACCGGCGTCACCGCCGACAGTCTCCGGCACCGCTGTTGCACCGCCGGCTGCCGCTGCGGCGTCACCGCCCGTTGCTGCCAGCGGCAGCGTCGTGAACCAGCCCAAGGCGGTGCGGGCGCCCTATTCGGATCAGGTCTATGCCCAGTTGTCCGCTGCCAAGCCGGTCCTCGCGCCGAAGACCGATCCTCCGGCAGCCGCGGGGGACGGCAGCGACAATGTGAACTGGGGCTGGCCGGCGAGCGGCAGCGTGGTTAATTCCTACAACGAATCCGCCACTCTCAAGGGCATCGGCATAGCTGGCAAGCTCGGGCAGCCGGTGGTCGCGAGCGCGGCGGGCCGTGTGATCTTCAGCGGCATGGGCATCCGCGGCTTCGGCAAGCTGATCGTGATCAAACACAACAACACCTTCCTCAGCGTTTACGGGCACAACAGCGAGCTGCTGGTGAAGGAGGGGCAGAACGTCTCCAAGGGCCAGAAGATCGCCGAGATGGGCTCGACCGACACCGACCGGGTGAAGCTGCATTTCGAGATTCGCCGCCTTGGCAAGCCGGTGGACCCGGTCAAGCTGCTGCCGCCGGCATAACCGGTGACTAGGTGACCGAGTGATTAAGTGATTGAGTGAAGGACCGGCGTCGCGCTGCCAGGCAGCTTACTCAGTCACTTAGTCGCCCAATCACTTAGTCACTCAGCTAGGCGCTGAATTGCCGGACCTGGCGCTGCAACTCCTCTAGTCGCGCGCTGCCGGTGGTCGTGCCGTAGCGCAAGGCGACATAAAGCCCGGTGATGGCGATCACCACCGGCACGAGATCGGGGCGTAGCCGTTCCAGCCTGCGCGCGTAGTCCGCGGGCCCCTCCGCGGGGTCGCGCGGCAGGCCCTTGCGGCGCAGCTTGTCGCAGAACCTGAGATAGGCGGCTTTCACCGGGTCGCGCACCTGCGTTCTGACCTGCCGCAACACGAGCAGGGTGAGCATGACGATGATGATCCCCGACAGGACAAACAGGATCGCAGCCAGCTTCTGCCATGTGACGTTGTCTATGCCGACGCTCGACAGCAGCCAGCGCTGGCGCTCCGGGGTGTAACCGAGTACCCACTGGTTCCAGGCATTCGCCATGTAATCCCACGTGAGCCGCAACTGGCGCAGCGTCTCGAAGTCGCCGCGCACCATCAGCGGCAGCAGGTCGGTGCTGGGCACGGCGGCGGAGATGCCCCTGTCCACCCGCGCCGGGGAAACCGCCGACGTGGGGTCGATCCGCACCCAGCCCCGGTCCTCGAACCACACCTCGGTCCAGGCATGCGCGTCGGCCTGGCGCACGATGAGGTAATCGCCCAGCAGGTTGATCTCCCCGCCCTGATAGCCGGTCACGATGCGGGTGGGTATCCCGGCCGCCCGCATGACCACCGCGAATGCCGAAGCGTAGTGCTCGCAAAAGCCGCTGCGCGTGGAAAACAGGAACTCGTCCACCGGTTGCTCGCCGAGCAGCGGCGGTTCCAGCGTGTAGTAGAAGTTCTGGTTGCGGAACAGGCTCAGCATCTCGTTGACGATGGCGCTGTCGTCGGAGTGCTGCCGGCGCAGCGAGCGTCCCAGTTCCAGCGCGCGCGGATTGGAGCCCGCGGGCAGTTGCAGCGCACGATGCATGGAATAGCGGTTCTCGACCTGGCCGAACGCGGCATTGAGATAGGACGTCATTTCGTAACGCAGGCGGGTATTCACCGGCTCCACCGAATAGAGCAGGTAATCGGAGCTGACGACGGCGCGCGGCGGGACGCGGGCGGGAAGGTCGAGAGCGAACAGCCAGCGCTTGTTGTGCGGTTCGATGGTGATTTCGTACGACACCGGGTCGCCGGTGGCCTCGATGCTTCGCGACGAGTAGAAGAACAGCGGCGACGACCAGGTACGGCCGTCGAAGTCCCACATCACCGGGCCGCGCCAGTAGAGATCGTTCTGGCGCGGACGTGCGGACGCGAAGCGCACCCGGAACGCGACAGCGTCCGACAGGGTGAGGCTGGACAGACTGCCCGGCGTCATGGTGTCCGACAGGCCGCTGACGCCGGCAAAGGCGTCGCGCGGCAGCCCCCACAACGGCCCGGGCACGCGGGGAAACAGCAGGAACAGCACCAGCATCAGCGGTACCGCCTGTGCCAGCAGCACCCCTGCGGCCCGTAACTGGACCTGGAACGGCGGTTCGGCACGCGCGTAATTGAGGGCGATCATGCTCGCGGTGATGACCAGCGTGCAGGCCAGCATGTAGAGCGCCGTGGCGATGGTCTGGGAGTAGAGAAAATTGGTGATGATGAGGAAATAGCCGAGGAAGATGAGCAGCATCGCGTCGCGCAGCGTGCGCGCCTCGAGCAGCTTGAGCCCCAGCATGATTACCAGCAGCGCCACCCCGGCTTCGCGCCCGAACAGCGTGCGGTAGCCGACGAATACGCCGATGGAGGCGGCCACCGCGAACAGGAACAGCAGCCAGCGGTTAGGCATTGCGAGCCGGGCGTAGCCGATATAGGCGCGCCAGATAATGAGCATGGCTACCAGCGCAATCACCCACCACGGGAGGTGGGCGGCGTGCGGCGCGGCTACCATCGCCAGCGACAACAGCAGGCACAGCACGTGGCGCCAGGCGAGGGGTTGTTTGGCGTCGGTCATCTCAAGGAACCGAAAATCGTGAATGGTGAATGGTGAATGGTGAATGGAAAGTGCAGGTCCTCCGCGACCGGGCATCCGGACGGGCCGCCAGGGACTTAGTCCATTCACTATTCACAATTCACGCCTTTGCCTTGTTCGCCTCAAAGAGCGCCAGCGCCTCGAGGCACCGGTCGCGCTGCGCTTCTCCTGCCGCCATCTCCACGGTTGACCCCGGAAGGCGCAAGCCGTAGGTAAGCCCCGCCGCCTGCGCGTCGAGCACCCAGCGTGCGAGATGGGACAGGCGTTCTTCCACTCCGATCTGCGGCGGCAGTTGCGCCCAGTCGAGCCACAATTCGGTTTCTGCCTGCCCGCTGAACTGCTTCGTCAGCAGGCCCCGGTCACGCGCGGCGGCTTTCCACGCGACGTGGCGGGGCGAGTCTCCGGCGTGATACTGGCGCAGGCCGTGAAAATCATCCTGCCCGCGGCCGTGCTCGGCGCCGGCGCCGGCGCTCGCCGCTGCGGGCGGCAACGGCAGCCCGGGGAAGGCGGGTCGCGGATAAACGATGCAATGCATGGCGAGCTCGAGATAGGCCCAGGCGTAGTAAAGTCCCAGCGGAAAGCGGGTGAAAAGGGTGAGTCGGCCCGGCCGCAGGATGCCACGCCGGGACGCCGCGATGCCGATCGCCGCCGGCGTGACCGTGCGCGCCATCACGTCCACGAAAGTGGCGTCCTTCCGGTCCCAGGTGAGGCCGATAGCGTAGCGGTCGGCGTTGCCGCTGTTCTCGAGGTGAACGGTGAAGCGGGCAGTGTCGCCGGCGAACACCGGCTGGGACCGGCCGCCCGTTACCCTCAGGTTCGCCAGGTTGCGAAAAGTATGGATCATGGCGTTCACGGCGAGCGCGCCCAGCAGGAAGGTGAGCACAAAACCCAGTCCCAGCGTGTAATTGATGGAGCCCGCGAGCATGACCAGCAGCACTACGGCGAACAGCAGTCCCTGGCGCGACGGCAGTATGAAGACCCGCCGCTGGCTCAGCACGATCGCACCGGCTTCCGGCCCGCGCGGCCGGAACAGCCAGCGGTAGAGGTGATTCTTGAGCGTCGCGTACATCGGGAAATAGGAAATGGGAAATGGGAAATGGGAAATAGAATTGGTCAACGGCGCCGGAGCGAGCCGGAGCTGCTCTGACTATTCACCATTTCCCATTCCCCATTCCCGCTCTTACGGGATGGCCACCTGCTTGATGAGTTGCGCGGCGATGTCGGCGCCATTGGCGCGGGTGATCTCGCCGGTGGGGACCAGCCGGTGGCCGACCACCGCCGGCAGCACCGCCTGCACGTCTTCCGGAACCACGTGGTCGCGTCCGGCCATCAGCGCCCAGGCGCGGGCAGCGTGCAGCAGTGCCAGCGCCGCGCGCGGCGACAGCCCATTGACGTACTCTGCGGCACGGCGCGTATGATCGGTCAGCGCCTGCACGTAGTCGAACAGCGCGTTCGATGCATGAACCTGCTGGGCGCGGTGTTGCAGCACGGTCAATTCCTGCGGCGTCATGGCGGGTTTGAGCGTTGCCAGCAGGTCGCGCCGGTCCCTGCCCTGCAGCAGCGCGCGCTCCGCCTCGCCGTCGGGATAGCCAAGGTGGACGCGCATCAGGAACCGGTCGAGTTGCGATTCCGGCAACGGGAAGGTGCCCACCTGGTAGGAGGGATTCTGGGTGGCAATGACGAAAAACGGCTCGGGCAGGTGCCGCGTTTCGCCTTCCGTAGTCACCTGGTGCTCCTCCATCGCCTCGAGCAGCGCGCTTTGCGCCTTGGGCGTGGCGCGGTTTACTTCATCGGCCAGCACGACCTGGCTGAAGATCGGGCCCGAGTGAAACTGGAAGCCGCCGGTATCGCGGTTGTAAATGGAAACGCCGATGATGTCGGCGGGCAGCAGGTCGCTGGTGAACTGGATGCGCTGGAAAGCGAGCCCCAGCGATGTGGCCAGCGCGTGTGCCAGCATGGTCTTGCCGACGCCCGGGATGTCCTCGATCAGCAGGTGGCCCCGCGCGACCAGACAGGCAATGGCAAGCCGGATCTGGCGGTCCTTGCCGAGGATGATGTCGCCGACCTGCGCCACCACCTTATCTATCTGCTGACTCATCTGTTTTGGAGCGGATTTCCCGTACGGAGTTGCAGCATTATACGGCGGCCGCCATCACGTCGCCGTCTCTGAAGCGCATGCCGATGGCGCGAGCGGCGGACATCGGCGCCTGCATCAGGCGGGAGCCGCCTCCCATTCGCCGCCAGCCGTCGGACACCACGATGGCGAACTCGCAGCGCCGCCGGTCTACCTTCGCTAAGTAGCGCGCGACGCAGATCCGCATCGACCGCCATGTGGCAACGTATCTCAGGGTCCAGGGACGGCGCGAGTGCCGGCTTTCGGAGAGTCAAACATGGCGTTACCGTCGGAAATCATACAAACGCGCGCTATACTCGCCGGTAAGGCCCGGTATTTTTGCGCTTTTTTGGCAAGAGGTGTAGTTTGAACGGTGGCAGCCAGGTGTGACGGAGGGGTGGGATGCGCAGGCCGTATCAAAGCAACAGCGGTAAATCGTTGCGCAAAGCGAAACTACGGCCAAAACGGCGGCGCAGGCCGGCGCAGGGACAGGATCTTTCCGAGCGGAGCCGCATCTGGCAAGCGCTGCTCGAGAGCGAAGACCGCTACCGGGCGACGTTCGATGGCGCGCCGGTGGGCATATTGCACAGCAGCGTGGAATCCGACCGGATTCTGCACGTCAACCCCAAGCTGTCCGAGATGCTGGGGTACACCCGGAACGAACTGCTCGGCATGACCACGGATGACATCCTCCATCCGGATCACGCCGGCGCTGACCGGCCGCGCTACCGGGAAAAGATGCTGTCGGGGGAGCTGGACTCGTTTTCGTCGGAACGCAAGTACGTCCGCAAGAACCACTCCGTGGTGTGGGTCAACCGCACGGTCTCTCTGGTGCGGGATTCGCTCGGCAAGCCCGTCTATTTCATCCGGATCATGCAGGACATCACCGTGCGCAAGCAGGCCGAAGCCAGCCTCGAGCGATTGCTGCGCGCGCGCCACGACATGGCCGAATGCAACCGCGTGCTGGTTCACGCCGTGGACGAGAACGCAATGCTGGAGGAGTTGTGCCGCACCCTGGTCGAGTCCGGCAGCTACACGATGGCGTGGGTGGCGCTCGCCACTGGCGATTCTGCTCAACCGTTGCGGGCGGCGGCCCATGCCGGGTTCGGGGGCAACTCGCCGATGTCAGGAACCACCACCCGGAGCGCGCAAGGGCGCCTCCAGCGCGTCGTTCAGGAGGTAGTCGATACCGGCCATCCGTACGTCGCGCGCGGCCTCGCCGGCGATCCTGCGCTTTTGCTGCGCCGCGCCCGCGCCGAACAGCAAGGCTTCCAATCCTCAATTGCGCTGCCCCTGAAGAGCGAGGGCCGTATTCTCGGGGCGGTTGCCATCCATGCGCGCGCGCCGGAGGCGTTCGACGCTGACGAAGTCCCCTTGCTCACCAGCCTCGCCAACGACATTGCGTTCCGCATCGCGAGCCTGCGCGAGCGCATTGCCCGCCAGAAGGCGGAGGTGGAACGGCGGGAAAGCGAACAGCGCCTGTCGCTGGCGCTGGAAGGAACGGGACAGGCATTGTTCGACTGGAATATCGTTACCGGCGAGGTATTTCTCAGCCCGCGCTGGAACGAAATACTCGGGGGCGAGTGGACGCCCGTGCATACCACTTTCGAAGACCTGGCGCGGCTGGTACACCCGGAGGATTCCGACGATCTGAAGGCCAGCATTGTCGGATCGCTCAAACGCGACACGCTGTACCGCACGGAACACCGGATCAGGAATCGTGCGGGTGCCTGGATCTGGATTCAGAGCCACGGGAAAGTGACCGCTCGCGACGCGCAGGGCCGCGCGCTGCGCCTGGTTGGGTACAACTCCGATATCACCCCGCGCAAGCTCGCCGAGCTTGCGCTTGCCGAGAGCGAGGAGAGATTCCGTGCAACCTTCGAGCAGGCCGCGGTCGGCATTACACACGTCAATCTCGATGGCGTGCTGGTCAACGTCAACCAGAAATTCTGCGACATGCTGGGGTATGGCCGGGACGAACTGATAGGCAAGACAGTCAGTGACATCACTCACCCGGATGACTATGGCCAGGGCTCGCGGTACCGGGAAATGCTCACGCGTAGCGCGCTGGAATCGGCCAGCGGGGAAAAACGGTTCCTGCGCAAGGACGGCGCCATCCTGTGGGCGCGCCGGACCATGTCCACGGCATGCGACGGGCTCGGGAAACCGCGGTACGTGATCAGTATCGTCGAGGACATCACCGCGCGCAGGCGTGCTGAGTCGGAGAGCAAACGCTCGCTGTCGTTGCTTCAAGCGACGCTGGATTCGACCGCCGACGGCATCCTCGTCGTGGACGGGCAAGGGCGCGTGACGAGCTACAACCAGAAATTTCTGGACCTTTGGCGCATCCCGGATGCGCTCGCGGCGACGCGCGACGACGAGCGCATGCTCGGGTACGTCCTTGCGCAGCTCACCGACCCGGACAAGTTCATCGGCAAGGTGCGGGAGCTCTATCTGCGACCCGCGGAGTCGAGCGAAGACTTTCTTGTGTTCCGGGACGGCAGGGTCTATGAGCGATTTTCCCGCCCCCAGGTCCTCGACGGAGAACTCGTCGGCAGGGTATGGAGCTTCCGTGACATCACCGAACGCAAGCGTGCCGAGGAAGCATTCATCCACGAGCGGGTGCTGCTGCGGACCATCATCGACACGGTCCCCGATTACATCTACGTCAAGGACGCGGAGGGGCGGTTCCAGCTCGCCAACAAGGCGTGGCTCAAGGAACGCAATCTCAGCAACACGAGCATAGCTGGCAAGACCGTGTTCGATGTCTTCCCGGCCGAACTGGCCGAGAGGATGGCAGCCCAGGACGCGGACATCGTGAGAACGGGAGTCCCGATTCGCGATCTCGAGCAGAAGGTGGTCCTCAACCCGCGGGAAGGGGAGTTCCCCCAGTTGCGGTGGTATTCCATTACCAAGGTTCTGATGCAGGACGCGTCGGGCCAGATCATCGGCACGGTCGGTGTCAGCCGCGACATCACCATGCGCAAGCTTTCCGCGATACGCGGGGAGATGGAGCACGCGGTCACGATGGTGATCAGCGAGGCGGCTTCGGTGGAAGAGGCGATGCCGAAGCTGCTGGACACCATCTGCAGGGCCATGAACTGGGCCTACGGCGCACGCTGGAGCTGTAACGACGAAGAAGGCTTGCTACGCGCCGACTATTGGGCCGATTTCGAGCCCGACTTCGACCCTGAAGACAGCGAAAACTGGGTGCGACAGGGGGTGGAAGGTTCCATGGTGCTGCTGCACCGGGCCTGGCGCCACGGCGAGCCCACGTGGGTGGCTGATATCGAGCAGCATGCAACCTTCCGCCGCCGGGCAAGCTCGCGCAAGTTCGGGTTGCACAGCGCGTTTGCCTTCCCGATCCTCGCCGGCGGGCGCGTCATCGGCATCATGGAGTTCTTCGGCCGTGAATCGCGCCAGCCGGACGGGATGCTGCTGCAGGTCGTGCGTTCGATCGGCAGCCAGATCGGCCAATTCATGCAGAGAAAGGAGGCGGAGCGGGCGCTGCGCGCGAGCGAAGAGCGCTATCGGGACGTATTCGATGCGAGCCCGCTGCCGATGTGGATATGGGACGATGCAACGCTCAACATCGTTGCGGTCAACCTGGCAGCGATTGCCCATTACGGCTACAGCCGGGACGAGTTCCTGGGCATGAACGTGCGCGACCTTTGGGCGCCAGGGGAGGTGACGCAGTATGAACGCAATATCCGCAACCGTTCGCAGCAACAGACCCTGCACTTGCAGCGCCGGCACCGCACCAAGGACGGGCGCATTATCCACACCGAGGTTACCGCGCGGCTGTTTTCGCTTGGCGGACAACCGGTCTGGCTGACCGTGGTCAATGACGTGTCCGAGCGCATGCACGCGGAAGCCGCCTTGCGCGAAAGCGAGGAGCAATTTCGCCAGCTCGCCGGCAACATCCCGCAGGTATTCTGGATCACCGACACATTCAACCGGCAGACCCTGTACGTCAGCCCGGCGGCGGAAACCATGCTGGGGCGGCCGCTGCGGGACATTCTCTCCGACCGCCGTTCGTTGATCCGGGCGGTGCACAAGGAGGATCGGGCGCGGGTGCATGCTGCGCGTAAAACGGCGATGGAAACGGGATACGACGAGACCTACCGTATCGTGCGGCAGGACAACTCCATTCGCTGGGTGCACGATCGCGCGTTTCCGGTACGTGACGGCGAAGGCAGGGTCTATCGCATCGCCGGCATCGCCGAGGACGTGACCGACCGCAAGCACGCCGAGGAACGGCTGGAACATCTGGCGCACTACGACACGTTGACCAATCTGCCGAATCGCGCCCTGTTCTACGAACGGTTGAAGCAGACGCTCGCCCAGGCGCGGCGCAATCGGTGGACGATGGGCGTCATGTTCATCGACGCAGACCGCTTCAAGAACGTGAACGACACGCTGGGGCACGCAGTCGGCGACAAACTGTTGCAGGAGATAGCAGGGCGCCTCACGCGGTCGGTACGTTCGGACGATACCGTGGGGCGCCTGGGTGGCGATGAATTCGCGATCGTGCTGTCGACCCTTGCCAGCGCGCAGGACGCCACCCTGGTCGCGCAGAAGATCATGGCTGCCTTCAGGGAACCGTTCAGGCTGGAAGTCTCCGATGTGTACGTGACGGCCAGCGTCGGCATCACGTTGTATCCCAACGACAGCACCGATCAGGATGTTCTGATAAAGAACGCCGATACCGCGATGTACCGCGCCAAGGAAATTGGCCGTGACAACTACCAGTTCTACACACCCGAGATGAACACGCGCGCCATCGAGCAACTGGGAATGGAAAACAGCCTGCGGCGCGCCCTGGAGCGGGACGAGTTCCTGCTGCACTATCAGCCCAAGGTCAGTGTCATGGACGGCGACATCACGGGCGTGGAGGCGTTGTTGCGCTGGAGGCACCCCGAACGGGGCCTGGTTTCGCCGGCGGATTTCATTCCGCTGCTGGAGGAATCGGGCCTCATCATTCAGGTTGGAGAATGGGTTCTCAAGACGGTCTGCCTGCAGATCAAGGCCTGGGCGCGCGCCGGCATCAGACCCGTCCCAGTATCGGTCAATCTTTCCGCCCGTCAGTTCGCGGCCAACGATCTGGGCCAGACCATCAGGCGCATCCTCGAGGAGCATCAGGTGGATTCCGCCCTGATCGAGCTTGAAATCACGGAAAGCGCCCTGATGGAAAATACCGGGGAGGCGGTGCGGACCCTGGAATATCTCGACCGGCTTGGCGTCAGTCTTGCAATCGACGACTTCGGCACCGGTTATTCAAGCCTGGGTTATCTCAAGCGCTTTCCGCTTACCGCGCTCAAAATTGACCGCTCGTTCGTTCGCGATGTCACTACCGATGGCGACGACGCGACGATCACACGGGCGGTTATTTCGATGGCGCACAGTCTCGGACTGAAAGTGATTGCAGAAGGTGTGGAAACCCGGGCGCAACTGGAGTTTCTCGCGGAATACGGCTGCGACGAGGTCCAGGGCTATTACTTTGCGAAGCCGATGCCGGCCGAGGAATGCGGCAACTGGGTCAGGGAGCCGCGCCGCCTCAAGCGGCCGCAAACAGAAGCCGGTGGCAGCGTGCCGGTCGTGCTGCTCCTTGACGACGACGACGACGCGCGCGCGCATCTCCAGCGTACCCTTGCCAGGGATGGTTACCGCATCCTGGCGGCAAGCAATGCGCGCGAAGGGCTCGCGCTGCTCCGCGACCACCGCGTGGATGTCGTGGTCTCCGATCAGAACATGCCGGGCATGTCGGGCGTGGATTTCCTGCAATGCGTGCAGTCACTGTCACCGAAAACGATGCGCATCCTGACGACCGGGTATGCCGATTTCCAGACCATGGCCGATGCGGTCAACAAGGGCGGCATATTCCGCTGCCTGCCAAAGGATATCGGCGACGATGCGCTGCGCGACCACGTGCGCAAGGCGGTGCAGGCAAGGTTCCATGGGCTGGAAAGTACGATACCGCCTGGAACAGTGCGGAAGCAGTCTTGAGTCATAACGGTTCTTCGGAACGCTTCCGGTAACGACTATCGATGGGCGGGAAT
>Ga0137313_1000202_pt1 | contig 20714 bp, 12 predicted proteins | sample EasRivERMZT166_2_FD_102287 | JGI IMG/M metagenome (GOLD analysis project Ga0137313, IMG submission 102287) | Soil microbial communities from meander-bound floodplain in the East River, Colorado, USA - East River MetaG ERMZT166_2 | ecosystem: Environmental > Terrestrial > Soil > Floodplain ...
CCGTTTCCACCGGCTTGGGTTTGACGGCTTCTTGCGCCTGCGCCTTGAGTTCGTCCGGCCGAACGCCGCGTTTGGCCGCCTCTTCACGCAACCTTGCAGGTTGGTTAAGAAGCGTGTTCGCCAGCTTGACGTCGATCGGCGCGGTGGCGCGCGCCGTTACGTCGGCGGCGTGTTCGGCGATCTCTTTCTTTCCCCTGGCGGCTTGCTCTTCGGCGTATTTCACGTTCTCGGGCGGGGCAGGCTCCCTCTTTGGCTGCGGGATTGTTTCCGGTTTCTGGCTGGCCAGATCCTTGCGCAGCATCGCGACGTCGGCCTTCACCCTGGCCTCGATCTGCTTCGGGGTTTTCTTGCCTGTGTAGCTGTCCAGCTTGATGCCGTTCAGCGTTCGCGCCAGCGAGCCGCCGATCGCGGTCAGGTTTGCGCGTGCTGCCCTGATCTCGGGCGGGATGCGTACGTCCCCGCTGTTGATGTCGCGGATGCGCCAGCCGGCGGCGTTGATCTCTTCGGCCAGCGCCTGACTGCGCGTTACGGCCCGGTCGAGCAGGGTGGCGAGTTCGTTCTTTGCCGGCGTGCTGCGGTCCTTGAGCAGTGTGTCGAGTTTCTTGTTCTGCGCAGGCTCCAGCATGTTCCTGGCGGAATAGCCTTCCTTCGGCTTGTCGCCGCCGACCCGCGCCTGGTACTCGGCGAGCCGTTGCTCGTAGAACTTCATATTTTCCGGCGTGACCCGGTTGGTGTGTGCTGCGGCGCGCATGCCGGCGACAAAACTCTTGGCGTCCGGTTGTCCGGTTGCCTCGATCTTTTTGGCGATCGCCAGCGCCTCGCGCCCGATGAAGCTCATGTCGGCGGACGGTTCTGCCGGATGCTCCGGCAGCCCCTGACCAGCTTTCTTTCTGGCGTCTATGTCCGCCAGGATTTTGAACGACTCCTCCCGTCGCGCGGCGTCGGTCTTCGGCGGCGGCTTCATGGTCAGCTGTTCGGCCGGGACGAAGTAGTCTTTCCCCTTGTAGGTGACCTTCTGGTACTCGCGGCCGTCCTTGCCTTTGCGCGGCGGGTCGGGCGAGACGCGCACCGGGCGCTTGCCGGCCTTGGTGGTCAGGATGGCCTGGCGGGCTTGCGGCGCAGCGGGGCGCGCGGGCGCAGCTGGAGCAGCTGCCGCGCCCGGTCCGACCGCCCGCGTGATCGCGGCGTCGATCTCCGGCGTGGACATTCGTGGTACGGGCGGTGCGCCGCCAGCGGGTGGTGAAGTGGCAGCGGGCGAGGTTGCGTCCGGCGCAGGCGCCGCTTTCCTCCCACCTGGCGGTTGTGTTTGGATCTGCCCGACCGGCTGCGCCCGCTGCCGGAAGTTCGGATTGTCGGTGACGTACTGTCCCTGCTGCCGTCCGGGCTTGAAGAACGGCATGCTGTCGTTCTTGACGTCGGTGTATTTCACCTGGCCGTACCGCTGCGCGACTGCGCGATCGGTCGAGAACTCGCGCGGCGGCTGACCGCGGCCCTGGTACATCCGGGTGTGTCCGCCGGGGACTGGTGGTTCGGTGACGCCTTGCGTCGTCCTGGTGTTGGGGTGCGTCAGTGACCGGCTGCGCGGCAGCGGCTCCACGACCGGTGCCGGTGGCGTACGTGATGGCGGGCGCGGCGGTTCGAACGTCGTGCGCGGGGGGACCGGCAGGGTTTCCGTCGGTTGCCTGAGTCCGGCCTGGATCGTCGGATCCATCTGCCCCGGCTGCAGGACATGGATGCCGGCCGCCGTGCGCGGCGCCACACCGGCGGCTTCCTGCGCTAGGCCTTCGCCGACCGCGCTGTGCGGACGCGCGTTCGGTTCTCTGGGCCGCGCGCTGTCCGGCACCGCCGGCCACTGGGTCTCCCGTGGCGGCGGCAGCTCCTTGGCGCTACCGGCTCCAGCCGGTGTGGAGTCCGGGCTGTGCCGGCTGGCATGGTGCGGCGCGTTGAGCGTCAGCCCGTACTGGCCTTGCGCATCGACGGTTGGCGGTGGCTCAAGCGGCAGCTCCGGCTGCCGGCTGACCCCCGGCCGACCTGGCTGTGCCGGTTGACCGAACGGCAGCGCGGGTTGCGCCTCGCCGCCACCGATCTGGGCTTGCTGCGGCCCGCCTGCTTTGGGGAGATGTGGGGGAGCTTGGGTATCTCCGAACGGCAGCTGCCCCTGATCCGGCGGTGGCGCGGCGGGTTGGATCGGCGGCGCGGGTGCGGGCGGCGGTGCTGGCGCGAAGCGGGCGCCGATCTTCGCTCCTTGTGTCTCTCCCCACTGGCTCCACGGGCGCTTTCCAGCGAACACCGCGCCGCCAACGGCACTGGAGGCGATCGCGGGGAGCGCCTCCTTGGCTGGCCGGCCATGGTACATCTGCACGCCGGCTTCCCAGGCCGCGCCGATACCGCCGCCAAGCACCCTGGCACCGGTCGTTATGGCGGCCTTGCCCAAACCGGCAGCGCCGCCCGCGATGTTGGAGATGGCTTTACCGCCGTAGGTCGACCAGGGATGGGCTTCCTCGTTGGCGCGGCGGATCGCGGCATCGTCTTGCGCGCCCCACGCCCGCAGGCCCTTTTCCTGCAGTGCCTCGGCGCCGAAGCCGCCAGCAACACCCCCGATCAGGGTGCCGCCGACCACGGTGACCGGGTTGAATCCGGCGGCACCAAGCGCGGCTCCGGTCCCTGCGCCGAGAACAGATCCAGCAGCTGCTGGACCTAGGCCCTTAGCAACCTCGCGACTGAACGCTCCCAGCGGGGTGTCGGGTTCGACGTAGTCCTGCCACTCGTTGTCGCTGGCTCGCTGGACGGGCGGGGGCGCTTCCTGTCCCGACCACACGTCTCCGGTATCCGACATCGACGGCACGCGCGGTGCTTCTTCGGGCGGCTCGACGTAGGTCTCCCACTCGTCTGCGGGTTTGGGCGCGGGCTGCTCGGGACTTTCGTCCGTCATCGTCCCGGTGCCGACCGCCGACTGGGCGTATTGCTGCGGGGGATCTACGTAGGTCTCCCACTCATCCTCCTCGACCTCGCCGCCTTCCGCGTAACCCTCGGCATCCTCGAACCCGGACTCGTCGTAGCTCGACGCCTCGAGTTCTTCCTGGAATCCGGTCTCGTCGAAGGACGATTGCTCGACCGGGTTTGTGTATTGCTGTGGATCTTCCGTGTATTCGTAACCAGGTTCATCTTCCTCGAACCCGGCCTCGTCGTAGCTGGGTGCACCCGACTCGTCCTCGAATCCGGCTTCGTCATAGCCTTGGGTGCTGCGCTCGTAAGGGCTGCTGTACTCTTCTCTGCTGAAGTCGCCGCTCTCGTAGTCGCCGGTGTAATCCGACGGAGCTGAATTCATGCCGTCGGATAGCGTTGCGGTGTCGACGGGAACCTCTTGTTGCCGGATGTTGATGTCGTCGATGCCGGCGTCTCTGGACAGTGGGGTGCTCCAGCTGCGCGTGGCATCGTCAATGGCGGTCCACCCCTTATCGAGATTTCGAGTTGCGGTGTCCCAGGCCCTGCCGACCGCGGTGGGGTGCTGCTGGTGGTAAAAAGCTTCTCTGATGGGCTGGACGATGTTCGTGTATTCCGCGCCGTTTATTTCTCCGGCCCAATAACGCTCCGCAGCACGCTGCATGGCTGCGTGTTGTTCTGGTGTGCCGATCGGACGTCCGCGCCGGTCATCAATATTCGTGGCCTGCGGCAGCCGGTCCCAACGCACCCCGTATGGCCTGTAGCCGGTGTCAGCCATGGCTATTGCGCCGGTGCTGGTTGCTTAGGCTGGATGGACCATTCCTTGGTCGACTTCTTGGTTCTCCATACCCACGGAGAGTCCGGCGGGAATTGCTTGCCGCCCGGAGGTGTGTCGCCACGGTAGGTCTTCGGATCGGTGCCTTCCGGCCACGGTGGCGGTTGCTGCGGAGTTGCAGCCGGCGTGGCTTGCGGTCGAGCCGCTGCAGGAGTCGCTCCATTTGCACCCGGTGTTTGCGGCGCTGGTGCGGGCGCGGCCGGTGCAGGCGCGCGCTGTCCACCCGGTTCTGGTGTTTGCGGCCGGGTGTAGTCGACGCCGCCTGGAGCATTGAGGGTTCGCAACCGCTCGATAAATATCGTGTCTTCCTCCGACATCGGGAACGGCTTGCCGCTGTTCTTCAAATCTTCCGACCAGGCCCTGCGCCGGGAAGCCAGATCGCGAGCCTGGGCCTGCACCGCAGCGGACTGCATCCGGGTGACGTTGGTCAGCCAGTTGGCGTCACGCTGTGCCTGGACGCGGTCGCTGTTGCGCCGGGTGTTTTCGTCTTGCCTGAGACGTTCAATCTGCTCACGCTGCTCCGGTGTCTGCTTGAATCGGTTGCCTTCGCGCGTGACTTCCGCCTTGCGCTCCTGCAGCTCGAGCGCCTGCCGGTACTTCCCGCGCTCCTTGTCCTGGTTGCTGTACGGGAAGGCCTTCCAGGCATGCATGTCCAGTTTCCAGGCGCGTATCTCCGGCGAGTCTTGGGCTGCTGGCTGCAGATTTTGGTTCGTCAGCGCCTGCTGGTCTGAAGCCGGCTGTCCGCCCCGGTGAATAACCCGGCCACGGGAGTCGATGACTTCCGGCAGCACGCCAGGAGACGCGGGTGCAGCTTGGCCGGCGCCGTACTGGTTGTTCGCCCGTCCGCCGATATCCGGCTGCGCTTGCCGTTCTCTGACCGCGTGTTCGGCTGAAATACGTCCGCCGGGTGTCGTCGATGGATACACCGGCTGCTGGCCGCCGGGGTATTTGTAGTTGGGATCCGAGAAAGCCGGATCACCCATTTGCTCCCGAAGCCCAGGGCCATAACCCGGCACGCGCCGGGTGCTGAAGGCCGGAGCACCCGAGGGGTCGTAGCCGGACGGGTGAACCGTGATGCCGCGCCGGTTTGCCTGCTCGCTCGCACCGACGCCCATCACGCGGGGTGGCTGTTGGCCGTTGCCTGGCGCTGCGGTCTGCGGCGCCCCACCGGTTTGCGGTGGCGGCAGCTCCTGCTGGTGATGGTACCCAGTGCGCATCCGCGCGCGTTGGTCTTCGTAGGCCCGGTGCTCCGGCCGGACTTGGGTCGGATCGGCCATCTGCTGGTAACCGGGCACGGACGCTTGCCGGGTCGGCGAGGCGGACGGCGCACCGCTCGTCAAAGGTGCTGCCTGCGCGGTTCGTTCTGGACCAGGCGGACCGCTCATACGCTGGGCGATCGTCGGGTCCGGCGGTGGAGCGTTCGGCGGCGGCGTGCCCGGACCTTCCGGGTTCAGGTACCCGGTGCCGACCGGCGAAGCGTCGTTCATCGTCAGCCGCCCGCTGTCGGACGGCATCGGGCCGTTCGCGCTGGCCATTTGGGTCCGGCCCTGCCGCACCGGTTGCCCCGGCTGCCCGGTCAACATGGTGAAGTTGGTGTCCAGCCCCTGTTCGGCGGTGTGGTCGAACAGCGAGAGCGGCGAATTAGCGTAACGCTTGAATTGCTCCGGCGTCAGGGCGTGCTGGGTCGCTGGCTTGTCATCAGGCTGGATGGTCGCGACGATCCTGCCGTCCGGGCCTTGCGTGAATTTCGTCTCGTCGCCGTTCGGGATCAGGTTGTTCAGCTTCTCGGCCAGCTGCATCGCGCCGGCGAAGTCACCCTGTTCGGTGGCGGCGATCATCAGCGCGCGCACGCTGTCGTACGACGGCCGCAGCGCCTGCACGAACTTGGACGCGGTGTCGATGTCACCTTTGTCGACCAGGTTCTTGAACGCCTGGTGGATGGCGCCGTTCTGGCCGAGGCTCGGGTTGGTCTGGTTGGTGCGGTCGAGCAGCTCCGTCATCTGCTCCGGCGGCATGCCGCCCTTGCCGGACACGTAGTCCTGCACCGCCTGCATGTTGCCGGGACCGCTCTGGGTGCCTGACGGCTGTGTGGACGCAGCGGTCTGGCGCGGCGGTGCCGGCACCTGCGGGGCGGGCGCTTCAGGCGTTGCTGGCGGCTCCGGTAGCGTCGGTTCCGCAACCGCTTCGGTCTGATCACCGCCGGTGGTGCCGGAGACCCCGGACGGCGCGGCTTGTGCAGAGGCCATGCTGGCGTCAGCGAGTTGATCGCGCGCCGGTGCCGGTGCTGCGGCTGCTTGTGCGGGCGCGGGGGCGCCTTGCTGCTCCTGGCCGACGCCCAGCTGCTTGCGGGTGTAGTCGAGCACCTCCGTGAGCGGAGTGGACGGCGTCCGGGGTGCCTGCTGATCGAAGCCGGTGTCGTCCGGCGGGGCCTCTTGCTGCTCGTCTTCGTCTTCAGCCGCCTGCCCATACCCGGTCCGCTGCGCCCGCTCGTCGCCGGCACCGCCCCCGCCTTCTTCGTCTCCCTCTTCCGCTGGTGCTCCCCGGCTGGTTTCCCGCCCCCCTTCACCGGCTTCGTCTTCCTCCAGTTCTTCACCCTCTTCCGCAGCCGGTCCCCTGGCTTGCGTGACGGCCTCATCAGGCGCTTCGGGTTCGTCGGGTTCCTCTGGCAGTTCAGCCTCTTCCGCCTCTACCTGCTCCTCCGGCAGGGCAGGTTCTTCCGCAACCTCGGCGTCATCCTCCCAATCGTCGTCATCGAGCACTTCGCCACCGGCTTCATAGCCGTAGGCGTCGGGCGCCTCGGGGGCGCCCTCCGGCCGTCCGCTTAACGCCTCACGGTCCTCGGCGTAATGCATCGGGTTCTTCGACCGCGAGTCGAGCGACACCGACATCAGCATAGGGTTGACTGATCCCCCCTCGGCGTAGCCGGTTGGACGGCGGCGTTGCCGCATCGGTGGCCGCATCGGCCGTTGCCCCGGCGGCCGTGGCCGCATCGGGCGCGGCCGGCGGCGGCGCATCATGCCGGGGCGCTGCGCCAGCGCGCGGCGCGGCATCCGAAACCGGCGTCGGCGCGGCCTCGGGCGCGGCTTGCGGCGCACTGGACCGCCGCGCGCGTAACCGATGCCGGGGCCAAAGTCACCGCCGCTCGAGCCTTCGATGCCGCTGCCAGGGCTGTTGGCGCCGTCGATCGAGGGGATCCCCGGCGGGGTGCCGGGTCCGGTTGGGCCACCGTAGCCGGTTATCATCACATACCCCCCGGCATGCCGCTCGCGCCGCTGTAGCCGGTTTGGGCCTGTTCAGGTTTCCCGCCCCCCGACCGGTTCTTCCGCGCCTGGGCGATCATTTTGTAGAAGAATTCTTTGCCCTTCCAATGCGCTACGTCCTTCGGGATCACGAACTCGCCGGCGTTCAGCCGCGCGTTGACGTCGTCGACCTTCGATCCGCCGGATGGCGACAGCGAGTGTGACACGAACCCGCCTTGGGTCGGCTCCGGGCGCCGGCCTGCCGATCCGCCTCGGGCCATGCGCTGCGGGCGCTGCATCCCGCCGGTGGTCGGGGCCGGCATGCCGTTGGCCGAGATGAAATTACCGGGCATCTGCGGCCCGCGACCGATCGGAGTGGGGCGCGGTCCACCCCGTGCCGGCATCGGTGCACCGCGCTGTGGGCGCGGCGCCTGCTGCGGCCTTGGCATCCGGCCACCGGGTCGCGGCGGCGGTGGGGTAAGCACCCCGGCACCCGGAGGCGGGGGCGGCATCGAGCCGCCGCGCGCAAAGGCCGGCACGCCTCCTGGCGGGGGCCGGCGCCGCATCGGCGGGCGCGGGCGATAGCCCGTCATCGGGCGGCGTGGGGGGCGCGGGCCACCGGGGCGCTGCATGTTTCGTCTCCTTGCTTTGACCGGGCCACCACGGGCGTAGTCGCCGCCATAGTCGCCGCCAGCGTCCTCGTATTCGGCGCTGCCATCGTCCTGGTAGTCGTAGTCGCCACCGCCACCGCTGGTGTCGCTGTAGTCGGTGTCCTCGTAGTATTCGCTGGTGTCGCTGTAGTCGGTGTCTTCGTAGTCACCGTAGTCTTCGGTGTCCTCGCCGTAGTCGTAGTCTTCTTCGCCGTAGTCGTAGTCTTCTTCGCCGTAGTCGCCGCCTTCGTCGCCGTAGGCGTCTTCGTAGTAGTCGTCCTCGCCCCATTCGGCGTACGGGTCGTCGTAACTCTCGCCGTAGTCCTCGCCGTAGTCGCCCTCGTCGTAGTATTCCTCGTCGCCGCCCCAATCGTCGTAGTAGTCCTCCTCACCCCAGCCGGCGTACGGGTCGTCGTAGCTTTCGTCGGCGCCCCAATCGTCGTAGTCGCCGATGTCACCGTAGAAATCGTCGGTGAAGTCGCCGTACCCAGCATCGATCTCGTCGCCGTAGCCGGTGTCGTCCCACTCACCGGCGCCTTCATCGAGAGGCACGTCCAGGGTGCCGAGGTCGCCGTAGGCGTCGTCGGTGTAGGCGTCGTACGTGGAGTCGAATTCGCCGGTGGTGGCGCCCTGGCCGATGTCCGACCAGGTCTGGTCGCCGCCGAACTGCGGAGCCTCGTAGCTGGCCGGCACGATGTCGCTGCTCCAGCCGCCGTCGTCGCCCAACCCGTACACGGCGCCTGCCGGGTCGGCTTCGGCGACCTGCGCTTCCGGGTCTTCGCCGTACTGGCTGGTCGGTATTCCGGTGCTCGGATCGAACGCCCCTGGGGCCACGTTCTCGTCGCCGCCATACGGATTGTATTCACCAGCGACTTCGTTGGATGGCGGGATACCCGCATTGGGGTCCATGGTGCCGTCGTCAGCAACAGCCTCGCTACCGGGCAGTTCCTGCTCGCTGTCGAACACCTCAGAACCGGGATACTCCTGCGGCAGCTCCTGCTCGCTGTCGAATACCTCCGACCCCGGATACTCCTGCGGCAGCTCCTGCTCGCTGTCGAACACCTCGGAGCCGGGATACCGATCGATAAAGCCTTCCTCGTCGAACGACTGCGCGCCCGCGCCAGTGTCCACGTCGAGCGGCGGCTCCTGCCCCTGTCCTGGCCGCGGTGGCGGTGGTCTTTGACCCGGCGGCTCCTTGCCCTCGCCCCCGCCACGGTCGGCAGCTTGCCGCGGTTGCCCGCCGCCGCCGCCGCCCTGCTTCTCTTGCTGCGGCTTCTCTTCCTTCGGCTGCTGCGATTTGCTGCCGCCGCCACCATCGCCCGACTGGCTCTGGCTGGTGCTCTGCTGATCGCTGGTCGATTCCGAGGTGCGGCCCAGTGGCGGGTACTTCAGCGACGAAGCGGTCTGCAGATAGCGGTTGGCGCTCTCGCCGGCAGCCACACCGAATTGCGCGTTCTGCAGGCCGGCCGAGATCGCCTGGTTGCGCATCGCGTTGCCGGCGGCCTGGGACGCCATGCGCTGCTGGTTGCCGGCACCCGCTGCGGCGGCTGCGGTCATCACGCGGTTGGATGCGTCTTCGTTGTAATATCGCCCGCTTGAGGGATCGATGCCGTAGGATTCCAAATCGCGGATCGCGCTCAAGCGTCCGCGTTCGCCGGCCTGCATCACGCCGGCTTCCGCCATCCCCATGTCGACGGCGATGCGCTGCGGTGAAGCGTAGCTCAACGCATCGCGCATCAAGCTGTCGATGTTGCCCTGGTTCTTGTTGTAGGTGTCCATCCCCCATTGATAGACGACGTCAGACATCCGCCTGGCGTGCTGGGCGATCTCGCGCAGGATCGGACTCTCGGAATATTCCGGGATGTAGGTGTCAGAGCGGCTTTCGCTGTGACCGGTGCTTTGGCTAGAGGATGAACCTGCCATGCTGATAGACCCCGGAAACGGCTGGACCTCTCCAGCCTCGGTCAGGGTGGCAGCAAATTGCTAAGAAATGGTTAAGGGTTAATCGTCCTCTTCTTCGAAAGAGACGATGACCACTCCCCCCTGAGCGCGACCGCTCACAGATATTTCGGTTCTTACTTTTTTGAGGGGTCTGCCTTCCAGCGTGGTTGCCGAAATGCCGCTGGCATCGATGGACACCGTCCCGATCGGCACCCGCACCCAACTTAAGGCTATTTTGCAGAACACATGCCAATACGCCCAAATCCCCTCCGGCGGATAGGGGCCGCTGCCCCAGCATTTGGGTGGTCCCTCAAGAGGGACTGCCGTTACGGGGACCGATATATGTTCTCCAATAACAGTTATTGTATCTGGGTTAAAAATATCACCGTGCGGGTTCAACGACCCTGACGTGTGATTATTAGAAGACCCGCCGCCAGAACCAACCGGCTTACCGATCAAAATAAAATTCGTAGCCTGGCCGAACTGCGTAATTTTTGGGTTGTCCCATTTGGTGAATTCATCAGGTGCAAAAAGTAAATTTCCTGTACCCGGTGGAACCGGCTCCCACGGTGCGCAGCCGCTTTCAATGGGAGTGTTGCTGCCGATGCAGTGTATGTTCCAGAACCAGGTTGCGGAATAAGACTTCTTCGGCTCTTCCTTCTTCCACTTCACCTTGACGAGACGTTCGAAGAAGTCCTCCTTAAACGGTTCGACGCTACTCTCTCCCCTGCCGGTCAGCGGCTTTTTGTAGAGCCACTTGAACAGGTTGTCGTCGTCCCGCTCGTTGTTGCGAAACACCACCTTGTGCAGACGCTCGACGTAGCCGCGCGCCTTCGGATCCTTGCCGACGTAGCCGGCTTCGTTCTCGATCTCGACCTGGTACCAGTCCGGGAACGGCGAGATGGTGTAATTCCTGTCGCCGTAAACTTTGGGCTGCCGTGGCGCCCTCGGCAGGTAGGTGTTGTTGACCGTCAGGCTGGTCGTGATGTTGCGCAGAATGTCGCGCATGATGTTGACGGCACGGATCAGCGACGGCAGGTCGGTCGCGATCGGGATCGCCGGCAGCCTGGTCGGCGCGGTGCCGCGCGGATTGGAAGGATCCTGGCTGTGGCTGATCGGACAGTGCGGCGCAACGCTGCCGTTGCCGTTGCTCATGCCGGTGTGCCTTCACCCTTGTCGCCGTAGCGCCAGACCAGATAGCCCTTCCAGGCCCGGTCGTACCACACCATCACCTCGATACGTTCCATGATGGCGTAGATCTCGTCGTCTTCTTTGCCGTTCTTGTCGGTGCCGATGTATTTGTAATTTCTCTTGACCCGCAGCTCCTTGCGCTCGACCCAGCGCGCCAGCCTGGTCTTGTCGATCGTCTTGTCCTGGTCCGGCTTCGGCTGCTTCGGCGGCGACTTGGTGTAGACGTTGTTGATGGTTCGGTCCGATGTGATCTGGATCACAATGCTGCGCAGAATGTTGACGGCAGCGATCGCCGACGCCAGGTCGTGCGCACGAGGAATGTTGGTGCGCACGCGGATCGACGGCGTCTGCATCGGGCCGACTGGCTGGTCGCGGCTGATCGGACAGTGCGGCGCAACCTCTCCGAAATAGATTGGCATCAGTTCCGGCCTTTGTAGACGAGCTGGTGCCCGCTCATTTCCTCGCGCCACTTCGCTTGCTTGACGACCTTGATCTCGATCGATTGACCCTTGTGGTCCTTGTGCGGGGCGTAGATCACCTCGGTGCCGTACTCCCGGCCCGCCTCTTTCCAGCTGACGTCGTCGTAACCGGGGAATGGCGGCGGCGGTGCCGGATCCGGGATGCCTTTCGCGCCGGTCGGGTAGTAGTTGTTCACCTGCGGCGCACCGCGCGTGATGTTGTTGATCACGCTGCCCATCCGATTGATCGCGGTGATGACCGAACGCAGGTCGTGTGCCGGCGGAATGTTGTTGACGTCGGCGCCGTTCTTCATCTGCTGCGACGTCGAGATCTTCTGCTGCGTGTTGCTGATCGGACAGCTGGGGGCGATGGTGGTCATACGGTTGCAAGCTCCTTCACCGAGGTGGCGACCTGCAGGTTGGACACGTTCACCCGGCCCTCGATCTCCCACTGCCACTGTTCACCCTTGGCACCGGACAAAATCCGCAGGATCTCGCCGCTCTTTCGAATCTCGCGGGTGGTCCACAGTTTGTCGTCGATGAAGACGCGAATGATGCCGTACTGATTGTCACCCAGCTCCGGCTGCGGCGCCGACACGTTGCGCGCCACCTGCGGCGGCGTGGTGTCCGGCACCGTGAAGAACACCCGCATCGCCTCGAAATTGCGTCTCGCCAGCTGCTGGTAGGTCTTCGACCGCCAGCGATACGGCACGATGACTGGCGACTGATCGGTAAAGTCGTAGTAGTAGACCCCGCCGCCCTGCACCAGGATGCCGACGCCGGTCCACGGATCGACCAGCACGTTCTCGATATGCATCTCGTTCGGCGAGGTCAGCTTGTTGAAGCCCAGCCGGTGGCCGCCGGCCTGCGGCCAGATCGTAAACGAGGTCTTGTCCTCGCCGGACAGCTCGATGGTAAAACCGTCGATGATCGGATCGCCGCCGAACGCGAAGTAGGCGCTGGTGTGCTTGATGGCGCGGATGCGAACGTGCGGCGTGAGCTTCTGCCACTTCTCGCGGCTGATCCAACCTTCGGTCATGTTGTCGCCGGCGCCCGACTGCGAGACCTGGATCAGGCCGTTCTCCGAGATGTAAAGCACCGTGGTGTCGGTGGTGACGATCGAGCCGCGGTGCAGGCACGGCTCCGGCAGGTTGATCTTGGTCAGCGCCATACTCGAGGGGTTGACGCCGTTGGCGACATACGGCGTGCCCTGCGTGCAGGCAATCACGGCCTGCCCGCACACCCCGATGCCGACAATGGGGAATTCAGTGGTGATGACGTACCCAGGTGGCCAAGCGTGCGGCCGGTAGGCCTCTGAGAACCAGATCTCGTTCTTGCGGAAGCCGACCGCGATGCCGTTCGGGAACGGGATGATGGCCTGCAGATCCTCCGGCGGGCCGTACCAGTACAGCGAGGTGAGCTGCGAATTCAGCGCCACGTCGTCATCCGGCAGAATGTCGACATAGGTCGCCTGCGCCACCGGGAATTCAGCCACGAAGAAATACGTGCCTTGCCCCGCCCGATCCGAAATCGAGCGATACAACCGCGTGTGGGTGATATTTCTGATCGCCTGCTTGGTCAGACCGTCGGCCGGATCGACGTAGTCCACCCCCATGTTCTCCGGCATCGGCTGGAAGCAGTTGACAGTCCAGGTCGCGTTCGACCAGCCGTTGAGCACCACCGGCGGCGACGGCGGTCCCTCTTCGCCGTACTCGGTGACCCAGGTGTAGACGTAAGCGCGCGCTGCGAACACCGAAGCGCCCAGCAGGTTGCCCCACATCCGCCAGACCGGCAGGTTGCCGGTGGCCGCCATCGGGTTGGGCGGCGGGTTGGTGAAGGTCGCCGTTGTCTGAGCACCGTGGGCTGTGTCGCTCGCATAAGCCAACTGCATCGTGATCGGGCCATCATGCATGATGCCCAGCCAGTACGTGTTGTTGGCAATGACGCTGACCGCGTTAGTGAACACGCTGGTGTTCCCGGCATTGCCGGCATAGACGGCGGTCTTCTGGTCACCGGTCCCCAGCAACTCGTACGGTAGACCGTTGACGTCGCTGTAGACGACAGCCTTGTAGCTTACCGTCGGGTCGTACACGTCCGCGCAAAAAGTAATTGATTGCACCAGCATCGAGCCGGTCGGCACGATCGGTACCAGGAAGATGCTTTGGCCGGGACGGTAATCTTGCCAGTTCGCAGCGTCGGTTATCGTTGGGTAACCAACCTGCATGGTGTCGCCGCCGCCCTCCACGGTCACACCGGGCGCGCAACCGGACGCCGGCACGCCCAGCACCCAGGGGTGCAGCCCGCCGATGATGCGGTCGTAGGTGTTGTACTTTGGAAGATCGTTAGAGCAGGCCCAGTAGTAGCGTTGCCAGGTGTCCTGCACGACGGGGGAGTGCATCACGGTGGTGTCGGGGTCTGGAAACTCCATCCAGAACGAGTCGAGCGCCGTGATGTTGGTGTCGTTGGTCTCGCGGTTGGGGATCCGGTAGACGAACTTGGCCGCGGAGTTGAGCAGCGCCCGCAACAACTTAGGCTGCCGCCAGCCGGTCAGCGCGCCGGAGAACAGGTAGGAATTAACCGAAAAATCCGCCTGCCCGTCGGGCAGCAGGCGGGTGTCCCAGGCCGGCAGCATGCCGCCGAATTTGTCGATCTTGTAAGCCGTCATCGGTAGCCCGTCTTTCTCTTGCCCAACGTGGCGCCCGTGGCTGGAAACTGCTCATCCTGGCTTGGATTGGGGTGATAAACCGGGACCATCAGGCCCCTATTTTTTTCCCCCATCCTCGGAGGATTTTGCCAAGGCCTCCCGGTATTTTGCAGCCTCGGCTTCCGCTTTGGCCACGGCAGCTCTGCCCACCTCCTGTTCGGCCTTGAACTCCTTCATCTGGCCCTCGGAGCGGAACGGCTCCGGGTCGGGTTCCTTCGGCGGCGCCTCGCGCATCTTGCGGATCCGCTCGAGCAGCTGGTCGCGCGTCTCGCCGGCGACCGGGAAACCCTTGAAGTTGGCGATCTCCTGATTGTCGGCCACCTCCTGGGCGACCACCTTGTTCTGCTCGTTCTCCTCCTCGATCTTGGCCTTGCGATCCTCGTGGTGCTTGAGCGAGTCGGGCTTCTCGTTGTCGTCGTCGTGTTTCTTGGCAGCCTTGGACATTTCACTCTCCTTTAGGGCGCCACGACCGTAAACATGATCGTATCGCGTTTGATGTTACCGAGACTGTCGGTCATCACGATGCTGACCGTCAAAGTTTCACCCGTAACGCCACCAATCAGGAAAAAGACCACCACTTGGCCCAGAATGACGCTCTCACTGATCGTGCAGGTGACCGACGAGGACGCCACCGAGGCGTCCACGATGGTGGCGGTGTTGTCCAGCCAATGGCTGTAATCGATCCGCCAACGGGTCGAGTTGCCGGCGGTGTGAAGTTTGCTACCCAGGATCATCTGGCACCTCGATCACCCGAAGTTCTGCGGGCACTTCAATCGTCCGTTCCGCCTCGACGACCGTCAGGAGCCGGGATTCGTGCGGCACTATAAGCGTAATGTCGTCCATCTCACACCATGCAGTTGCCGAAGCCATCGGGCGGCGCAAAAGCGTACGGCGTGGCGCCGAAGTTGAACGTCACCATGTCTCCCGGCGCGGCACCGGTGCCGGCAAACACAGCGGCCGGACCGAACGCCGCCACCGGTTGGATCTGCACCGCCCCGGTGCCGGCAACCGGATCGCAGACGCCAAGCGACAGCCCAAGCCACAGCCCGTTGTTGCGACGGATCCAGCCCTTGCGCGCGCCAAGATCGCCCGCCACGCAGATGATGTCGTTGTTCACGATCGGCCCGACGGTGCGGCCGGTGTTGACGTCGTTCGACCAGATGTTGCCGCTCCATTTGACGACCTGCACGCTGGCGAGACCGATCGCCATCTGTGCGAAGGTGCCGTCGGAGCGCAGCAGCCCGATGCCATCGTTGACGCCGCTGGTCGGATTGAACGCCGCTTCGAAGTAAAATTTACCCGCCGTCTTCACGGTCTTGGAGCGGGTGCCGGAGGTGCCGGTGCCGATCTTGGTGGCGACCAGGTTGGCCTTGGTCATCGTGACGTCGATGCCGGCACCGTCCATGGTGACGAGCTTGGCGGCTGACGTCTTCGGCCAGATGTGCGGGAAGATGCTGCCCGGTCCCTGGTAGGTGGCGGACGGCGCGCTGCCGGTCGGCGGCCCGCTCCAGAACCAGCGCGGCATCGTGGTGACGACCGCAGACGACCAGTCGGTCACCTCGGTGTAGATGCCGATGAACACCAGCTCGTCCAAGGCCGGCGTGTAGGGCGTGTCGAAGTGCAACGTGTTCAGCCCCTGGGTCAGGCCGGGGACCGGGTCGCCGGTCCGCAGCAGCGTGCTGGGGTTGTTGTTCGCGCAGCTGTAGAGACACGGCCGGTTGGCGGCGGTGTCGTGCGCGATCGAGGCATAAAGCTCGACGCCGACCAGGCTGCAGCCAGCCGGCACCACGATGATGCTGCCCTGCGTGAAGCCGACGTTGACCACCACGTTGCTGTTGGGGATGAACGGAGCGACGTACGGCGCCAGCGTAGCCAGCGGTCCGGTTGCACCGGTCGGCCCCGCTGGGCCGCCGAACGCACCGGTCGGACCCGTCGCGCCGACGTTGCCCTGGTTGCCGCCCTTGCCGGCCGGTCCGGTCGGTCCGCGCGCGCCGGTCGGTCCCTGCACGCCAGCGCCGGTCGGCCCGACCGCGCCGGGTGGTCCGATCGATCCCGCCGCGCCCTGGATGCCCTGAACACCTTGCGAGCCTGTGCCCCCCGGCAAGCCGGTCGGTCCGACTGGCCCTGATGCACCGGTCGCGCCGATCCCGGTCGGCCCGGTCGCTCCGACGGCTCCCGCCGATCCGGTCGGTCCGACAATTGACGCCCCCGCCGGTCCGGTGGCTCCGGTGGTGCTCGCGGTCCCTGCCGGTCCGGTCGGTCCAGTGCCGATCGGGCCTGTCGCGCCCGTGGCTCCGGTCGCGCTAGCGGTGCCGGCTGGTCCGGTCGGCCCGGTGCCGAGAGGGCCAATCACGCCCTGCGCGCCGGTCGAACCCGTCGATCCGGCCAACCCGGTCGGGCCTATAACCCCCGTATCACCGGTCGGACCTGTGGATCCTGCCGGTCCGGTGCGTCCGGTCGGCCCGGTGCCGACTGGTCCCAGCGGCCCGGTCGGGCCTGTACCGACGGCTCCGGTCGGCCCGGATGGGCCGGTATTGCCGGTCGAGCCTTGGATTCCTGACGGACCGAGAGGTCCGGTCGCCCCGGCGCCGGTCGCACCGGTTGGTCCAAGCGATCCAACCGGACCAGCAGTGCCGGTCGGACCCTGTACCCCGATACCGACGGGACCGGTCGAACCGGTCGGGCCGGATGGCCCGGTGCGCCCGGTCGGCCCGGACGGCCCAGTGCCCAGCGGCCCGGTCGGACCCTGCGCGCCGGGAGTGCCGGGGGTGCCGGGAGTGCCAGGCAAACCTTCGATGCCGACCGGACCGGTCGGTCCGGTGGCCAACGGCCCGGTTGGGCCGGACGCGCCGACGCCGCCGGTTGGCCCGGTTGCCCCGGCACCCGTCGGTCCGGGCGGGCCTTCGGGGCCGGTGGCGCCGGTCGTGCTGGCAGTACCGGCAGGCCCGGTCGGACCAGTGCCCAGCGGGCCGGACGCTCCGGTGACGCCGGTCGGTCCGATGTCTCCGGTGGCTCCGGTCGGTCCCGGCCCGCCGGTCGCGCCGGTCGGCCCGGTACCGACACCGCCGGTCGGGCCGGACGGTCCGGTGCGCCCGGTCGGTCCGGTGGCGCCGAACCCGGTGGCGCCGGCAGGCCCAGGCGTTCCGGTTGGACCGCCCTCGGGACCGGTCGGCCCTTGGATTCCAGTCGGTCCAGTCGGTCCGCCAGGAGGTCCGGGCGGACCCGTCATGCCGGCGGCTATCACCGGACGGGCCATGATCGGTGCTGGGATGTTCGGTGCCATCTCAGAACTCGATCAATGTGGCGTAGACGTCGCGCACGTACGCATTGTTGCCGACGGTCGACGCGATGGAGAGATCGAACCACCACGTCCCCGGCACGAAGACTGCGCTCAAACGAACGCTGAACCCGAAATACCCCTGCGGGTCTGTCGAGAAAAATTGCGAGGTGACAGGAAAACCGGTTCCGAGAACGGCCGTCTCACCAGCCGGAGGCGGTGCGCCGGGACCGTATCGACCGGAAAGATTGACGCCACCGCCGCCACCTCCGGGGACCGAAGTGCGCACCATGCCGGAGATCTCGATCGCGAGCTGCGCGTCGGCACCGACGACAATGTGCGACAGGTTAAGGCCGATCAGGGTTACCGCCGTACCGACCGGTCCATAAGGACCGCCAACAATGGCGGTCTTGAACGCCATGGACGTCACACCGGGCGGCCCCTCCGAACCGGTCGGACCGGTAGATCCGACAGGCCCGAACGATCCCGGCGGTCCCGTCAAACCTTTCGGCCCGTCGGTGCCGGTGTGCCCTTGCGGCCCGGTCGGTCCGGTGCCGATTGGTCCAGTCGGACCGGGTATTCCTTGCGGTCCAACACTCGCCTCCGCGATCGGACCAGTCGGTCCGGTCGGTCCGCCGGACGGACCGGTCGGTCCGCCGACAACCACCACCGGTTGGGCCATGATCGGAGCTGGGATGTTCAATGCCATGCCCGTCATGCCCCGATATGAGTCATCATAGCTGAAATAGCATTGTCGTAAGGGTGAGAGCCGTCGGACGACGTGAAGCCCTCAAAGAATTTCATATTTGAATTTTGCGCAGAACCACCGATCGAACCAAGATTTAAAGCACCATTGAGGTTAAAGGTGTTTCCGCTCGGAGCCGACCTCTCAGCCCCGTTAATGCCAAGGTAAACAAGACCGTTGTGGTGCCGCCAATGAAGAACAGCTGGCGTTGCCGGTGCTAAATAACCAAAGCTTTCGTCTTTGTTCGAATCCCAGTTGTATCCAAAGATCGTCCCGCCGCCGTTCGTTGTGCCGAACAGCCCCAGATATTTTAAAGCGTCCCCCAGGATGCAATCGGAATCAAAACAGTTAACGGGGTTAAGCGTGAACGCATCGATGATGACCGACACGGCCATAAACCCGGAACTCGCAGTGACGTGATTGCTTGCGATCGACGTGGTCACCAGACCGTCACCGGAACCAGCCCCGCCAAAATCAGCACACGCGCGACTGTTCGGACTGGCGGTTGCCAAAGCAGGGCGGCGCGTTGCCGCCGCGGCGTCAGTAAAATTTCTGGCAGCAACAGCTTTTTGGTTCGTAATCGTTGTGATCTCGCCGGCAATATCGACGTATTTTGAGCCACCAAAGCCACTGACAAGATCTCTCGACAACGACCAGGCTGACGTGATGTTGGCTCCGTATTCATCAAGAATAGGAACGACCGGCGCCACAACGTCCGTCCGAAGACAAGTTGCAACATTGGAAACTTTGCTGTCGCCGGCGACCTGATAAAAATGTACCCAGCAAGTACCACCGGGCAACCCGGACGCGACGGCGGTCTTTTCACCCGACGACCCAACAGCAATAGACCCCGAGGCTACAGCCGCTGCAGAGGTTTCATCCTGGCCTGCAACGATCTGCGCCCCGGTCGGTTGGATCTTACTTGGTGTCACCACCCAATAGATCGTGCCCGTGGTGCCGGTGGTCGTGACAGCCAGATCCGCCGTCGTTGAAGAGGTCGGAAAAGCTTTCTGCGAATACAAAGCCGGTGCGCCCGCCTCAAGAACGTAAATATTTACTGCTTCTTCGATGAAAATGTTTTCCGCATCGGTGGTGCGGATAAGCAACGGCTGAATGCCGGGAGCAAGACCGACGACCGGAACACCGGCACGCAAAACTTCATCGTCAAGGTAGAACGACTGACTTTGATACACCGCAGAAACAATCGCCTTGTTGACGGACACAAAATCGATGATGGCGTTGGTTTGCTGGTACACCGCCGAAGCGAGGAGTTTGTTTGCATAGGTTTTTGGCGCGGAATAATGCGCCAGCATGTCCGCAACGAGCGCATTCTGCTGCGCGACTGACGGGATGACGTTGAAGGCCACGCCTTCAAACAAGGACAGCTGTGTAAAGACGGCAGCGCCTGAAAACGTAGCAGCAATCCGAATAAGCCCCGCTACAGTATTCATATTAGGGGCAGCAACATTCAACCAAGTTTCACCGTTGGCCCGGAACCCAAGCACGCCGGATTCGTGCTTCCATTCAAGAACGTAAAGCGGACCGTTCACTATCGGCATAATTTCTGGAGTGACGCGGTTCGAACTCGACAACAAGAACGCGCCGGCTGCCGGCTCGGATCTAAAATAAAGCCCGCACGCTTGTGACGAATCTCCGAAAACCGCATCGTTGAAGTGCGCGTTGCCGCTGTTTGTTGTCACGGCGATTGGAAGGGCAGCAAAAACAAAATACCCGGTGCTCACCGTGATAAAATTGGAAAACGCCGGCCCGATCAAAATGTCATCGGTGCCATCGAAATTGGCGCAAGCCCTGCTCTGCAAGCCGCCAGTGCTGACCACCGGCTGCGCTGCAGCCGTGGCCTGCGCCAAATGCCTGGCATTTCCAGTCTGGTCGTTTAAGGATGAGACACCGGTCGCCACGTTGTACTTGGCGCCACCGTAAGCGCCAACCAACACACGATCCATCGACCATGCTGCAGTGACGTTACTGTAGGTGTCGAGGATGGCCATCAGGTACGCGACCTCATCCCGAATTGAGCCGCATTGAGTTCCGCAATAGTCCAAGCGATCCCAGTGGCTGGAGAAACATCAAAATTTGTACGGACGGCAGCCTGCGCGACAGAAAGGGTTTTGTTGGCTGCGTCGTAGTCGGTCGAACCAATCCGGGTAAAATGATTCATTTGCGACGGCCCGCCGCCGTCACGGGAAGCAAACGAATTAATGCCGACGGTGTTGATCACTTCACCAGCAACGAGTGCTGGGAAATCCGTCAAAGAAAATGAAACTCTTTGGTCCGCAGCTGCGCTCGTAAGAAAATCCGTGCCGAGGATGACTTCATCGACCGCGCCAAACCCACCCCCGGTCCACGCAGTGTAATTTCCGTTGGCGTCTGGAACGCGGGTCACCAGCTTGGCCCCGATCGTGTTCCAAGTTGCAACGATAGCTTCCGAAAAATATGTGGTGGTGCCGCCAGCCGCCGATGAACCCCACAGGCCCATGGTGTCTAAATTTGCCAACCCACCAAAAGAATAATCCGGGGTTACCGCTATAACCGGAAGCCCATCTTTATAGACGCGAAGAATCCCAGGATTCCCAAGTTTTACAAACACGTCGTATTTGGTGCGCACGGCAGCCTGCGCCATGGAATTAAGTCCGGCTGTGACGGTGGTGTCCCACGCCGAACCATTCCACTGAAAAGCACGCAGCATTGTTGAAGCGGCTGCAGACTGAGA